>ONZS01000033.1_pt1 | contig 171694 bp, 190 predicted proteins | sample 1670921 | NCBI WGS metagenome assembly ONZS01 (sample SAMN06348104, study PRJEB24527) | human gut metagenome | biome: human gut; feature: ankylosing spondylitis patient; material: feces | host: Homo sapiens | place: China | collected 2015-10 | reverse complement strand
CTGGCGGTCTATCTCTTGTTTTCGGTTGCTTGCTTCCTTACCGTACATGAGCATTTGCGCCCGGATTGTCGTTGCCGTAACCCTCCATGAGGTTAATGGCACCCCAAATGCCAAGACCTGCGCCAAGCGCGATAACCAAAGTCTGCAATACACCAACTGCGCTGTTGAAAAACTCCATATAAACCTCGCTTTCTGCCGCTGTGCGGCTCAAAAAAAGTTGTTGAAAATGAAAATGCCGCCGTTATTCCTCGGCGGCTGCGTCCTCGTCGGACAAATCTATTTCGTATATGTCAAAGGCTTCATCGGGCTTTACGATTGCCGGACGGGTAGACATATACCGTTCCACGTCAAAAGCGTTTCTTTTGTCGAAGTCGGAAAGGTATTTGTAGTTCGGGTGTTTCGTGATGTCGTATTTGTCGCTTAAAAAGGGACGCACACCGCGTAGCTGCAAAATACATTTCCCACCGTCCATAACTGCTATTTCGTCCTGTGTCATCAGCTCCTTTCCTAATTTTTGATAAGTAAGTCCATGAGAAACCTGCGTGCCGCGATTTTCGGAAGTATTGAAACTGTCGATTGTTTCCCGTCCCAAGTTATCCGAAATATCCTTTGCATTTTTCCCACGTCCTCCCAAAAACAAGGTGCTGTCGGCATTATCAAGTATGATTTCTGCCGCGTCCTTGTAAATGGCTTTTAGTTGGCTCTGCGATTGCAGAATGATAGAAGCGGACATTTCCCTGCTGCGAATGGTCGCAATTAACTTATCAAAGCGGGGTATCTGCCCGATGTTGGCAAATTCATCAAGCAAAAACCGGACATGAATAGGCAATTTGCCGTTGTATTCGTCGTCCGCTTTATCACAAAGCAAATTGAAAAGCTGCGATTGCAGAATAGCGATAACAAAATTAAAGGTGTCGTCGGTATCGCTCATTATGAGGAAAAGCGCGGTTTTCCTGTCGCCCAATGTATCAAGTTCCAATTCATCATAGGACATGAGTTCCCGGAGTTCCTCTATATCAAAAGGGGCAAGACGCGCACCGCAAGAAATAAGGATTGACTTTGCCGTTTTGCCCGCCGCCAATTTGTATTTTTTATATTGCTTCACCGCGAAATGGTCGGGGCTGCGTTCTTCTAAATCGGCAAAGAGCAGATCAACGGGGCTTTGGTATTCCTCGTCGTCCTCGCGTGCTTCGCTTGCATTGATAAGTTCAAGCAGCGTTGTAAAGTTCATTTCCTCGGCGGGGGCTTCATACCAAATGTAGCCGATCAACGCGCAATATAATAATCTCTCGGCTTTCACCCAAAAATCTTCCGCGCTTTTTTCTCCCTCGCCTTTGGTATTGACAATAAGGGTATTGACAACCTTTAACACGTCCTTTTCGCTGCGGATATACACAAAGGGGTTATATCGCATGGATTTCTTGAAGTTTATCGTATTCAGCACTTTTATCTTGTAGCCGCCGCGCTGCAAGAGCTTTCCGCACTCGATTAAGACGGTGCCTTTTGGGTCGGTCAAGACGTAGGAAGAATGAAGCTGCATTAAATTAGGCTTTACGAAAAACCTTGTCTTGCCGCTGCCGCTGCCGCCGATCACCACGACGTTTTTATTTCTCGCATATTTCGGCTGCTTCGGGCGGCTGTTCATGGTAAGGCGTTCGGTCTGCGTCAAAATGATGTTGTTCTGAAAATCCGGGTCGATGTAGGGCTTTATATCTTCGGCGTTGCCCCAACGTGCGCTGCCGTATTCTGCGCCCTTGCGGTATTTCTTTGCGTTTTTCCCTTTGACATAGACAATCAGACGGATAACCACCGCGCCGACAATGCCGATAAGCAAATCCAACGGGTGAACGCTCGGCAAGGCATTTGAAAACGCTTCGGAAAATCCCTGTGTGATATTGAGTATCTTTTCGGAAATATCCGCGCCGGGGGCAAGCCGCACCGCCTGTCCCACCTTATCAAAGAGATAGACAAAGAACACATAGGGGATATTCGGGATTATCAACTTTTTGTAGTTCATCTGCTTCATATCTCGCGCCCCCTGTCTATTTTCTTTACCTTGTCGCGGGCGGCGTTAAGCTGCTTCGCCTTGTCCTTTGCTGCGGCAAGGGCTTTGCGGATAGAGGGCTTTTTATCCCTGTTCAGCTTCTTTGCGGAAAACTCTTGAAACGCTGCGGTCATAACGTCCGCGTCCCTGCCTTTGAAAAACACAAGGTAACGGGTCTGTTCGCCCTTAACCTTTTTCAGCGAAAAATCTATGTTGTACTTCTTCGCGGTACTCTCAAAGGCTTTGATATTGCTGTCGGTGATCTCGATGTTGGAAACACCCGCATTTTGCTTCATAAGCTGCCGCATGGTCTGTTTCCCATGCGGGGCTTTGCTTTTCTGCTCCAAAAACTTCTTGATTGCTTTCTGCAACGCCTGTTCGGTAAGCCTTGCCGCGCCTTTTCCCACATTGACGGATAGGGCAATCGTTTTTTGGGTTACTTCCTCCTGCAAGGTATCAACTCCTTTCCCGGTAAACTGCGGCTATGCTCATTTGCTGCCGTAAAAGTCGTGATTGACAAGGGCGGTATAGTAGCTGTCAATGGTACTCGGTGCGTTGAACAGCACCGCTTTTAGATACTGCTTGATGTTGCGGATTTTGGTTGTGTTCTCCCTCATGCAGTCCAAAACAAACTCAACGTGGCTGCTATTCAGCTTCATAAACTTTGATTTGACAAGTTCGGCGGGGTAGTCGTCCCCGGCGATACGGATTGTCTTTCGGGCTGTGCAGACGGTTTCCAGCATGATTTCTACAATCTCGTCCAAACGGTCTTTATCCATTTTGGGGTCTTGAATGAGAATGTCATAGTCGATGTTGTCTTTGATGATTTCCCGATAAATCTCTATTGCGCTGTTTGTTTTCGCTTCCGTTCTTTTCCTTTCCGGCGGCGTAGCCGCTTCGTCCTGCTCATAAGGCAAGGGATTTAGGGAATGGAAAGGAATGGAATGGGTACTTGATAAATCAGTAATTGATTGTTCTTTACTTGATATATCTTTATTTAATTGCGTTGGATTTTCCAACGTAGGTTTTTCCAACGTAGGTTTTTCCAACGTTGGATTATCCAATGTTGGATTTTCCAATGTAGGTAAATCCGATGTAGGCGGCTGTTCGCTGCTGGTAGCTGCTTCCGGCTCTTTGGGCTGCGGCTGCTCGTATATGACATAATCCGCACCGCGCAAACGTCCTTTCTCGTCGCGTTCCCGGCTGCGGACGATATATCCGGCTTTTTCAAGTTCTTTGACCGCTTCGCGGATTGCGTCGATCTTCTCCCGGTTGATATGGGATAAGCCCGCAAGGGTATAATCCCAATCTTCGGGCAGCGAAAGCATTTGCGACAACAAGCCCTTTGCCTTTAAGGACAATTCCTTGTTTCGCAAGTGGTGGTTGCTCATAACGGTATATCCCGTATTTCGCTCCACTCTGAAAACTGCCATATTTCCTCACTTCCTCTCTTGGTATGCGTGGACAATTAGAAAGCCGTTTTCGGCTGTTTTGGTATTGCAATATGCCCTTTGCCGTTTTCGCGTCTGCAAAGCCGCATGGCACAAGGGCTTTTGCCCGTCTATTTGTCCATGCTGGCGTGCGTTTTCCGCGTCCTTTTGCCGGGGCAATAGGGACACTCTTTGAAAACGCAAAACTCATATTTCCACCCGGGGCGGTAGAAACGGCAAGTGCCGCAATCTTCATCATCTCCGGCACAACCGGATTGATAGCGGTCAAATCCCGGCTTCTGCTGCATGAGCAATTCAAACGCCCGCTGCTTGCCCTTTGTGAAATACATTCCGGCTGCACCTCCTTTCCTGCGGGCATAAAAAAACGGCGTTACTTTCTCCCCCAAAGGGGTTAAGGTAACGCCGTTTGTGTGCGTATTCAGTTTTTAACACATTCCCTGTCTATCCGCTGTCCGCAAAACCATTGATTTTATTAGCTTTTTGCCGCTATCGCTATCACACCTCATTATTCGACCGACCCGGATTTCAGAAGATGATTGCCGAAGTCAAAGCTGACCGAATCTCCGTTGTTATCATATGGTAATTTTTCTCCGGCCAAACGAAAAAGCTCGTCTGCAAGCCACGATATGTGGCAGCGCAGACGGGCTTTCGTTATGGAATCATTCTGTTTCAGTTATCCTGATATTCGCTCTGACTTACATGGCGTTCCGTAAAACACGCAGTCGTTCTTCAAACGTTGCTTTCCATGCCGGATGCTCGGAGAATACGGTGTGCTCCACCTGACGGACTTGGTTCAGTCCGATGTTCCGCACCGCTTCCACTGCAGCATCTTTTTGGCTCAGATGGCATTTTCCCACGGTCAGACAGTTTGCGCCTTCTGGCGTGTCGTACTGCTGAAACGCCCGGTTGAAGTCCATCAGGTCATGCAGACGGATGGGCTGATTGGTTTCGTTGTCTACCAGCAGACCCCAATTTTCCCAATGACGGTCGGTATTGCCCACCAGATAATCCAGAATGTTCATCATATAGTAGCTGGGAGCATCCAACTCTAAGATCTTATCCAGCGTGTTCCAATCATGGTTCGTGCAGTAGACGTCATAGGCTGCATAGGTCACAAGACTGTATCGCTGAGATGTCATGATTTTGCTGATGGAAACCGGCTCATTTTCAAACATCCCCTGCTCATACAGTACCTGATGGCAGTCAAAGCACCGGCAGATTTTGCTTGCCAGCACTTCACGTTCCACCGCTTCCCTGCCACCATCCTTGTAAAGATAGAAGCCATCCTCTTTTCGCACCCACGCCTTGGGGTACAAGCCGCCCGTAGACAGGTCATTTGCCAGAAGATGGGCGTTTGTCACCGTCATTTGGTGCCCCCGCAGCGCAATATCCACAAGCGCATTGCTTAAGGAGTGTGCAAAAAGGTTGATATCCTCGAATCGAATCTTCTCGTTTTCTTCTTTCACCCAGAACACATCCAGCAAAGACAGACAATGGTAGGATAATGCGATCTGTGCTCGTTCCCTGTCCGTAGCACTCTGAGATGCACCGATACTGTTCAGGATTTCCTTGGCGTAGGTGCGATCCAACGTCAACATCCGGGAGGCGCACCAATAGTAAAAGTTCGTTACATTATTGATGCGCTCGTCAAAATCATCCGATTCCACCAGAACCAGATCATAGGGCATGAAATCCTCGAGGCAGACCCTGCATTCCCCTGTCGTGCTGAGTTGTGCCACACAGCTTTCCCGGTGCATGATCTCGTAAAACATGGTTTTCATCCCTCCCTGCGTTCTGTGTCTTGCTCTGTATTTATATTACCTTCTTTTTTCACGGGACGCAAGAGCTTTTACTTTTCAAAAAGCTTTTTCTGCTGCTCCATCAGGACGGTTTCGATACGCTCTTTCAGCAAAAAGTGGAACTGTTTTGGGTAATAGCATGCAGCGTCAAATAATTTCCAGCCATTTGTGATCCTCCGCCATTCTTCCCTGCGTCTTTTCAACAAGCAGAACCGGGTCATATTCCGGAACGCCAACAGCATCCAGATAGTAATCCAAGCCCTTTCGTGTTTTCGGAATGCATCGGTCTGCCAGAAAGGCTAGGAAGTCTTCCCATGAGGGCGTTTCGTTCACACCAAACGCAGTATCCAGTATTTCGTCAACTTTGTTTTCGATGCAGATCTGCTCCGCTGTAAAATCTGCCAAAATCACGGTACACAACGCATCTCCGTCATAATACCGATATTCTTTCAGCTGATGTCCTTTTTGTTCTGCATTTCTGCGGAACAGTTCCGAGTCTGTTGATGCAAGCGGTCGGACGGTGATTTTTTCACCGTCAAAAGAAAGTTCTACCCGGTTATCTTTCTGGATTCCCATCGCACGAAGCCACCCTGCCGGGAGATTGAGCGAATACTTTTCTGCATTCTTTCCTGCTGTTCCCCCTGCTTTTCTTCTCATAATTTTCACGCTGCGACGATTCATGCACTTCACCTTCCCTTACAAAAAGAATATCATATTGGCCGCCAACAATCAATGATTTTTTTGTCAGCAAAATTCCAAAAACTTATGTAACACAAAAAGCCCCACGCTCAACACTGCCTCTGAATCTGACCGTCTCTGGTCAGAGCAGAAAAGCATATGTTGAGCGTGGGGCTTTGTTTATCGGCTCGGCTGCCAGCCGGGCTTTTGGTGTTCTTTGGGTTTGTAGGTTCCTTTGGTAGTATCGATCACCGCCTGCAGCAATTCGAGCTTCTGCCATGTGGGGCAGTTCAGACGGTCGATTTTTTCGATCACATAGTTGGCGTGGGCGGTTGCGACCCGTTTTCCGAGTTCGTCCCATCCATGCAAGCGCTTCGTACTTGTTCGCAAGCTGGATTTCTTCCACTTCAAACTTGATAGTCCAAGTCACCCACCCTCTTAGTCCATATATTGTATACAACAGTCCCAAAAAGCAAAAAAATCCCGCCTGAAAAGCAAAACCTTCGCTTTGCCCTCAGACGGGATATCTTTCGACACGACTGTTAGCTAAATCAACCAATAAAGGCCTCCGAATCTCTTTCTTATTAGGAAAAGATTCGGAGGCCTCTGTTTTACGATTTTTTCGGAATAGCGGCTTTCACCAGCAGCATTATGGGACGGTGCAGTTCATCCTTCATGCCGTAAACACCCAGCATCTCTGCAGAGGTTCTTTGTCATATTCGCTGGTATGGAGTGTTTTCACTGGCTGCATTGAGCTTCTGATAACATCCAAAATGGTCTGATCCGCCGGGAGCCACGGAACGGAATCAATGTCATCTTTTGTCAGCCACCGCGCGGCTTCCGCTTCTTTCAGAACAAGATCGCCGGAAACCACTTCACACCAGAAGCAGTCCATGGAAAGATGAAACGCCGGATAATCGTACTCGATTGTACCAATTAAATCCTCCACGGCGATTTCCGTGTCCAGTTCTTCTTCAATTTCCCGCTTCAGAGCCTGCTGCGGGGTTTCACCCGGCTCGATTTTGCCGCCCGGAAACTCCCATTGACCCTTGTAGTCACCATAACCGCGGGCGGTAGCGTAGATTTTGCGCTTTTCCTGCATGGAGTCGCAGATCACAGCGGCCACAACACGAATCGTTTTCATAACGTTCTCCTTTTGGATTCATTAGGCCGACCGTCAGAAGTCCCACCGACATGATAGAACACCCTGTTTCCTGCTTTTCTTGCAGTAAGCAGCCCCATCTCATGGAATTTCATCACAAACGTCCGAATGGTTGCATACGCAGCGTTTCGGAAATCCTTTTCCAGCTGCTTTGTGGTAAACTCCTCTGCACCATAAGCAGACAGAACATACTCCCAGAGCAGTCGTTCTTTTTCTGTGATTTTTCCTTCCGCAAGAGCAGTTTGATATACCTCAAGATCAGTTTTCGGCGGGACTGCATCCACCTGCAGGCGGTTATAGACCTCATTGCAGAAGTAGAACAGAAAGGGAGTCACACCCGTATAGCCGGAAATCAGAGCATTTCTCTCCACGCGTTCGTAGGCTTTGTAATATGCGTCCTTGTTTTCAGCGATGTATCGGGAAAACGGCGTGAACAGTGCCGCAGGATAGCCCTGCTGAACAAGATACCAGAGGTGAAATAGCCGTGCAGTGCGTCCATTCCCGTCAAAATTCCCGTGGCACAGCCACAAATCACATCTCCATCGGCTTATTCCCCATTTCGTCCAGATACGCATTCAAAAATTCCGCTGCAAGGCTGTTGGGACGGATGTTTTCTCTGGCTTCCTGCGGGGTGAACCACTTGCAGCGGTCCACTTCGTGGTTGATATGCAGCGCCTTTGCGGTTCTGACGAAAGCCGTAAAGTTGCACATCAGCGTGTTAGACGGCTCAAAAAACTTGGTACGGTTGAACCGGAGGTGCTGTACCTCCAACCCGGTTTCTTCCCGGACTTCCCGCACCACGGCGTGTTCTTCTGCCTCACCGCGGTTCACATATCCAGCCACCAGAATATAAGAGGGCTTGCCGTACTGCTGGATGAGCAGAATTTTCCTGGTTTCCTCATCCACAACAATCATGCTGACCGCCACATTGTACATCGGGAAACGGTATTGCTGGCATTTCGGGCAGTAAGGCACAATGCCCTCTTCTTCCAGTTCTTTTTCAATCAATGCCGTACCGCATTCAAAGCAATGCTTCTGAATCATTTTTACACTCCAAACACTGTTTTCGTCAGCCGGATACCTGCTGCCGTTTTCATCGTATGTTCCATAAAGGTTCGGATTGCCTGCTGGTCGTACCCGCTTTCGGACGCATTGACGATATAATCTGCCTCAATCAGAATCTGATAGTCAATGCCGTCGATCTGCGCCGGACTATGGTGGTGCCCTACCAGATAGGCCACACGGTCGATCTGTTCTGCCGTCATGCCGGTATCCGCCAAGAACTCCCGCACCAACGGGGCCCCCTCCTGCTCCTGATATTTACCATTGGTGTTGCCGTACTTTTTGCGGCAGAGCGGGCAGGCGATATCGTGGGTGATGGCCACCACCTCCAGAATAAACTGCGTGTCTGCGTCCAGCCCCTCCAGCTCACCAATGGTTTTGGCATAGGTCCACACACAGCTCAGGTGCGTGATGTCATGGATATTCCCTTCGGAAAAGGCGATCATCTTTTCCATGATCTGTGCAATGGTCATCATTTGTTTCACTCCCGTTTTTAATACTTAAATGTTCACCTTGATAAACGCAAACTTATTCTTCAAATTTTTTATGACACTTTGGACATTCTTTAGGGATCGGCCTATAACCAACAAGCGAGCAACCGCAATAAGGACATTTCATCATGGTGAGATGATATACAATACCACCAATAACAACCATTGCACCGATTAGCAGGCATAGGTTTACTCTGTACTCCTTTGCCGTCATTGCTCCTATTACTGCGAGCAATATTCCTATCATCAAAATGATCCAAGAAATGGCAGCCTGCTTTTGTGGGCTATTGTTTTTCATATAATCACACCCCCTCTACAAATTCCGAGTTGTCGCTCTCTGTATACCATGCCTTCTCCCCACAGAAAAGCATGGCGAAAAACAAAAATGTCCCCGGAGGGCTTGTGCGTATGTTTTTCCAGCGTTTCCAATCTGAATTTCTCAGAACAGAATATCCTCCGGCTTGAACTTATCTTTTTCGGTAATGGGGCGGATCACCTTGCAGGGCACCCCCGCAGCGATGACGCCGGCGGGAATGTCATGAGTGACGACGCTTCCCGCCCCGATAACCGAGCCTGCCCCGATGGTAACGCCGCCGCAGACGGTGGAATTTGCACCGATCCAGACGTTTTCCTCCAGCGTAATGGGTGCCGAGGTGCCAATGCCGTGGCTGCGCTGCTCCGGGTCGATGGCATGACCGGAGCAGGCAAGGCATACGCCGGGGGCAATAAAGGCACCTGCTCCGATGTTTACCGGAGAGGTATCCAGAATGACACAGTTATAATTGATGACCGCCAAGCCGTGGGTATGGATATTGAAGCCATAGTCACAGTGGAAATCCGGCTCAATGCCGGTCATGGGAGAGCAGGTGCCCAGCAGAGTCTGCAGGATACTGCGCCGCTTTTCCTGTTCGTTGGGAGCGGTGCGGTTGTACTCCCAGCACAGTTGCTTTGCACGGTTCTGTTCCTCCGTGGGGGTGTTTTCATAGCCGCTGACGTAGGCGGCAGGGCGTTTCATAATATCCAGAGCGTTCATCGTGTTTGTCCTTTCCATACAGTGTTTTTTCAAGGATTATACCACATTCTCTGTCGGTGTGTAATAGGCTGCTTTTCCTCATTTGTTTGTCCGCTTGATCTTCTCCATCGCTTTGCCCTTAGCCAGCTCATCCACCAGCTTGTCCAAATAGCGGATCTCCTTCATCAGCGGCTCTTCGATGCTCTCCAGCTTTACGCCGCAGATGCTGCCCTTTATGAGCACCCGGTCCGGATTGAGCTGCGGAGCATCTCGAAAGAAATCTCCATACAGCGTTCCATTCTGCACCGCAGCCTCAATTTGCGGGGCGCTGTAACCCGTCAGCCACCCAATAATTTCATCTACTTCTGCCTGCGTCCGCCCCTTGCGGACTGCCTTTGCCACCAGCATAGGATATATTTTTGCAAATGGCATGGAGACGGCCCATCGGGTCGATCTCCGGCAGTATTTTTGTTATCGCGTATTAAAAAACAGCCGGAACGACTTTCTGCTGCGCTACATCGATGATGCCGTATGTATTCAGTCTGAGTTTTGGAATGACCGGAAGGCTGACGAAGGCGAGGGTCATAAAGATGCCGATATCTTCCGCTACACCATGTGCCTTGAGGGCATCGTTCAGCGCCTGCATTTTCGCCGCAACGCTCTCTGCGCTTTCGGTGCTCATCAATCCGGCCACCGGAAGCGCAAGTTCTGCCACGACCTGTCCATCTGCCACAAACGCAAGTCCGCCTTTGTTTTTCCGCACGGTGTTGCCGGCCAGCATCATATCGGTATCGTTGTCCCCTGCCACAATCAGGTTATGGGAATCATGTGCGATGCTCGATGCAACGGCTCCGCATTTCAGGCTGAAGTTCCCTAAAAAGCCAATGCCCACATGGCCGGAGTGATGATGCCGCTCAAAAACGGCCAGTTTTACGATGTTGTGTTCCGGGTCCACACCGGGAGCCTTGCCCGGCTGCCGTTGGAACGGGATGATTTTTTCCTCCGTAAGCAGCTCGCCCCGGTTCAGGCAGATGACACGCTCCTGCTCCCCGCTTTCCCGAAGTTCCAGGTCCTGCAGTGTGATCTCATCCAGATCAAAGGAATCCATAACGTGGGAAAATCTCACACGGTCGATGTCAAGCGGTGCGGGTTTCAGCGTTTTTCCGTGCTCGGCCACCAGCGTGCCATTCTTGTAAACCTGTTCGACCGTAAAGGATTCCAGATTAGGAACCACAACCATATCTGCCCGGTACCCCGGTGCTACGGCACCGCGCTGCTTGAACCCAAAATACTGTGCCGGGACCAGCGTTGCCATTTTGACGGCCACCGCCGGGTCTGCCCCCAACCGGATCGCTTTACGGATGTTGGAATCGATGTGTCCGCTGTCCAGCAGGTCACCGGGGTGCTTATCATCCGTCACCAGCATACAGCGGCTGCAATAAGGCTCCCGGAACAGCGGCATCAGGGCCTCCATATTTTTGGCAGCCGTTCCTTCCCGAATCATGATATATTGTCCGCGCCGGAGTTTTTCCATGGCTTCCTCAATGTTGGAGCACTCGTGATCAGACTGAACGCCTGCCGCAATATAAGCATTCAGGTCCTTATCGCTCAAGAGCGGTGCGTGTCCATCCACAATCTTTCCCGCTTCGGTGCAGTCGCGGATCTTCTGCAGGATCTTCGGGTCACAGCGCACCGTCCCATAGGCATTCATCAGCTCTGCAAGCCCCAGCACACGGGGATCGCCGTAGTAAGGCCGGAGCTGTTCTGCGTTCAGCACCGCACCGGATTCATCCAGATCCGTGGCCGGAACACAGGAGGGCAGCATGAAATAAACCGAAAGGGTCAGATTTTTTGTCGTTTCCAGCATAAAATCCAAGCCTTCCAGCCCCGCAACGTTCGAGATCTCGTGTGGGTCTGTGACCACCGCAGTGGTACCGTGGGGCAGCACTGCCTGCTCGAAAGCCGGACCACAGAGCATGGAGCTTTCGATGTGGATATGCCCATCGATCAGGCCCGGGCAGACATATTTGCCGTGCAGATCAACTTCTTTCCGGCCATGATACGTACCCACGCCCACGATCGAATTTCCGCTGATGGCAATATCAGCGGTGTCGATCTCATCGGTAAACACATTGACGATTCTGGCATTTTTCAAAACCAGATCGGCCAAAGCATCTCCTCTGCCTGCCGAGATCCGGCGTTTCAGCTCATCAGACTGCATAGAAGCATCTCCTCTCTCTGAAGTTCGATTTTCTCACCTGTGGATCGGTTCTGCCATTATTCTACCACGCCTTGCCGCTGCGGAAAAGATGTCGCGAAACAAAAATGGCCCCGGAGGGCTTGTTACAGCTCTCCGGGGCCACTTTATGTGCGTTGTGCCTTGGCGCAGACGACCGGCGTTTTACTTGATTGCAATCAGATTCGGGTTCTCAGGCAAAGCCTTCGTCTGCTGAGGAGCAGGCAGCTCAACGTGCAGGACGCCATCCTCGAACTTTGCGTGGATGTCTTCCTTCTTCACATCGCCCACGTAGAAACTGCGCGCGCAGGTGCCGGAGAAGGATTCGCGCCGCAGATAGCGGCCCTTCTTATCCTTTTCATCGTTGCTGTGGCTGCGCACTGCCTGAATGGTCAGGTAGCCGTCGTCCAGTTCCATCTGGACGTCTTCCTTCTTGCAGCCCGGCAGGTCAACAGCTACTTCGTAGCCGTTGTCCGTCTGTTTGACATCGGTCTTCATCATGTTTGCACCACGCTTACCAAAGGCGCCACGAGCCTCACGGTTCATAGCACGTTCCAGTGCAGCGTCATTCCAGAACGGATCGAAGAAATCATCGAACAGGTTTTCATGGAAAACAGTCGGCATAAGCATAAATCATTCCTCCAATCCCGGCGTTCGGGTCGGGGCAAAAAATCTGAAGCGTCCATTCAGAAGGGCTTTCCGGGGAGCCTAGCGGCTCTCATTTTGCCCTTCCTCCTGAGCACGCCACTGTTATAGCACCGTTCATTAGCAGTGTCAATAGAAGAGTGCTAAAATTCATGAAAGAATAATACTTTTATAAAATCCTATGCAATCTTTTCAAAATTCAGTCGTATCATCGCATTTTATATCATCTTGGCAATCATGAAGCACAACAGCTCATATGCTTCCCGGATATCCTCCGGCAGACGTTTCAAAGTCTCGTCCCGCAGTTTCTGCGGCATCCCATAAAAGGCCTCGGCAATGCCGCCGGTGATGCAGGCAAGGGTGTCGCTGTCGCCGCCCAGAGAGACCGCATTGCGAAGTGCATCCTCAAAACTGACGCTTTCCAGAAAAGCAATGATTGCTTCCGGCACAGTTTCCTGACAGGTCTCCACATGATGATAGGTCGGCCGAATTTCATCGCAGGTACGGTTCAGGTCATAACCGAAGGTCTGCTCCACATACCGCTTGATCTCCGGCTTGCTGTGACCGGTGCGTGCCAGAAAAATCGCTGCCGCCGTGGCCTGCGCGCCTTTAATGCCCTCCGGGTGGTTGTGGGTGACTTCAGCGGTCACTTTTGCCATTTCCAATGTTTTGTCCAGCGTGTCGAACAGCCAGCCTGCTGCCGACACCCGCATAGCCGAGCCGTTACCGAAACTGCCATAGGGATTCGGATTTTCTGCGTGCAGCCACCGGCGGAACATCCCGCCGTAACCGGCATGGGGATATTCACGGCCCCAGAACCGCATTTCATGCTGCACTGCACAAAATGTTCTCTCCGGCAGACCCTTTCCGTCAATCAGACCAACTGCCACCGCAGCGGTCATGACGGTATCATCGGTGAAGTGCGATTTCTCGCTCAGCAGCGGAAAATCCTTGTGCTTGTAATTGTTGTGGTCAAATTCATTAGGACAAACATGATAACTATATCAGCAGGGGCCTCCGGGCTCCTGCTTTCTTTCTGTTCTGCCGTCGTTTCGTGCATAATGCCGCAAAAAGCGTCATCCTCAAAAACTTTTTGCCACAAATTGCCAGATTTTACTTGACATTGTCCCTTTTAGGGTCTATAATGAGGGTACAAGAAAACGCTATGACCCAAAACGGGTAGGAGGACAAAAAGATGTTTGAAGTGACCTATCAGGAAGTAAACAAGCGCGACGAAGTCGTCACCAAGCGCAAGTCTTTCAAGACTGCTGCCGCCCGCGACAAGTTCGTCGAGAGAGCATCCCAGAAGGACAACTTCCTTTGTATTCTCGCTTACGCTGGTTAATGGAGGTGCTCAAGATGTTCAAGAAAATCGTGAAATCCATCGCCGCCATCAAGACCGAGAACGACCGCGACAATTGCTACTGGCAGATTGACCGCGCGTTCGAGGAAGAGCGCATCTCCTTTGAGGACCACGAGCTCCTCTACGGTCTGGCCGGTATGGTTGAGGTCGCTTAATTTTTTTGCTTTCGTGTGTCCCTTTTAGGGACGTTTAGCAAGCAGTGAGACCCGTTTCGGGTAGGAGGTTTTTATGGAGCTCTACAAGTACACCGGCAGCGTTGCCGTCCTGACCGTTCGTTTCGGCAAGGCCGAGACCGTCACCCTCTACGACAGCTACGACGACAGCGTCGCTCCGGTTCGTCTGGATGTTCGCGGTGCTCTGGCAGAGTACATCAAGAAAATCGAGGGCACGGACAGCGAGGAGCGGTACATGAATCTCGACTGGTACTACGACTTCAATATGCTGCTCCGGCGCATCGAGGTTCCGGGCGTCCCGTCCAAAAAGTTCCAGATGACCGGTGTCCCGGCCAAGGTCCTGACGCAGACCCGCAGCAACCCCGACGAGCTCGTCTGCTTCGGTTGCCCCGATTTCATCAACACAACCAAGCCGGTCTCGATGGGTCAAGATGATTACCAGAACTTCCTCATGTGGAAGCGTGAGAACAGAGACTAAGGAGGTGCAGACGATGAAGCGTTACCAGATTTTGTACAACAAAGCCGGTTTCCCGCTCTGCGTTTGGAAGTCGTCCGAGGCGGAGGCCCGCAGCTTTGCAAACAGGTTTCGGGCTGCTGGATACTCCGTCGACGTGTGGGAGCACACCGAGACCGGCGCACGTAAAACCAACATCTAACCCCGCCTGACGATGGCCGCTGGCGACGGCCGAAACGCCTGAAAGGGCGTCGCGGGAGCCAAACCGCAAAGGAGTGTCAACTATGAAAATGAAGTCCTACAAGGCAACTTTCTTCCGCCACAACCCCCAGTTCAAGAATGGCGGTTACGTCACCGAGCGTAAGATTGAGGCCGTCTCGCTGCCCTCTGCTCGCAAAAGAGCCCGCGAGATTTCCGAGCACTGTGTATACGGCAGCATGGAGCTGCTCGACATCGAAATGGAGGCATAAGAGATATGACCGTTCTTGAGCGTTTGAAAGCTGCCGGGTATGACCCGGCCGTGTCCATGTTCCCCGATAGTATCGGGAAGGCCGGTTCCATGGAGTGTGAGCGCGTCCAGATTCGCACGTTCTTCTGCCGTCCCCGTGAGAACGAGGCCGCCATCGGGGTGACTGCAACCGCGATGACCCATTTTTCCGACGGCTCGACCCGTCCGTACCCGGACGGCTGGCCGCGTAGCCTTGAGGCCAGCGTAACGCTCTACTTCTCCGGCGACGCGGACTTCCGATTCTTCGGGAACGTCTCTACCGACCTTGTCGGCTCCGATTCCGAGTTTCGTTACAGGCTCTTGAGCCGCTGTATTCAGGACTGCAAGTATTTCCTCGGCTGCGGCTCACGTTTCAGCAAGTACCTCTGGGGCTGCTGCGTTGAGAATCATATTCAGGCCATGCGCATCCTGTGGGACAGCTTTTCCGACGACGAGAAGCCCGAGTGGACTTCTCTCGAGGAGATTGAGACGTTCAGCAAGAAGATGCTCGAGGAGGAGATTTACTGATGGCTGCCAAAAATTTCGAGTTGTTCCTTGGGTGTCTTGGCAACGGCGTCACGGTCTGTAACTCCGCCGTGATGGAGAACGGCGATTTTAAGATGGTCGCCCACATCTCCGTCGAGGGCAAAATCACATGGTACGTCAGCGAGGACTATCCGCCTGCGGATGCTCTCGCAAGCATCCGGGCCTGTGCAGAGCAGGAGCGGGCAAAGTACGAGGCATGGCTCAACGGCCTGTCTCCGGCCGCGCGCCGGGAGTATCAGCTCGAACGGCTGCCGCTCCCCGAGTTTCTGCAGGAGCTCCGCAAGGCAAGAGAAGCAAAGGAGGGAGACTAATGGCCCGCGATATTCACGATTACGACAGCCTCAAGAAGGCATACAGTGTCCTGCTCATGTTCGAGCGGTTTCCCGGTCCGGTGCATAGTGAGCGCGTCGAGGAGTTCGTCATTCAGCTCAAGCGCGACATCCGGGAGTACGCCCACCGGGATTCTGATTACCGCATCGTCCGCGACGAGCTCGATTCTTTCGTCGAGCTCGTTAAGCTGCCCGAGAAGCTCTCTCCCCTCTCAAAAGAGAGCGTTCTCGAATGGTTCTATATGCACCGTGCCTACCGTGACGACCTTTATGACGGCGCGGGGTGCTCCGGTCAGTACTTTACCACCCGCGTCAGGCTCTTTCGCCGTCGCGGTTGCTGGTACGCCTATCATTTTGTTTCGGTCGATATGTAAGGAGGTTCGCATGGAAATCAATATCACATACAAAAGCCCGGAGCACGAGGCTGCGTTCCTGTCTGAGCTTCAGCGGGTCCCGCACATCGTAAACCCAGAATCCGGGCGCATCAATCCGTATTGGGGCGCGTCCCTGTATCTGCTCTCCGCGCTCACGCGCTGGTCGGAGCTCCGCATTGCCGTCATCGGTGAGGACTACATGGCGTTTACGGCTGCAAAGGAGGCGTTCAATTTGAGCCAGAACGAGCGCATCATTGTCGAGCTGGCCGCCAACTTCTACAATGCCGGTTGCTGGGAAATGCCCGGTTTCGAGATGGTCTACGCCACCTGCGACACGGCTTTCACGCTCATTCTTGAGGCGTTCCGCCTGCGTCGCGCAAAGCTCTTTTACAAAGATGGGGAGGTGTCCGCAGAATGGGAAGAAAGAAAATGAGCCTACGGCGCGCCGTCGCCATCCTGCGCCTTGTCGCTGCGGATGACCTGTCCTCCGGGCGGGCAATCGACGGGCAGAATGAGGCTGCTGCCGTCGTGCTGGAAGATTACGAGGAAACAAAGAAAGAGCTCGCGGATTGGGTGAATGCTTCTCCCGAGGAGCTTGCCGACGTCATTGCTGGGATGTAAGGAGGCCTGTACCGTGGCTGCTGTCTATCGGACGTTGTACGAAAAATATGAGCAGAACGACGTTTTGCACGTCGGGATTCAGGAGGTCGTCGAGGCCGAAAAGGAGATTGACACGTTCCTCAAGTCTCTCGACCGGGACCAGCGCGACCAGCTCGATACGCTGCTGGGGCGTCTGTCCCGCGCCTACGAGATGCAGGGCTTTCTTTTTGGCGGCCTTGCCTCCGGCGCAAAGTGGAACGGCAAGACCGCTCCCGAACCGGGTGACGGCTACGGCCGGAGCGTCCGGGCTTATCACGGCTCAACGCTTGCTCCGGTCTGCCAGATTGACCGCAAGACGAATCAGGTCATCCGCGAGTACCCGAGCATCGCCGCTGCTGCCCGTGCTACCGGTCTGGACGACAGTGCCATCGGAAAGGTGTGCAAAGGAAAGCTACCCCACGCTGGTGGTTTCCTTTTCCGGTACATCGAGCAATAAATCTTTCATAGGTATGCAAAAATATTTCAATAAATTGCCATTTTGCTCTTGCTTTCCACGCGCTTGTGTGGTATAATATAGTCAGTTGAGGGGGTCCTCCTCAATGAGTAAGGTGGCAAGGCCAGAAAGGAAACAAAATGGACGACGAAATGAATACCGCTGAGGTGCTTCGTGACGAGGCAAAGGAGAACCGGACCCGTGAAATTCTCGAGCTTATGCGTAACAGCAAAACGCTCGAGGAGGCCATGGAAAAAGTAAAAGCCCTGCTCAACAAGTAAGCAGGGCTCTCCGATGAAGAACAAAGGCCGATGACGGCGGCCAGAGTTCTGAAACGCCGGGGGAGTGAGAAACAGCTTGCAGATGCCTCACTTCTCCGGCATTTCTATTATATCAAATTCAAGGGGGATTTCAAGATGGCAGCTTTAACGCCTGTTGCCGCCCGCATCACCGGGCTGCGTGAGGCTCGCGGGTTGACCCGCACCCGGCTGTCGCAGCTCTCCGGCGTTCCGCTGCGGACGCTCGAGGAATGGGAGGCCGGTCGCCGTGTCCCGCGTGACGTTTACCAGATTCATGCCGTCGCTGCTGCGCTCGGCATGAGCATTGAGGATTATCTTGGGCTGTAAAGAATCAGGAGACCCGACGTTGTGCCGGGTCTCCCTTTTTTGTTATTCGGGCATAAAGCCGTAACCGGCCTCAAATGCCGCTGCTTCTCGGAGGTAGGCAACGCGGCCTGCTGCGCGGTCGATGGCGTCTCTTAACTCCCGGTCCTCGACCAGCTTGAGCAGCGCGGTGAGCGCGACCTCTGCCTGCATGATTTCGCGGGTGTCCTGCGGGTTGACCTGCTCCATGTAGAGCTCATAAATAGACTGTTCCATGCTTGCCTCCTATGCCCGCCTGCGGTCGAGCCGCTGCCGCGCATATAGGATTTGCGCCACGCGCGGTTCTTCCCGCTGCGGAGATTTTGGAGCAGCCAGTGGTGACGGGAGGGCTGTTCGCATTCCCCGTGTAGCCCTCTCCATCACCTCCCTGTGGGCCGTCTCCCGCAGGCTGATTTTAACTTGCTGGCTATTTGCTGGTAGCTTTTCGGGGTGCTTTCTCCTGCGTCGAGCCGTAGAACGTCACGAGCGCGGCTCCGGGGCCTCGATTTCGGGCTTTTGCGGTCTGGCCGTAAAGTTTGCCGCCTAGCCGCCACGACGCTTTGTGGGTCTCCGCAGGAGGCTTTCGTCACTTGCTGGGTCATTTCACGATTTCCGCCAGCCTCTCGATGGTGACATCCGTCTCAATGTACGGGCTGCTGCCGCTGTCGTCCGTGTAGGTTCCGGTTACTCCATCCGTGCTTTTCCAAAGTATCAGGTTTTCCACCTTGCTGCTGTTGCCCTCGCTGAACTCCTCGACCTTGTACTCCGAAAGCGTGATGCCAAGCTCTGCCGCTTTGTCGAACACTGCCTGTGCCGTCTGCTCCGCCACTATCGGGAGATACAGGCCGCCAGAGGAAACGGTTCGGATGGTGAGCGTGTACTTGCTGCTGTAATAGAACGCATCAATCGACGATATGTAGGCTGCGCTTTCTTTGTCCAGCGCGTTCAGTGTGGTTTCCTCGAGGACGCTCCGGTTCGTCTCCGGTGTCGATACTCTGGTTGTGCTGGTTGTTCTCTTTCGGGGTACTATGAGGTCGAATCCGCCAAAAAGCATGAACGCAAAGAATACAGCGACGACTATGGCTATGACGTTCGCTTTTTTGTTCTGCTTTTTACCCGGCTCCGCTGCCGGGTTTTCTTTTTTGGGCTGCGTCGGTTTCTGCTCCGGCGTCGGCTCCTCTTTCACGCGGTCCGCAAAGCTCACCTTTTCCTTATCATCACCGAAGTATGCCCAAAAGCACTTTTCCCGTTCGTCCACATACAGGTGCGTCATGTACTTCCAGCCATGCTTCGTGCGGTATTTTCCTAGAACCTTTTTGTGTGGGACGTCTATCACAGCGAATGTTCCGCTGTCCTCGTCGTTCCGAGCATTGTGCGCTGTCTGGCACACGGCGTATCTTGAGCCGTCTGAAATGGAGGCCGCGTTTACAAAAGATTCCGTTTCGTACACCAGCTCCGGGGTGAATGAATCATCCGTGATGTAGAACTGCTTTCCCCAAAAGCAAGCAATCTTGGAATCCCTGCTCATTACGAAGTTGATTTCGAGCGATGGCTTGTACGCGCACTGCTGTTTCAGCCTCTCCCGTACCTCGTCCATCGGGATGCTGGCCGGGTCCACGAATCGCGCGTTGCTACTTGTTGCCCCCCCCCGAACAGTTGTTCGTGGGTAGGGGACACAGTTGTGTTACCCATAACTGTTGTCCTCCTGTCCTTGTGTTGGTGGTCGTGCTTTTATGATAGCACCTAAAAGGGACAATGGCAACGGCTTTCGCACCAGCGATTGCCAAATCGCTGAATATAATATATCCTCTACTATACTCTTTTTTACTCTACTCTACTTTGTCGATTGTTTCGCCGGAAATACCCGGAAATGCTGTTTTCAGTGTATATCCGCGCGGATATGTGCTCAAAACGGTATTTCCGCTCCGGCTATCCTGTTTTTCGTGGGATTTTGGGACAATGGTGTGCGCAGTCTCCTGCGACCCTTTTATCAACTTTTTCCACCTAGTTTTCCACTTTTCGGGTCATTCTGGTTTTTCCGGGCCGTTTTTCTGCGGTTATCCACGGAAATGATAGAAAACGTATCAAAAAGTGCTTTTCTGTTCCGAAAACGCTCGTTTTCGTTAATAACCGCGCCGGAAATGCTGTTTTAAGTGCGTTTCCGGGGAAGATATTGCAAAAAACGGCAATAAAAAAAGAGCCTCCCGGCCCTCTTGTGTGAGGTATACCGGGAGGCTCATGCTGTTATAGGGTAGCTGCTGGGGCGTCCTTAGTGAATCTGGTTCTTGACGTTCTCGTAGGTCTTATCACCCTCGAGGGCAGCCTGCGTGAAGCTGTTGTTGTACCACCAGTTGATAAGGGCGGTGACGGTGGTGATGCCGGTGGTGACGAGCTGCTCCACAGTGGTGCTCTCGATGGGCAGCGGAGACTTTCCGAACGCGCTGAGAATCTGGTTGGTCAGTGCCAGCAGCAGGGCGGCAGTGCGAGCAATGGTAGCAGCGGAAATCTTGTTGTTGTACTTCATGGTCTTGTTCCTTTCTTTTATTCGATAATCGCTTTGATGCCGCAGCGAGAAACCACTTCCCGCTGCGCGTGTTTGACCTTGGAGGCATAATCTAAGGCCGCGTGCATATCTCCATTGCAATGTGCATCGGGAATACGCTGCACGGCCTTTGCGGTGGCCTCACCTAAAGCGATGGCCGCAAGTGAGGTTTCATAGATGCAGATTTGCAGCTCCTCGCGGCTCTGCTCGCGTTTGGCCTCGGCCTCGCGCCGCTTCTTGTCCTCCTCCGCGCGGGCTTTCTCGCGCTGTTCGATGCGGTGCTCAATGAGCCACAGACCAAAGGCGAAAAGGCCGGAGGGGATGCCTGCGGCTACAAGAAATTGCCACGGTTCCAATGGTATCACCTCCTCCCTCACAGATACTTGTCTGCGCCAGACAGAACGGTCCAGCTCTTAGGGCCACAAATGCCGTCTGCTGCGAGGCCGTGCTTGCGCTGGACCTCCATCAGGGCTTTTGTGGTAGCCGGTCCGAAACCGCCGTCGTGAGTGATGCCGAGGAGCCGCTGCAGCATGACCGTTGCCGCGCGGTTTGCTGCGCCCGTGCAGCCCTGCTCAATGGTCGGCAGCACGAACTTGTTGTAGGTCGTGCTGGGGTACACGCCGGGCTGGACGCACAGCCATGTGGCCTTGCCTCCGCGCGTGTCGGTGTGGACAATGGCGGCCTTGTCGTGCCAGTAGATACCGACCGCGCCAAAGCCCTGCGCGGCTGCGATGATGCCAAGAGCTACGGGGTTGACGCTCCTGTCTACCGTCCTCCAGTCGGCCGCGATGCCATACAGGTGGCGGCTCGTCCGGCTGCCGCCGACTTTCGGGTCTGCGTTGTGCTTCACGCAGCGATAGCCCGACGTCACCTTGATGGCCTTGCCGAGCTTGGTGCGGATGGTCTGCATCTTCTGGACGAGCTCCGGGTCAATCATCTGCGCCGTGCAGCCGCACGGGCAGGCGAACTCGTAGCGTTCAAAGTCCGGGGTGATTTTCGTGTGGTCGTTCGGCTTAAAGGTAATTACGCTCATTCTCACCGTCTCCTTTATCGGTCCGTTTGAGTGCGGAAAATTCTGCGTGTATCACCGCGCGGGCTGCTCCGTAGCCCTCCGGCTCCCCGCAGTGCGTTTCGAGGGAGTGCTCCTCCCACCGGTCGAGCAGCTTTACGGTAGCCTCCAAAAGCTGCTCGAGCCTCTCCTCGCGGTTCATTGGCGGCTCCTTTCAGCGGCTCTCGCCGCGCCGGAACAGGGTGTAGCGCGGTCGTTCCTCTCCGAACAGTAAATATCGCAGCCAGTCGTCGAGGACGATGGCCGCGATAGACACGAAAATCCACAAAATGCTGAACGGGAGACAAATCTGCCCTTTGTAGTTGAACGGCATCCCGGAATAGTCCCAAACGCCGAGGCCGAGCCAGACGTTGAGAATCATGCCGGTAATGAGCTCCGTTCCTGTCACGATGGCTGAACCGAGGACACCCTGCCAAATGAGTGGAGTGTCCCACTCAAGTAGACCATCGTTCAGCTCACCGAGAATCAGAAAAAGGAATCCGCCGAGGACGAACATTGTCCAATGGCTATGTCCTCTGAAAAGCACCTCGAGTCCGAAGTACGCAAGCCCTCCGAACACAAAGAGGATAGCAGTTTTACATACAGAGTTCCTTGCCATTTCGGTCCTCCTTAGGCGGAGAGCTTGTTGATGATGGCCGTAATCTGCGCCTGCGCTGCGCTGAGGATGCCCTCGACTTCCTTTTCGAGGTCCTCGGGAAGGGTACATCCGTAATAGATGGAGCCGATAACATTCGGGTCAGTCTCGCGCTTCGCCCACTGGCGCAGCGCATTGCAGTAGGTCGTCTGTTTGGTGACGAAGCTCTTGTATTCGCTGTACAGGGTAATAATGTCTGCCGCGCTGTACATAACGCACTTGCCGCCATCAGGGTGGTAAGGGTATTCGGACGCGCCCAACGTAATAGCCGCAAACATCGAGTCGATGTTCGTCTGGTCGTTGGGCATCAGCGAAAAGTGCTGCGTGCCGCCGGACAGCTCCACGTCGATACCAGCATAAATAAAGTTCTGGCAGGTTTCGGAGGCGTCGTCCGCCACCTTCTGCGCCAGAGTGGGAAGGTCATTTTTCTTCCATTCGATAGCCATACTGTCCTCCTTACTGGAAAGCGCCGGTGACGGCCTCAATGTAGCCGCTCTCGCCGCTGGCTCCGCGTGACACACTGATGCGGAAGTTGAACGCCGCACCATTCGATGCGGTCTTATTGCTAAAGACAATATTTGTCCCCTTCTGCACCTCGGTCGTGGCGTCCTGCCAGACCGGCTCTGCGTCGTTGGCGTTATTCGTAACCTCCGCTTTGAACGTAGCATCATCAGGAATGCTACCGGTCACCTGCAACACGGCGACAGTGATGTCGCCCTCAACTGCGAGGGGAGATTTCAGCGTCACACTAGCGCTGGTGACATCCTTTGTGAACGTCGCACTGGCGCTGCTGCTGTCCTTGCCGTCGCTTGCTACAATCTGGATGGTATGGGAACCGTTCAGAATACGGCGGAATCCTTCCTCTGTGCTGGCCTGCTCGAAGGTCAGCACCGTGCCGGACGCAATGTCCGTGCGCGTAGTCACAGCCTTGCCGTCCAGTTTTTCGGTAACGGAAATGGTATCGCCATCCGCGTCACTCACGGTGTAGCTATAGGAAAAGGCCGCGTTCTTCTCCCCCAGCTGCGTGCCGCTCGTATTCGTAATGGTAGGCGCAGTGTTCACCGATACCGTGCCATCATCCGAGACGGAGAGTTCAGAGGGAAGAATAAAAGCGGGGCGGACGCCGTAGGAGTTGTTGTAGTTCCAGAAGTCGTAGCTGCCATCAGACTTCACACACCAGATGTGGTTCGCGTAGTTGGTGCGCGGAGACCGGAGCCACCACACGGCAGCGCTGCTGCCGTTATAGGCGATACGCTTGCTGTTGCCGCCGGAGCTACTTCCGAAATAGTCCAGCTTTGCGCCATCTTTCGGGAAATAGCCGCTGTCACTGGTCGTCCAGCCGACCTCGTAGCCAGACAGTAAGAACACTTTGGTAGAAAGACCACTCGTGCCAGTGGCAAGGCTGCCGCCGCTACCCGTGCCGTTCTGGTACGGGATTTTAACCTGCTTGATGGCCGCTCTAATTTCGGAATCAATCAGGTTGTAGAAGGTGCTGTTCAGGTAAGAATGGATGCTAGAGTCCTTATAGGAGTTGCTGTTACCGAACGTACTTGTGGTGTAAATATCCTTGAGCAGAACCCACGTTCCGTTGCAGGAATCGTCGTAGATACTGGACGGCTTACCCTGATGCACAATAATGAAATCCTTGGCCGCGCCGTTGACCTTGATTTTAACGGTGCTACCGACGGCTTTCGTACTCAATTTTACGTTTGCCATTATTGCCTCCTTGCAAAAAATCAGGCCCACGGCATAACGCCTGCGGGCCTTGTGTTCTGCGAAGCAGAGGCGGCGAGCGCCTTGTGCTGCTTCTTGTAGATATAGCGGCACTGGCGAGCTCTCCGCCTGTCTCGCGCGAGTTTATTCGAGTTGATTTTTCGATGGATGGGAATTTTGCAATCAAGCAATTTTTCGAGCCGGTCTGCGTACTGCCTGCGCAAAGAATAAGTATCACCGTGGGCTGCATGAGCGTCCCATGCGTTCCATCGACGAAGGATTTCTTCCTTTGTGACTTCGCCTGCCGGGTACGCGGCCTCCCAGCATTTGATTTTCTGCTTCATGTGCTTTGCGCTGTCTCGTCTGAGTTTCTGTATGACCGCTCCGGTCTCTGTCAGATAACTGTGGAATCCCAAAAAGTCGATTCCGTTTCTCATTGGGAGTATCACTGTCTTTTGGTTCAGCTCTAGTCCATAGCTGTCCATGAGCACACGGACATCACGCAAAATACGCTGCAAAATTCTCTTATCTGGGCAGATAATATAGAAGTCATCCATATATCTTCCGTAGTATTTCACGCCGTATTTTTCCTTTATGATGTGGTCAAACTCGTCCAAAAATGTAAGAGCAAAGAGCTGGCTTGTTTGGTATCCCAACGGCAGTCCTTCGTCCATTACATCAATGTAGATACACAGCAGCTCATACACGCGCGGGTCCACACCACGCTTATCGAGAACAGCCTTGAGCTTTTTCTTGAGCTTGCTGTGGTCGATGCTTGCGAAAAAGTGTCGGACGTCGCCTTTAAGAACCCAACCGTCTGCGCCGTGGCCGCTCCTCCGGTAGTAATCTACCATGTGGGTTTTCAGGCGCATCAGGCCGTCGTCAGTGCCCTTTCCGGTCTGGCTGGCAAAACTATCTCGTACAAAGCTCTTTGTCAGAGCCTCGTAAAGGACATTATCCACCAACGCATGAAGTGTAACCTTATCGACAAAAGCCGGTGCATGAACCACACGCTTTTTGGGTTCGTACACGAAAAACACTTCAAATTTGCTCGGGATGTAGCATATCTTCCGCTGTATCTTGCCGCCCGGTTGCCGAACAGCTCGAACGGCAAGTTTGCGGGACAACTTTTCCGTGCAGGCCAGTGCATTTGCCTCGTATTCGATAGTCTTGCTTTTGTTGCGTTTTCCCTTCCGAGCTTCAAGGTATGCCCTATACAGCACCTCGAAGCTGCAAAGTTCTTCGTAGGTCAAAAATTAGCCCTCCGCCGGTTCACTATCGTGGTAGTGGGCTGCATCCCCGAAAGGATGGCCCACCTCAGCGGGATGTATTTGTCACTTTCCTGCATCGGAAAGCGACAGGATGTGACTTCCTTTGATGGATGCACTGCTTTCGGCCGGGCGGCCTACTCGTCTCGCAAACCCATCAGAGCGGGGCGGACGCCGTAGGAGTTGTTGTAGTTCCAGTTGTCGTTGCTGCCATCAGACTTCACACACCAGATGTTGTTCGTGTTGTTGGTGTTCGGAGACCGGAGCCACCACACGGCAGCGTCAGAAATATAAGTCGCACCCTATATGCAAAGCGGATTTCCGCTATGCTTTCTCTTGTGGCGCGGGCGAAGCCTCGCCTTTCTCAGGAGGGGCCTCCTGAGTGGCAGAGAGAGCGGCTTTCAGTGCCGTCACGAGCTCTTTGAGTCTCTTTTCCTCTGCATCCTGCCGCAGCTTCTCAGCGCGGCTCCGCTCGGTTCTGAGCCATTTCATCGCGGGATATTTAACGTCGGTGACCTTTTTGGTCCAAACTTCCGCTTTCTTCAAGCTAATGACCCCGTCCTCCGTGCAAAGAGTAATGAAGTCGAGCAGCGAAGAACATCCGGCGATAACTGCGTAGATTTTGCGGAGGCGTTCGTCGTAGTCGGTCAAAAAGTCTGCACCGTTGGCCGTGTGCGCATCCAGAAGGATTTGCTTTGCCGTCTTTCTGATGTCCCTGCCGTAGAGGTTGTAGGTGCTTCTTGTAAAGCCCTCCTTCTGTTTCGTATCGAGCGCGTGGACAGCAGTGGTGCATACCTGTTTGATTTCACGAACATCCTCAAGCTCGGCTGCTTTCTGGAAAATCCTGCGGGCATCGCTCCGGCTGATGTCCTCCGAAACGATGCGGGTCGCCCGCTGGGTGTATCTTAAAAGGTCTCGAGCCTTATTTCCAACCGTGAATTGCTGTTCGGCCATCAGAACTCCAATCTCGCCTGCTCGGAGTTCCAAACGCCTGTGACGGAAACGCCGTCGAGGCTGCCGAATGTCACGTTGAAGGGGTTCTTTGTGACATTCGTTCCGAACTTCAACTCAATGGCCTTTACGCTCGCATTCATGGCCGCAATGCTGGCGCGGAGGTCTCCATGTGCGTTTTCTGCGGTATTGTGGGCATCGACGGCAGCACTGATGCGCTGGTCCGTCTCCTCCTTGTTGTAGGCGTCAGACTCCGGCCGCTGCGACTCGGTCAAATGCCCATCTGCGTCCAGTGTAGCGATGCCTCCGGGCACGCCAACCTGCCCAGTGCGGACAACATCCTCGTCCGGCGCTTTGCCTGTGCCTGCGTTAAAAGCACCATATGCCATGTCAGGTTCCCTCCTGTTCGTCCGTGTATTTCACGGTGCTCGTGATATGATACTGCGCCGAAATTTCATCGACAGGGATATTCGCGGCACGGAGCCGCAGCTTTCCGTTCAGACTTTCAGTCGCAATAAAGCCCGCCGCACCCGCCACATCATAGAACTCCGGCAATACTGTAACGTCCACAATATCGGTAACCAACAGGCCAGCAATGGGGATATCACAGTAAAAATAGCCGGGGGAGGAATCATCCTCGCCCCAGCCATCGACCGGAATCTTAAAAGACACTGCCGCCATGATGTCCTGCTTTTCATGCAGAATATCATCCACCTCGTCGATGCTGTCCGCAGTGGCATTCGCCAGCTCGGAAACGACAGTGTTGCACTGTTTGATATGGCTACAAAGTGCGGCGAGTCCTGTGCCCAAAAGCGCCTTAACCTTCGCTTTTGCCATAGGGCTCGCCTCCGTTCTTAGTCAGCCAGCAGAGCGGCAATCTCCTCTGCAGAGAAGTCCTCCACGTCCTCGTCGTGCAGGACGTTCTCAGGCTCAGTGTACACGACAACTTCCTTGCCGTCGATGTTCACATTGCCGTTGGTGGAGCTGGCTGCGGTCTTGGTAGCGCCCTCGGAAATGCCCTTCAGCTTTTCGCCCTCGGCGTCGGTCATCAGGCGCTTGCCAGATTCGGCGGCTACGAAGTCGGCAGGCTTCTTGCCGCTGTCGGTCAGATTGCCCTCGCCATCCAGAGTAGCAAAGTTGCCGGTGACAGCACCAGTGACCTTATCGGCCTTGCCGGAGATGTCCACTTCCTCCGGGGTGGGAACATACAGGCCGTCGTCCTTCAGGGTCAGGGCGTTGCCCGCAGCAGCGGAAACATTGACCTTGACATCCACCTCATAGCCAGCGATGGTAACGGTGGTGGACTTATCCTTGTCGGTAGCCTTAGCCTTGTAGGTATCCACCAGCGCAGCCATGCTCAGGAAAGAGTAGGTGCAGGAGTCAGGATTCTCACCCTTGACGGCCAGCACCATGACGGGCTTGCCGTCCAGCTTGGGGTCGGTAGCGCCGGGGTAGGTCGCAGCATCGAACTTGAACTTTGCCACGAAGGTGGTCTTGGTCTGGTCGAGGAACAGCTCAGAGGGGAAGTCAACGGAGAAAGCAGCAGTGCCGCTCTTGTCGGTAGAGGTGTAGAAGTTCACGGTATTGCCGTCAACGCCAAGAGACTTGATAGCAGCGTTGGCTGCGGTCTGCACAGGGGTAAAGGCATCCTTCTTGACAAAGCTTTTCTTAATTTCGGCAGTCAAGTTACGGATGGTGGTCTTGGTAGAAATCTGCTTAGACATAATGTAGTCCTCCTAAAAAGTTATTTCAGCATATCGACGATTTCCTGCTGCGTTTCTTCCTCGTCAAGCAGGTCCTCGCTCGTCATGACGGTTTCTTTACGGACGGTCAACGCATTCGTGCTGTCAAAGTCAAGGCCATCGCCGATACGAACGGTAATAGCTCCGTTAGAGTCGCGCTTTAAGCCCTGACCGATACTCACGCTTCCGGTTTCACCCGAACCACCTCCTTTCCCGAACAGATTTACGACGACCTGAATATCTGCCTCCGGGATGCGCTGTGCAAAAAATCTGACGAAGCCGTCATGCGTTTCGCACCCGTTCAAGACGCCAGCTTTGTTCGTAATATAAAAGCCGCCCGGCATGACCGCACCAGAGGGAATGAGCTCACTGGTGCTGTCGGGCAGCTCTGCATCGTAAATGCACTGGTAGTAGTTCATACCGCCAGCCTCGTCATAGTCGCCCTCGTCACGCGCAGGTTTCCACCCGTCTGCGGAAAGAGTGAGTTCATAGGAACCATAGCATCCTCCGCCGGAAATGTTTTCCACCTGTTCTTTAATGAGCGTCTTGACCTTCTCCTCGTTCAGGATTTCGCCGGACTCGGAAAGTTTTTTGATGGCCGTGCTGACCGCCGCCGTGATGGTCGCTGCATGAGCATCGGCGTCGGCGTTGTGCTTTTCAATTTCAGCCTCGACCAGCTTCATAAGTGCCTGTACCTGCGGGGCCACTGTAAGGCTGATATTCGCTTTGTTCGACACAGCCAGCAGAATGTCAACGTCGAACGCAAAATTAGCGTTTGTGCCACTCGCGGGAATCTCGACGCCGCGCTCGTCCTGCATAAGGAACAGCAGGACCTCCTCCCCGTCGTTCAAGCGGCCGAAAACGCCCACCTGATGCATAAGGTAGGCGTCGTCTCCGCTCTCAGTATGAACGCTGACCTTTCGCGCGGGATGCCCGTCGTCGTCCTCGATGGTCTCAATGCCAAGCAGCATCAGTTCGTGAAGGTCGCCACTGACCGTAGTTTCTTCCGAAAGGTCTGTGTCAGCAGAGCCAGTACCGCTCACAGCGCGGGTAATCGTCAGCGCGCCGCCGGAGAGAGATTCCGACAGCAGGGCGGCACCGGCGGCGGTGTAGTTAGACTTTTCCCAACTCACGTTGTCTGTCCTCCAATCTTGATTGTGATGGTTTCACGCGCGTTCGCAGGCCCGCCAGCGGCAAACGCCCGCGCGCTGATTGTTTTCGGTCCGATGGTTCCCGGCAGCTTAACAGAGGCTTGCATCCGGGCTGTCCGGAGTGCTCCCGCAGCATATGCCGTCGCGCTGACAGCTCGCGGCTTAATAGTTCCCGGCAGTCGCACCGTGCAAGAAATTGTCGTACCGAGCGGAGCGGCTGCCGCGTATGCTGGCTGTACATCCGGTTTGTAGCTAAGAGAAAGTGACAGCGCAAGGTGCGCCGGTATTTTTCTCAGCAAACACTCGATGATGTCGCTCGAAAAGAAAGCCGATTCATCCGGTGGCGATATGCAAACGTAGATTCTGCCCTTGCTGAATTTGACCTCTGGGGTGTCTCCGGTATAGCCTCGGACGAGCTCTTTTATTTCAGGCGCGCCAATATGGTTTGCGCCAACAAAATACGATGCTACCAGCTTGCGCCGAACCTCAAGAGTTCTGTTCTTGTTCGGTGCAATGTCGAGAAACGCTTCCATATCGGAGAGTGCAGCTGCGTCCATCATCGAGATAAAGGTATCGTTCGCTGCTGCGTCAACGCCTGCCTCGATTTCGTCGAGCTTTCCTCCTGCGGCACGCCAGATGGCGTCCATCTCAAAAACGTCCCGGTAGAATACCGGGTAAAATGTTTTTAGCTCATCATATACGCTTGGAAATCCATTAGGATACAGGGTCGGTTTCACTGACGTTCACCTCCCCTAAGACAAAAACCTCCTCTGTTCCGTTCTCGACGTTTGAGGTCTGACCGTTAAAGCGGAGGTTTTCGTAGTCCAGCACTCCCGTGAGGCCATAAATAGTATTTCCGACCGTGCTGATACGCAGGGTCGGCGTTTCCCCGTCGTTCGCCGAAAGATTGATATTCTTGACTTGTGCCTTGAGTGCAGTCTGTGCTGCATCCTTGACCGTGGCAAGGTTTCCGCCCTTTGCCAACGTGACAGAGAACGAAATATCCACCTTTTTAGCGGTGGCTGCAACGGCCGTGAAGTGCGCGCCAATATTGGCCTGCCCTTCCCCCAATCCGGTTCCGCCCGGGTCGATGTACTCCTGCACACGCTGCACGACAGCGTCCGATGCCGGTCCTCCCTCCGTATCAATAAGAACTCCCTTGACGGTGTTCTCTCCTGCCCAAAGAGGGATGATGCGTGCGCGGCCGACGCCAGAAATGCTTTCGCACCACGTCTTATAGTGCTGGCGGTTTCCGTTTTCAGCCGGGCCCGCAATTTTCTCCTGAACTCGTTTTCGGAGGCTCTCGTCGTCCTCCTCGTCGGAGCCCGGCTCAAGTTCCTCCGCGATAGAACAGGCTGTGAGCTCGCGCAATGTTTCAACCGGAACGACCGCCGTTCCGGACAAAATATCATTTGCCGCCGTTCCGGTTTCCTCCGCTTCAATATAGAAGCCAAGGTCATCGTCCTGCGCAAGTACAAAATATTGTCCATCGCAGAAAAAGCGCGTCCCGAGTTCCGGGAGCTCGCCCTCGTATTTGATGCGGTACTTTGCAGCGGAGGCAACCTGTCTATAAACGCCGTTTTCCTCGGCTCTCAGTGTAAGGTAGTCTCCGGTCGCTGTCACCAAGAACACCATCTCGAATACCTGTTCAAGGTCTGCGTAGTATTTAGCGATTTTGAAAGCGATGCCAGCGACAGCATCGTAGAAGATGCTGCCCTGCCGCAGGTCGATGCCATCTGGCGCGCGGCTCAAGATGTCCTCTAAAACCTTGTCATAGGTCTGGGCTTCAAACACTTTATATCACCTCCTCTACCTCTGTAGTCCCATAAATGGTGTCGGCCTTGAAATGCACGTTGCAGTAGTCCTCGTTGAACTCAAACTCAAAGTCATAGACTTTCAGAATACGACCGTCACAAAGGAGTGCATCCTCTACAAGCCTCGGGATTTCCGACTTGATAAGCTCCTCCGTCGCACTCTCGTCCTTGATGGTGTCCTTGATTTCGCTGCCATACTGGTTGTCGTACACAAGGCAATGGAACCGAGGCGTAAGAAGCGCTTTCTCGATGTATTGGTTGACAGCCTCGAGGCCATCAACTTTTCCAACGATGCGTCCGGTCTTGAGGTCGAGTTTATAGGTGAGCGACGGCTGCTCTTTCTCCTCCTCAATGCCGGATATAGCGATTGGAACAAAAACTCTGCTCATACGATAGCCCTTTCGAGCGCAATGTAGCTTTTGCCGTTGTTGAAGCGGAGAAGATACACGGACTCTCCAACCTTGAGCGCATTGTAAACCGTCATAAGCGCTCCTTCGATGACAAAGGTTTGCAACGAATGGATGTGAGCGCTCGCTTTGGAGCTCTCAACCTTGTGGTAGTCTCCCTCCGGCTGGTCCTTTGCTCCTTCATAAGGGCATCCGATTATGCCAGAGACTTTACCAGAACGGGAATCCAGCAGGTCAAAGTCGTGCCCATGCGCTCCGCCGATATGAGTATTGCTGTCGATTTTTCCGCCAGCAAGAGATATATCAATGCGAGTCTGGTAGTCGGTAAGGTTGCGAGGGACGAGAAGCGCACTACCAGAAATTTCGAGCTTTTCGTCGTTCTCTATCTTGATGGTAAGCGGACTTTCGCTTGTAACCGTGCCGACCACAATGCCACCATCGTTCGGGAGCATAGACATAAAGAGCTGCTTGAAGCTCGTTGCCTGTTCCGGGTCCATAGGCTTCTCCTATCCGATTTGACTGGCGTTCACCCATCCATACACGGTGCTCTGCTTGTCCGTGTGGATGATGTGATACGGGTGTTTTGCGTTCTTGCCTTTGGCAATGGCCGTTATTTTAGCAGGGCCCGCTTTTGGGCTGTTGGTCGGAGAGGTCGCGGTGGACGCCACATACTGCGGGCCTCCGGTAAACTGAACCTTATCTCCGACGGAGTGCGCGTTCTTTTTACTCGAGCCGCTACTCGTTTTGACTTTCCGCTCCGTGTCCGTCGCCATGTTCATGGTGAGGCGCATCGAATGGTAGTTTCCCTTAAACGTGTGGGTATCTTCATCAACATAGTAGCTGTTCGAGATTCCGAGAGGATTGATGATAATACAGACTCCAATGCCAGAAATCACGTCCGGGATTCCGAGAGCCTCCACATTGAGTGACCTACTCGGGAGCTTCTCCTCCGCCAACATGGACTCAACCATGTCTGTGAGGTTTGCCTCCTCGGTATTACTGTCGGGCGTCGTGATGTCCTGCATAATTCCGATGGTTTTCTCGAGTTCCGTGTCAGCCTTTTGGGCGACAACTTTATCTTCTTTCGACAACAGCTTGATTCTGGTTTTCACCTTCTCGATGCTGCACGAGTAGTCGTAGTTTGAAAGGTTACTTCCCGCTTCAACCACCCACTGCAAGATGCTGTCTTTCCGCTTAATCAGGCTCAAGGAGCCGTCAGCAGAAGTAACATAGTATCTGATTCCGGTCGCCTTAAAAGTAAGGCTCAGAGCATCAAGAATCACATCACAGGCCGTTGTCTTTGCTTTCGGAAGTTCCGAAATCACATAGCCTGTGTCAGCGACATCCTTGTATGGAATCTGGAATCTGTTGCAGCAATCTTTGAAGATGTCCGAGGCCTTTTTCTGTTTGTAGTTAAAGCTGTCTTTGTTGTTCGACAGATAAATACCAACATCGTAGGCTTTGATGGTCATGGTCTTTTTTGCGTTCTGCTTCTGCGACATGATGATGCCGCGAAAAAGTTCTTCGCCCTCCCAATAGAAAACGCAGTGGTTTCCCTTGGTAACATCAATGCCGGAGCGGGCGTGTTTCCAGCCGTCATCGTCGATAAGCGAAACGGAAAGAGAGCGTGCCGGAGAGCCCTTGCGGCCGCTCCATGTTACGCTCTCAACCAGTTCGCTCATGTCGTAGGTGGTCTCGTCTTTGGTGACGAGAAATGTAATCTTGCCCATTACCTCACCTCACGGGAGCTGCAACACCTGTCCGGGATAAATCAAGTTTGGATTCTTGATTTTATCCTTGTTCAGTGCATAGATTTCGTTGTACCGTCCGCCGTCTCCGAGGGCCGTTTTCGAGATGTTGTAGAGGCAGTCGCCGGGCTTTACCGTGTAAGTTTTTGCCTGAACGCGGTTATCTGTCCGGGTCGAGCTCTTAGAGACGGTCGCCGTCCCAGCAGAATCAACTTTGACCTGCCTGACCTTGACCTCTCGGTACTCCTTGAGCTTGATTTTGTAGTAGATGCTGTCCGGGTCTCCGCCCTGCTCATAGGGCTGCAATGTTTGGATAGCGGCGTAAAAGTTCGCGCTCGTTCCGGTAAGGATAAGGTGAACCGGCTTGTCGCTGTTCTTCCACTCACACAGCTTTTGGAGTAAAACCTTAGGAGGGGTAATACTCCAGGTTTGAAGTCCCGGGAAATAGGTTGCCGGGAAAAAGCCGTCCCATGAAACCTCGACCGCCGGACGGTCTTGCAAGATAATAATTTCACCGAGGCCGCTGATGGTGACGCTTGTGTTCTTCGTTCCGAGGCTGACGCTGAACTTCTCTGGCAAAACAGGAAATTGCATTTTTTCCCGCTCGCCGTCGTGCGTAAGCCAGAGCTGCCGGTTACTCTTAAAAATCATACGCAAGGTCTCCTTCCTCAAAAATCTCGCCCTTAATGATGTTCATAAGGACCGGCTTCACATGGCGCGTCAGAACATCAAGGATTGTATCCTCGTCCGCTCCTGTTGCGTCAATGGAGCCGCTGCCATTGATTTCAAGGATGATTCTTTTCTCGCTGCGGTCTGCTCCACCTTCTTCGGATGGAGCAGACTGGCCGCCAGAGCTAAATGCCGCAGAGTTTTCGGTCGAAACGGGTGTCTCGTCGCCTCCAACCGCCGACAGGATTTTTTCGGTCTCCTGCGCGGGGAATACTTCGGAGCCTCTTGCTCCAACAATAAGCTCCGGGCCCTCCTCACCGGCGATGTAGACGTCCTCCGGTGCGGACAGCGTGCCGTTTGCATGGCCCGAGACTGTCGTGCTGGGTGTGGTGCTCAGGTGAGCGGCAGCCGCGTTTGCGACGGCTTGCGCCGCGCTCCCGGCCTCGCCAGTCATGGAGCGGATAGCATTGCAGTAAGCCTCAATGGTGGCTTTCGCTGCCGCTGCCGCCTCGTCGGTCATCTCCATTTTCTCGACCGTGCCGACCATCGTCTGCTCAATTTCGCCCATCTTCTCGTCGAAGTCGGTCTCCATCTTGGCAACGCTGTCTGCAAAGGCGTCCTTCGCCTTTGTGGTCTCCTCGAACTTGGAGTTGAACTCGTCCACGAACTTGGAGGCTGCTGCGGGCATACCCTCGGTGCTGCCGCCCAGTTTCTCGATATTCTGGATGATGGCGTTGATGTAGCCTGCGCTTTCCTCGCTGCCATCGCTCAACGACTTAATCAGGCCATCATCGAGGCCGTATTCTGCGGCCTTTTTGAGGTTTTCAGAGTAGAGGTTGAGGTAGTCCGTCTGGCTCTGCATGGCCTTTTCCATGTCGCTGACGGAAAGCTCCGACGAGGTTTTCATCGTGTCGAACAGACCGATTTGGCCCTCTATGCTCTCGCGGGCGGACTGGTAAGCCTTGTCGTAAGCTGCGGTCAGCTCGTCGAGAGCAGACTGCGCGGAGCTCGTAGCCATGCTAACAGCTTCGTCATAGGTGACGGTCTGGTTCTGCGCATCCTCGACCGCCTGTGCAACGCCGCGCCACTCGCCCTCGATGTCGGAGAGGGTCTGCTGGTTCTCGTCGTAGGCGGCTTGCAGTTCCTCGAGGGATTTCTTGTACTCGTCGATGTCAGAAGTCCACGCAATCCATGGACTGTCCTCGGTCCAGATGCCCTTGACCCAGTCGCCCGTGACGTCGTCCTGATACATTCCGCGCCGCTGACGCTCTGCATCGAGGTTCGCCTCCGCCTCGGCGATTTGCTGCTCAAGGCTGCTCTGTTCCTTCAGCAAGTCAACGTAGGTCTGCTGCTGCTCGGCCTTGTACTCCGAATCAGCCTGCGCCTTTGCGGCTTTCTTGATGGCCTCGACGGTCGCGTCCACGCTCTCGGTCACGCCGTCATAGGTCAGGCCGAGACCCGGGACGTCGGCGTTGAGCTGGTCGATGATAGCTTTCATCTCCGTGTAGCTCGCCGTCGTCTGCGAGTTCTGCGAGGCCAGTTCCCCGAGCCGCTGCGTCAAGGCTAGTGTACCGAGCTCCTGCTCCTTGATGCTCGAGGTGGTGCTGTTGTAGGCGTCCATGACCTTGTTGTGGCTCTCGACGAGTCCGTCGCACTCAGCCACAAACTCCTTGACGGTCTGCCGGTTGGCTTCAAACTCGTCGTTGAGCTGGTCAAGCTGGTAGCGCAGGCTGTTGGCAGCCTCGGAGTTCTCTCCGTACTGTTCGCAGGCTGCGTTGTACTGGTCGTTGAGGTTTTGCAGCTCGTCGTACTGGTCGCGGCAGGTAGCCGTCATGCCCTCGTACTCGTCGCTCTGGGTAATCAGAACTCCGGTTAGGGTGACGGCTGCCGCTGTGACAGCAACGATGCCTGCGGCCGCAAGGACAAACGGGTTAGCCGCCAGTGTCGCGGTGAATGCCTCCGTCACAAACTTCGCAGCCGTGGTGGCAATGTTGTAGGCAGCCAGCGCGCCGGTGAATCCGCCCACGCCAACCGCAATGGCCGAAATAGCCGCTACGACGGCCGGGTGCTCGTCCACAAAATCGCTCATGCCCGCAAATACCGAGGTGAATCCCTCGTATACCTGCGTGAGCGCGGGGTTAAGCACGTCGCCGACAGAGATTTTCAGGTTGTTGAAGGAGTTCTCCATCCGCTGTTTGCTCTTGTCGGTCGTGTCTGCCATCGTGGAGTATGCCTTTTCGGTTGCGCCTGCGCTGGTACGCATGGAATCGAGGACGCTGTTGTACTTGTCGGCTCCTGCGTTGAACAGAGACAGCGCGCCGATACCGGCCTCTGTGGAGCTCCACAGGGCGTTGAACGCGGTGCTGTCTCCGTCTACCGCATTGCCCAGCATTGCCATCACATCGCCGAGTGAATAGCCCTGCTCCATGAGCTGCGCAAAGGTCTTGCCGGTGGAGTTCAGCAGGATCTCCGAAACGTCGCTGCCTGTGTCGCCGAGCTCATTCAGCATCGATTTGAGGTAGGTGCCGGATTCTGCGGTGGCGATACCGTTGGCGGTTAGGACGGCATAAGCCGAGCTCAAATTGTCCATCTGGACGTTGTAGGCAGACGCCAGAGGAATGACCTTGCCGACGCTCTGCGCCAGTTGGTCCACGCTCGTTTTGCCAAGGTTCTGCGTGGTGATAAGGTAGTCGGAAAGCTGTGTAGCATCCGACGCCGCAAGCCCGTAGGCATTGATGGCTGTCGTCAAGACGTCCACGGCCGTAGTCGCCGACGTAAAGCCGCCGACGGCCAGTTTGGTCGCGGTTCCTGCAAAGGACGCCGCATCCGCTGTATTGACGCTGGCGGAAATGGCCTGATAGGTTGCCTCCGCCATATCGCTGGCTGCCTCGCCGGTCTCATTGGAGTAGGTGCGCACCTCTTTCGAGATGTCACTCAAGGATTTCTGGCTTGTGTCCGCGATAGTGGCGACCATTGCGGTGGAGGTCTCGAACTGTGCGGCCGCTTCGGAGCAGTCAAAAAAGCCATTTTTAATCTCGTTCAGCGTGGCGGCAATTCCGGCCGACGCAAGGACGCCTTGCAGCTCCTTGATGCCGTCGCGGCTCTTTTTGCTCGATTCCTCACTCTGTTTGCCAGATTCCTCGGATTTATCACCGAACTTCTCGACTTCCTCTGAGGCTTTACGGGCTGCCTCCGCTGCCTCGTCGAGGTTTTTCTCGGTCTCGGTCGTTTTTTCGGACAGATTCTCGGCAGAATCGGCCGCCTGACCGGTGGCCTTTTCGTAGTCCCCGATGGCCGAGGACAGGTCATCGACGGAATCAGTAGCGGTATCGGCACTTTTAGCGGTCTGTGTGGCCGTGCGGGAGACTTTGCTCAACGCTCCGTCAGCCGCCGTGCCAGTGTTCTCGAACGCTTCGAGCGCTCGCTCACCGCTCCGAGTCATTTCGTCAAACTTGGAGGAAATCTCGTCGATGGCCTTGAATGTAACTTTCAAAGTCGCCATAATGTCCTCCCGTCACCTTACCGGATTATGTCCCGCCTGCACGGGTGCGCAGACTCCTCCTGCTCGGAGGCGATGTAAAAGAGCTTCTGTCTCCGAGTCATCCGGTCGAACTCCTCCGGTCGGAGGCCGTGCCGTTGCCACAGGACATGGGCCCAGTACGTCTCGCTGCCCGCGCTGCGAATCAGTTTTTTGCGTCGTCAATTTCCTTTTCGTCGGCCTGCTTCTGCTCCTCCTCGGAGAGCTGGCCGCCGATACCCAGCAGGGCCATAACAACGCGGGTGACATGGGCGAACTCGTCTGCGCGGGAGAAAACCTTCTCCGGCATCATGGTGACGTCCACGCAGTTGTAGTATTTCATCAGCTCCGGGTCGTCCAACTTGGGGTACTGCAACGCATCAACGATGATGTGGCGGGTGGCCTTCGCGTTGTCGCGCTCGTCGCGGAAAACCACATTGCCGCCGCTGATATACGGGTTGCCCTTGCCATCCAGCGCGATGCTCCGGGTGTGGTAAGCCTCGTTGATTTCACGAATGCGCTCGGAGGACAGGACCTTGACTTCGAGCTGAATGACTTTGCCGTTCTCGTCCTTGAAGCTCTCCGGGGCCGGAACGGTGACAACCTTTTCAACGTCAGATGCTTCGCGCATGAAATATTTCAGGTTCTTGCTCATAGCTTTTCCTCCAAAATAAAAACGGAGCCCCTCCGCCTTGGAAGGGCTCCGTAATCGTGTGGCCAACATGAATGCCGGTCACATCAGATAATATCCTTGATGTTGAATGCGATGGCGTCATCAACAACGCCGCTGCTCTCTGCGTCCAGCGCGGTCAGAGGCAGGTCTCCGGTCATAACGCAGCCGACGCAGATCAGCACGTCAGAGCCGTGGGCCGCATAGAAATCCGAGTTCGTGTCATCCATGATGCCCTGAACAACCAGCTCCGGAGTCGCGCCAGATGCCAGATACTCTTTGATTTTCGTCTTGAGCCAGTTGGTCGTCCTGCGCCGGGTCATATTGCCGGTGATGTTCGCACCAATCCAGCGCGTGGAGGGCGTTTTCTCGCCGAGCTGGCGGCCGGTCCACGTTTCGGGCGTAAAGTTGACGGTCATTTTCACGCTGTCCAGAACTTCGACGCCGTCGATGAACGCATGGCCCTCACGGAGGCTGATGGGATTCTTGTTGTACTGCATAACTTACCTCCTGTTCCTTTAGCGGGTCTTGACGGTGAAGTACAGCTTCTCGGCCGAGTCCACAGGCTGGATGGCAACAATGAAATAAACTTCATCGCCACTACTCAGACTCTCGTCGATATTAAAGTCCGCGTCATAGTCCACGTTCTTGATGGCCCCCATTTCCTCGTACTGCTTGAGGATGGTCTGGCCGATACCCTTCATAACAGACCAGCCTGTCGGACTATTGTCGTACTTGTTGGGAGGGAAGTTGTTCTGGATGGTCTCCTGAATGGAGTCCAGCACACGGATAACGCGGTTCTTCCGATAGGTCTTGTCCTTCGGCTTGTTGAAGGAAATGAGGGAGTTGATGTCGTATTCGATGATGACATTGCCTGCCTCGGAGTAGGAGAAGAACATCTCGCCGTTATTGATAGCGGAAATAGCTGCTTCATTATCCTTCGGGTCCACAATGTCGGTCGCGCCGTTGTACAGCTCATAGGTATTGGACTTGACGCAGCTGGCGGCTGCCGTAATGCCTGCTATAAATGCGCAAGCCTCCGCGTGGGTCAGTTCTACGTCGTCCACAACGACCGAGTTGGTAACATTGATGACGCCCTCGTGGTCGGGTGTCTTTGCATCAGGCAGGACGACGTTCACACCCTTGCCCATGCTGTCGCGCATATACTTGATTTTGGTGATAGCTGCGGTCTGGAGGGCCGTCTCCGTAACGGGGAAACAAAGCGTGTTGAAGTGGATGCCCTCCATCTTATCAACGAACGCCGTCACGTCGCCGTTGGAGCCTGCTTTCTTTTCACCTCCGGTCAGTTTGAGGCCAGCAATAGCGGTCAGCTCACCAGTGCCGGAGAAAGTAACCAGCTTGTCATCGCTGGCAGCCTCCCGAAGTTCCTCGATAGTCTTAACGCCCTCGTATACAGCGGTCGCATCTGCGTCCAGATATACGGTAACATCAAAGCCTCCGGTAGGGTTCTCGACGACCGAAACGTGAATGTCGTTACCACGAGGGCCGCCATATTTGGCCTTTGCAGTAAGCTGTTCTGCCGTGCCAGCTGCGGCCGTGCCATCCTCCGTAATGTAGACGATGACCTTGGAGGCCTTTTTGAAAGCCTCACGAATAAGCAGCATGTGCTTCTCGGTCGTATCGTACACGCTGCGGCCGAGTTCCACACTGTAAGCATCCGGGGCTGCTGCCGTCAGGGTGATGGGCGTCTTGGCAGGGCCAAAATCGTAGCCAATCAGAGGCAGCAGCACGATGCCGCGTTCGGAGTTGCCGACAACGTCGTTGCGCTCGCTCTCGAAGTTGATGTATGTACCCGGCCGCGTCTTGCCAGCCAGCTTATCATATTTACCGCCTGCCATTAGACACGCGCCTCCTTCCCCAGCCAGTCATTGATATGCTGCTGCATTTCATTGACGGTGTATTCGCCAGTCATGCCAGCCGTTGCGCCTGCGAACGTGCTGGCTGATACGTTAAAAAGCGTCCGGCAAGCACTTGCCAGACGCTCAATAGGGAACTTCTGCGCAGGCTTTTCCGCTGCGCTTGCGTTCTTTTCTGCCATGCAGATACCTCCTGTTATTCAGTTTTTTCCTCGCCCATTTTGATGTCGAGGTTGTAGTTCATCACTTTCTGGTAATTTGCTACATTGTACGGGCGGCGGCTGTCCCACGTTAAGGCAAACTGAACTACGCCGGTGTCCACTTTCTTTACGCCTCCCGGGTCCTTGAGCCGCAATCCGCCTCCTGCCGCTGCTCCTGTCTCGTCAATGAGCGGGACCAGCAGACGGGCTGCACAGAGGGCGTTGAGTGCCGTCGCCGCGTTGGAATGCGCATCCTCGTCGGTGCCGGAAAAGAACTTGATGTACAAGTTATATTCCACTGCATAAGACAGCAACGTGTCGCCGCGTGGTGTAAGCTCCGGCTGCGGAAAGAAAACAGAGGGGATGATAAATCCCTCCGGGATGCTCCAATAGTACGGCGTAATCCCGGGAACCGAGTCTAAGACAAAGCGGATAACGCTTGCGATTTCCTGCTCTAAGGCAGCCATAGGTTTCACCTCACAAAAAATCCTTGAAATACTCGTCCAGCCAGCCTTGCAGCTTCTTTTCAAGCAGCTCCGGGTAGAGCTTTTCGAGGATTTTGATGGAGCTTTCCCAGTAATGGGAGCCCTCCACCCATTTCATTTTTAGGACCATCCCGGTCTTTTCGCCCGGGGTGTAGATGAAGCGGTCCTTTCCGTTCGCCTTTTCCCAGTGTCCGGGAACAAAACGCCTCTCCACTCCTTTCGGGTTGGTCCAGTGGCCGTCATTTACGAACTTGGCATACTCGACGTTCGTGCCGACCTCAAGGGTCAGGCCGTTCTCGTCGAGCGTCCAGATGTTCTCTTTGTCGCCTTTTTGGAAACTGTGGAGCAGCAGCCGATAGCCCAGCACGTTCCGGCGAACAATTTCATCTTGCAGAATGCGAAGAAACTCAATACCGAGACCCTGTAAAAATCCGTTCAAAGACCGCTTAAAATCGCCCTGCGCGGCCGTTCCGAGCCGCTTCACGAAGTTCTCGAGTTCCACCGTGTCGAATGTCACCTGCGCCATTACAATGGCCTCTGCTGGGCCGTGCGGTATATCTTTACCGTCATGTGATGCCCTCGGATGTTTCGCGGTTGACCTGCGGTGTACTCGAGTCCTGTTTCGCTGCTGACGATTTTGTCGTTGAGCCTGACGTCCGTTCCTGCCGGGAGCGTGAGCTTTATGTCGCTGTCCATATCGTTCTGCGGTTGCTGCTGGGCGATTTGGATGGACGCGCTACGCACTCCGAAATGGCACGGGACTTCTTCGAGGTCCGGCTGTTTGGGGTACTTGAACTTGGGGGAGCCGGGGAGCCCGTAGCCGGGGCTCGCGCTCTCCTGCTGGGTGTGGTAGATACTGCAACGATGGTCAAAGAAGTCCTCAATAGCCATTGGCTCAGAGGCTCCTTAACCGCATCGTGACGCCGTTGAGCGGCTGCACGACGACGTAATCGTCCAGCAGGCTCTCCACGCCCAGTTTCCCGACGTCGATGATGCTGCTCTCTGCCGTGTAGGAGTAGTCGTCAAAGGTCTCGCTTTTGAGGCGGACTTTGGTCTGCTCAACGGCATTGTGGGCGTATGCCTCCGCGATAAGGAGGACCGCCGTCTTGACATTCTCCGGGATTTCGGGGTATTTCTCTGGGTCGTCGAATCTGTTGTTGCAGTAGTCGATGACCCAGCTCTCCGCCCGGGAAATGTCAATTTTGAGCTTGCTGTCGGCGCGGTTCTTTACTTCCTCAAATTCTGTGTACTCTTTGAGTGCCTCCGGCGTGACCCACGGCCGTTCGGCCATTAGTCCTCCGGGTTGATGATGGCGGCCGCTGCGGCTGCATCCGCCTCATACTCCTGAATCTTCTGCAAAATGCTGGCCTTAGTGGTACAGCCAGTCAGGTCGATGCCGTTGTCCTCGGCAAATTCCTTGAGCTCGTCGAGCTTCATCTTGGAAATGTCGGGGACTTCCACGGGCTCCTCGGCGACGGCCGCGACGACCTCCGCCTTGTCCTTGCCGGTGGTGTCCACGCCCATCTCGTCGGCGAGCTTGTTGAGCTGCTCCTCGTCCATCTCGCCGAGGAAGTCGGCGTCCAGATGGCCGGTGACGGTGTGGGCGTCAGGGAGAGCCTCGAAATAACCGCTTTCCAGCAGTGCGGAATATTTCTCGGGGTCGTCCACAAAGACGTCAGGATGCGCCACAGAGGCGCGCACAACGCCATCATAGGACAGGCCCTTAATCAGTCTAAGGTGCATAGCGTCCTGCCTCCTGTCAGATGGATGCCAGACCGGTCACAATGGCCGTTGCGTCCAGCTCCTCGACCAGCGTGTCGAAGTCGAAATGCACGACGTAGAAACGCTTGTCCTGATAGATGGCCTCCGGGCCCTCCGTAGTCTTGCGGATGACGACGCCATAGGAGTTGACGACCACGAGGTTCTTCGGGTCGGTCAGCATGATAACGTCATCGGGCAGGGCCGGGACCTCGATGACGGGGACGCTGGCGGGGTTCTCGACGCGCTTATCGGTGATGATGCCGCCTGCGGTGACTGCCTGATTAAGGATGTAACGCTCCCATTCCTGACGGCGGTGGGGGGACATCAGCCAGCGCAGAGAGCCGTTGTTGAACTTGTCGGGGACTGCGCGCAGGCCCTTGTAGAACACGTCCAGAACCATCGCGCCGGAGTTGATGCCGGACACATCGACGACATGGCCGCCCTCCTTGAACTGCTTGACCCAGCCGTCGTTCACCTTGAGGAAGTCGGCGTCATCGACAGTACCCAGCTCGGTGGCCTCGCCTGCGTCAAATGCGCCTGCAGTGTGGGCGGCGGTGTACTGGTAGACCTTGTCGTTGTATGCGACGAGGTCGCCTGCGGTGTAGGATGCGGAAGAGCTGAACTCCTTGACCTTGGCGAACTTCTCGTCACCGTTGAGGCACAGGTCCTCGCGGTCGCAGCCAATCTGACGGGTCATCAGGTTGGTTACGATGGTCTCGTAGTTGGAGCCCTCGATGTTTTCACGCAGGGTCTCCTCCGTAATTTCCCACGGCAGGCGGACAGGGGTGCAAGCGTATTCCAGCTTGCCATGCTTGACACCGGAACGATAACCGTCGTCCGTGTTCTCGGTCTTTTTGCGCAGCAGGCGGCGGCCGACGCCAATCTTGTCGATTTCGCCGGTCTTTGCTTTGCGCAGCTCATGGCGGACGAGGCCGCTCAAAGGAGTTGCCTCAAAGGTCTGCTGAATGAACTTCTGCGCCTGCTCCGGGTTCAGCGCGCCGCCTGCGGCCAGACCGGCGGTAGTGATGGTCTGACCGGCAGCGTTCACGATTGCCTTGTTGCTTCTCATAGTCATGGTGCTTGTTCCTCCTTACAGGATGCCAGCGAGATAATGCGGCTCGGACTTCTGGACGGGGTCCTCCTCCGGGTCGCCATCATCGTTCAGGTTGGTCGGCAGGCCTGCGGCCTTGCGGACGGGTGCAACAGCCTTTGCAACAGCCTTTGCGACGACGTCGGCCACGTTCTCTGCGGTCAGCGGCTCCGGGGTCTTTTCAGGCTCCTCCTGCTGGCCGAGGGCTTTCTTGACGGCCGCCTCGACCATCTTGCCAACATCCTCTGCGGTCAGAGCTGCGGGCTCTGCTGCCGGTTCTGCGGCTTTCTGGACGGGGTCGGTCGCGGGCTTCTGCTGGGTTTCCAGTGCCTTGGCGACGGCTGCCGCCACGGTATCTTCGATTTCTTTCTTGGTCACTTCGGTTTCCTCCTGTTCTTCTTCGGGGAATTTGTCGAGGAACTCCCCGAGGTTGGTGTAGATGGACTGCAACGTGCTGCGGTTGGCCTTGCTCATGGCCTTGCCAGCCTTGACGACGGCGCAGCTCTCGAGCGATTTTGCAACGGGCTGCCCCTCGGTGAGCAGCGCGGTGACGATGTTGTTGAAGTCGGTAAGGGCGTCGCGGATGGTCTCCTCGTCCGAGGCGAACTCCCAACGGTCGTTCGCCCAGTTGTACCGGTACAGAACGTCGTTGAGGGCGTAGAACGCGGTCCAGAAGTTGTCGCTCTGGCTGCGCTTGGTGTAGTTGTCGGCAACTTCGCCTTTCTCGACAACATCAAAGCCGAGGGCGGCGGCCATTTTCTTAACGAGGCCGCGCATACCCTTTACGGGTTGCTGCTCCTCCGCCTTTGCCACTCCGTCCTCGGGCAGAGGGTCGTCTGTGTCGCTGTACTTGCCGACGCCGCCCATGGAAAAGCCGGTGATTTCGCCTTTCTGGACTTTCTCGAAAATATCCGGGTCGTCCACCTCGACGGTCATCATCCATGTGCCTTTCTTGATGGCCTGCTCGCCGATGCTTATATCGCACGGAGCGACATAGCTTTCGACGACGGCTGCCTTTTCGAGCGGCTCGAACGAGTGCTGCACGTCCACCTGATTGCCGTTCTTGGCGAACCAATACGCGGCCTTGGTGATTTCCTGCTCCGTCATGTAATTGCCGTGGGCGTCCTCGGTGAGGGGCTCATAGACAATGCCGGTGATGTAGTGGCTGTCAGCATCCGCGTTGACGATGCGGCCGTAAGAAGCAAAAGAGGCGGAGCCATGCTCCGCCTTGGTGATAAGAAACTGTTTCTTGTTGGCCGCCTTGTCTACGAGGCTGACGAAAGAAATTTTTGCATCTGTGATGGCGTATGCTTTCTCGATTTTGCTCATGGTTTTCTCACCTCCTCTCTACGTCCCTAGGTAGGGCGCCTAATGGTCGGTCGTGTGCCCTTTCCGGTGCGCTCAAGGAGTGCAACATCAAACGGCTTGCGGCCTATATCCTCAAGGGACGAATAGAACCAAACGGCCGTATCGTCGCTCTCGGGCTCGTCTACGATGGAGAAGATGCGCCGGAGCTCGTCCTCCGGTGCGTCTGCCGGTGCTGCGCACCACTTGACGATGCGCAGCCTCCCGGGGAGCTGGTATCTCTCGACCCTCTCCACATGGTACTTGGGCTTGAAAAGGCGGCGGATGATTGCCGACACGATGCGGTCAAGCGTTTTCCAGCTCATGCGTAGTCCTCCTCGTTGATGCCTGCGCGCGCTTTGTTCTGCGCGTCGAGCTCTTTTTCCCACTCCCCGTCGTCCTCCGCGATGGCCTGCGCTTGGAGTGCCTGCCGCTCCTCAAGGGAAAGGCCGAGGATCTCCTCGCTTACGACCGGCTGCAAAAGGCAATGGCAGTTGACGCTCTCTTTCGGTGGGAGGCAAATGTCTCTCGGGGTCATGGGGTAATAGGTGTTCCCGTCGGCTCCAATCAGGGTGAACGGCTGGTCTTTGAGAACGCGGACGCCGTCCATGTCCACATGATTCTGCCTCGGGTCGTTCCGGTAGGCTCCGGTGTGTTTCCACATCTTCTCCTCGACTGCGGGGCTCTGGATGTAGCTCTCGAGTTGCGCGTAGCCGTGCGCCCGGAGCACCTCCGTCAGGGCCACGCTCCGCGCGCGGTAGCCCGGGGAGCGGATGCCGCTGTCTGCAATGAGGTTTGCAACGTCGTTGATGCCCTTGCCGTCGTCGAGGCCTTTTTTCAGGACCGCCTCGATTTCGGTCTCGGTGTCCAGCTTCATAATGTCGGCGAGGTCGCTGCTCCACGAGCTTATCCAGTCGGTCGTCCTCTTGGTAAGCTGCGTGACGGTGAGCTCCGCGTCCGTTTTCTGGACGTAGGCTTCAACATACGTCGGCATGATGGTGGAAAGCTGCTTGTGGAAAACGTCGAAAAGGTCCTGCGCTAGCTTGCTCTTTTTCTTGAACTCGGGCCAGTTGTCCTTGAAGAACGTCTCGAGGTCGATGGTGTCGGCCAGCTCCTTGAGCAGGTCGTCGGCGTTGTCCTCGAGGAGCTTCGTCACGACCTCCTCGATTTCGTCCACGGTGTCAAGGCTCTCTTTTGCCTTGAGGTAGCCCTCCATCGTGAGCTGCTCGTACAGGTCGTTCTCTGCTTTGGCGAGGTAGGCGTCGATGGCCTTGATTAAGGGACCGCAGCGTAAGCACTTCACTCCGCGTCGCCCTCCTCCTGTTTCATATCAACCAGCAGGCGGCGAACCTCTTTCATCACGGCGACGAGCTCCGTCTCATTGGCGGCTGCCGCTTTCTGAATCTGGCCCTCGAGCTGCTCCTCTACGCTGGGCGTACCCTGCGGGGCGTTCTGCGCTGTCTTTCCCTCCGGCCGTGTGTTTTCCTTGCCGGTGGAAGAACTGCCATTCTGCGCCACGCTGGGGCTATTTCCTACCATTGCTGCGGCTGCCGCCCGCTGCTGCGCATTCGTGAACGCGAGTGGGATGTCGCCCCATTCCTCGGGGAAGTCCTCGGAGGTCTCACCGAGAGCCTTGTACAGGACGCTCTTTGCCTTGTTCGGGGTGAGGCCGCCCGCGTTGTTGCAGACGGTCAGCAGTTTGTACAGGTCGTCGGGGTTGGAAACATCCGGCGCGCGGAAGAACACCTCGACGTACTTGAACTGGTAGCAGTTGAGCAGCCGGTTGTTGATGGCCCATGCCAGACGCCGCCGCTCCGGCTGGAATACCTGCTTTTCGGTCACTTCCATGGCCGTCTGTGCCGTCGCGCGGTTGAAGTCCGTCGTGTATCCGGTGTACAGGTCCGGGAGCTGGAACGCGCTCTGTACCTTCCGCCTGTTGTTTTCGAGGTAGTCTTGGAAAAGCTCGTCCTTTTGCAGGATAGCAGCAAGGTCCTTGACCTCGACCTCCGGCCGGTTCTCGGCGTTGAACCCGGTGCGGTTGTCTGCCGCCTCCGTTTCCAGCACCATGAAACTGTGCTGGCCTGCCTCGCCTCGGATGCCGTTCATGTATTCCTTGAGCTTGGCGAAACTATCGTCCGTCAGGCTGCCGCCCTTCACCATAATCAGCAACGGGGTGTGGCGGCCGTTCAGGAAATAGTTATTGTTGAGGTTCTCCGCTCTCCGGGCTCCGTCTACGGTCAGGATGGAGCCCACCCATCGGACCTTACCGTATGTGGCGGTCCCGATGGCGAACTCGATGATTTCGTTGGCGCGGCTCTTGAACTCGAGCTCTGTGACGTACTCTCCGCTCGCCGGGTCCATGATTCGCGGGTCTCCGAACTCCTTGTAGTAGACCGTCTTTCCGTTGACGGTCTGCTTATACTTGCGGAACTTCCTCATGCGGTTCTCGGTGTGGTCCCGGTGGAAATACGTCACCTCGACGCGCGGGTCCAGCCTCCGGCTCTTTTCCACGCTGGGGGTGTCCTCGATGAACTCAAGCTGAATGACGTTCCCGTCCATGTCCCGGATGACCTCGGCGTAAGCGCAGCCGTAGGTTTCGCGGGCCTCCACAATATCCTCGAAAAGCTCGTTGCTCTCCTGTTCCATGTTGAGCATATCGACGACCTCTGTGGCGTGGTCCCACTCCGCTTTCATCTCCGGGGTTTCGTCGGCGTCGGCAAAGTCGTCTTTGTACCGGATGTCAATGCCAAATCCGGCGATATTGGACTTGTAGGCCCGGATGCACTGCGGGAGTATGGTGCTTTCGTCTACCATCTTGGAAAGCCCTCGGAGGTCAAACGGCGGTTTTGTCCAAATGCCTGCCGTGTACGCCTCCTCCGGCGAGATTTGCAGGGAGCCGTCTGCTTTGGCGATGGGCTTCATCTCGCCGCGCTGCTCCGGGTCGTCCGCTTTAACGATGCGGACGCTTACCCGCTGCTGGGCGGGCTGCTTCTTGTCGCTCACTTCTTAACGTCTCCTCTCCTCTTGGGTTTGACCGGCAGGCACAGCAGGAGGATGCAGTCGGCCTCGTCGGGCGAGTGCATCCCGCGCTTCTTCATGGCGTCCTTGCTCTCCACGCGGATTTTTGCGTCGTCGGTCATGGAATACTTTCGTGTGGAAAGCTGGCCGACGAGGTCGTTATCGTTCGGGAGAATGAGCTGGACGGGCTTCTGTACGCCATCCGGCGTCTGCGGTGCAAGCAGGTTCTTCACGACGCTCATCATGTAGGTGGTGGTGTCGTAGTAAAAATCATGGCGGATGCGCTGGCCGAAGTAGACCGGGATAATATCCATCCACCAGAACCGCTCCGGCTGCTCGCGCTTAACGCGCTTGAGGCGGTCCGTGACGCCGCCGCCGAGGCCGCTGTCGTCTATCTTGATGGGGATGGCCTTGTCGAAACGGTACTTTTCCATGAGCCTTAGGCCGAGCTCCATAATGTCGTCGGCCGTCTGCATAAGGTCCTGCCCGCTCTTGCGCTTGTAGAACATGGCCTTTTCGTCCACCTTGTAGCCGATGACGGTGCGGTCGTCGCCGTAGCGGGCAACGTCGCAGCCGATGTCGATGCGGGTAGGCTTCGCCGGTTCCGTCCATTCGGTCATAATGGATTTTTCGACGAGCGGCAGGGGAATGAAAACATCGTTTTCCTGCCGGGGGAACTCTCCGGCCACGCGGACGCGGAAAACGTCGGAATCCTCGCCGTACATCTGGATGATGGTTTTAACAAAGTCATCCGAAACGCGGCTGCTGTTCCGGCCGTCCACATGGAACGTGGTGTAGCTGCCTCGGTTCTTGTGGTGGCTGTCATAAAAAAAGCCCGACAACTGCGTCGGGTTTCCACACATGAGCAGCCGCGCTCCGGACGTCGAAAGCGCGCCCAGCACCGGCTCGAACACCTTGTCGTCCACGCCGCTGGCCTCGTCGATGATGTAGAGGATGTCGTCCGCGTGGAATCCCTGCAGGGCGTCCGGCTTGCTGGCCGTTCGAGCTACTGCGAACCACTCCTCGGGGTACTGCTTCATGTAGACCTTTTCTTTTGTCCACATGAGTTCCCGCTCGAGGGCTTTGTTGTTGCGCAGCCACTTGCTTATCTCCGCCCACAGAATATCGAATAGCTGATGCTGCGTCGGGGCTGTGCAAGGGATTTTGGGGAATGGCCGGGTTGACATAAACCAAATAACGGTCCACGCCTCGACCGCACTCTTGCCGATGCCGTGGCCGCTGCGGACGCTCGTCATCTGGTTCTTTGCCACAGAATCCAATATGGCGCGCTGGTTCTTGTCCGGCGTAACGTGGAGCAGGTCCTCGACAAAATCAGCCGGGTGGTCTGCGTAGTACAGGATAGCCTCTTGGGTCATCATGTCTGTTCTCCTCGTTTCCGGTTCTCGTATGCGGCCGCGATTTCATCGGCGAGGGAGAGCGTGGTTTCCTCCTGCTCCTCCGCCGTCTTGCCTCCGGCCGTGACGCCTGCCTCCTCCATCCGGTTATCCCGCTCAAGCTCTGTGGCCTTGTCGAGGAACTGGATAATGTCCTTTGGCGTCATCGACCCGTCCGGCAGATTCTTGAGCTCCGCGAGGGCTTTCTCTTGGAGCTGCAAGGCGATGCCGATGTGGCGGGTCCTCATTTTTTTGTACTTTCGGAGTGCCTCTTGTCGGGCTACATCATCCAAATGGTTGTCATACGCTCGGCAGCGTTCTCCCCACTTTTTCTCGCGGCTCCAACGCTTGATAAGCGTGTCACTCTTGGATAACTGTTCGGCAACGACCCGTAGGCTCCTGTTTGAGCCCATATCTCGGTAGATGGCAAATGCCTCGTAGGCCTGCGCGCTTTCGCCCGGTTGACGCTCCCAAAGGTCGTCTTTGGTCCTATTCGGCATTGTCCTCCTCTCCTCACTTTCAGCTCTGTCCCGGGCTGCGAGGCTCCGCGCCCGTAATCCAGAATAGGGTGCTTTCCGGTGCGATGCCGGAACTTCTAAACCACTGCATCGTCTTTGCCTCGTAGTGAGGATGCAGGCGAATGCCCCCCCCATGTAGCCGCTGCGGACTTCTCATAGACGAATCCGGGGCTGTGGAAAAGGTCGTGGTACTCAAACTCTCGGTCTGCGCCGTACTTTTTGAGGGTCTCATGGATGAATCCGCGCCGGTCCGGGGCCGTGGCTACGAGGTGCATCCTCTTGACCCGTTTCCCGTACCTGTGCAGCCCTATCATCACGCCGGTGGCGGTGATGCCGCTGCCGCAGGTCATCACGAGGTTTTCTATATCGTCCGGGAGGTTCTCTGTCTGCGCCGCAACTGCGGTTAGCAGCGTGTCGCCGTACCCGATGATATTGATGCCGTACTGGACAATAAAGCTGTTTTCCTGCGCCGCCAGCTCTTTTGCGCGGGCGTGTAAAATGCTGTGGCGGCCGGAACGTGCTGCGAGCACTATGGACGCCCCATATTTCATCGCCAGCCGGGGCATAGGCAGAGCCGCAACGCTCTCCCGGGTGGTTCCGCCGTACACGATTCTGCACGGCATCCCGTTTGCCCGGGCAACCGCTGCGGTGATGGGTGCTTGCGGGGAGTGGATGCTGCAATACGTCAGCAGGCTCTTGTAGTCCTTCTTGACGCTGTTCACCAGCATCACGCATTGCCGGAGCTTTCCTCCGTTCACCTCTCCGGGGCCAAACGGGGCATAAAGGTCGTCCCGCTTGATGCGCAGCCCGTCTACCTCCTGAACCGGCGTCAGGCTGTACTCATTCATCCAGTCCAAACACCTTTCTGTGATAGTCGGTCTTTTTGGCGAGCTCCTCCTGCATCAGGCCGTAAAAGCTCTGTTTTGCAATTTTGCGCCCACTGCCTGCGCTCTGGTTCAGCGTCTTGAACGGCCCGCCTGTTCCGACTTCTTTCATCTTTTCCGTCGGCTCCGGGTTCTTGCCGTTCATCAGCATACAGAGGTTATACTCGTTCGGCCGGAATCCGGGCAGGCCGTCGATGCCACAGCAAGTCATGCTGTCGCCCATCGCGCGGAGCCTGTTCTCGCCGCTGTAGAATTTCAGGCCGTACCGGTGGCACTCCGCCTTGATGGCTTCAAAATCGTGCCGGAGGCGGGGCAGCGGATAGCAGAAGTCGCCGCCGATTTTCGTCATGCCGGGTTTGGCCTTGAAGAACTTCATGCCCTCCACGATGACGCCGTAGGCTCCCGCCTCCGCGATTCTGGGGATGTTCTTCATAACGTCGTGGAACACCTCGGGCATATACGGCTGAATGCGGACGATGGTGCGCTGCACTCTGGCCGATACCGTCTTGAGGATGGCGAGCCGCTCCTCGTAGCTGGGCGTCCCGCGTTCGAGGCGGTCGTACTTGCTGCACACCATGCTGATTTGCAGCACACAGTTGCACTGCGCCAGCAGGTCGAGGTACTCCGGTTCCGCAATGAGGCGGCCCTTGGTGCTCACCACAAACGGGTATTTCGTCTCCGCCAGCAGCTTGAGGCACTCGTAGCTGGCGCGAATCTGCTTTTCGACCGGCTGGAACGGGTCACTCATGCCGCCCCAGTGGATAGGGATGTTCCAGTCGCACCACTCCGTTTCGTTGCCGCGCTTGCCCTCGATAAAGGAGCGCAGGCCGTCTACGCTTTCGTCGCGCTCGATGTGGCTGATGTCGTTTTTCTTCTGCGCGAAGCAGTACCGGCATCCGTGAGAGCAGCCACGGTAGGTATCGAAACGCACGGGCAGGTTGCAAAGAATAATCTGGCTCCCGCATTTGCAGCCCATTAAATTTCACCTCGAATCTTCTGAACGATGACGGCAACGAGGTCCTCTTTGCCGTTCTCCTTGATGTACTCTTTCAGGACGTCGCGGTCCTCCGCGCTGAACTTGAGCGAGATGTTGAACGTCTCCTCGATGCTCTTGAGCTCGCTGTCGAGGAAATCTCCATCCACGAGGGCGTCCACGTTGTTCTCGAGGGCCTCGATTTCATACAGGTCGAATCCCGTCTCCGGTGCTGCGTCTCCAAGGCCGTCCAGCAGCTCCTTGAGCTTTACCTCGTCCCATTCGCCGGTCACTTTGTTCATGGCGATGTTGAGCTGCTTCTCTGCGGTCTCGTCGAGGTCAACCACGGACACGTCCACTTCTGTGACGCCCTCGTTCATAAGAACAGTGAGCCGCTGGTGGCCGGACACGACACGGTTGGTACGCCTGTTCCAAATGACAGGGACGACCATTCCGAACCGCTCAATGTTCCGCTTGAGCTTCTCGTACTCGTCATCACCGGGCATCAGCTCCACGCGAGGGTTGTACTCCGCGCGCTCCATGTCGGTGATTCTTTTTTTGATAATTTCCATCAGATAAGCCCCTTCGCCTTGTTCACGAGCAACTGCGCCAGTTCGACCTTGCCTGCGGGGTTCTCGTCAATGTACTTATCCATTGCCTCATGCACCTCCTCGGGCAGGGTGAACGTCATGGTGTAGCTTGTCGGCTCGCTCTTGCCGGTGTCGGAAAAGTCCTCGTTCAGCAGGTCCTCGATGTGGTCGTATGTCACCTTGAGGGCGTCGAGCTCCCAGTCATCGAAACCGGTGGGAGCCATCTCATCCTGCTCTTTCAGCTCGTCCAGAATCGCGGTGAGCTTTTCGTTGTCCCACCGGCCAGAGATTTTGTTGAGCGAGACATTAAGGATGCGCTCCTCCTGTTCGTTGAGCTCGACCTCGACAACCTCAACCGTCTTGTAGCCCTGCTCCACCAGCACTTTGAGCCGCTGATGGCCGCCTACGATGCTGCCGGTGGTCCGGTTCCATACGATGGGCTCAACATAGCCGAAAGTCTCGATGCTCCGGGCCAGCTTGTCGTACTGCTTGTCGCCCGGTGCGAGGTCTTTCCTCGGGTTGTAGTCCGCCGGATGGAGGTCGCTCACCGGCAGGGTGATAATTTTCATCTGCCGTTCCTCCACGACCCTTTTCGGGTCTATAACACATAAAAAAATAAGGACCGCCCGGAGTCGGGCGGTCCTTTGTCAAGAAGGGGAATTTATTATGATGCCAAGAAATTGTCTCTGTGCGCGGTTTTACCGCCTACATTGTATCTCAGACCTTGCGCCCTGTCAATGCCGCGTTTATGCCCCAGAACGGGTCGTTTCGTTACATAGTTAAGCCTTCTTGATGCCGTCGATGCCGAAAATCAAGGCCGACAGTGTGGCACAGGCTGCGTCCACATCCTTGTAGACGGTTCTCTTGTCGATGCTTTCCATCTCTGCTACGGCGGCCGGAGAGAGGGGCCGGTCCCGCAGATACAGGGCCTCGATAACGCGGTAGTGCCTCTGTTCGGCCTCGTCCAAACTGTTCCCGCATACCGCCTTGTAGATGTCGAGCATCCGGTTCACATGGCGCATGATAATCTGCGTCCGGGCTGCGGACTTCATGATGCTTTCTACTTTGAGGTCGTCCTCAAGCAGCTCGTCCAGTGCCTCCACAATTTCTTCAACGCTCTCCTCGCCGGTCGCTGCGCTGGCCGCGTCGTATACTGCATTGGCACAGTTGGCATTAAGCGTGGTATAGTTACGCAGCAGGAGCTTTGTGTTACGGAATCTCCGGTCGCTGCGGCTGTCCCGGAACTTCTTGCGCTCCTGCTCCACGGCCTTGATGCTGGCCTCCGCTCCGAGGCGGGCAGCGTCCGTCACAGCGGCCTCGACGCTCTCCTGTATCTCTTTCCCTAAGATGGCCCGAACGGCAGCGACAGCCGCCTTTGCCGCCACCTCTGCGGCCATCATCACAATTTCCTGTTCAGTCATCGTGCTCCTCCTCTTTGTTTCCGTCCGGCAGTTCGTCGAGTGTGGCCCGGGCGATTTTTGCAAAGCGTTCGCAAACTTCCGCAACTTCGAGCGCGGAGACGCCGAATTTCTTCATGGCCTCATTGAGCTTGCTTGCGCTGTCCTCCGTGATGGGAACGCCCATAAATGAGAATATCGGTTTTTCCATGTTCGGCTGCTCCCTCCGTATTTCGTTCACCAGCATAAAGCGTTCCGGCGTCGTCCAGTTCATCAGGCGGCTCAACCTGCACACGGCCGCGCGCCACTCGTCCGTCTCTGGCTTCGTCCCGTAGGGCATCCCGCAGAACGCCGTGAGCACGTCGCTCGCGCACGAGAGCTGGTTGATGTCGTCCATCGTGGGGATGTCCCGCAGCAGGTCTGGGGTAAAGCCCGGGACAAACCGTACCGCGTATTCCTTGAGGTCCGGCTCCGTGACATAGCTCCGGCCGTACCGCTGCTTCATGCTGCGCCAGACTGTCCACGGGATTCTGTACATCCGCAGCCCGTCGAATGTGGCGACGATGAAGCAGTGCGCGCCGAGGGCTTCGTAGGAATCGAGCTTTTTGGCCTGCTCCGGGAGAACGCGGTCTTTGTTCAGCCTGCCGGTCCCGGTGCTCTTTGCCTCGAACATCACCGCGCGGCCGCCGAGCATGACGCCTTTGAAGTCTGGTTCCGCCTTTTTGGTGTAGACTGCGCGGAACTGGCCCGTTTTGTTCGGCTGGCTTACCGGCCGCATGGGTTCCGGCGTCTTGCTGATGTCTGCGCGGCCCTCCTTCGCCAGCCGGGTACAGGATGCCTCGATTCTCTCCTCGAGCTGCCCGCCCTGCGCCCGGCTCCGGGCTCCCTGCAATGCCCGGAGCGGGTCCTTTACCGGGCCGCTCATTCGAGGTAGCCCTGCTGGCGGGCGAACTCTTCGATTTTGTAGGCGGTCGCGCTCTTGATGCCCTTACACTCTCCGGCGTTGAGCTGCTCGAGGAGCTGCGGCAGGGTTTTGCCCGGGGCCGGGGCTGCTGCGCGCTGGGCCTCCGCTTCGGAGTAGCCGGTGTTGTAGGCCTCCTCCCGGATGTGGTCGATATGCTCCACGAGCTTCTCGTCGGTCATCTTGCGCAACTTCACAGCGCGCTCATGTACGTTCTTCTCCTCGCCGGTCATCCGGCAGTTTCTTTTCTTCACTGGTTTTCCTCCCTTTCCAGACGCTTGCAGTGGCCGTTGTTGTAGGCCATGCACTTCTTTTCAGAGCACCAGCCGAAACGCTCTGTCGTAATCTCGGTACGGCTGGTCCACGAATGGCTAACCTCCCGCTTTGTGCTTTTCTTGTACGGGCAAAACATACCGTCATCGCTCATTGTGCTGCCTCCTCTCAAAGATTCGTGTGAAGCGGCTGCCCGGTCGCAAGCTGCCGGTGGACGAACTCGCGCTCGAGGCAGTTGCTCACGAGAACCAGAGCTTGCAGCTCTCCGGGGAGAATCTTGCTGTTGAGGTAGAGCCTCTCGATTTCCGGCTCCCGTGCGTGGAGCTCCCGGATGGCCGCCTCTGCGTCCTCCCATTCGGTCAGGTCGTGTAGCTCGCCGAGTGCCTTGTCGAACTCACTCTTTTCCGGCATTGTCGTCCTCCTGTTTTGACGCCTCTTTGTCCAGATTGTCCTTGAGGCGGTCGAGCTTGTCCCATACGATTTTCGTAATGTTCACCAGCTCATGGGGGTTAAAAATTGCAAAGAGCTGCACCAGCATGATGAAAACATCGGCGATTTCCTCCTCGATGTTCGAGCACACCTCCTGCGTCTCCCTGTTGAACGGGGTATCATACTTGCGCTTGCACTCTTTGAGCTTGCAGAGGGCCTTGGTGAGCTCCGACATTTCCTCCACGGCCTTGGTGAGCTGGGCGTCTTTACCATAAGTGCCGATGGCACGGTCGATGGTCCGCAATCCCTCCGGCATAATCTCCGGGATTCCTGCGTCCTCGTAGTTCTTGAGCCTGTCGCGCAAGGAGGCGAGAGCCCACGAGAGGGTGTAATGCTCCGCCAGCAGACCCTCGATGGTCTCCGGGCCGTCGAACAGGTGCTCCGTCAAGGTCATATCGAACTCCTCCGGCGTCCCCTCAGTGTCAATGTCCGCGTCGTGTGCCTTGATAAGCTGCTTCATGTAGTCGTTGAGGCTGATGTTCCGGCTGGGCATCTGCACCCAGCCATCCTCGCCGCGCACGAACAGGTTGAGGGACTGCTCATAATTCCCGTCCGGGGTGTCGGTCGTCATTCTTCTCTGCGGAAACATAAATTTTGTCCTCCAATTTTCAAATTTGTTAGTCGAAGGTTGAAATATGCTTAAATCATTTTCAGGTGATTTTAAGTTTTGGGCTGCCGCTTTTCATTTTTGAGGCGTTCCAGCCGCTCGTCCTCTTTTCTGCTGAACCACTCGAGGATTTCGAGCATGAGGACCACGAGCCCTCCGCCCAGCAGCGCAAATCCTATCGGAACAACCCACTCGAACAAGATGTACTCGCTCATGGCATTTCTTCCTCCGCTTTTATCGTCATGTCGATTTTTGAGAGCGAAGATACCTCTACCGAATCTAATCCGCCGTGCTGCACCAGCGCGTTTAGTAGCTTGAACTCTCTCGCAAGTTTTCTCTTTGCGGGAATGCCTGTCTTTCCCTTTGTCGTTTCGTAAAGGGCATCGGCCAGCAGACGAACTTCGTATTTCGACAAATCGACGGTTGCGAAACCACTTCTTTTGACCTCGTCGTCACGGCTCTCTAATGAACAAATTCTCATGCCTGCCCGCCCTTTGCCTGCGTTCCCTCGTCGATGACGCCGAGGTCGTAGCCGCTCTGGACGAACTTCATGCACAGCTCGTGGCGGATGCCGTTGCCGAGGTAGGTGTAGATGTACTCCATGTCCTCCTGCGTGAAATTAGTGTCGAGCAGCTTGTTGATGCCCTCGAGATGTTCCTTGCGCAAAGGCTTCGAGTAGCCCTTGCTTGCCAAGCGGGAACAGTTCTCGATGATTGCAGCCTTGAACTCGTCCGGTGTGCAGCAGCGAGAGATGCTGACATAGGTGTTTGACCTCGGAACCAGAATAAGTTCCTTGTTCATGTTGACGTATGCTTTCGGGAATGCCCGCTGAATCTTCCCGCTCCACGGGGCTGCAAACGGGTCGAACCACGGCAGCATATAGCTGCGGAGCTCCTGCTGGCTGACTGCCGGGGCGTCCTGAATGTGGTCGATGCAGCACTCGATGGCCTCCCGCTCTGCGAGGCTGTCCGCCTCCTCGAGCCAGCCGTTGAATACACGGATGATTTCCTCTGCGTTAATCGGTTTCATATCTGTCCTCCAAATTGCTCTGCAAACGCTCGAGCAACTCCCGGGAATGTCTTTGCGCGGTTTCGCGCTCTGTCTCTCGTAAACATCCCCTTGCTTTTTTCATCATGCTTGTGCGAATAAGAACCGGACGGACACCACGTTGCAATCGGTTCAACAACATTTGTCGGCACGATTGGGTCAAGGTTTTTCAGCCACAGGCAAGTTTTCTTACTGTATGGGTGTCCAAACTGGTACGGCTGAATAATCTGCGTATATTCCGGCAGGCAAAACACCCTGCTCGGGACCGGGTTTTCGACGCATATTCTTGGGATGTCCGCCCACCAAAATCTCATAAACAGGTCGCGTCCCAAAATCCCCTTCATTACGCGGTTCTCTTGTAGCTGGTGGCCTTTCCATAGATGTCGTGCTCCGGCGTTTGAAAGATATGTGCATGGCGGGTGCGCAATGAGCAAGTCCCACGCATCAATGTAATGCGCTTTGTCGTCCATTGTGACGATTTGCCCCCCCCCCGCAGAGCCGGTACGGCGTCTCCGAGGATATGCCATTCCGGGTGGCCTCCGGACGGTTCCTGCACATCGCAGGAGTAAGCCTCATGCCCTAAAAACCGGAACGCCTTACAAACTTCCTGCGATTCCTCGCAGGCAATTAAAACTTTCACGTTTCTTCCTCCGTTCCGTCCTCCAGCTTAAATCCACAATAGGGGCAGTATTTGAAGTACCCAAGAACATGAGAACCGTATTCATCGCCAAGGCATCTTCTGCAGTTGTCGCAGAACACGCCGTCTTTGGTTTCGGGGACGGTCCCGCGAATGATATGCGCCACAGGCCGCAGCGTTTCCGGGTCGATGGTCGGGGCTGCCTGAATCAGTCCGAGCGGAACCGCGTGACACGCCGAGTTTTTCGGGCCGGTGATGTAGATGGCCTTTTCTTCCAGCGCGGTGGCGTCAACCAGTCTTTTTTCTGCCATTCTTGATAGCCTCCTTTAGATACTCAAAAATCCCAATCTGGCTTCTCGCCTCTCGGAATTTAACCTCCGTCGGAATAAATTTTGAAGAGCTTGAATCTTGCACTTTCGGGAAGTGCTGTTCTTCCTCCTGAATCAGCGTCTCAAGCTCCGTTTCAACCGTCTGTGGGTGGCGCAAATCGTAGTCCGCGATTAAGCTGCTCATTTCTGATTGACACTCCGAGAGCGAACCCAATCAAAAATGCTACCACGAGTTCTTCGCTTAGCATCGTCCTTCCTCCTTATGCTGACAACCTCGATTTCGTCGCACTCGCGGTGTTTCCTCCTGCCTGCTTCGTGTCCGAGGTATTCCGCCTCTTTCCGGTCGTCGGCCATGACTGCCACGCCAAAGTAGCAGGTGGAGCTTTCTGTCCTGCCCTCGAGGAGCACATCATACCTCGGCATCCGGCTCCTCCTCGTACTGGTGGACATCGACAAAGATGGCTTTCTTCCACGGGAGTGCGTTGTACGCTGCCCGCGTCTCCTCCTCCGTCATGTTGTCCACCAGCTCCGGGTCATAGCGTTCATAGAGCAGGTCGTTCATCTCGGAGATGTCGTCCTCCCGGTAGTAGGTTCTTTCGTTTCCGATGATGTACTCCTGAATCCCGCTCGCTCCCCATGTTCCAAGCCAGCAGTAACAGTCATCACCGCCGACAACATCACCGTCTACACAGGGGATGACCGGGAGCTCCGGGTTTGCTTGCATGAGCTTGAGCAGCTCCTCGAGCTTTTCGCTCTGTTTCATGTTGTCCCATCCTTTCTTCTGTCTGTGCCGCGCTGTCCTCCCGTCTGGCCTCCGCCATACAGCCGATGTAAACGGCCGCCAGCGGCAGGGAGATGACGAGGGCTGCGCCCGTGAGCCAGTTCGAGGCTGCTGTGAGCCACTGTTCCAGCTCTGTGAGTGCTGCGTACATAATTCTGCCTCCTACCTGAATTTCTTCTTGAAACTGCGCACGATGGCCCGGTGCGTCCACCTCCGGCAGTAGGGGTTTCGGACACTCCCGTCGTACTCCTGTTTCATCTTCTGGTATGCCGCCTTGTTCTCCGCGTACCGTTCGCAATGGTCGTGGCATCCCGGGTGTCTGTCCGGGCACTCTTTCGGGCAGATAGTCATAAGCCGAACATGACGCTGGCCCGTTTCCGGGCGGTTGTCATGGTTTCGTCGTACTTCGCCGCGCTGTACACCGCGAGCGGAGCCACGGTCTGCGCGGCTCTGGCCCTCCTGAATATCTCCGAGTAGACAGCAGCCGTCTCGTAGATGCTGGGGCCTCTGCCCGGGGTCGAAAGCATCCCCTTGCGGTCGTCGGTGTCAGTGACGCGGAGGTCCTCCTTGAGGGCGTCCTGCACACACCTGCGCAAGCGGTCGAGGGCGAGGTCCTTATCCTCTTTTTCCCACTCGAGGTACTGCTTGTAGTTGTTCATGGAGTTCTGCTTGAGGCGCGCCAGCCGGTCTTTCCCGTAGCCGAATGTCTCGTGACAGGTAGCGGCCATGACGAGCCACGCGATTTCTGCGCCCTGATTGCTCGCCATGCGGAGCTGCTCCTCTTTGCGCCCTCTCGGTGCGCGGTCTACGGGCAGCCGGACTTCAAAATCGCAGATGCCTTTGAGGTTCTCCCTCATGGCGTCCGTTGCGGTCTTGCTGCTGCCGTAGAGGATGGCGGTCTGGTATTTCTTCTCAAAGGCGTCCATTTCGTTACAGGCCCGCAGGAGGCGGGATGCGCCAATGCCGTCGTCTTGGTGCATGGAGACGACGATGCACCACATAAAGAGCTGGGCGGAGCGGTCGCGCTGGTCCTCGCGCTCCTGCTGGATGTTGTGGGTCAGTGCTTTCATCATCCAGCCCTCCTTACATCGTGTAGCAGTGCTTGACCGGGTCCCATGTGAGCTTCGGGATGCTCCGGCCGCAGACGCAGGAGAATTTCTGGTTTGTGATTTCGGCGTCCTCGATGTTCGTCCGGCCGTAGCTCGTTTTCTTGCAGTCCGGGCAGGTGTACTCGAACCGTGCCAGCGCGTCCAGAGGGATTTTCGCGCCGCACTTCCGGCACTCGTGAACTGTCTGCGGTTCGCGCAAGAACTGCACAAACTCGTCCTTGCATTTCGGGCAGCGAAGGAACATGAGGCCCTTTGTCCCGACGGGAGGGAGCCAGCTTACCGGCTTCTCGGGGGGGGCTTTCTTGTCTGCCGTGGAAACTACCGGGGCTGCCTGCTTCGGCTCGCTGGCAACGTTCTTTTCCGCCTCCGGTGCGCTGTCGCCGTCGTACAGCGTCGTGGTCTTGGCGATGGTCTCGAGCGTTTTGAGCGCGGTGTCAAACTCTGTGGGGCTCTTGCCGGTGAGCGTGACGCTCACATCCGGCTCTCCCTGAAACTTGAAAATAGCCATCGAAACTTCAAACTTCGTATTTGCCATGTCTGTTATGCCTCCTGTTTCTTTTCTTCCAGCTTGTTTGATGGGTCAAACTTCCTGCCGTCCTCGATGCCTCGCCATGCTGCATCGAGCTCTCCGACCGTCTTTGGCTGGGGCGTCTTTTTGAACTCTTTCGGCGGCCCCATCTTGTCGAGCTCGTCTTTGGCCTCTTTCGGAACTTTCAGCACAAGGCCGTATTCTTGATTTTCCTCGTTCTGTCTTGTAAACGCCTCGTATACGCCTCTGGCGAACCCATAGCCGTAGGAATCGCAGATTTTTGCAATCTCCTGCGGTGTGTAATAGTCCCGGTGCTGTTTGCGGAGCTTCTTCTGCTCCGCCTTGATGCACCGTACTGCATACTTGAAGATTTTTGTGCAGATTTCAAAATCATCCTTGAGCCCAATGAATCCAACGCGCCAGACGGTCGTTTTGGCTCCTCTCTTGCACCGGTATGCCGCACAGCAGTAGTTTTCTCCGATGACGGTGGATAGCGGAGACATCCACGAATTTGCTTTCTTGGAAAACGTCTCGTCAATTTCCTGCTGGATGACCGTCGTGTCGTGCTCCTCGAGGTCTCGTTCGGTGAGCTTGTGCTCCGCCATGAGCTTGCGGGCCTTGAGCAGGGCGAGCTTTGCCTCCTCCGGCTCCGGGCTCTTTGCAAGAGCGAGGAGCTTTCGGATTTTGTCCTTGTAGTCCATCAGGTTTCAACCTCCTGCGCTACAGCTCCCAGTAGCTTACAGCGTGTAAGCATCATCCTCTCGAGCGAGGACCGGTACTTCTGAACCGGCTCCGCATAGCCTGCAAAACACCGTCCTGCGTACCGCCATGTGTCGCCATGCCTCTTGAATGTCAGGTAGGTCGGCAGCCAGCGTCCGTTGCCGTCCTTTGCGGTGCCGATTTCTCCGCCCGCCTGCAACAGGCCTGCGCGGTTTGTGCGAGGAGGGAGAACATTCAAGAAATAGTCCAGCATTTCGCTGTCAACCTCGTCCCCCACTTCGAGGTAGTCCTCAACGCTTGGCAGACCACTTTCCCGCCATCCAGAAAGCGTCTTGAGGCCGGTCCCTCTTACCTCTGCGCGCTTCTTCAATATTTCGTTTGCAACAGTCACCATCTGGGCGTCACTCAGGCGGACCGCAAAACCGTTGTCGAGGTAATGGTAGATGTTTCCGCACTCTACGAGTATCACAGTGGTCTCGAGGTTTGCCACAGGCTCTCCATCGCTCTTGCGGATAACAGGAACAGCGATTCTCTCCATGTTGTGCCGCTCGCCCTTGTCGTATTGAATCCGGTCGAACGCAAATTTGTGCTCATTGATGCGGTAGTCGCGGTAGTGAACTTCTTCATCCGAGTGCGGCAAATCCAATGTAAACGATTTCATTCTCTGATTTCCTCCTCAAACATAATCGGCATACCGGGTGCTGATGCTCTGCACCCACTCTCTGTCCAGCTTGTCGAGGTAGGTACTCCACGCCTCCTCGTAACCGTTCCACCACCATTTCCGGCTCTTGAGGGCAACAATAAGCTGCTGTCGGGGCTTCATAACGAACTTGATGTACGCCCGGTCGCCCATCGTGTAGGCGACGAGGTTCTCGTCCTCGAAAAACTTCTGCCGGTTCAGGTTTGCGAGCTTGCCCTCTTTCCCGGCCGCATAGAGCTTGGCGATGATGCTGTTCTTGCGCCAGCGGTACTTTTCATGGAGCTTCTCGTAATACTCCATGAAGAGCTCCGGGTCCTTGTTGGCGAGCTCGCACAGGCTCGCGGTAGGATTAAGCGTCGGCCGCTCGATGCAGAATTTGACGTCATCGACCAGCCGGGCAATTTCCTTGGCGTCCTTGTCCTCGATTCGGCCCTGCCATACTTGCTCCTGCAGGCCGTTGAACCACTCCACGAACTCAGAGGAAAGGCGGAGAATAGTGTCGCTGTGGTCCAGCTTCTTCGCGTTGTACCGCGCCGGTCCGGCGACGGCGACGCTCACATGGGCTGCCTCGTGCCGGAGCTGCTCGCTCCACTTGGCATAAATCTGGTCCACGATTTTCTGCTTGCGGCTGTCCGGGATGTTCCAGCTCATAACTTTCTGGCAGTAGACCTCGTACTCGTGGGCCGAAATGTCGCCGCGCTGGCCGCTCATGCTGTTGCTGTTCGCCTGATGAATGAGGCTCTTGTCCAGCTCCTTGATTTTCACGTTACTCATGGCCGTCCTCCTCCGGGGCCAGCACCAGCTCGTAGTCCGAGACCTGCTGCGGGTCGAGCGGTGCTGTGTACTCGATGTAGCCCCACGCGGGCCGGTCGATGTCCTTGCAGTACGTCCGGCCCTCCTCGAAGTTGACGATGGTCGTGATGCTCTCTCCGGGCCGTTTCGGGAACGGGATGCCGCCCACCATCAGCGGGCGGAGGGTGCTGTAATATCTGTAAGCCATATTTTTCTTTCTGCCTCCTGTAATTCAAATGCAAGCTCGTCGAGCTCTTTTTCGATTTCCTCTGCATCGTGGACAATCTGCCGCGCGCCCGGGACGCCCTGTGTGCCGCTCTGCTTTGCCTCTATCCACATCGCAATATGCTCGTCTATGTCAAAGCTGTCGGAGTAGTCTAAAACTTCATCCGGGAATTTTTCAACGCCCACGCAGATGATGAAGTCCTCTCCGGCCGGTGAGTACCACTCAATTTCCACGCGGCCGTCGTCGGTGTAGCTGCTGACGCTCCACTCGCGCTTCTCGAGAATGTCCACATATTCCTGTCTCAATTCAGGCATTTCGTTTGCTACCTCCTGCCCTGTAATCGGCCCATGCCATCGTGATGACCGTCGAGACCTCCCGCAGGCGGCTTATAATGGCCCGGGCTTTCGTTCCGTCTCCACCTTTCGGGGTAAGGGCTCGCACCAGCTCGTCGGCGTTGTAGTTCGTCGTGATGATGGTCGGTTTCATGTCCTCGTACCGGTCATTGAGAATAGAGTACAGGGTGCTCACGCTCCATTCTGTGCACTGTTCCTTTCCGAGGTCATCCACAATGAGCAAATCGACCGTTTTGTACGCCTTGAGTATCTCGTACTCGGTGGCATCTCCGCTGTCGAAAGCCTCCTTAATGTCGGCCAGCAGGTCGCCGGACGTCTTGCAGACGACCGGGACGCCGCAGCCTATGAGCTGCAAGGCGATGGCGGCCGCGAGGTGCGTTTTGCCGGTCCCGTATGTTCCCTCTATGTAGAGGCCCTCGCCACGCTCTGCGCGCTGTGGAAAGCTGTCTGCATAGGTTTTGGCCGTGTCGTAGCACCGCCGCCGCTCCGGGGTGTCCCGGATGAAGTTGGCGAACGTCCGCTGCTGGAAGCGTTTCTTGATGCCGCTCCTGCCGAGCAGCCTCTCGATTTTGGCGCGCCGTTTTGCCTGCGCCGCCTCTTTCTCAGCCTCCGCTTTTTGTCTAGTCTCCTCCGCGTCCGCCTCCGCCCACTTCGCCTTTGCTCGGTCACAGGTGCATCTCTGCGGGAACGGTGCGAACATGAGGACCGTTCGGCCCATCACGAGGGCCTCGTGGTACAGTTTCCGGCCGCAGAACTCGCACTCGACCGGCTCCGGGATTTCGCGCTGGCAGTTGTAGCCACCAGCCAGAATATCCTTGCTTGTCGGCCGCCGGTGCTGGGCAGTCTCAGCCGAACGAGCCGAATCCGCCGGATGGAGTGAATCCAGCATAGCCGTCAGCGTTTCCACGCTGCTCACCTCCTGTGTAGTCGTTCATGTAGCCTTTTGCATTAAGCCAGCTTGCCGGGTTTGGCGTGAATTGCCGTTCCCGGAACCGGCTGTCATATTTCTTTGCAGCCTCAACAGCCGCGATGATTCTGTCGGTCGCCGCGTCGTCCGGCTCCGGGTTGATTTTGGCCCACGCCCGCTCTGCCGTGGCCCGGTCCACCTTCTTCGGGTAGGCCGCGTAGAAGCGGTCAAACCGTTCGGCTTGCTCTGCCGAGAGGCTCCCGGCTTTGCGCCGGGGAGCTTTCGGTTTGTCGTGCTCCTCCGGCGCGGGCTCCGGTACGGCCGGTGGCGTTCCCTCCGCCTCTGTGGCCGCTGCGGGCTCCTGTGCAGGACTTTCCACCCTGCGGCCGGGAAAGTTATCGACCGACGGTTTCGTCGGTGCTGCGGTGCGCTTGGAGTAAAGTTGGCGGAGGTTCTCAAGGAGAGACTGCACCCAAATGACGCGGCAGTTCTCCCACAGCTCTTTGTCCACCTTGCCCATGGAGGCAAGCGTGTTCAGGATGGCCTCCGCCGTTTCGGCCGTAACTCCTGTGACCGCGAGCAGGTACTCCCAGCCCATTTTGTCCCAGCAGTCGTAATACTGTCCGTCTGCCGCGCAAAGAAGTTCGAGCAGCTTAAACCAAAAGGCATACCCGTCGTTTCCCCAGTTCTTCTCGAGGATGAACTTTGTCCGGCTCTTTTCCCCGACGTAATGGGGGAAGTAGTCGGCGGTCTGCCTGTTGCTTCTTCCCAAGTCTCGCACCTCCTTTCTGCTGGTGATTTCAAGAGTAGATGACCTTGCTGCCCTCTGCCGTCTTTACGACGTCCACGGACTGTGGGAAACGAGCTTTCATCTCCGGGTCATGGGTGATAGCCATAATCTTGAGCGAGGAATACCGCTTCTGGATGGCCTCGAGTGCGTCGCAGTAGGCTTGTACGCCCTTGTCGTCGAGGAACGGCGGCTCGTCAATGAACAGGAATCCGAGCTGCACTCCTGCGGTGCTGCTCTTGAGCTCCGCCAGTGAAAGGATGACCGAGAGGGCCGCCTTAACGCGCTCGCCGCCGGAGCGGCTCATATAGGGCAGAGCTCCGGTCGCCGCGTCGTTCACAATGATGTCCAGCGCGGTGACCTCTTTCTTGCTGTTGCTCTTGAGGGTCTTTTCCATGCGCATCTCGATGCTCATGTGTCCGCCAGACATCTGGCCGATGATGCTCGTCGCGGTCGCCTCGAACAGCGGGACGATGCTGCGGACGATGTTATGCGGGATGCCGTCCTGAGAGAAAGCCCGCTTGAGCTCCTCGTAGCCCGCTGCAAGCTGGCCCTGTTCCGTCGCCTGACGGCGAAGGACTTCGAGCTTTGCCTCTGCCGTCTCGATTTCTTCCATCTGCCTGCGGCTGTGTCCGGCCTGCTGGTCCAGCTCTTCAATACGGATATTGTCCACCGTGAGGGCTGCATCCGCCTCCGCGTACTGCTCCTTGAGTTCGTCAACATCAGCCTGCGCCTTTGCGAGGGTCAGAATCTCCGCATTGATGCCATCAATCGCCGTCCGGGTCTTTTCTGCGTAGGTCAGGAGCTCCGTGAGGCGGGTCTGCGCTGCGCTCTTTTTAGCCTCCGCTGCCGGGAGCAGCTTTTCCAGCTCGATGTATTTCTTAACGTCCGAGAGCTGCGCCTCAATGCTGGCGAGCTCCGCTGCGTTCTGCCGGAGCTTTTTCAGCTCGTCCTCAACGACGAAACGGTCTGCCTCGAGGCTCTCGATATTGGCCGGAATGGTTTCAAGCTCCTCGTCGATGGCCTTGATGCGCTCTTTAACTTCCGCGAGACGTTCTTTCTGCGCCGTCAGCTTTGCGAACCGCTCCGAGGCTTTCCGCAGGTCTGCAACGAGGAAACGCTGGGCCTGCAAATCCTTGCGGCAGTTGAGGCCCGTTGCCTTTTTCTTTGCGGCCTGATACTCAGCGTCGAGCTGCTCGGCGCGCTCCTCGGCCTGCTGCCGGTAGGTTTCCAGTTCCGTCTCGGCCGCAGGCAGTTTCTTTTTCGCCTCCACTGCATCCTGCAGGAAACGGCATTCCGGGTTCTCGACCGGGCAGCCGCAGGTCTCGAGCATGATGGCCCGGGAGCGGATATGTGTGACCTCGTTCTCTTTTATGTCGAGCCAAGACTGTATCCGCGCGGTTTCTGCGTTCTTAGTTTGGAGCAGCTTCATGGCCTCTTGGTCTGCTGCGAGATACTGCTCGTCCTGTTCTTCCAGCGCGGTGAGCCGTTCGCTCGCTCCTGCGAGGTCTGCCGCTTTCCGCTCGAGCTCGTCATAGTCCGCGAGGGCCTGCTCATAGCTCCAACACGTTGCCTGTGCAGAAAGTTTTTCGGCCTCGAGACTGCCTTTCTTTTTCCGCTGGGCAGAGAGCGCGGCCATAACGTCCCGCAGCTTTTCTTCCTTGGGCTGAATCAGGGCCGCCGTTCCCAGCAGCTCCTCCCGCCGTGCGGAAAGTTTTCCGTAGCTCCGACTGCCTGCCTCTACCTCCTCGCGCTTATCGAGGAGAGCCTGCGCATCGGAAATCTGCGCTCTACAAACAGCCTGCGCGCTGGCGTTCGCGTTCTTCTCCGCAATCCAAGAGCCGAGCTCGCTGGCGAGTTTTTCCGACCGCTTCTGTGCCTGCTTGGCAATGTCGAGCTTTGTCTGCGCCTCGCTCATGGCCTTTGTGTGGATGGCCCTGTCTGCTACCGCGCTGGCCTTTTCGACGGCCGTCTTGTTCATGGCCGCCTCGACCGTTGCCTTGTCCGGCATCGTCCGCCCGGTCTCCTCCTGCAAATCCGCGATGCGCCGGAGCTCCCGGTTGGCGTCTGCTGCCCGGTTGGCCGCCATGCTCTCCATGCGGTCATAAATGCCGAGACCGAGGATGTTGCCGAGAATTGCCATGCGGTCCGCCTTGTCGGCCTGCAAAAAGAGGCCGTACTGGTCCTGCATGATAAGCCCAGTCGCCTTGAGCGTCAGGCTGTCCATGCCGATGGTGTTCTCGATGATGGCCTGCGTATCGCGGTATTTCTCCGCGCTGCGGTTCTGCCAGCTCTCGTCCACATACTCGGAGAGATTCAGCGTCGCCTTGCCGCTCTTTGTGCGGGTACGGGTCACGCGGTACAGCTTGTCTCCGAGGTAGAATGTAAACTTGATGGAGCCGCTGCGGGCATCCGGGTCGTTGCAAATCCAGCCCGTGAGGTCGCCCTCCCGGGGCTCCTCGAAAAGGGCGTCCAGCATAGCGTCCATAAACAGGCTGGACTTACCTGCGCCGTTCTCGCCGTTGATGGTGGCAAAGGAAATGCCGTCGTAGCTGAACAGCTCGTCGCGGTAGTTGCGGTAGTTCTTGACCTCAATCTCCACCGGCATAAACACGCCGGTCGGGGTCTCAAGGCGGCCTTTTTCCATTGCCTCCGAGATAATCGGACGGGCCAGTTCAATGATGCGCCGGGCGTCCTCCGGGCTCTTTTCCTTTTCGGCGAGGTACTCCGCGAGGTTCTGCTCCGGGCTGTTGTCGCCGTGGAGCTCGTCGCGGTTCACACTTGTCGTGATTTCCTCCGGCGTGATTTCGGAGACGTAGAACACGCCGCCGTCATAGAGCCTTTTCTCGAGGACGGCTTTGTTGAAAGCCTTGTTTGTCTCGTCCGAACAGGTATAGAGAACGCGGACGATTTTCCCCTTGAGGCGGTCAGGTACAACAACTCGCTCTGCACTCAGCATTGCGCGGACGTCGTCCTCTCCGAGGCGGATAGTCTCGAACTCCCGGTAGGGCGTTTCGACGTACTCGCTCCATGCCTCCCCGTCGTCGTCGATGTCGTGAATATAAAAGCCTCGCGGCTGATTCTCGTCGTTGAAGTTGAGGCCGGTAATGCTGCCGCAGTAGAACACCGCGCGGCCTGCCTCCGGGAGCTGCTGCGGCCGGTGGATGTGGCCCAGTGCCACGAGGTCGAAGTCTGCGGCTTTCAGGGTGTCGGGGTAGATGACGGGCTCGAACTGTGCAAATAGCGCAGTCTGGCCGCTCTCCATGTTGCATCCCGGGACGGTGAAGTGCGTAGAAAGAATGCTCGTCACGCCGGGCTCGCACTGAGCCTTGAGGCCGAGTACAACCTTTGCCAGCTCGTCCGTGAACACCTGCGTTTCCTCCTCTCGAGAGAGGCCCGGGTGCGCTGCCCGGTGTACGCCACGGTCAAAGCCCGGAATGCAGGCCACATCTACGCGCTGCCCGTGGTAGGTGTGGATGTGGAGCACCTCCGGCTCCGTTACGACGCTGACCGAATCATCGCCGTAAAAAGCCGTCGTCAACATCTCGAACTGCTCCTCGCTGTCGTGGTTCGGAGTGCCACGCAGCACGACTGTCGTGGCAACGTTGGAAAGCCGCCGGATATGGTCGATGGCCGTCCGGCTCTCGCGGAGGCCTCTGTCCGACCACACACGGGCCTGATGGAAGATGTCGCCGGAAACAACGATAAGGTCCGGCCGGTGCTCCTCTGCGTACATCGCCTGAAAATCGAGACAGCGGCAGATGTCCTGAAAGCGGGCGTTCTGACCGTTGACCTCCGGCCCGGGGAAACTGCCGATGTGCCAGTCTCCGGTGTGCAATACTTTCAGCATCACATATCCTCCTTGAGCAGCTCCTTGATGATGTCGTCGAGCTTGCCGCGCCGCGCTGCATCTGCGCGAGACTTCGCGCCCTGAATATTCCGCATTTCATCTTCGGTCGGAACCTGCGCAGAGCCCTTGTGGCCGGAGCTGATGCTGAACGAAATGTAGTCCAGCGCGAGCTTTGCAAGTTCGGTGCGGTCCGGGCTGCGGAACGTCCCGATGGAGCGGCTGAATCGCGCGCCGTTCGTGATAAGGATGGTCGCGCAGAGCCGTGTTTCACGAGGGAGCGTTTCGCTCTCTTTGACCTCAAACATCACCACATTGTCCGAATTGACGGCGACCATGCCGTCCTGCGAAAGAATCATCATAATCATTTCCTCCATGTATGGTTTCTCTGGCAGTCGCGGCAATAAGCCACTCCGCCGAAATGCTTGCGGCTGTACTCTGCTACGTCGAGGCCAATCTGCTTACCGCAGTCTGCGCAGAACTCGCTGTCGCCGTTCCGACCCTGCTGCCGGTCGCTCTGCGCGGGCCGCTGCTGGCGAGGCTGCTGCGCCGGTCTCTCGGGCGGCTGCTCCTGCTGGGGCTGCTCCTGACCGACCTCAAAATCCGGCTCCGGCTGCAAATAGCCGTCGTCGTCATCATCCACATAGACCGTGTGGCTGGTTTTCGGGCGGCTGCCGTACAGGTCATTCGCCGCGCCAAACATAGACTTTACCGCCTCCTCACGGACGGTCGGATTGTCAAGGTTCGGGACGAGGTATGCCACAACAAAGGGCTTTCCGAACTCCTCGATAAGGTAACTGGACTTAATCTGCATCGCGGTGCGGAGGGCGCGGTTGAGAGCCTTGCTCTCGCACATCTCGCTGCGGAACTTCATAAATTCTGCCCGCTGCTTCTCTGTCATCCCGGCCGTCACATCATCCACCGCAATTTCCTTATGGGCGACGATGGTGACGTTCTCGCCGGTGAGCTGCGGGACGCTGATTCGGACCTCGTGCTTGACGTCCTTGTTGGGGCAGCCTCCGCAGCGAATCGGCTTTCCGATGCTGCGGTTGACCTCCGCGCACTTCTGGCAGGTGGACGGGACGACCGGGCGGCTGGAAAGAATCTTGATGCCTGCGGCCCGCATGAGCTTGGTGAGACCCTTTTTGGTGAGGGCGTACTTGGCCGGGGTCGCTTTGTGGACGTACCCCTTGCTGTCGCGCCACTCGTCCTTGGCTTTCTCCATCTCATAGATTTCGCCGTCATTGAGGTCGGTGCTGATTTTCACGGAGTTCATCACCGGCTTTTGGATGTCGGCAATCTCCGTCACGGTCTGCATCGGGACGAGGAGGTTGTACTGCGCGGGCGGGTACTGCTGCGCAATGGTGAGCGCAGCGTGTTTGTTTTGTTCGTTCATGGTTCACGCTCCTGTTGACTTTTGGTGTGGAGCGAGATACAATAGGCTTGTCCGACAAGAGGGTCGCGCTTTCGAGCGCGGCTCTTTTTTTATGCCTGTGTATCCGGCTCCTGCTGCTCTGCCGCTGCTGCGGCCTCCTGCTCGTCCAGCTCCTTGAGCAACTGGGTGATGGTCTTGCCCGTTTCCTTGCGGCAGCAGGTCGAGCCCATACCGACGCGACGGGCGGCCGCGCTGCGCAGCTTGCGCGAGCATCTGCCGCAGAGGCAGAAAAGGTTCTGTTCAGCCATGTGGTTCACCTCCTTTCAGTGGTCCTTGAGCATCTTGAAAAATGCGTTGTTGATGATGTGGAACGCCAGCAGGGTGACGCCCAGCACGATAAGCCACTCGCCTCCGAAAGCGTAGTAGCCGCGCGCTGCGTAACTGGCCGGGACCAGTGCCAGCGCGGCGATGAATCCGCAGATACCGGCCGCGAGGACCTCTGCAATCCAGATAGCCGCAATGAGCAATGCTCTGTGAATCTTCCAGTTCATTTACTGCTCCTTTCTCTTGAGGCTCTGCGCCGTCTCGAGGACTGCGCGGCTGTACTTGCTGCTGTGCCGGCCCTTGCTCCACGCGGCTTTCATGCCGCTGTCGCCCATGTTGTAAGCCATGAGGGCTTTATCCGGGTCGTCGTACTTCTGGAACGCCTGCCCGAGGATGTAGATGCCTGCCTCGATGTTCTGCTCCGGGTCCATCACGTCCGTAATGCCGAGTTCCTCGTAGAGCCAGCGGTGGTTGCAGACGTTAATCTGCATGAGGCCGAAGTCTCCGGTGTCGCTGACCGCGTCCGGCTTGTAGCTGCTCTCCCGCTCGATGACGGCGAGGGCGATTTCAAACGGGACGCCCTGCCGTTCCGCCTGCTCCCGGACGTACCGTTGCAGCTCGTCGCTCATCGGTACGTCGTAGAGGAGCTCCGGCTCCTGTTCGGCCTCTGGCTGCACCTCCATGTAGGCGAGCGTCACATATTCCGTTACCGGTGCTGCAGCTGTCTGCTGTGCGAGGTTTGCTGCGGCCGTCGTCGCGCAGGAGTAAGCCGCAATGAGCGCGGTGACTGTGCAGAAAAACGCAACGGCCGCAATCTCCATCTTTCTTTTAAGCGCATCCATAATCAGGTGTGGCGGCTGCCGTGAGCGGGCCGACCGTCCTCCGTGCGACGCGGTCGAGGATTTCCTTGACCTCTCCGCTCGTCCGGGTCCGGCAGAAGTCGTCGCAAATCTTGATTCGGGTGTTCCCGATGGTGAAGTCCTCTACGACGTTCCCGCTCTGCTTCGCCTCCAACACTTTTTACACCTCCTGTTTTCCGAATTGCTTTCTATAAATGAGCTTCAAGGTCTGAGCCTTGTTCGTTATCTCGTCGAGTACCTCGAGGTACTGCTCCATGCGCGGCTTTTCGCTCGCGTCGATGACGCCGTCGGCCGCGATGTCGATGATTCCGTCCTTGACCTCCGGCAACGACTTCATTGCCGAAATGAGCTGTAATGTGACCCGCTCGAGCTCTTCCAGCTCAATCGGTGAAATTGTCCCGATGCCGAGCGGGCAGAGGTGCGAGCAGAAATGGTTTTGCAGCTCCGGCGCGTTGTAGGTGTCCGACAGCATCAGGACCTCCTCCGGGTGCGGGTTGATGGTTCCGAGCTCGATGTTGGCGAGCCGCGTCCGGTCGATGCCGGTCACCTCTGACGCACCCTCTCTGCTGCCTAACCGGTCGTTCCACGATGCCGCCGCGATTCGTGCCTTGTAAAACACGTTGTCAGCGGCTTTCGTCGCCATTTTGGGCATTTATCCTGCGCCTCCTTTCGATTAAAATATTTACAGGGAAACGCCAAATGTTCGTTTTTGGCGTCACGATTTTGCATCAATGACGCGAAACGGGTCGCTTCGGGTTAAAAAAAAGGTCGTCGTAGGGATAGCCGAGGGCCTGCTTGATTTTCAGGCTCAGCTTGAGGGACGGGTTCTTGTCGCCGCTCTCAATCTGTGCGTAGTGGCTCCGGCTCACGCCCAGCCGCTCGCTGAAAGTCTGCTGGGTGTAGCCTGCGCCCTCCCGGAGCGTTTGCAGCTTTTTCCGCATCCTGCCTGTTTCCTCCTTTCTGTGTGACCCTTTCGGGGTCTTTCTGTGGTTTATTATAGTCCCTAATTGGGTCAAAGTCAAGTTTTTTTTCAAAAATTTCTGCTTTTTGTGACGCAATTAGCGTCATTTGTCCCCGTGAGGGGATTTTTGTGATACAATATAAAAGTCTTAGGGAGGTACGTCTGTATGGATAAGTTTTCTGAACGGTTGGTCGCGCTCCGCAAGGAGAAAGATTTGACGCAGGCCGAGTTTGCCCGCCTCTGCGGTAAGCAGCGCACTACGGTCTCCGGCTACGAGACCGAGGGCAAGGAGCCCGATTTCGCCCTGCTCTGCCAGATGGCAGACTATTTCGGCGTAACCACCGACTATCTGCTGGGCCGCGAGGACGAGCGCGCACACGGTAACGAGGCGTTCCGCCGAGACAACGTGAGCTTCAAGCGCAGATATGACGCCCTCCCGCAGGAGCTCCGCACGGTCGTCTCCTCGACGTTCGATTCTGTGTATGTGCTACTCTCCCGGTGCATGAACGCACGGGACGCTGCGGAGCTGACCCTGTACCGCGAGCTGTTCTCCGAGCTTCAAACCGGACGCGGCGAGATAAAGAGCATCCTCGCGGATTGCGGGGGAGACCTGGCAGGTGCTTTCCCGCAGATTATGGAGAAGCAGAACACGCTCAAGGCCAAAACCGCTTCTATCCTCGACAGCCTCTTGCAGGCAGACGTTGCGGCCTTAAAGGATAGCAACAAGTAGCCTTTCGGCCTGCGCTCCGGCGCGGGCCTTTTTTTGTTTGGAGGTCATCATGGAGCAGTATCTCATATACCTGCGCAAGTCTCGTTCCGACCTCGAGGCCGAAGCGCACGGCGAGGGTGAAACGCTCTCCCGGCACGAGCACACTCTGCTCGAGCTGGCGAAAAGGCAGCATCTAAACGTGACCGATATTTACCGCGAGGTCGTCTCCGGTGACACCATCGCTGCCCGTCCGATGATGCAACGGGTTCTCTCTGAGGTTGAGCAGAGCGTTTGGTCCGGCGTCCTCGTCATGGAGGTCGAGCGTCTGGCGCGCGGCGACACAATCGACCAAGGCATCATCGCACAGACGTTCAAGTTCTCCGGGACGAAAATAATCACCCCTATAAAAACGTATGACCCCGACAACGAGTTCGATGAAGAGTATTTCGAGTTCGGCCTGTTTATGAGCCGCCGCGAGTACAAGATTATCAACCGCCGGTTGCAGCGCGGTCGTCTCGCCTCCGCCAAAGAGGGGAAATGGCCGTCCGGTCTGGCTCCGTTTGGTTATCGTCGGGTAAAGCTCAAAAACGAAAAGGGCTGCTCGCTCGAGCCCATCGAGGAGCAGGCCGCAATAGTCCGTATGATTTTCGACCTGTACACGGTCGGTTTGCAGGACGAGGACGGTTCCGCTCGCCCGCTGTCTTTGGGCTCAATCGCCACGAGGCTCAACGATATGCACATCCCGTCTCCGTCCGGTTCGCAATGGGCAAGAATCACCATTCGCGGAATCATCAAGAATCCGACGTACATTGGCATGGTGCGCTGGGGCAGTCGTGAGACGAAGAAGAAAGTGGTTGACGGCAAGGTCGTTTCTGTGCGCGGTCCTGCCGACCCAGAGAAAGAGTGCGTATTCAAAGGCATTCATCCTCCGCTCGTTCCGAAGGAAACATTTGAACTCGCAAACGATAAGCTCACCCGGAGTGAGAATACTTCCACGCACAAGGAAAAGGTCGTCCGGAATCCTCTGGCCGGTCTGCTCGTCTGCTCCGAGTGCGGCAGGCAGATGATGCGGATGATAAACCCTGTCCATCCAGATATGCCGGTCGTGCGCTGTCCTCGTCGCGGCTGCCCGAATTGCTCGAGCTATCTCCCTATCGTCGAGGAGCGCGTCATACAGGGCCTCTCCGAGTGGATGAAAGGCTATGAGCTCGAGTGGAGCTCCGCTGCCGCGTCGTCCTCCGTGTCGTCGGTCGGTGTCCGGGAAAAAGCTCTCGCCAGCGCGGAGACCGAGCTCCGCAAATTACAGCAGCAGCTCGAACGCACCCACGACTTCCTCGAGCAGGGCATCTACGACACAGATACCTTTCTGTCCCGCTCTCGGATGCTCTCCGACAAAATCGCTGCTGCAAAAGATAGCGTCACTCGCTGCTCCCGCGAGCTGACCGAGGAGAAGCTCCGGGAGACCAGCCGCCGTGACATCATCCCTAAAGTTAAGAATTTGCTCGATGTGTACCCGCTGCTCGAAACGGCCGAGGAGAAAAACGCCCTCCTGAAAGAGGTGCTTGAAAAGGTCGTCTACCAGAAGCTAAACGAGAAGCGCAAAAAAAGTCCTGATGGTTTCACCATAGAGATATACCCGCGCATCCCAAAATCCGAAAAATGAAAAGAGAGGGCCGTTTCGGTCCTCTCTTTCTTATAGTTATCCTGTTTAGCCATACTCATAGGGACTGCCCACGATGTCACCCAAGATTGCTCCTAACATGGCTGTTTTCTCCCTTGCCTATGATGCCGCTTCTGGAAATCAGCTTCGATTTGTTCTTTCCACTCTGCGCCGATGGACGCGCAGCAGGGTGCCTCCCGCATCCGGGAGACTGTCTCGCTAACAACGTGGTAGTTGACCGCCACGCCCTGTGCGTCATTCTCAAACCGCACGGCCCGGTCGGACGAGATGCCGAAGCGGGCAGCTTCCTTCACGGCGTCCATGTTGGCACCGAGGAACAGGAGCTCCCAGCCGTACTGCTCTTTTTCCCGCTCGATCATCCGGCGGATCTTCTCATAGCTAAACCGTTTGCTGGCGTTTTCCAAGCCGTCCGTGGTGATGACAAAGATGACCTTTTCGGCACGCTCGTCCTCCGGCAGATGGCGCTGGATATTCACCATCTTTTCCATGCCATAACCAATGGCATCCAGCAGCGCCGTGCAGCCCCGGACGTAGTAGTCCTTTTCGGTCAGCGGTGCAACAGCCTTCAGCGGGAAACGGTCGTGCAGCAGCTGCACCTCATGGTCGAACAGGATCGTGGTCACGTTGGCCTCGCCCTCCTGCTCCTTCTGCCGGGTCAGCATAGCATTGAACCCGCCGATGGTGTCCTGCTCCAGCCCGCCCATGGAACCGCTGCGGTCCAGAATGAAAACAAGCTCGGTAAGATTTTTCTTCATAATAAATGCCCTCCGTTTTGTGGTGTATCGCTTTCGTTGGCAAAAGGATACCACAAACCGGAGGGCAAAAGGTCAACGGGCAGGCGACAAATCACGTACCCAGCTGTTCCTGATCGTATTCAAACAATAGCGTATTGACCTGATTGATGTTATAGATTTTGTGTTCCAGACAGTACCGCACGACCCAGTCCCACTTGGAGCCATCCGAAAAGGCATAGCCCGCGCTCTTGAGCAGGTCGATGGTTTCATCTTCGGACAGGTGCAGCCCCACCGCAAAGGCCAGCACCGTTTTCTTTTTGGGGTTGTAGTCGCGATTGCACTGAATTTTGGAGAAATGCTGCCGGGAGATGTTGGACTGCTTGTACACGGTGGAGTCTTTCAGCCCCCGCTCGTCAATGAGCCGCAGCAGCCGGGTGGTGAAGCTTTCACCGAGATTATCCATCAGGCTTTCCAGACTGCGGGCTGTCCTGGGTGCCGCGGCGGGTGCCGGAACTGCATCTAGCATCGGCAGGGCAGCATCTTCTTCCAGAAGCCTCCGCCGCTCTGACAATTCCCTGCGCCGACGGCCAAATCCGTAGCTTTCATCGTTCTGTGCTACATAGTGGTCGTCAATGTACTCCTCCACCGAGGCGAACAGGTTCCGGCTCACGGCCAGCGAGTCCCGGTCGTAGAGCACCAGATACACGGTCAGGTCGTGCTCCATGACGTACTGTGTGATGGTGTCCACCGCAATGCGGAAGGCCTGTTCTTTGGGGTAGCCATAGTTTCCGCTGGACAGCAGCGGAAAGGCCACGCTCTCGCAGTGGTACTCTGCGGCTAATTCCAATGCGGAGTGGTATGCACCGGCTAATTGTTCAGCTTCGCCGAACCCGCCGCCGTGCCACGCTGGGCAGACTGCATGGAAAATATATTTTGCGGGCAGACCGAATGCCGGAGTACACACGGCTCTGCCCAAATCGCAACGGCCGATGGCTTCGCAGGCGGCGGTCAGCTCCTGCTCCCCTGCCGCCTGATAAATGGCACGGCTGGTGCCGCTGCCCTGCAAAAGGTTCCGGTTGGCCGGGTTGACAATGGCATCCGCCGCCACTTTGGTGATGTCATTGCGGATCATCAGAAACGGCATGGTGGTTCCTCCCTCACATGGTTTTCTTCATCCTATCACATCCGGCGGGGCGGTGCAAGGGGTGCTCTTGTTTCCTGTCCGCGCAGCTATTATAATAATAGGTATCGAAAGAAGGTGAGCTTCCTGCACGACATCTGGAATCCATGGCACGGCTGCGTCAAGTGCAGCGAGGGCTGCCAGAACTGCTACATGTATTTTCTCGACCGGATGCGGGACCAGAACGGAGCCGAGATCTACAAAACGAAAAGCGGCTTTTCCTATCCGCTCCAGAAAGACCGCACCGGACACTACAAAATCCAGAGTGGTGAGCAGATCCGGGTCTGCATGACCTCGGATTTCTTCTTGGAAGAAGCCGACCCGTGGCGGGTTGAGGCGTGGGACATCATGCGCCAACGCAGCGATGTGGTGTTTTTTCTGCTCACCAAACGGCCGCAGCGGGTACGGGAGTGCCTGCCGCCGGACTGGGGCAGCGGTTGGGACAACATCTTTTTCAACGTCACCTGTGAAAATCAGCGCCGCGCCGATGAGCGCATTCCCATTCTGTTTGACCTGCCCTTCAAGCACAAGGGCATCATGTGCGCACCCTTCATCGGGCCAGTAAGCATCCGGCAGTACCTTACCGCCGGGCAAATCGAGCAGGTCATCTGCGGCGGCGAAAACTACGATGGTGCCCGCCCCTGCAATTTTGATTGGGTCAAGTCTCTCCGGCAGGAATGCGTGGATGCCAACGTGACCTTCTGCTTTATCGAGACCGGCACCGTGTTCATCAAGGACGGCAGGCGCTACCACCTGCCAAACAAGCAGCTGCAAAGCCGAATGGCCTGTAAATCCGGCATGAATTTTCAGGGCAGGCCCATTCATTTTGACCTCGTGGACGACTGGGGCTACCCCATCCCGCAGGAAGATCTCTATGTGCCCCATTTCCGCGCAAACTGCGAGACCTGCGGCAGCAAGTTGATCTGCAACGGCTGCAGCGATTGCGGAAAATGCTTATAAAATAAAGGAGTTCCAGGAATCAATACAAATGAAATTTATGGCTGATCTGATGTGCAATTTCATCCGGCAGCGGGCGGAAACCGATGCAGGTCAGGGTCATGCCCTCTCCGTTTTCATCAAATTCTTCCGGTTCCAGCTCGGTGTGGCAGGCATCCCGGATGAGGAAAAAATCACGGTTTTCCACAAGGCCCAATTCCTCGGCAATTGTTTTTGCTTTCAGCAGTTGATTTCGATTCTTGGCCCCACATACGGTCTTGGTAAACGAACCATCGAACCATTCTTCATAGGTTGCTTTCTCCAACATGATTTCTGCCCGATAGCCGGTAATTTCTCCGTCTTTCTCGATGGGTTCCACGCCCTGTCCCATACCGATGGGGTCGGTGAGGAATGCCAGCGAAGCATGGCAGCACTGCGCCGCCAGCTTACCGGGAGACATCTGCAGGTCTTTTCGGGCAATGATGAGTTGACGCATTTTCTCTCCTTCTTACGACAGCTTGATCTTCAAATCTGCCAGCAGATTCACCGCTTCCGGCAGCGAAAATTTCGCATCCTTCAGGCGGCTGCCCAAAATGTCCACCTTATAGCCTGTAGCATCCCGGAAATCCGCCTTGCGCAGATCACACTGGTAGAGCTCCGTTTCGTGAAGTTCTACACCCTTGAAATTCGCCAGCTGCATCTCGCATTTGGCAAACATGGAGCCGACAATTTCGTTGCCGTCCGAAAAGTCGAAGCGGTTAAAGTTCATTTCGGTGAAGGTGTTATATTTAAGACTGCACTCTTTCAGCGTGTGGATAGGGTCTGGGAAGGCACCATTGGACATCAGCGGTGCCCACTCGATTTCATTCAGGCGGCAGTCCTCAAAATCCAGCGACTGCACCGAGGAATGGGTACTGCGCAGACCTGTGATCTCACACCGCACGAATTTGCACTCGTTCAGCGTGGTATGATCCAGTTCGCACTTGGTAAAAGAGCAATCCGCAAATACGCAATCGGTAAAGTCGCAGTCCTCAAAAGTCTCCTCGGTGAACGACAGGTCAGCAAACCGTTCACCTTCACAATAACGCTCTGTCATAAAATTCTCCTGTCAGCGCAGTTCTTCCAGCAGAGCCGTGCAGCTTGTATCGTATCATTTCAAATTTGGAACGTGCGCGTTCCAAATTTACGCTTGCTTCAAGAACTCCCGCAGCACATCCTCTGGGCGGGGTGTATGGTTCGGGTACTTTTCCCGCAGCGGTGCGGCGGCACCATCCATAATGTAGGGCACACCCACAATGTCCAGCATCGACACATCGTTATAATTGTCGCCAAAAGCCATCACATCGGCAAGGGCGATGTCCAGAGTCTTGCAGATGCTGCGCACACCGATGCCCTTGTTGGCAAAGGTGGTGTCGATCCAGTACGGCCCTGCCACAGCGCAGTTCGCCTCTTTCCATCGTGGGACAAACCGTTCCGTGTAAGATTCTACGCCTTCGTGCAGATACACCGATACTTTTGTGATTTCCTCCGGCACCTCGGAAGGGTCATGGATGATTTGATAATTGTTTCCGATGAACTGAATACGCTTGAGCATTCCCAGACCCCGCTCCATCAGGTATGCAGTATTCTGGCCGGAAAGCATCACTTCGCCCTGCCCGTCGCTGCGGGTCCACAGGTCGTTGGCGATTTCTTCGGCCAATGCACGCGGCATCGGATTCTTGGCGATGCACTGTTCGTCCTTATAGATCACGCCGCCGTTTTCGCAGAGAAACACACAGCAGTCCGCCACCGGTGCAAAGAGCTTGCGCAGGCTGGTATACTGCCGGCCAGATGCCGGGCAAAACAGAATGCCGCGCCGATGCAGCTCCCGTATCTGCTCAAAGATCTCGTCTTCCAGTTCCTTTTTGCCGTATTGCAGCAGCGTACCGTCAATGTCGCTGCAAATCAGTCTGATTGACATTTTCCGTCCTCATTTTTTCAAGATAATTTTAGGCAATTCCCCGGCATCCAGAACACGGACGCCTTCGTCCATCAGCATCTTGGCAAAAACGCCCTGTCCGGGAATCTTTGTCCCGGAAAACGTTCCATCGTAAATTTCCTTCACGCCGCAGCTGGGACTGCGGGATTGCAGGATGGCAAGCTCCACCCCATTTTCTTTTGCAATGGCAAGGGCTTTCGCTGCACCTGCCCGGAACTCCCGGTCCACATTGATGCCCTCTTTGTTCGTGACAACGCCCTGCACGATTTCCGCCGGGCACCGCGGTGTGGGCAGGCCGCCCAGCACCTCCGGGCAGACCGGAACCACCTGATGTCCCCGCGCAAAATCGCAAACCGCCTGATTGTAATTGTTTCCGCCGCTGTATTTGCAGTTTTCGCCCAGCAGGCAGGCGCTGACCAGAATCTTCATTGTTGCGCGCTCCGTTTTTCAGATACTGAATCTTTTACCTATTCTACCACGCTTTTGGACATTGAAAAAGAGGATTCTGCTTTTTCCTATCCCCATACCGGGAGGTCCGCCGTAATCTTTTCTAATTCCTGTGCAAGAAACGTCAGTCTTTCCCTCAGATGGTTGTTATGCGGTGCATCTCCGTTCAGCAGATAGTCCGTTCTGACATTCAGGCAGGACGAAAGATCCTGCAGCAACTCAATCGAGCAGCAGCGGCTTCCCGTTTCAACTTTTGCAAGATGATTCGCACTAACGTTCAGCATTATACTCAACTGTTCCTGTGTAATCCCCTTCTTTTTCCGCAAATCGCGGATACGTCCGCCGAATTCTTTTGCATCAAATCGCATTGTTCAATCCTTTCCTTTGCGCCGAAAACACAAACAGGCCGAGACTCCTTTTCCAAGTCCTGGCCTGTTTTCAGCTTGAAAATGCACAATGACCGCGACTCGATGGAGCTGCTCTTGTGAGCAGCTCACGGAGTATTATCAGCCTTTAATGCATTTCAGGCAATTTTCCCTCTTGCGCAACTGAAACTTGCGCCATGGCGATATTATAGCAAGTGTTTTCATCACTGTATGATGACTGCAGATACCTGTAAATATGACAGCAAAAAACTCCCCGGCATCCTTCTTGGAAGGAATGCCGGGGAGACGTTCAATGTTTTATGGGCTCAGTTGTCCGGTATCAGCCGCTGACGAAGTACTTATCAGTGCAGCTCCGGCCAGTAAGCCTTGTTGGCAACGATCATATCGTCCAAGATCTTCTTGGCGACCAGCAGGCTGGGCACGGTCTTGGACAGGGTAAAGGCCATCAGTGCCTTCTCGTAGGAGTGCTCCACAGCAGCATCCACGATCAGCTTCTCCACAGCCTCCTGCTGCTCGATCAGACCCTTGTAGAAGGTGGGAATCTCGCCCACACGCACGGGTTCCGGGCCGCGGTCGGTGATGTAAGCGGGAACCTCCACCATGGCGTCGGAGGGCAGGTTCTCCACAGCACCGTTGTTTTCCACCATGACCAGATAGCGCTTGCGCAGGTCGAAGGCAAGGCTCATGGCAACGTCCACGATGAACTCGCCGTGCACACCGCCGAAGAACTTGGTCAGGTCTACGTCCTTACCGGCACGATAATCTGCCACAGCATCAAAGATGCGCTTCTCGCGGCCTTCCATGACCTCATTGGCACGGGTGTGGTTGGGATCGCTGCTCTTTACAACTTCATCGCCCAGCAGGTAGTACTGCATATAGGTGTTGGGCAGATAGTCATGGAAAGCAGAGCAGATGTTCTTGGCGTTTGCGTAGGTGTGCAGCCAGGACGGATCGCTGTGCAGCACATCGCTCTTGGCGTTCTGGGGCATATAGCCGTGCTCTGCTACATAGCTCTTGAGCTTCTCGGTCACATCCTCACCGTTCAGGCGCACCTTGGTGAACCAGCCGAAGTGGTTCAGACCAAAGTAGTCCACTTCCAGATCATGACGGTCGCACTCCAGAATCTCGGCCATGTTGCGCTCGATGGCAACCGGCATATCGCAGATGTTCAGGATACGAGCCTTCGGGCGCAGACGGAAGGTTGCCTTTGCCACGATGGCAGCGGGGTTGGAGTAGTTGACGATCCAGTAGGTGGGCTTTGCGTACTTCTCGCAGTAATCGATCAGCTCCACCATGGGGTAGATGGTACGCAGACCGTAAGCCAGACCGCCAGGGCCGCAGGTCTCCTGACCCACAACGCCGTACTTCAGCGGGATTTTCTCGTCCTGCTCACGCATAGCGTACAGGCCGACACGCATCTGTGCAAAGATGAAATCTGCATCGGTCATGGCAACTTCCGGGTCGGTGGTCAGGGTCAGCTTCAGTTCCGGGTCGAACATTTCCACCACATGGCGGACGATGACACCCACAGCCTCCTGACGCTCTGCGTTGTTATCGTAGAGCACCAGCTCATTCAGCTTGAAGCGATCCTTCTGCACCAGCAGGCTCTTGACGATGCCGGGGGTATAAGTGCTGCCGCCGCCGGCGATGACCAGTTTGAACGTTTTCATAAGGCAAGCCTCCTATTATAATGTTTTTTGTATGATGAATAAAAGCGGATATCTTATTCTGCGCGACCAAGGTAGCTGTCCACGATGGCACGCATCTTTCCCACTTTGGGGCCGTAAATGATCTGGATGTTGTTGCCCTTTACCACAAGACCTGCGGAGCCGGTGGGCTTGAACCACTCCTTGTCCTTGACCAGAGCGGCATCCTTGACCTGCACTCGCAGACGGGTCATGCAGTTATCGGTGTTCAGGATGTTCTCTGCACCGCCCAGTCCTTCCACGATATGGGCTGCGGTCTGTGCATCGTTTGCGCTGGCAGCAGTCTTTTCGGCTGCGCCGCTGCGAATCTGCTGCTTGACGGCAGCTGCGTTTGCGGCAAGGTCGGTGACTTCTTCGCCGTCCTCACGGCCGGGGGTCTTGAGGTTCATCTTCACGATGAGGAAGCGGAAAACGAGGTACATTACCACGATCTCCACCAGACCCACCAGCACGTACAGCGGCCAGTGGGTGCGGCCAATGCCTGCGGGCAGGTTCAGCACCAGAAAGTCAATGATGCCGTTGGTGGCGCAGACCCGGACGCCAATAAGGTAAACGATCATCTGGAACAGACCGTCCAGAACCGAGTACACCAGCCACAGCGCAGGAGCTGCAAACAGGAAGGTAAATTCCAGCGGCTCGGTCACGCCCACCAGACAGGCGGTAAGGGTAGCCGGGATGATCTGTGCCTTGGTGGCAGCCTTCTTCTCCTTTTTGGCGGTGGAGATAAAAGCCATTGCCACGCCGATCACGCCGAAGGTCTTCATCAGACCGTAGGTCAGAAAACGTGCGGAATCCCGCATCATTGCCACGCTGGGGTCACTGAGCAGGGCAAGGAACACAGGCTTTGCGCCAACGATCTGCTCACCGCCGATGATCATGCTGTCGCCCAGTGCGGAGTAGAGGAAGGGCGACCAGACCAGATGATGCAGACCCGTGGGGATCAGCACGCGGTTCAAGAAACCGTACAGGAACACGCCGAACGCGCCTGCACTTGCCATGACACCGGTCAGGGCGTTGATACCCGCCGCAGCCACAGGCCAGACGTAGCTGGCAACCACCGCCATGACCAGAACGATGGGCAGCAGCACCACAAAGACGAACTTGCTGTTGCCGTACATGGCCATGGCACCTTCAAACTCGGTGTCGATGAAGCGGTTGTGGACCAGCGCCACCACCACGCCAAGGATCATGCCCAGAAATACGCCCATGTCGGTAACGTGATAGCCGAGGCAGATGGTCTGACCGGTGCCGTACAAAGCGCTTGCCGTATCACCGGCGATGGTCAGTCCTGCCACATCCAGCCAGCGGGCATTGGCTGCCAGCCAGACCAGATAGCTGACCAGTGCCAGAAATGCCGCATCTGCCTTGCGCTTTTTGGCAAGGCTCATTGCGATGCCCACGCAGAACAGGATACCCAGATTGCCAATGACTGCACTAACGCCGCCATTGATGAATTTGCCGAGGGTCCAGACAACACCGCCCTCTGTCACCAGTGCCGTGTTGCTCATGACCGAAGAAATCGCCTGCAGCATACCCGCAATGGGCAGGAACAGAACGGGGCCCATCAAAGCTTTGGAAAAGCTCTGCATCGCATCCATAACTTTTTGTTTCATTGGTGTTCTCCTAACGTTCCATGAATCTCTCTTTTCAAATTGTCTCTTCGTTTCGGGGGTGCACCTTACCGTTTCGATGGCTTGATTATATCACTCTGCACAAAAAAATCTACCGAATTGGACTTTTTTTGAACTTGTTCGCAAAAGCTGAAACATGTTTCGCTTTCATGTTGGATACATCGAAATGTTTATTGACAAAATACGCGATTCAGCGTATACTTTATGGAATCAAGCCGTTCTTTGATTCGAAAATCGGAGTAAAATATGAAACACGACCTTTACAAACTGGCAGATCAGCACCATCTGAATGCCAACGAGCAGCAGCTTTTGCAGGCGGTGCTGGAAACCGCAAAAAACGGCGGTCAGTGCAGCGTGCGAGAGTTTGCAGCGCAGAATTATACCTCCCCGGCGGCCGTGATCCGGCTGAGCAAAAAGATGGGCTATACCGGCTACACCGATATGATCTACCGCATCGGTTTTCTGATCCAGAACGAGATCGATAACAAAAACCACGCCTCCGACATTACCGCCTTTATCGGGGATATCCCCGAAGAAAAAATGCGCAGCTTTGTGGAGCTGCTCCACGAAAACCGGCAAAAGCCCATTCTTGTGACCGGCACCGGGTTCTGTGCCCCTTTGCAGGAATTTATGGTGCGGAAGCTGCTGGTTCTGGGCTACTGCGCCATCGGCTCCAACAGTTATGAGGTCTACGAAAGCGGTGCACTGAATGCCGGGCTGGTCATCGCCATCAGCAAAAGCGGAAAGACCAATACCATCCTGAAGCCGGTGCAGGACTCCTTTGCACAGCACCGGAGCATCATTGCCTTTGTGGGTGCCGACAATTCTCCCATCGCCCGCTGTGCAGACCCTGCCTTTGTGCTGCTGGACGACAAGATGCTGGACGACCGGAACCTTACCGCCAACTATTTCTATGCGCGCGTGCTTATCACCTTTGAATACCTCATGGATCTTGTTCTGGAGAAGGACGAGCATCCGAACGGAAAAGAAGGGCAGTGAGCGGTTTTCACGCCTGAGAATACGGTCTCTCCTTTCCAATGCCATCAGAAAAGCCGCCCCGGCTAAACCCGGAGCGGCTTTTCTGGTGCAGATATAAAAAGCTAATTATTCAATTTTGACCCGGTGTCCAGAAAACTGGGTACACATTATTTCAAGCTGAAACGCTGTCACTCTGTAGGAACTGCGTAATGTCTGACGATTATCCTTCTACTTTGACCGTAGCACGATTGCTCTTTGCGTTTCCATCCGCATCCAGCGTGATCTGCACAAAATGTTCCGGCTTGTCGTAATCCTTTGTCTCGCCGTCATCGGTAAGAAACTCTGACATTGGCTGGAGCACTTGTGGCTTCAGCCTTATTTTCAATCCAATAGCTGCGGTTGTGCAGCTATTTCAATACAATATCCTCGAAACGTGATGTTCCTGTTTGCCCAGATACAGTTCCACGACCATCCTGCCGCTTTCACTGTTGCAGAGTTCTTCCTTGCAGTAGCCGCAGAGTTTTCCTTCCGCTTCCGATACATAGCGGTGCAGCGGTTCCTGCAGGTCTTTCGGGATGCTGCTCCACGGAATGACATAGCTCATGCCGGTTTCCCCCACATCCACGGTGCAGGCCCGCTCACTGTCCTCATCGGACAAAATCAGACTGACCAAAAACACGTCTGCGAACGGTGCGCCCTGATACTCTACCTTTTGCCGCCTGCGCTCCGTCCGAAGCTCATCCAGCGCTTGATTCAGGTCATTTTCTGGCAGCGTGGACTTGTACAACAGGACATGCAGTTTCTGCTCCGCTGACCCACTGTCATTCTGACCGTTGGCCGAGAGTTCTACATCTGCATGGATGGCGCAAATTTGTTTCTGCATCGCAGTGCGCAGAGTTTCCAGTTTCTGCTGCCGTTCCGCTTCCAATTGCTGTGCGGACTTTTGATGTACTTCTTTGGCTTCTGACTGTTGCGCAGCATGCTCCTGCTTGGGCTCTGGCTTAGGCTTTGACCATTCGCTGTGCTTTTCTGCGTCAGCCTCCGAAACGTTTTGCCCTAGTACAGTCGGCACCGACACGCTTTTGGCACCGCTTTGTGCTACCGATGCTTTCTGTGCCGCAGAAGGACGCTCCGTTCTCCTTGGTTTTACCGACCGCGTTGCACCTGTGCCCGTGTTTTTCGCTTCCGGCCTTGGTGTTTTCACTTCAGGAGCAGAATTCTTGACACTTGCCGGTCGAGCCTGTATCTGCATCTGCCAGAAATCGCCGCCGGTGCGCTGATAATAGGACGTCTCCGCTCGTTTCCGGCTGCTGCGTACACCTTCACAGATCCACGAAAAAATCAGATATCGCTCCAGCGTATTCCAAAAGCTGCTGCGCCGATAGCGGGGTTTATGCCGTCCACGGGACGCATACACAATCACCGACAAACATCCGAAGAACAGAAAACCTGCCGCAAAACCGATCCCTGTAAACAGCTTTTTGAAAAAGCCCATCTCTCACACCTCTTCCGGTTACAGTTTCGCCTGATATACCCGCTCTGTCCGGGCATCAAAGCAGCAGAAAATCACCTGCATTGCGTAATCCGCATGTGCTTCCAGCCACTGCGCCACTGTTTTGACCGCAATCTCCGTGGCATCTTCCAGCGGGTAGCCATACACGCCGGTCGAAATTGCCGGGAACGCAATGCTATGGACATCATGCTCTTTGGCAAGGTTCAGCGAATTGCGGTAGCAGTCCGCCAGCTGCGTGGCATCCTCTGCTGTGCCGGAATAAATTGGCCCTACTGTATGAATGATATACTTTGCTTTCAACCGGTAGCCCTTAGTGATTTTTGCTTCTCCGGTGCGGCAGCCGTGCAGTGTGCGGCACTCCGCCAACAGTTCCGGCCCTGCTGCCCGGTGGATAGCACCGTCCACCCCGCCGCCACCTAACAGACTGCGGTTGGCCGCATTTACGATGCAGTCACAGTCCAGTTTGGTAATATCACCCTGCACCACTTGAATCTGATTTTTTACTTTTTCAGAAATCATTGTAAACACCTCATTTTTTGAGCAGCTCCAGTGCCTTGTCCATGGGCACACAATCGGCATAGCGGTCCGGCCAGAGGAATTCATTGTAATAGCGGTAGCTCTGCTCCCCTGTCATATACTCGTTGTTCTGCGTGGAATTTGCATAGGCAGGAACGATCATGTGCAGGCCATGCTCAAAGCCCGCCTCCACCGTTGCATTGATGCAGAAGTCGGTCATGATGCCGCAGACCATCACATCTTTTTCGCCCTTTTTCGTCAGATATTCCAGCAGACCGCTTTCTTTTTTGAACGCGCTGCATACGGTTTTGACGAACCGTTTTTCAGTCAGCAGTGGCGCAAACCCGGAATAGACCTCGAATTCATCGTCCCCGATGGAGAAACCGGTGCCGGGCCCATCGTCATGCTGGACATAGACGACCTCGATTCCCTGTTCGCGGGCAGTCCGGATTAGTTTCCTGATGTTGCTGACAAACTTTTCAAACGCATACAGGCGTTCATCCACGATACCTTTCTGTGTATCCACAACCAGTAAAACCATGTGTAAGCCCTCCTGTGTATCTTTGGTTTCATCCTACCATAGACCGTTGCTTTCTACAAGCGGATTCAAAAAATCCCCACAGGGAAAACCTGTGTTTCACCTGCAGGGATTGATTCAACCACCCAAGATGATCAGGATCAGCACCACGACCACTGCAATAGCGATCAGGCAGCCGCACCCGCTGCCGTCCCCGCCGCCACCGCCATTGTTGTTGTGGTTTCCGCCACCACCACCACCGCCGCCGGACGAGCCGCCGAAGTTGCGCTTGAACGCCGTCATGTACTGGGCATAGCTCGTATCGCCCTTGCCGAAGTAGCCATAATCACCGTTTGACATTGTTTTGTCCTCCTCAGAAGTCTGTTGTCGCTTCTTCTGAAGGCATCTTACAAAAAGTGATGTCCAATAAACATCCTTTCTAATTATTTTTTGAACCTCATATAATATTTTTCAAGGCTCTTGTCGCAGACGTCCACAATATGCAGCCAGTCTTCCCGTGTCAGCTTGCGGAAGATGATGGGATTCACTTCAACGGTCTCTACATCTTTGCAGCGCATCAGAAAGCGCATGTCTTCAAAACGCTTGAAGGGGTTGGAGAGGATGTTCTTCTCCACATCCTTCTTAGTATAGCCACCCTTTTGGTAGATACTGTTGGGCTTCCCCGCAATCATCCCATGCGCCTTACGGTCTTTATAGAAGTCAATGAAGTAATCCACCACATCTGGCAGGGCAACTCTGCCATTGCTGTCCATATACTCATAAATCGCTTTGAGCAGGACCGGCTTATAGGAGAAGCTCATATCCATCGTTTCAATGAATTTCATGAACTTATCTGCCATATTTTGCGGCGTGATGAGATCCCAGTCGTACTGCTTGGCAATGTTTCGGACACTTTCTTCGCGGAAATAGTGGAACATCCGCTTGTCGCCAAACGGGACAGAAAGATCCGGTTTGATTTTTCCATCCTTGATATAACGATCTACCGTTTCGGATTGCACATCTACCATCCGAACAAACTCAATCTGCGAGATCATATCCTTGACGCTGTTCTGCCAATTGAACAAGTCGATGATTTCGTAGTCGTCTACATCAATCGGCACATCCAGCCACGCTTCCGGCTTTTCTCCCTTGAACAGCATGTCCTGATCCAGCTTCCGCTTGTTCTCCGGGGCCAGCACATAGGCCATGGGCTGATATTTTGCAATGTCCAGCACCCGGTGCAGGCTGTATGGCATATTGAACATATTGGCGTTGTCCACAAAGTCAATCACCAGCAGATCCTCTTTGCCCGGGCAGCGGCGTGTGCCACGGCCAAGCTGCTGCAAATAGATTGTTTTGGACATGGTCGGGCGTGCCATGAACAGCACTGTGGTATGAGGACTATCCCCGCCCTCATTCAGCAAGTCACAGGCACAAAGAACATTCGTAGAACCGGTTTCGTAATCTTTCAGGATCTTATCCCGGATTTCTACCCGGTCACGCCCGGAAACAGCCTCTGCTTTCACCCCATTGTCGCGCAGCAGCTTCGCAATCTCCGCCGCATGATCTACACTTGTGCAAAAAATCACAGTCTTCTTGCCATTCACGTACTTCAGATAGGTATCAACAATCAACTGATTGCGCTCCGGAATGAACAGCTTACTTTCCAGATCCTGCGAGTTCTATTTAATACCATTGATTCGCACATCGGTTAGATCAATGTTGGTTTTGACCCAGATGCAGCGAATCGGCACCAGTACACCGCGCTCCACTGCAGTCTTCAGGTCCATTTTGTGGGCAACATTCTGGAACAACTCCAGCATATCCTCGCCATCACTGCGCTCCGGTGTTGCAGTCAAGCCCAGAATAAACTTCGGGTGGAAGTAGGTGAAAATCTTCTGGTAGGTGTTGGCTGCCGCATGGTGACATTCGTCCACGATCAGGTAGTCGAAATCCGTAGGCGAGAACTTTTCCAGATCCTTGGAGATACTCTGCACCGTTGCAAAAATGACTGTCTGGGTCATATCCTTCTGGCTTCCGGTGTACTCTCCCAAAGTCGCTTCTGGCCAGACCTTAGCAAAGGTTTCTTTTGCCTGAGATGCCAGTTTCAGGGCATTGACCAGAAACAGCGTGCGCCCGCCCACTGCCTTGGCATCCGTTGCTGCCGTAATGGTTTTACCTACGCCGGTTGCATGGTACAGCAGCGCAATGGTTTTGCCATCCTCTCGCATCTTCTGCAGGTTCTCGGTGGCCTCCTGCTGGTAGTCCCGAAGCTCGATGGTCTGCCCCATCTGAACCGGCAGATCGGCTTCAAATGCCTTGAACATGGGGCTGGTGCCTAAGAAAGAAATCAGCTCATCCTTGACCTTTTCCGGTTGCTTTTCCAACTGGCTGTAGATCCAACGGTAGACTTCCCAGTTGTCATAGATCAGGCTGTTCTGCTTCAGAAGGTCATCAGCGTATTTGTTTTCGGACACTTTGCTGGGGTTGTGGTAGGTCTCGCCGTCAATTTCAATTGCAATTTTGGATTCAGGCGATTCCAGCGCAAAGTCGATGTAGCGATGCCGTCCATAGATGTCCACGCATGGGTACTGGACCTGCAAATTTTCGGTTTTCTCAGGTCCAAAAGCCCCACAGAACAACTGAACAAACAGTTCTTCCGCACGGCTGTTAACACTGGTTGCTTTTGATGGTTCCATGATGGCCTCCCAGTCATATCATAGCTGCTTCAAACGAGTACCCCATCGCCCGCGAACATTCGCAGTTGGTTTGTTTTCTTTCAGTCTTGCCATGATTCCATCTTCTTTTTACCAAAATAAAGCAGTAATTGACAATTTTCAATTTACTATATCAAAGTATACTCTTTGCTTAATTTTCAGGCAATGTTTTTGTGAAAATTCCAACATTTCAAGTTGCTTTCCGTACCTTTAAACAAAAAATTTCCGTTATCTTTGTGGATTGTAACAGCTTGCGCAAGCAGGGCGTCTGTCTATACAAACGCCATTTTTGCTTCGCAAAATGCTTGTTGGGAATTCCCAAACCCTTTGTGATCTGCATCGTACCGCTGCAGGCTGCGCGTTCCTGCCGAACGCTTTTTTGATGGAGTTCATGATTCAGTGATATATTCGCTGGGCACAGACCCACTTAAAAGAAAAAGTGCCGACAATGATTTTGTCAGCACCCACTGTAACCTATTTACTTCTCTTTGATGTACGGTATGTTATCGATATATGCGTTCAAAATATCGGTTGCGGCTTTCTTCTGCCCCGGTGTAAGACGGCTCAACTTCCGGTTCAGCTCATCATCTGCCACATAAGATGCTGGGGCTGCGGAGTCCCGGATCAACACATCTGCGGGAACATCCAATGCTTCAACGATCCGGATGAAAGTGTCCAGACTTGGCGTCTTCACCCCACGTTCCAAATCACCCACATAGTTTACAGACAGATCTGCTTTCTCGGCCAGTTTATCCATTGTCCAGCCTTTTTTCCTGCGTTGTTCTCTGATTCGTTGGCCTAAAAGTGTTTTCATAACATCCTCGCATTCTATTAGCGTTAGTTACACACCACTAGAATAAAGGCCGTGTATTTCTTTATACACAATCAGTTGGCGTTTGTTTAACTCAATTAGCGTTTGTTTCGGACAGAAAATTTTAGAGCATTTCTTTGTTCAAATCATCAATGGCCTTTTTGAACCGGGCATGCTACAATAGCAATGTTGTGCACTGCACATCAAACAAGAATAAAGGGAGCTGCCGAACGTGGATTCAATCTACCTGCTGCCCGGTGAAGAACGCTGTGTCAATTTCAGAGATTCCGATGGCATCCCAAAGATACACTACACATATTGTTCTTTGCACGGCAGACTTTTCAACTGCACCTGCCGCTCAAAGGACGAAGCGCAGCGGTTATGTGAGGATTGGCTCGTCACGCAGGACCGCTGCTATATAAACTAAAAAAGCCACCGAGGATTCTTTCCCAAAACGGATTGGGATCGAATTCTCGGTGACTTTCGTTTTATCGGGTCTGCTGCTGTTCCTGTTCGCTCCTGTTGTCTGCAAAAAACATTTCTACGTTTTTCTGCGCCTTCATCAGTTCCTGCATTCTCTCTCGTGCTTTCCGATAGCTCGGATATTCTGCTTTTTTCTTTTTCAGAAGCTCAACATATTCGATGCTCAGTTCTTTTACCTTCGGAAGTTTTTTCAGCCCAGCCTCATCGAAAGCCGCTTTGGCCGCCTTGTGCAACGCAATGCTCTCCCGATTTGCTTCCAAGAATCGCTTGCTATATCCTGCTTTTCGATAGGCCTCATAGATGGACCTTGTTTTGGCATAGTTGATAATGTGCGTTTTCATTACCGCAATTTCTGCCATCCGCGCTTCCGCAGCTTTGATGGAGTCGCCCAGTTCGTGATAGCGCATCGTTGCAGCACGCACCTGTTCTTCCATTTCATCCATACTCCCGATTTTGTTTTCCTGCAGAAAAATCAGCGTCTTGGACATCTCCTTCAGGTTGTACCGCTTCGCCCAACGCGCATAGAAAGCGTAACAGGCAGTTCATCGGGCTGCTGCCAGCCCATGCTGATGGCAATGTCTGCGCAGCGGACAACTATGAATCCGCATGCAGTGCGCACAACTGGCCATAGGAGCGAAGCGACTATGGTAAGCGACCCCTGCGGGTCGGCATCCACCAGCAGCACCTTTTTGCCTTCCCGTGCAAGCCCTACGCCCAGATTTTCGCAGGTCGTGGTTTTGCCGGTTCCGCCTTTCTGATTGACGATGGCAATCGTGGTTGCTTTTTTCGACATTTTCATCACCCCCTGTTCGATAAATCATGATTGGTTTGGTTCTGGTAATAAAGCTGCATGGTCGTGGGTGCATTGTAGAGTGCAGCCATCCGTTTTTCACCGACAGTCCCATGCGGTCCAACAGGATGCCGTACAGCGTTTTGGCATCAGTGGACAGGTCCTTGAATTTTATGTCCCGGAATAAAATTTTGGGCACCCGGAAATACGAGAACATCTCGCCCGACTGCCCATAGAAATAGTCAAACATCCTGACTTCCTCGCTTGTTCTGCCTTGTCACATCCTTGACACCTCCGTTCGTAGTATGATGAAATATGTATGACTATCGTTATTTTTCTTTACAAAGATGGCCTGCCATGCTACAATAGCCGCATCTACGGCCACCGGACAACAGGAAAGGAGTATCTCATGGCCAAAACTGCCGACACCATTGCCATCTATTCCCGCAAATCCCGCTATACCGGCAAGGGCGAAAGTATCGGAAATCAGATCGACCTCTGCCGCGAATATATCTGCACTCACTACGGCGATGCCGCTGCGGAACATGCCGTTGTCTTTGAGGACGAGGGCTTTTCCGGCGGCAACCTGAACCGCCCGGATTTCAAAAAGATGATGACTGCGGCCAAGGACCGGAAATTCAAGGCCATTGTGGTCTACCGTCTGGACCGCATCAGCCGCAACATCAGCGACTTCTCCAGCCTGATTGAAGAACTGGGACGGCTGGGCATCGACTTTGTGTCCATCCGTGAAAGTTTTGACACGTCTAGCCCCATGGGCCGCGCGATGATGTACATCGCATCGGTGTTCAGTCAGCTGGAACGTGAGACCATCGCGGAGCGCATCCGGGATAACATGCACGAATTGGCAAAGACCGGGCGCTGGCTGGGCGGCACGACCCCCACGGGCTATGCTTCCGAGAGCGTCAAGAGCATCACGGTGGACGGCAAGACCAAAAAGGCCTGCAAGCTCAAGCTGCTGCCGGATGAGGCAGAGATCATCTACAAAATTTTCGACCTCTACGAGCAGTATGATTCCCTGACCATGACCGAGACCGAACTGCTGCGGCAGGGCATCAAAACAAAAACCGGGCGTTCTTTCACCCGGTTTTCCATCAAGTCTATTTTGCAGAATCCCGTCTACCTCATTGCAGACAAGGTCGCCTATCCGTATTTTGTGGACAACGAAGCGGAGCTGTTCGCACCGGAGTCAGGAAAATAGGCAAGCCCTCCTTCATAAATTACAGTAACCGTTTATGATACTATGGGGAGGGGTCGGCATGTTTTTATCTCTTCTGCAATTTTTTGCCACAAAGTTTCTGGTTTTGGCGCTTCATCTGGAAAGCGGCAGCTTTCCGCGGCCCCTCTCTGCCCGGGAGGAAACCGAAGCCTTTGCCGCACTGCGTGCCGGTGACCCTGCCGCACGGGAAAAACTGATCCGGCACAATCTGCGTCTGGTGGCACACATCGTAAAAAAATACTACGCCCTGCCCGGCGATCAGGACGACCTTATTTCCATCGGCACCATCGGCCTGATGAAAGCGGTAGACACCTTCGACTCTGACCGTCGGGCACGCTTTTCCACCTACGCCAGCCGGTGCATTGAAAATGAGATCCGGATGCAGTTCCGTCGGAACCGCAAAACCGGTGGGACCGTCTCGCTGCAGGAAGCGCTGGAATCAGATGGTGACTCTGCGCTGACGCTGGCCGATGTGCTGCAGGACAGCTTCTGCATGGAGAACACCTGCGAAACGCAGGACGATATCCGCCGGATGCGGCAGCTGCTGGACGGCCTGCCCGCCAGGGAGCGACAGATCATTCTGCTGCGGTATGGTCTTTCCGGCCAGCCGCCGCTGACCCAGCTGGAAACTGCAAAACTGCTGGACATCAGCCGCAGCTATGTTTCCCGTCTGGAAACTCATGCGCTGGAACTTCTGCGCCAGCGGTGGGATGTTCCGGGCACAAAAACAGCGCAGAGGTGAACGGTGTGCTCACCCCTGCGCCATGCAGTCAGCTATCCAGAATTTTCAACTGCAGTTCGTCCAATTGTTCAAAAGTATACAGTCGATTCAGAGCTTCCACCAGCTCCTTTTTGGAAAGACGCGGCGGCAGGCCCAGCGCGTTCAGAAGCTTTGCCTTGCGCTCGGCGCTGCCCGGCCTGCCGGAAAGCCCCCACTCGTAGAGGTCGGTATAGGTGATCTGCCGTCCTTCCGGGCGGGCCGCTGCGGCACCCGCCTCAGCGCCAAGGGCATCCCGCAGCGCCTGCAGAACGATGGCATCGTCCACGCCCTCGACCCCCAGCAGGCCCTCCTTGCCGGGCTGTTCCTTGCGCTTTTCCTTGCCGTGGATCGCGGGCACGTAAGCCTGCACCACATTCTTTTCTCCCACCAGATTGGTGATGTAGGTGCGGATGCGGAAGCCTGCTGCGTCCGAATCCGTGAGCAGGATCAGGCCGTTTTTCTGCGCCAGTGCTTTGAACAGCTGCTGGCGCTTTTTGTCGCTGTAAATGCCAAAGCCATCCGTCAGCAGGATCATGGCATCGGTCAGATGGGAAAGCCGGGCCGCATCGTATTTGCCCTCCACAATGAGCACCCGGCCTGTATGGATCATTTCGTTTTCCTTCATCGTCCGCTCCCCACCATTGCCAACCGGCACAGCGCTGTTTCCAGCAGGATCTGGTCATCGGTAGGCTGGCTTTTCAGGCTCTGGTCCAGTTCCAGCAGCACCTGCATACAGTTTTCGATCTGGCCCAGCGTGTAATGCGAGGCCGTTTCGGCCGACCGCTTGAGCCGGTAATCACTGCCCTTATAGCCAAAATCCTTGAATACCGTGCTGTAATTTTTCCGTTTTGCTGCCCCCAGCTTGACCCGGTACAGATCCACATAGCTGCCGATCATGGCCGCTGTAATGGCAATGGGCTCCTGCTGCAGGCGCAGCAAAGTCTGCAGCTTTTTGCAGGCACCTGTGGCGTTTTTGGCCGTAATCATGCGGATCATCTCGAACACGTCTGCTTCCAGACTGACCGTGCCCATTTCCGCCACCATCGCTGCCGTGACCGTCTGATACCCGGACAATGCACAGAGCTTGTCCACCTCATTTTCCAAAAGGAACGGATCCTCGCCGCAGCGCTCCAGCAGCGCCGCCGCTGCGCCGTCCGGCAGGGTGGTTTTCTGCTCCTTTGCGCGATCGATCATCATCATTTTCAGTTCAAAGGGCTTGGGCTTAGCCAATTCTTCGGTGTAGCCAAGCGCCTTGCACTGCGCGATCAGCTTCTGTGCGCGCTTGCCTGTTTTGAGCTTGCTGCGCTCCAGTTCAAACACGCTGCCCAGCACCACCACAGCATTTTCCAGACTGGAAAGGATGCTGTTCAGCTCTTCCAGATCCTTGTCACTGTAAGCTGCAGGGTCGATCTCCGGCAGCACCACCACACGCCGGGTACCAAAAAATGAGATGGTGCCCGCCGCCATGATGAGCTGTTCGATCTCCGGCGCAGCTCCATCCAGAACCGTGGCATCCTCGTCGCTGTCTGCGGTCAGGATGCGGGTGATGGCCGTGACCGCCTGCCGCACCAGATACCGCTCACTGGAATAAAAATAGTAAACCGGACACCCCTTGTCCGCCAACTGCCGGAGTTTTGTCTCGGTCGCCATGCAGGCACCTCCCTTCTCTTATGGTGTTGTTCTATTGTACCACACTCTGCCCGGATTGCAAAGCATCACTCCGTTTTCAGCCCGCCGCGCCGCCGCAGGCTGATGGATGCCGCCCGTTCTTTTCTGTTGTCCATCCAGTCATAGCTGCGCAGGGCCAGAACATTTTTATACTGCACAGCATCTGGCTTTGCAGGGGATGCCAGCAGCCACTGCACTGTGACCTGTTTTGCCAGTTCTACAGTTTCATTGACCACAGCAAACTGCCGGTTGCCCACAGTCAGCCGCACAAGACAGCCATTCCGGGTGCGCAGCATTTCTACCAGAGCCGGTGTGCACCGCAGCTTTTGTGCTGTGTTCACCGCCATTTCTGCTGCCGGAAGTGTCCGCTCTGCTTCCAGTGTACAGGCCGTTTTAGGGTTTGTACGCAGGTCTGTCACAAGCTCCACAGTCTGCACGCCCCGTCGGGCAAGCTGGTTTTCCACTGCGTTCTGGGCAGAAGCTCCGCCCCGGAACAGCACCGCGGCGGTATCGTTCTGGGTGACGACCACTGCCGGCGCGTTGGCGCTGCCTACAAGGTCGATGTGCACCACATCCCGGCTGAGAGCATTGCCCAGCCCGATGGAAACAGCTGCCGCCAGCAGGATGCATGGCCCTGCCACCCGCAGCCGTACTCTCCAGTGGAACGCCAGCCAGCCCAACAGGATCAGCACCAGACACACGATGGCTGCATAGGCCGTATCGAAGTAGATGCCCGCGCCCGGTTTTGCAGAGATCCAGACGGCCCAGCGGTCGAGCAGGCCGGTCAACGCCGCAGACGCTGCGGACAGCACACCATACAACGGAGCAAGAGCGGGCACCAGACCGGCAAAGGCCGTGCCAAGACCCAGCAGCATCATGGGCTGGATGAGCCACAGCACCGCCACACTGGATGCCACCGCATAAATGCTCACACTCAGCCCGCGCAGCACCAGCACCGGGAATGTGGCCACCGAAGCACAAAACGAGATGCAAATGCTTTCCGCAAGGCCCCAAAGACGTTCCGGCAGTTTGAAATACCATGGGCGCTTCACCAGGTTCTTTGCTTTCTTCCAGAAGCGGCGGTACCACGCATCCCGGGCGCGGCGGATGCACACACCGCCTGCCACCGTGCCCACCACCGCCGCAAACGAAAGTTCAAAGCCGATATCGCACACTGCATAGCTGTTGCCTGCGGTCATAACGATACCTGCCACCGCCAGAGAGGTAAGGGTATCCGGCGGGCCGTACAGCCACACACCCAGTGCACCGACCCAGACCGCCACTGCGGCGCGGCATACCGAGGGTGTGAAGCCGGTCACGCCCATCAGCAAAAAGGCCAGCAGACTTCGGAATACCGCCCGGCATCTGCGCCTGCGGTAGCTCTGCTCCCACTCGTAGGGCAGGAGTGTGCTGAGGATATCACCGCACAAAATGGACACATGCATTCCGCTTACCACCAGCACATGGGCAAGACCCGCGCCCCGGTAGGCGCTGCGCATGGCCGAAGACAGATAACTCCGGTCGCCGGTAGTCATGGCAGCCAGCACACCGCCGGTCTTGCCGTCCATACGGCGGCGCAGCGACGCACTGAGCCTTTGCTGCAGGCGGTGGGTGCGGGCACGGAAGCTGCCGCTTTCGCCCAGAACTGTAAGCTCCGGCCCGTCCTCGTCTATTTCCGCCTGCAGAGCGATGCCGTCCGCATACAGGCTGACCCGGCTTCCGGATGCCGGGGCCGACAGTATAAATCTTCCCTGCACCCTTTCCCCGGCTTTGCACTCCGGCAAAGCACTGCACTCCACCCGGAAGGATGCCGCGCTGCCGTTCACTTTCTCTACATGCAAAACCGCATCCACGATACCGGGATCGTAGGAATCCGCCGTGCTTTCCACCTCTGCGGTCAGCACCAGCGGACGGCCTGCATATTGCACACGGATGCGCTCCAGCCGGTTTGCCGTGTGCAGCACCGATGCCATACCCACAGCAGCGCCCAGCAGGATGCAGAGCGCTGCTTTGCGGGCAGCATCAAAGATGCACAGCACCAGACAAACGGCAACAAAAAATGCCGCAAACGGCACAAAAAGTTCCGTTTGCGGCAAAAAAACGCACACTAACTCCACACCCAGCATTCCAGCGCAGAAAACGCAGAGCGGGCGGCGCATTGCAGCTTAGTGGAAGAACAGGGGCAGCGGCTCCAGGAAGATGATATCCTTGCGCTCAGCTGCATCGCCCTCGGCCAGAACAGCGGCCTGGCCCACAATGGTGCACTGGGTCTGCTCAGCCAGCGCATCCAGAGCCTTGAGCGAACCGCCGGTGGAAATGACATCGTCCACCACCAGAACGCGCTTGCCGCTCATCTTGTCCAGCTCCTTGCGGTCGATGACCAGCTTCTGCTTGCCGGCGGTGGTAATGGACTGATCCTCCACCACCACGGGGTCGGTCATATACAGCTTTTCGCCCTTGCGTGCGCAGACGTAGGGCTTGCCGCTCTGGCGGCTCATCTCGTGTGCCAGAGGGATGCCCTTTGCCTCGGCGGTCAGCAGGATATCAAAATCCGGGCACTTCTTCAGCAGTTCAGCGGCAGCAGCCACGGTCAGCTCGGCATCACCCAGCATGATAAAAGCAGCAATGTCCATGTGGTCATTCACCTTGCAGATGGTCAGCTCACGGGTCAGGCCTGCAACGTGCAGAGTATAGGTCTCAGCCATAATTCAACGCTCCCTTTTTATTGGAATCAGACAGGCAGCTTTTCGCCGCCCAGAACATGGAAATGCAGATGTTTCACGGTCTGGCCTGCGTCCTCGCCAACATTGGAGATGACGCGGTAGCCGTTGTTCAGGCCCTGCTCCGCAGCCAGCTTTGCGATCACTGCAAAGATATGGCCCAGCAGTGCGCCGTCCTCTTCGGTCAGCGCAGCGGCAGAGACAATGTGCTTTTTGGGCACCACCAGAAAGTGCACCTTGGCCTGCGGGTTGATGTCGTAAAACGCCACCACCTGCTCGTCCTCGTACAGCTTCTTGGAGGGGATCTTCCCCTCCGCGATCATACAGAACAGACAATCTTCCATGGGAAACAACTCCTTCCTGATATTTTATAAACGTCCCCGCCCTCTCAGGCCGCTTTGCATCCAGCTCTCCCAAAGAGAGAGCCCTTGGCAAAACCATAAACTTTGGCAGCGCGTCAGCGCTGACGGAGAGGGCAAACCCATTTTCTTATTCGCCCAGAGCCTTCTTGACGATGGCGCCGACAGCAGCCAGAGCTTCGTCGATCTTGGTCTCGTCCTTCAGGCCGGCCATTGCAAAGTCCGGCTTGCCGCCGCCCTTGCCGCCGGCAATGGCAGCGATCTCCTTGACCAGAGCACCGGCCTTCAGACCCTTTTCCTGTGCCTGTTTGGTCACAGTGACAGCCATGGTGATCTTATCCTCAGCCTTGCCCACCAGAACCGCCACAGCGGGCTTCACAGCCTTGTCGCGGATGGTATCGCACATGCCGCGCAGGGTGTCGCCGGTGGTGCCGGTGAAGTATGCAGAAGCGATCTTCACGCCGCCGATCTCTTCGGCATTATCAAACAGGCTGGTCACCTTGGAAGCGGCGACCTGTGCCTTGATCTCTTCCAGCTCCTTGGCCAGAGCCTTGTTCTCAGCCATCACGGCCTCGGCACGGACGGGCAGAGCGGTCACGTTGTTTGCCTTCAGGGTGTTTGCCACGGTATGCAGCATAGCCTCCTGCAGGTTTGCACGGATCAGCAGGTTGCGGCCGGTGACAGCCTCGATACGGCGGATGCCCGCAGCAACGGAGGCCTCGCTCACGATCTTGAAGCCGCCGATCTGGGCGGTATTCTTCACGTGGGTGCCGCCGCAGAACTCGGTAGACCAGCCCTCGATGTCCACAACACGCACGACCTTGCCGTACTTTTCGCCGAACAGAGCCATTGCACCCAGCTTCTTGGCTTCCTCAATGGGCATTTCCCGGACGGTGACGTTCATGGACTCGTAGATTTTATCGTTCACGATCTTCTGCACGCGGGCCAGCTCCTCGGGAGTGACAGCGCTGAAGTGGGTAAAGTCGAAGTGAGTGATCTCTGCATCCTGATAGGAGCCTGCCTGATGGACGTGGTCGCCCAGCACTTCACGCAGAGCTGCCTGCAGCAGATGGGTGGCGGTGTGGTTGCGGGCAATGGCCATACGGTATTCCTTATCCACCTGAGCGGTCAGGTGGTCGCCCACCTTCACGATGCCGCTCTCCAGCACGCAGGTGTGGACGTAGTAGCCCTTGGGGGTCTTCTTCACATCCAGCACGCGCAGGCTGCAGTCGGCGCTGTTCAGCATGCCGTGGTCCGCAGCCTGACCGCCCATCTCAGCGTAGAAGGGGGTCTTATCCAGAACCACCAGCACGCCGTCCTTTGCTTCCTCGTCGGTAGCAATGGCATCGGTCAGAGTTTCTTCGTCGCTCAGGGCCACCACAACACCGGTGTCGTTCAGGGTCTCGTAGCCGGTAAAGACGGTGGGCTCTGCATCCAGCGCACCGAACAGATCCTCGCTCCAACCGGAGATGTTCTTCTTCAGGCGCTCTGCACGGGCACGCTCCTTCTGCTTGGTCATTTCGGCGTGGAAGCCTTCCTCGTCGATCTCAATGCCCTGCTCTGCAGCGATCTCCTTGGTCAGATCCAGCGGGAAGCCGAAGGTATCGTTCAGCTTGAACACATCCAGACCCTTCAGCAGATGCTCATGTGCCTTTTCCAGACCGTCGATCATGTTGTTCAGGATGTTCATACCGGCATCAATGGTACGGGCAAAGTTTGCCTCCTCGGTGCCGATGACCTTCTTGATATAAGCATCGTGCTCGCGCAGCTCGGGGTATGCGCTCTCGCTGGACTGGATGACAGTCTCCACCAGCTCCACCAGGAACGGGCGGGTGATGCCCAGCATACGGCCATGGCGGGCAGCACGGCGCAGCAGGCGGCGCAGCACATAGCCGCGGCCCTCGTTGGAAGGCAGGATGCCGTCGGACACCATGAAGGTGCAGCTGCGGATGTGATCGGTGATGACACGGATGGAGATATCGGTCTTGTCGTCCTCGCCGTAGGTCTTGTTGGCAATGTGCTCTACATGGTGCAGCACGCTCTGCACGGTGTCAACTTCAAACAGGTTGCCCACGCCCTGCATCACGCAGGCCAGACGCTCCAGACCCATGCCGGTATCAATGTTGGGGCGTGCCAGACGCTCGTAGTGGCCCTTGCCGTCGGCATCGAACTGACTGAACACCAGATTCCAGATCTCCATATAGCGGTCGCAGTCGCAGCCCACGCCGCAGGTCGGCTTGCCGCAGCCGTACTCGGGGCCGCGGTCAAAGTAGATCTCGGAGCAGGGGCCGCACGGGCCGGAGCCATGCTCCCAGAAGTTGTCTTCCTTGCCAAGACGCACCATGTGGTCAGGGGCGATGCCCACCTTCTTGGTCCAGATATCGTAAGCCTCGTCGTCCTCTTCGTACACAGAGATGTGCAGGCGGTCCTTCGGAATGGCCATCCACTCGTCAGAAGTCAGGAACTCCCATGCCCAGGGAATGACCTCCTCTTTGAAGTAATCCTGGAAGGAGAAGTTGCCCAGCATCTCAAAGAAGGTGCCGTGGCGGGCAGTGATGCCAACGCGCTCAATATCCGGGGTGCGGATGCACTTCTGGCAGGTGGTCACGCGGTGACGGGGCGGCTCTTCCTGAGCCAGAAACCACTTTTTCATGGGGGCCATGCCGCTGTTGATCAGCAGCAGGCTGGGGTCGTTCTTGGGCACCAGCGGGAAGCTGTCCAGACGCAGGTGGCCCTTGCTCTCAAAGAAGCTCAGGTACTTTTCACGCAGTTCATTCAAACCGGTCCATTGCATAGGTTTTCTCTCCTCAATCGTCTTTGGCGCTCAGGCGCCGTTTTTATGCTGTTATGGCAGAGGGGCGGCACGGTGAAAAAACAAAAAGCAGCCCTCATCCCAAAAGGGACGAAGGCTGCTTGTGCATCAAACTCCGTGGTACCACCCAAATTGCAAAGGATAAAATGTGTCCCCTGCCGCTTTCGGCGCGTTAACGCTGCGCTGCGTCCGACTTGTGTCGCCGGAAGCTTCGGGGCGGCGCAAAATGGAACCGACCGGAACGCCTTGCAGCTGGAAGCGCTCTCTCTGAACGGCGGTGTGCATTTCTGACCCCATCATTGCCATCTGTCATAATTTTACATTCCGCAAAGCAGACACAATGCCCCTTTGCGTACAGCTAAATTATAGCATACGCAAAACGTTTGTCAACGGTTTTGAGCAAAATTTACGGCACCCAGATGCGGCGCACCTCCAGCACCTTGCCGCCCTGCACCACCAGCGTGGTATTATAGGTGGTCCAGTTATCGGGGTCTGCATTGATCGCTGCTGCCACCGCATCCGCACCCGTAGTCTCCACGGCTTCGGCCTGCGGGTCGGCAGAACTGTCCTTCAGCACTACATCCTCTGCCAGCGGCATCGTCTTTTCTCCCATCTCGTAATAGAGCGGGTAATCGTCAAAGGTCATCGTCCGGTAGGTGTCATCATCCTCCAGCTTCAAGTCCAACCCGCCGGGCTGCTCCATGCCGCCGTTGATGCTTACAAAATGGTGCTGGTCATTCCGCTCAATGCTTTTCACCTCGGTTGTCACACATTGATCCTGCGCCGCACCCTCTTCATGGAAGGCGATCTTATCGCCGACAGCAAGCTTTTCAATCTCCTCTTTCTTATAAATGTCGTAGCCGAACACCTTTGCAGTCAATTTACCGTTCTGCACACCGGAGGTAATGGAGGCAGAAACAAATGTGGTGGTCTGCGTGTCATCAAGGTCATCCAGTGTCCATGTCCGCAGATTGATCGGTTCCGTAACGCCTTCTTCTGCCACATGGGACGAGGCCGGCACTGCACTGGATGCGGGGGTGCTGGCGGGGGTGCCGGAGCCGCCGCAGGCCGTCAATGCGATGCCCGCAGCCAGAACAGCCAGAATCTTATATTTCAGGTTCATAAAAATACCTTCTTTCTTGACGCGGTAGATTTATTCCGCTACAATAAAAACGAATCAAGAACCCATTCTATTGCAACTGATTTTAAGATAGAGAGGAATTTCCCGTGAAAATTTTAAAAGTAAAATGTCTTGCCCCTACCCGGCTGGACAATTATCTAACCCAGCAGTTCCCCGCCCTGACCCCCGGCCGCCTGAACAAGGCCCTGCGGGAGAACAAGATCAAGCTGAACGGCAAAAAGCAGCCGCTTTCCACCCGCGTGATGGCCGGTGACGAGATCAAGCTGTTCATTCTGGATGAAGTTCTGGATGCGGACCGCCGTGTGGACGGCCCGGCGTGGAAGAACGCCCGCGGCCCGGCACAGGTGGTGTATGACTGCCCACAGATCGTCATTGTGAACAAGCCCGCCGGTCTTGCCGTGGATGGTCCGGAGGACGACACCCTGCTGAACCGCACCCTGCTCTACCTGAACCAGCAGGGCGAGTACAAGGAGAACGACCTGTACACCCCGGCGCTGTGCCACCGGCTGGACACCGGCACCAGCGGCCTTGTCATCGTTGCCAAGACCCCGGAGGCCGAAGAGCTGTTCCTTGCAGCCATCAAGAACCGCGAAGTGAAAAAGACCTACCTCTGCGTCACCTTCGGCCGTCCGATGCCGCCGGATGCCACTCTGGGCGGTTATCTGCTCAAGGACGCGGACCGCGGCATCGTGAAGATCGTGGAAGAAAAGCAGCCTGGTGCCAAGGAAGTGGAGACCCGGTACGAGACCATCGCCGTCTCCGGCCGTCTGGCCCTGCTGAAGGTGCAGCTGATCACCGGCCGCACCCATCAGATCCGCGCACACATGGCCAGCATCGGCTGTCCCATTCTGGGCGACAGCAAATACGGCAACAATACCGCCAACCGCGAGCTGAAACTCAAGTATCAGGCCCTGTGCGCATGGGAACTCACCATGCCCCGCTTCACCCAGCCGGATTTCGAGTTTCTCAGCGGCAAGACCTTCCGCGCACCAAAGCCCTGGTATTACAGTCAGGTACTGGACGGAACCCTGAAATAAGCTTTTTTACAACAAATTACAGCAAAAAAAGAAATCCCGGAAGTGTATTCCGGGACTTCTTTTTTGTCGTTTATGATTTTACTGGAATAGACCGCCAAACCAGCCCAGAGTGGACTCAGTTGCATTTGCAAAGGCATCCTGAACTTCCTGAATGCTGTCCAGCAGCTTGGTGCCCTCGGTATCCTTCACCGACCAGTAAACGCCGCTGCTTGCCGAGCCATCCGAAACCGTGAAGTCACTGGTAAAGCAGAGGTTATCGCCCTGAGAATCGGTCACGACCACCATGTAGGTGTAATTGCCTGCGGGCAGTTCACCAAAGCGGATGGAGCTGTCCAGCGACTTGAAGGAGAAGATCGCCGTATTGGGTGCTGCCTGTGCAGTGAACACCGTCTGGTCGTTCTCGTCCAGCACTGCCACCTGCACATTGGTCAGGGTGGTGCCCAGCGCAGCATTTGCAGTGCCGGTCAGCGCCATGCCCTTGCCCGCACGGACATTGATGGGGTAGCTCATGCCTTCCAGACGCAGGCCGTCAGCCTCTGCAGCAATGAAGTTGTGATCTGATGCCACATACCAGTAGCAGGAGGACCTATTGACCGAAACGCTGGAGTTTTCCAGCGGGATGCGTCCGGAAGAGATGTTGCCTGCCGGATCGGAGCAATAGAAGGTGCCGTTGGTGTAGTCGGTGAGCAGCACTGCATGGGGCTGGCTGCGGTCATACAGCACGATGCCCTCCGGGTGCTGCGAAAGCAGAGTGATCAGGGTCTGCACTTTTTCCTGTTTGCGGGAGGGCAGTGTGCCGTAGCCCACCTGCATCTCCTTATATGTAAAGCTGTGGGAAAGCCCGTTGGACCATGCTGTGGAACGGACACTGTTCTCGGTCACAGTGGACCAGTCGGTCAGGCCGTCAAAATAGGCACGGCGGCGCAGCATCATGGCTGCGGATGCCAGTGTGCAGGTGCCGCCGCGGCTCTGCTTGAAGTAGAAGCCTGCGTCCACATTCAGATCAACTGCCAAGGCAGCCGGCAGGCAGGTGAGCATAAACACCAGTGTCAGCACAAGGCTCAGCAGTTTTTTACGGGACGGTGCAGCGGTATTCACGGGTAGGTTCTCCTTTCAGCTTCCATGGTTTGTTACGTTTACCACCATAAAGTATACCAACCTGTTACCTTTTTGTAAACGTTTGTGAAGCTTTTTTCTCAATATCAACACGTTTTGGCAGTTTTTGTTGGAGAGAATGCACAGTTTCCGGCAAGATATTCTACATTTTTTACAAAAATCCCGTCCTGACATTTTTCAAGCACACCGCATTTTGCATTCTTTTTTCATTTTCTGACCACACTGTGGGCAAACAAAAAAGCTCCACAGACGAACTTTCGCATTTATGCTGCGCCAAAGTATTTTTTGCTTTTTGAACCCTACCGCGCCGCCGATGGTCGCCGGTCTGCGTAAACTGTAATATTTTTGTAACCATACCGCAAATAAAAAATCCCCCGCCAGCTTTCCTCTCGGATTGCCAGCGGGGGCTTTTCATTTCAGTGCAGAATCATCGTCAGTTCATAGGCCACAAGGCCGGAAACCAACGCCGCAATTACAGCCCACCAAAGTTTGTTCCCAAATGTTCCGGGGGCTTTTTCCAGCGCGGTCAGGCGGTCGTCCTGTTTTTTGTTTTGAGCCGTTACAATTTCAAGGCTCTTGTTTGTGTTTTCGAGTTGCTGAATCGTCAGCATGATGTTGGTGTTCATGCCATTCACCGCATCAGTCAGCTTTTCCAAGTCGTCTAGCGAAGTAACCAATCCACTTTATCAAAGGCCAGCGCATAGAGGAACAGCGGTTCTTTCAGGCGGGGATTTTCAGCCATATGATCTGCCAGCTTATGGGCGCTTGCCGTCTGAACCCCGGAAAGCTCTGCCACATACTGCTTCAAAAAACCTTCAAATGTCAGCTTTCGCATGGTCTCCACCTCTCCACATACTCCTGATAACGGATATAAAAATCTCGATAATGACCGTGCTGATTGCCGTATCATAATCTTCCGGTGGATACTTATATTTTTTCAGCAAGTGCTTCACCATCTTACGCATACTGGCACGAGCGGCTTCTTTTTTCTGCAGGTCTATTACGCTCGCATTACTGAATTTTTGCGTTTCCAGCCATCTCCATTGCAGCGTTCGATTGACACAGGTTGAGTTATCGGCAGATACAGAAAACACAACGGGCGGCTCTGGTAACAGAGCCGCCCGTTGTGTTCGTTTATGAAAAGGAGAGCTTAGATCTCATACCACTTGATCTCGTTGGCATCCAGATGCAGAGCAAAGCTGTTGCCATCAGTCGTATAAACTGTGGTATCCTGCGGCTCGTAAGTGTTGTTCACAACGCAATACTTGCCATTTTTGACATAAGCATGGACTTCCACATTGTAGTTGGAACTGAACCAAGTGTGCAGTTCACCCTCGCTGTGGGCACTCCACAAGATGGCTCGATAAAGGGTGCGGCTGTTGGCAAAACTATACGGTACACCGCTGATGTATACGGCACGTCCCTTGCCGAAATCATGCGCCGCCATCTGCACTTCCTTATTCCGCTGCACCAGCACTTCCGTGCCTTCCAGGGCATAAATGTTCTTCTTTCCCTCACCGAAGTCGATGGGTTTGTCAGCATCCTGCAAGATGAAATGATTCGGATGCTCTTCCCAGTTGTACTTGTCGTAGTTCAGAGTGAAGCCGTTTTCTTCCTCCACACCCAAAACACTGGCCATCTGGAGGATATGGCCCTGATATGGATGACCGGACGGTTCTCCAACACCGATGAAGCCGCCACCGTTCCAGACGAACCGGCGAATGGCGGAGGAGATCTCCGGGTCTTCCCACCAGATACCGCCAGTGTGGGCGGTGTCGGCATCGCCTACATTGATGATGACATCCACCGTTTCCAGCAGCTTCGGATCGTTCTTGATATCCTCAAAGCTGATAAACTTCACATCAAACGGTGCGCCAGAAAGCATTTCAATCACGCCCGAATAGCTGTAATTCTGCTTGTAGTAGAGGGCATGATGCACCATGTGACAGCCCCATGCCCGCATTTTACCCCAGCAGTTCAGCACAGCCACCCGTTTGACGCAGTAAGGCGTAGTGCCCTTGATATTTTCATACAGTTCGCGGAACTCCTCACAGACGCTCTCTACATAATCCACGAACTCCGGGAACTGCAATGCCAGCTTCAGATAGCCGCCATAGCCAATGCGGTCAATAGGCTTGCGCAGGATGGCACGGCGGGCTGTGACCCAGTTTTCTTTGGCTTCTTTCACCGGGTCGCCGCCCTCATGGAACGTGTCCGGGAAGAAGTAAGGCAGAAAGCGTCCTTCCGTGTACTTCACGCCCTCGATGTCGGAGATCAGACGCAGCGTGGAGCCATTGCCCACGCTGCCCACCACGGCATCCAGACCAATGGTCTTGAACTCCGGCATAAAAGGCTCGGTGCCGATCCAGTGATCGCCCAGGAACATCATCGCCTCGCAGCCGCACTCGTGCGTGATGTCCACCATTTCTTTGGCCAGCTTTGCTACTTCGCGCCGCTGGAACGCCTGAAAATCACGGTATTCCTTGCTGGGCACACGATACTGGTTGTTGTAGTAGCCCTGGTCGATGATATACTCCGGGCGGAACTTGTAACCCACTTCCTGCTCAAACTGATTGAGGATATAGGGGCTGACGGAAGCAGAATAGCCATACCAGTCCACGAATTTTTCCCGCTTGAGTTCATCGAAGATCAGGGTGAACTGATGGAAGAATGTGGTATAGCGGATGACGTTCACATACGGATGCTCTGCAATGAATTTTCGCAGACGCTCCATGGAATATTTGTGGGTTTTCGGCTGGCGCACATCAAATGTGATCTGATGCTCGAAATTCGTCCAGCCGTTGGTGGTGGCATTGTACATATGCACCGGATCCCAGATGAGGTAGGCAAGGAAACTCACGGTATACTCATGGAACGGCACCGCCTGCACGGTCACGCTGCCATCCGCATAGCTCCACTGTTCTGGCGGCACAGGCTGACCCGTGGAGCGATCCATGACCTCCCACCAGCGGGTGATGTCATCGTGATCGTTCACTTTCATCAGCTCCGGGCTGATGCCTTTCATCAGAGGGATGGTCACGGTCTCTCCGGGGGCAGTGTAGAAACCCGTCATAATGTAGCACTGCTGCACCTCGTCCGGGTTCGCTTTGGCCCATGCGTTATCCTTGCGCGTGGTATAATAGGTGGAATAGATCTTTGCATCGGCATTTTTCAGTTCCTGCGGAAAATCCGTACCATCGCAGTCACGGATGGCATCCGCACCCCACTTTTTCAGAATCTCCAACGTTTCGGGCACCACATCCAGGTCGGTCGGAATGGTAACACGCCCGGTCTTGCACTTATCTTCCATAGTTTTCCTCTCTTATCCTCAATCCTGATAGGTTGCGTTGTAAATGGCCAGTACCGCCAGCAGCAGTGCCACACCCACAAGCATGATGCCCAGCCCTGCCAGCTGTCCAGTCATTTTCCAGCCTGCCACAACCAATGCAATGGACAGCACAAACAGCACGATCATCAGCACGATGCGCAGGGCAGGATGCGTTTTCCAGAATGTTTTCATGTTTTGTTACCTTATCCTTTCAAGCCGCCCACCGTCATGCCCTGCGTCAGCTGCTTCTGCACACAGATGTACAAAATCAGAGTAGGCAGCATCACCAGCACAAGACCTGCGTACATGGTGCCGTACTGCGCAGCACTCTGCTGGGCCTGCATCAGATTCAGCAGACCCACCGGCAGAGTACGGGGTGCGCTGGTGGAACTCATAAGGGTCATGGAGATGATGTACTCATTCCAGAAAGACAGGAAGTTGAACAGAATAATGGTGATGATAGACGGCTTCGCCATTGGGAAAATGATACGGGTCATTGCAGAGAAATAGCTGGCACCGTCGATGTAGGCTGCTTCTTCAAAGTCATGGGGCAAAGTGGCAAAATAGCCTGACAGCAGATAGATGGTAAAGGGCAGTGCCGTAGCTGCATACACGACCGCCAGAACGAACAGGTTGTTCAGCAAAAAGCCGCTGCCGATATGGTTTTTCAACCACACATCACCATCACGCAGCATCAGGAAGATGGGAACTACGATATAGTTGACATTGATGAACAGACCTGCCATAAACAGCGTGTTCAGCAGCTTGCAGCCCTTGAACCGGAAACGGGACAGGCAGTAAGCTGCCGGCAGCGCAATCACCAGCAACAGCACCAGAGCCAGTGCTGTGACCAGAACGGAGTTGAGCATATATTCGCCCATCTTGGCTCCATTCCACGCATTGACGAAGTTCTGCCAGTAGAATCCGGCAGGCAGTGCCCACGGATTGCCGTAGAACTCTGAGTTCTGCTTGATGGATGCCATAAACACCCATGCCACCGGCACAATAATCGTCACAGCCAGCAGGATCAGTACAAAATAGATGAAAAATTTGTACAGGCCCTCCGCCGAACGGGAGGATTTTTCTTCCGTTTTCTTCATGTTTTTCCTCCTTAAAATTCCAGCGGTTCACGGCTGGTGGCACGATTGACACAGGCAGACAAAGCGAACGAGAACAGGAAGATAACCACACCGATTGCCATGCTGTAACCGTACAGACCTGCATCTTTCTGGCTGTACATATAGTTCAGGGCCACATCCGAGGCACCGTTCGGCCCGCCGCTGGTCATCGCCTTGACGAACAGGAACGCCATATTGATGGTGGAAATGATAAAGAAGGTCAGGGTGGTACGGATGTTCGTCCAGACCAGCGGAATCGTGATCTGGAAGAACTGGGTCAGACGGCCCGCTCCGTCCAGATTGGCGCTCTCGTACAAGCTGGCAGGCACCGAGGACATGGAAGCCATATACATCACCATATAGTAGCCCACAGCCTGCCAGACCATTGCAATGATGATGGACGGAATGACCAGCTTTTCGCCTTTCCAGAGGATAGGGTCAGTCATATCCCGGAACAGCCCGATGATGCTGTTCAGCATACCATTCTCCGGCTTATAGATGGCAGAGAAGATACCGGAGATGACGACCACAGACAGGATGTTCGGGATGTAGAAAATGATGCGGAAGAAATTCTGCCCCTTGATTTTTTCGCGGGTCAGGATGGCTGCAAACACCAGCGCAAACGCAAAGGTGATGATGGTAACGACCACCACCAGCAGGATCATGTTCTGCATGGAGCGGATGAACTGGGTGTCCTTCAGCAGATGCTGAAAATTTCTCAGCCCGACAAAGGTTTCGTTTGGCGAGTAGGCTCCACGCTCATACAGGCTCATGCGGAACACATTGAGGGTTGGCAAAATCATAAAAATGAAAAACAGGATGGTGGCCGGTGCCACACAGAGGAACACGAACCGTTTGCGGCTTTTGTCAGATTTCATAGACAAACCGTTCCTTTCTACTGGAATCCAGAAACCCAAAAAAGCGGAGACGGTCAAAACCGCCTCCGCTGGGCAGGGCCTTGGAAGCTGTTTTCGGATGCAGCTTCGTTCTTACTCGATGATGTTGGCGCGCATCTGGTCGCTGGCGGACTTGATGCCATCGATCCACTGCTGTTCCGTCGTGCTGCCGGAAACCAGAGAGTTGACGGGGTCAAAGAACACCGTGCGGACTTCCACACCGGGGATAGCGGTGAAGGAAGCAAAGTTGCCCATAGCTGCCTTTGCGCCGTTGTCGTAGATGGAGTAGAACATCTTGTTGTCGCCGTCCAGATCATCGGCAATCCCCAGCACAGGCTGGATCGCGCCGCTTTCGGCAAACAGCTTGCAGGCTTCGTCGCTGTACAGGTAGGCTACAAACTGCTTGGCAGCATCCAGATGCTCCGCACCTGCCGGAATCCATGCCTGCTCAAACCATGTATAGCTGTACTGATCGCCGCCAGCCTTGACTGCAGGCAGAGCAGTCATGCCCCACTCGAAGCCATCCGCGCGGGGAGCTTCGCCCATTTCGCCCACGATCCATGTACCGTTGGGCATGAACAGAGCCTTGTTATCCAGCACCAGCTGCTGATTCTGGGTAAAGTCCTGATCGTTCGCCTGTGCCGGAGTGATGGGGTTGGTGTAGGAGGCCAGTTTGGTCACGATGTCAAAGCAGGTCTGTGCTTCGGCAGTGTCCCAGATGCCTTCTTCATAATGGGTCGCCTTGTTGAAGAAGTCGGGGCCGCCTGCTGCATACATCAGCGCATAGAAGAATGCATCAAAGTAGCCGGTGGTGGGGTAAGTGAACAGGTAGGTGCCCTCCGCAGCCGCCTTGTCACCCAGTTCCCACATTTCATCCCATGTGGTGGGCACATCCCAGCCTTTTTCTTTCAGGAACCCTGCGTTGTAGAACAGACCGCAGGGGCTGTAGAACATGGGAGCCAGATAGGTCTTGCCATCGCCGTAAGGGTTGGTAAGAGAAGTATCGGTAAAGCCGCCGGCGATCTTCTCGCTGACTTTCTTGCTCTCACCGGGAACCGTCATGCTCAGCACATCGGTGATGTCAGCGATCAGATTGCCCTTGATGAACTGCTCGGTCAGAGCAGCTTCACGACCGGTAGCCAGATGGATCACATCCGGGTAATCGCCGCCCTGCATGGAGGGGCCGATGACATCTTCCAGGTTCTTGTCGGTGGTCAGTTCAACCTTGATGCCCGTCTGGGCGGTAAAGGCTTCGGTGACTTTCTGCCACATCTCGGAGCCGTAAGCGGTCTCAATGGCAGCGACTTTGATGGTCACATCCTCCGCAGGCGTGGCAGAGGCAGCAGCCGAAGAAGTCGTGCTGGAACCGGTAGAGCTGGAAGAACTGCCGCAGGCGGCCAGCCCCAGTGCAGCGGCACCCACGCCAGCCGCTTTCAGGAAATTGCGACGAGAAATGCGTTTCATAGTGTATCCTCCATCATAAAGATTCCGTTCAAAACCACAACCGGGACAAACAGGTTTTGTCCGAGAGGGTCGTGTGATTTATTGATTTCAATATAGAGGTTTTTACCCTTTGCAACAAGATGTTTGTTGTTTCGTTTTTTATAAATCTTGCTTTTTAGAAATTTCTTTCAGCAAAAGCGCTAAATTCGTCCCGTCTGTTTTGGTACATTCTTCCCGTTTGTAACCAGTTTGACATATTTTTATTCTTTAATGGCATCAAAAATATTTATCCTGTCCAAAATCAGGGCTTGCATTTTTTCTTCTTTGCCCCTATAATGAGAAAAACGCACGATTCAACGCATCGGTTTTTGCGATTATATTTTTAGTCTCTTGTTTTTATTTTTATGTTTATTGCGTTTCGCTGTAAAGGAGCCTGTTATGAGCACCGAACGCTTTGATATCCGTCATGCTCCCGCTCCCCGTGAGTCCTTTCGCTTGCTGTACATCAGCAAAAGCAAATTCGGCGGCGACTGGAACAGCACGGCTCACACCCATTCCTGCACGGAGCTGTTCTATTGCCTGAGCGGAGAAGGACAGTTCTACCTAAGCGGGCAGCTGTACCCGGTCAAGCCGGATGATATGGTCATCGTCAATCCACAGGTGGAGCACACGGAATTGAGTCTGAACGCTTCACCGCTTGAATATATCGTTCTGGGTGTGGCTGGCATTGAGATCTTATTCGGCAAGGCTGAATCTTCTTATGCTATCTTCAACTGCCGTGAAAACCGGGAACGGATGGTCACTCTGCTGCATATGCTGCTTGCCGAAGCCGACCGCAGTCTGGATGGCTGCGAAACCGTCTGTCAGGACTTGCTGGAGGTGCTGCTGATCTGGCTGGTACGCTGCACAACGCTCTCTTTGCAGGTGGAAGAAACGCCACAGTCTGACAGCCGGGAGTGTGTAGAGATCAAGCGATATCTGGACAGCAACTTCCGGGAGGACATCTCACTTGACCGTCTGGCAGAGATCGCACACATCAACAAATATTATCTGGCCCACACCTTTCAAAAGGAGTACGGCATCTCTCCCATCACCTATCTGAATCGCCGCCGCATTGAGGAAAGCAAATATATGCTGGGCAATACAGGTTACAGCTTGGCCCAGATCAGCGAACTGATGGGCTTTTCGTCCCCCAGCTATTTTTCCCAGTGCTTCCGCAAAGCGGAGGGGCTGACTCCCAACGAATACCGCCGTCAGGTACGGCAGGGACAACGCCCTGCCCCGGCAAAACGGCATGAAAGATAAAGAAACGAGGAACTTCAAATGAAACCTGTCACCGAACCCATTCTCTGCGCTGCTGCATCCGCCTTTGATTTTGGTGGGCCGATGGTCTGCGATCCACACCACTATGGTGAGGGCCACATCAATGACACCTTTGTGGTCTGGCGGGCAGATCATACCAAACGCTTTATCTTACAGCGCATCAACACCGATACATTCACCGATCCAGCAGGACTGATGGAAAATATCTGTGGCGTGACCCGGCATTTACGGGCAAAGATTCAGGCAGAGGGCGGCGATCCTGGCCGGGAATGCCTGAACGTCATTCCCACTCTGTCCGGTGCATCCTACTATATCGACACGGAAGGCAATGCATGGAGAGCTTATGATTTTGTAGAGAATACCGTCTGTCTGCAACAGGTCGGTTGTGAGGCAGACTTCCGCACTGTGGCAGAAACACTGGGCAAGTTCCAGAACCAGCTGGCCGATTATCCTGCTTCTACCCTCCACGAAACCATTGCACGTTTTCACGATACGCCCAACCGTTACGCAAACTTTGAAAAAGCCCTTGCAGCCGATGCACTGGGTCGAGCCAAAACTATTGCGCCGGAGATTGCTTTTATCCATGCACGTAAAAAGGACTGCCACGTTCTGCTGGATCAGCTGGCCGCTGGTGAGATCCCGCTGCGTGTCACCCATAATGATACCAAAATCAACAATGTTCTGCTCGATGAAGCCACTGGTAAAGGCATCTGTGTCATTGACCTCGACACCGTGATGCCGGGTCTGTCGGCTTATGATTTCGGTGATTCCATCCGCACCGGTGCCAACGACTGCGCCGAGGACGAACCCGACCAGAGCAGAGTCCACTTTGACCTGCATCTGTATGAAGTGTTTGCCAAAGGCTATCTTTCCACTGCTGGCTCCACCATGCACACAGCTGAAAAAAGGAGTCTTGCTTGGGGTGCCAAACTCATGACGTTGGAATGCGGCATCCGTTTCCTGACCGACTATCTGGAGGGCGACCATTATTTCCATATTGCCCGCCCGAACCACAACCTCGACCGTGCCCGCACCCAGTTCACGCTGGTACGACAGATGGAAGATGTATTCGATCAGATGCTGGAAATCGTCTGCCCGGACAATCACTGATTTCGCAATCTCCTCCATTCGGATACAGCAAGAAGCATGGACGCTCTCCTTTTCGGGGGCGTCCATGCTTCTTTTTAGTCCAACTCCGGCCTCTGCGCCATGGTCACGTCCAGCGCATCCTCGACCCCGGTGCAGTCAATAGAGATTTTTCTGCCATCCCGGAGTAGCAGCTCCACGCAGCCGGTGTCCATATTGAAATGACAAGCTCTTGCATCGTAAAGGTCGTAAAAGGTACGGTCAGCATCGGCAGTCCGAAATCCAAAGACAGTATCCGGGATATTCCGGTGCCGCTGAATGTCCGCCCCTGTGCCATCAAGCTGCGGGATACCACCGACCAGTTCATCTGGGAAAGCCCCAAGACCGACTTGCCCTGCAACCCCACCCATTTCCGAGATGTGTTCCGCAAATCTCTGGAAGAAGCGGGCGATGTCCGCCTGCTCACACCGCACAGCTGCCGCCACACCTATGTGTCGCAGATGCAGGCGTTGGGTGTGGACATTCAGACCATCCAGAGCATCGTAGGCCATGCTGATACCGAGATGACTGAGCATTATCTCCATGTTCAGGAATCCATTCGGCAGAGTGCAATCCAGTTGTTCAGTGAGGCATTTTCGGCTTGAAAATTGGACGGAACAGCACTAATTAGACCAGATAAAATCTTTGGCATTGTGGTCAAAATTGTGGTCAAAACCAAATGAGGCCAGCCTATAAACAAAAAAATCCAACGATTTCTAACGTGAAATCGTTGGATTTATGGTCCGAGTGGCGAGAATCGAACTCACGGCCTCTTGAACCCCATTCAAGCGCGCTACCAAAACTGCGCTACACCCGGATATCTGCAAGCGGTTATCGCTCACAGCTCAATTAGTATACTTGATTCAGGGTGTTTTGTCAAGCTTTTTCTGCCAGTTTTTTGCAAATAAATTTTCAAAACTCCGGCTCGTTTTCCTGCAGCGGCTGATTCCCTGCGGGAAACGTTTCAAATTCAACAGTGGCAAGTGCAATTGCAAACACACTTTCGGCACCGGCTGCCAGCAGCGCCTGTGTGCAGGCTGCTGCCGTGGCACCGGTGGTAATCACATCGTCTACCAAAAGCACCTTTCTGCCCTCCACAAGTTCCGTGTCCGTCACCCGGAAGGCACCCGCCACATTGGCAAGGCGCTGCTCAAAGGGCAGGCCCGCCTGATGCCGCTTTGCACGAGTGCGGCCCAGTGCTTTCGGGTACAGCGGTATCCCCAGTGCGCGGGCCAGCGGCACCGCCATGAGCTGCGGCACATTGTAGCCGCGCGCTCTGCCGGATGCCGGTACGGGAACGATGCAGTCGTACCCAAGGGACATGCCTTCCACAAGCTCCGGCACCGGTTCTGCACCGGCCATATGCATCTCGCTGCCAAAGGCCAGCTTTGCCAGCCAGAGGCCCAGCTCCACCGCCGTCCACGGTGCAGCATGGTATTTGGTATGCAGGATGCCGCGCCGCACACAGCCCTCATACCGAAACGGTGCTGCTGCGCCGGTCAGTTCTCCTAAATAATGCTGAGAAGCGTCCAGCCGCATTCCTGGCTTCCGGCGCAGCTCTTCCAGCTCTGCGGCACAATCCGGGCAGATGGGCACACTGCCCAGCACCCGATCACAAAACGGGCAGCGGCGTGGGTACACCAACTGCCTTGCCCCGCGCAGAATGCGGCGCGGGACGCTGTAATAATCCATCAGTCCCTTTTGACGGCCACGATCACACGCACGCGCTTGCCCGCAGCACAGCCAAAGTTATCGTACCAGCCGGTCAGGTAGTAGCCCTCCGAGTTGACCTCGGTCAGCTTGGTGGCGTAGTACTGACCCTTGTACCACAGATACACCTGTGCGTCGTCCGCCATCTCAAAGCGGGTGCCGTTGCTCATGACCGACGCTGCACCCACCTGATCGATCTTCATGGGCATGAGCTGGACCATCGTCCGCACGCTGCCGGTCGTCTCTCTGCGGGCTGCAACACCGCCTACCAGCACCGGATATTTGACGTTGGTGGTGAAAGCTACCTGCGAACCATTGACATAGCACACATAGGTAGCACCGCCGCCAATATAGCGGAAGATGGATGCATACGGTTCGCCTACAAGGCTGCCCACCTGCCGCAGACCAAGGCTGAGCAGGCTATCCGTGTTGGCTGTGATCTTCTGCCACAGAGTGGAGAGGATGTCGCCGTTGATCACACCCCACAGCACTTCGCTGGTGGTGGGCACCAGAACATCCTTCAGGTCGTCCACGATCTTATCCTGCGTATCCGTGCTGTCGCTCTTGCCGGTGGAAATGATCTTGGCCAGCGTCTGCAGTTCCGAGTAGTTGACTGCCACATTCTTGATATCATCCAGCACGCCGTAGGTCCACAGGTCGCCGGTGACATCATTCAGGATCAGGCGGTCGATCTCGCCCTTCTCATTCAGCGTATAGTAGCGGACGTTCAGAAGATTCAGGTCTGTCCCCGCTAGGCGGCTGGGACGAACCGTCCCAGCCACACCCTCCGCAGTTGTATCCAGAATCTGTACATCGTCGGCAAGGGCATAGCTGCCCAGTGCCGTTGCATCTGCATTGACCTTGCCGGTAACGACCTTGTTCTCGATGCCGCTCACGGACTCGCCTTCCGGCGTTACGCGGATCTCTACCAGCCAGCCCTTGGGGTAGTTCAGGCTTTTGTCCACATTCACAGTGCGCTGAACACCATCGGTGCACATGACAGCCACGCGCTGCAGCACATCCGCGCCGTTATCTTCCACAAGGCTGCGGGCTGCGCCCTGCACCACGCCGTAGAATACCTCGTCGGCCTCTGCGCCGGTAATAACATCCGCCGCCTCATTGTTCATGCCCAGCAGCAGAGTGACCACTTCGCCCACGCCGCCGCCGTTCAGGCTGGACACCTTGGAAGCCACTGCTGTGCTGCCCAGCTTATAGCTGGTGCCCGCCACAGTAACCGCCGTGGGAGCGCTTGCACTGGGCGAAACCGCAGTGATGCGGCCCGCAGCACGGCGAGTATAGATCCATACCGTCTGCAGACTCTCGCTGTAATAATACACATCGTAACGGTTCAACTCTGCCGAAGCCGAGACCTTATCGTTGCGGTACACGCTCAACGGCGTAAAAGGCAGCTGGGTGCCTTCCGCTGCCACAAAGGGGCCCTTCAGACTCTTGAGCATCACGGTAGAGGTGTCCACCTGGCCATTGGAGACGGTAAAGCCCAGACTGGTACCGTAAGCGCTGCCGGAAGCGGTGTTGGCGGTGAGGGTATTATACAGCAGCAGAGCACAGTCCTCATAGTTCATGGCCTCGCTCTGGCTGCGGTTCAGCTGGTTGCGCAGGCCCAGTTCCTGCGCCTTGTTCAGCTGTGCCGTCGGGAACACGCCGTTGAGGTCGGTCATTTTATAGCCCAGCAGCTTGAGCGCTGCGGTGCAGGCTTCTTCCAGCGTGACCACATTATCCGGGCGGAATGTACCATCGGTATAGCCGTTCATCCAGCCCTGCTGCACCGCAATGCGCACATAGGGTGCCCACTGAGAGCTGCCGGGCACATCCTTATACAGTGTGCCCAGATTACCCTGCTGGCTGGCGCTTTCGCGGTAGGCCGAAAAGGAGACCAGCATCTTGGCAAATGCACCGCGGGTGACGGCAGCATCCAGACTGCCGGTCTGGCTGGTATCCATAGCGCCCAGCGTGATGGCCGTCTGGATGGCCGAGTTGTTCAGGCTGGCTGCTGATGCCGGAAGCACCAGCACGGATACAGCCAGGCATGCTGCAAGCAGACATGCGAAAAGACGTTTTTTCATAGGTATATTCCCCTTCCTTGGTGTTTGGCAGTCCGGCGCAACGCCGGCTGAGAAGAGTTCAGTCATAGCGCAATGCTTCAATGGGGTTGAGCCGCGCTGCGCGCTTTGCGGGCAGGTAGCCGAACAGCACGCCAATCCCCACCGAGATGCCAAAGGCCACCGCAATGGAGTTGAAGGACGGGCTGACCGTGACCGTTGTGCCGCTGGTGAACATGGGCAGCAGCCGGTTCGCCACCATGGATACGATGTAGCCCAGTGCAATACCCAGTACACCGCCCAGCGCCGAGGTGGTGGCTGCTTCCACCACGAACTGCGACAGAATGGTGCGTTCCTTGGCACCCAGTGCCTTGCGAATACCAATCTCGCGGGTGCGCTCAGTCACCGACACCAGCATGATGTTCATGATGCCAATGCCGCCCACCAGCAGCGAAATGCTGGCAATGCCGGTCAGGATCACGATGACCATGTTGATCATCTTGTTCATTTCCTCCAGCCACTCGCTGGCGCTGTAGACGTAATAGCCGTTATCCGAGCCAAGCAGGTGCTGCAGCTCGCCTTCCACTGCAGACTTTGCTTCGTTGGCGCGGCTCTCATCCTCCATGACTGCGGCATAGTTGCTCACTATGCTCTGGCTGGACAGGCGCATGGCCGTGGTATAGGGCAGATAAACGCAGTCGTCGTCGCTGCCCTGCTGCATGTCCGGGTCGCTCACCTTTGCCGCCAGCACGCCCACGATGCGGAACTTGTTGGCACCGATCTTAAGCGTCTGGCCCAAGCCGTTGCCGCCAAAGGCTACGCGGTTCAGATAATCGCCGATGACGCACACCTGCTTGTTGTCCTTGATATCCATGTACTGCAGACCGCGTCCCTGCGCGATCTGGTAGTTCTTCATAACGGAATAGTTTTCGTCCACACCGCTGATGTTGGACCAGCGGTAGCTGTTGGTTCCGATCTTCAGCGTGCCGCTGCCGCTGAAATCGATCTGCGGCGAAATGGACTGGATCAGCTCCGGGTACTTCGTGGGCAGCTTGTACATTTCCTCCACCGGAACAGTGCGGGAGCCGTTGCCCCACACCTGCACCGAAAGGGTGTTGGTGCCCAGTGCCGAAAAGCTGTCGCGCATGCTCTTGGTCATGCCGTTGCCCAAGCCCACGATGACGATGACTGCCATAACACCGATGATGATGCCCAGCATGGTAAGGAAGGTGCGCAGCTTGTTGCTCCACACGTTCTGGATGGCCTGACGGAAGGTTTCAATGATCATGCTTTCTCCTCCTCATCCGGCGTTTCCGGCAGCAGCGTGGGCTGCACCATGGCTTCCGGTGCATGGGCATCGCCATCGTAGACCACCCGCCCGTCCTCCAGACGGATGATGCGGTCTGCCTGCACCGCAATGGAATTATCGTGGGTGATGAGCACCACGGTGTGGCCCTCATCGTGCATCTGCTGCAGCATTCCCAGCACTTCGCGGCCGGTGTGGCTGTCCAGTGCGCCGGTAGGCTCGTCGGCCAGAATGACCGCCGGGTTCCGCACCAGTGCCCGGGCGATGGAAACACGCTGCTGCTGGCCGCCGGAAAGCTGGTTGGGGCGGTTCCTGAGCTTATCGCCCAGACCCACCTGCTCCAGCACCTCTTTGGCCCGGGCGTGGCGCTCGGCGCGGCCGATGCCCGCATACACCAGCGGCACCTCCACGTTCTCCATCAGGTTGAGCCTTGGCAAAAGATTGTACTGCTGGAAGATAAAGCCCAGCATCTCGTTGCGGATCGCAGCCAGCTCGTTGCGGTTCATCTTGCCCACATCCCTGCCGTTGAGCCGGTAGGTTCCGTGGGTGGGCACATCCAGACAGCCGATGATGTTCATACAGGTAGACTTGCCGGAACCGGACTGGCCGACGATGGCCACGAACTCGCCTTTTTCGATTTTCATGGTGATGTGGTCTGCTGCTTTTACCGTGGTATCACCCATCTGGTAATACTTGCACACCTCATCAAACTCGATCAGAGCGCTCATCGCTTCCTCCTGCGTTAAAACATCATGACACTGCTGCCATCGTCGTAATAGTCATCGGTGCTCACAGAGCTGGGATCATAGGCCACGGTGTCATTACCGGTGACACCGCTGATGATCTGGGTATAGTCATCGTCGCTCACACCAATCTTGACCGGAACGTACACATAGCCTTCCGGTGCGGTCATATCGGGGTCTGCATTGGCGGCACTGGGCGAATCCTTGGTCACCAACACATAGCCTCCGCGCACGATGGCTGCATTGGGCACCGCCAGAGCGTTCCCCGCCTCCGCGGTCACGATCTCTGCGTTGGCATTCATGCCGGGGCGCAGACCCTCGGTCTCATCGATGCGCACCGTGACCGGGTAGGTGGTGGTGCCGCCGCTGGAGGTACCCTTCATGGAAACACGGGTCACTGTGCCGGTATAGGTCTTATCCGGCACTGCATCCGCCGTCACCTGTACGCTCTGGCCCACCGAGACATCGCTGACCTGCAGCTCGTCCACATTGATGACCATGACCAGATAGCTCAGGTCGTAGATGGTGCACAGGTCGGCACCGGTGGCCAGTGCATCACCGGCCTTGGCGTTCTTTTCAATGATGGTGCCGCTGATGGGCGAAGTGACCGTGTAGTTGTTCATGGCCTCCTGCAGGTTATCCATGTTCAGCTCTGCGCTGCGCAAGGTCTCGGCTGCGGACTGGATGGCCTCGGTAAGGTCCTCGCCGCTGATCTGCAGCACGATATCGTCCTTGTTCACGGCTCCGCCTTCCGGCACATTGATGGCCGTCACGGTACCGGCGGCAAGGGCAGTCAGGGTGCGCTCCGCCTGATACTCAAAGCACTTGGCAGCAATGCAGTTCACGCCATTGATGGTTGCCGTTGCTGCCTGCGCAGTGGTCAGGCCGCCTGCATTGCGCACAGCAATGGTCACGGTGCGGGTGAGCAGGTTGCCGGTGCTCAGGGCATCGGTACCGGTCACAGCGGTCACGGTGCCGGTCAGCATTTCAAAGGTACCGTCCAGCGTCACCTCTGCGCTCTGGCCCACCGAGAAGGTGGCGGCATCCGCTGCCGGGAACTCCAGCTGCAGCACCATTTTGGAGCTGTCACGGATGACCGCCACTTCCTGACCGCTGGTCACTTCGTCGCCCTTGGCTACCTTGAGGGTACTCACAACACCTGCCACCTCGGCGCGCACATATTGGCGGTCCACGGTCTTATCGTAGCTGCGCTGTGCCTGCTGCAGGGTGATGGATGCCTGCTCTGCCTTGGTGGTGGCATCGGAGGCATCCACCGTGTACAGCACAGTGCCTTCCTCCACAATGTCGCCTTCCTCAATGGTGCTGGTGAGCACCTTGCCTGCCACCAGCGATTTGACGTTATATGTATTGGCCGGGTTCAGAGTGCCGGTGCCGCTGAGGGAGTTGGACAGATCCCGCTTTTCCGGCGTGGTCTGCACATAGCTCACATCCACATTGGTGTCCTGTGCCTTGTCCGGGCGCAGGATGAACCATCCGCCCAGCACGGCCACGCACACCACCGGCACCATCCATTTCCAGTTCTTGCGGAAAAAGGCTGCTGCTTTGCCGCCCTTCGCTGCGGGCTTTGCCTCACCCGCAGCCGTCTGCTGTACCGCAGCATCCTGCTTCTTTTTAAAGATCATGCTTGCTGTTTCCTCCTGTATCTTTCAGGGCATGCCCTGGTTTCGGTATCGGGCGCAGGCTTTGCAAAAGCGCGCGATAAAGAGTTTATTGTTAGTTTATCGCATTTTCGTCTATTACACAAGCGTCTAAATTTTGTTTTGACGCATTTATGTCAAAGTTTTACCCAACTTTCACACCGTGCCCTCTTTTGCCTTCCAGACAAAACAAAAGAGACAGTGCCCCGCTCTTGCAGGGTACTGCCTCTTTTTTGAAGCACGATCTTTATTCAGCTGTAGTTTCCACTACCACATACACCCCGGCAGGGACGCATGCAGCCCATGCGCCGTCCTTGTCCAGCCAGCCGAATTGCTCGCACACATGATCCGGGCACTGACTGTCCAAAAACGCGATGGCACCATCCTTTACCTGCAGATGCACGACATAATTGCCCACATCGTACAGGTAATCGTGGTCTGTATCCAGCGGCAGAGTCTCGGTGATGCCATCGCCAAAATCGACGGTGGCCTGCAGGCCGCTGCCCTTGCTGCTGTGTGCTGCGCGCACGCCGAAATACAGCGCTGCTGCCAGCACAAGGATCACTGCAGCAAAGATCAGGTTCTTCATCCATGGTTTCAGGCCTTTGGAGCCGGAAGCGTTTTCAGGTGCTTTGCGGGTACTCATGCAGCGTAGTCGCTGGCAGCCTTACCTGCAATGCGGCCAAACACGGTGAAGTCTGCAACAGCGTTGCCGCCCAGACGGTTTGCACCGTGCACACCGCCAGTGACCTCACCTGCTGCAAACAGGCCAGGGATCACAGTGCCGTCCTCCTTGAGGACTTCGGTGTTGGTGTTGATGGTCAGGCCGCCCATGGTGTGGTGCACACCAGCAGTGACCTTGATTGCATAGTACGGAGCAGTATCCAGCGGGTTTGCAAAGCTGGTGCGGCCAAAGTCGGGGTCATTCTTGGCCTCAACATAGCCATTCCAAGTCTTCATGGTCTCGGCAAAAGCAGCCTCATCAACGCCCATTGCCTTGCCCAGCTCCTCGTAGGTCTCGCCGGTCACGGTGAAGCCCTTCTTGATGTAGCCCTGAATGACGCTGGAAGCATCCACCATAGCCTGATCGACCACCAGCCAGCTGTAGCTGCCGGTCTGAGCGATCTCAGCAGCAGAGACCACGTCACGGGTGCCCACTTCGTCGATGAAGCGCTTGCCCTCGGCGTTGATCAGCACAGCGCCGTCGCCGCGCAGACCCTCGGTGATCAGGGCAGCGGTGTTGGCCTCAACGGTGGGGTGGATCTGGATCTGGTCCATATCCACGGTGCCAGCGCCGATCGCGGTCGCCATCTCAATGCCCTGACCCTGAGCGCCGGCAGCGTTGGTGGTCATGAAGCCCTTCAGCTCAGGCTTGTACTCGGTGACCATGTCCAGATTTGCGCCGAAGCCGCCGGTGGTCAGCACCACAGCCTTGGCGTTCACAGTGACGGTCTCGCCGGTAGAACCGGTGGCCTTGATGCCCACAGCAGCGCCGCTCGCATCGGTCAGGATCTCGTTGGCGGTGGTGTTCAGCAGGATCTGAACACCAGCCTTCTCACAGTTCTCCTCCAGCAGGGGGATCATGTAGGAACCGACAGAAACGGTCTTGCCCTCTGCGTTCACAGGGCGATGGATGCGCTTGACGGATGCGCCGCCAAAGCTGGAAACACTGTGCAGGGTGATGCCGTGCTCGTCCAGCCAGTCGATGGCATCAGCAGAGTTGGAGCACAGGGTCTCCACCAGAGCAGGGTCATTGATGCCCTTGCCGCCGATCATGGTGTCCAGCTCCATCAGTTCAACAGAGTCGAAGTAGCCGGTGGGGTTCTTCTGGTACTCTGCCCACTGCTCAGAGACGGTCTTTGCCAGAGCGGTGATGGTCTCGTTGTCAGCGTACTTTTCAGCAGCAGTCTTCAGGGTCTTTTCGACACCGGCAGACTCGCCGAACTCGTTCTCATCCTGATACACGGTCTTGCCGGCGTTCATGCCGCCGGTAGCGCGCACAGAGTTGCCGCCCACCATGGCCTGGCTCTCCACGATCACAACGCTCTTGCCCTCGGCAGCAGCGGTGATGGCAGCGGTCATGCCTGCGCCACCTGCACCCACGATGACAACGTCAGCGTCAACGGTGGAATCCTCGGCCTTGGTCGCGTCGGCCTTGACCTCGATCTTATAGTCGTCGGCGTTCAGGCCGGCGGCAGTCAGGGCAGCGGCTGCTGCCTCCTTGATGGCGTTGGAGGTGATGGTCGCGGTGGACACGCCGTCCACGGCGATACTGCCGGTCTCAGCGATCTGAGCGGGCAGCTGCTCCAGTGCCAGCGTACCGATGCCGGGGGTCTCATCCTTGCCCTCAGCGGTGCAGCCGGTGATCTTGCCGTCTTCCAGCGTCAGGGTAACGGTAACATCGCCGCCCATACCCTTGGCAGTGCCGATGAAATCACCGGACACGCCGCCTGCGGTGGAAGCGGGCTTGCTGCCGCAGCCGTAGCCCAGCAGACTGACACCCACAACAACCGCCATGGCCAGCGCAGCCACGCTCTTGCGGATCTGATTCTTTTTCATTGTTTCTTCCTTCTCATATTCGGGTTGCTTGTGTTCGGACATCTATCAGCAAAAAAGGGGGAGCTGCTCATTCGGAAAGCAGTTCCCCCTCGCTGAAACTTAGAAAAGACTTAGGCGTTAGCCTGAGCTGCAGCAACAGCGCATGCGACGGTAGCGCCGACCATGGGGTTGTTGCCCATACCGATCAGGCCCATCATCTCAACGTGTGCGGGCACGGAGGAAGAGCCAGCGAACTGAGCATCACCGTGCACACGGCCCAGAGAGTCGGTCAGGCCATAGCTTGCGGGGCCTGCGGCCACGTTATCGGGGTGCAGGGTACGGCCCGTGCCGCCGCCGGAAGCGACGGAGAAGTACTTCTTGCCGTTCTCGATGGCCCACTTCTTGTAGGTGCCGGCAACCAGATGCTGGAAGCGGACGGGGTTGGTGGAGTTGCCGGTGATGGAGCACTGAACGTCCTCCTTCTTCATGATGGCAACGCCTTCCATAACGTCGTTTGCGCCGTAGCACTTGACAGCTGCGCGCTCACCCTCGGAGAAGGGGATCTCCTTGACGACCTTCAGGGTCTGGGTGGGGATATCATACTCGGTCTGCACATAGGTGAAGCCGTTGATACGGGAGATGATGTAAGCAGCGTCCTTGCCCAGACCATTCAGGATGACGCGCAGGGGGGTCTTGCGGACCTTGTTTGCGGTGCGGGCGATGCCGATAGCACCCTCAGCAGCTGCAAAGGACTCGTGGCCTGCCAGGAAAGCGAAGCAGGTGGTGTCCTCGCTCAGCAGACGAGCGCCCAGATTGCCATGGCCCAGACCGACCTGACGCTGCTCAGCGACAGAGCCGGGGATGGTGAAAGCTTCCAGACCTTCGCCGATGGCAGCAGCGCACTCGGCAGCATCGGTCAGGCCGCGCTTGACGGCGATGGCGGTGCCCAGGGTGTATGCCCAGACAGCGTTATCAAAGCAGATGGGCTGAACGCCGCGCACGATCTTGTCGCAGTCGATGCCCTTAGCGAGGAGCATCTCGTTGCAAGCGTCCAGAGACTCCAGGCCGTTAGCCTTCAGGCATGCCTCGATTTTCGGCATGCGGCGATCCATAGATTCAAAAGTTGCCATGAGTTGTTCCTCCTCTCTTATTCCTCACGCGGGTCAATGTACTTCACAGCACCCTGCTCTGCGCTGAAGCGGCCGTAAGTACCCACGTTCTTCTCGTAAGCCTCGTTGGGGGTCTTGCCGTGACGGATATCCTCCATCATCTTGCCCAGCTTGACGAACTGATAGCCGATGACCTCATCGTTGGCATCCAGAGCCAGCTTGTTGATGTAGCCCTCGGTCAGCTCCAGATAACGGACGCCCTTTTCCTTGGTGGAGAAGATGGTGCCGGTCATGGAGCGCAGGCCCTTGCCCAGGTCGTCCAGACCTGCGCCGATGGGCAGACCGTCCTCAGAGAAAGCGGTCTGGCTACGGCCGTAGACGATCTGCAGGAACAGCTCGCGCATAGCAACGTTGATGGCATCGCACACCAGGTCGGTGTTCAGAGCTTCCAGAATGGTCTTGCCGGGCAGGATCTCGCCTGCCATAGCAGCAGAGTGGGTCATACCGGAGCAGCCGATGGTCTCCACCAGAGCCTCCTCGATGACACCGTTCTTGATGTTCAGGGACAGCTTGCAGGTACCCTGCTGAGGTGCGCACCAGCCCACACCGTGGGTGTAGCCGCTGATGTCCTTGATCTCATAGGCCTTGACCCATGCGCCCTCTTCGGGGATGGGAGCCGGACCATGCTTAGGACCTTTGGTGATCGGGCACATATTCTGTACTTGCTGCGAATAGGTCATAATCATACTCTCCTTTTGACAAATGTTGCTTTGCAGCACAAAGCCGCCGCCGCGCCCTGCCGGCACAGCCGCTGCCCTTTGCTGCTTGCATCTGACCGGGCGCGCCGCTCTCTTTCAGCGCCTTAACCGGTACTACCACGCATGATTTTATTATAGAGAAAGCTGACGGATTTTGCAATACATTTCCGGTAAAAAACATCAAAACTATTTGCAGTTGTCTGCCGCTAACTGTCAATTCGGATGCTTTTGTCATTTCATTCGTCAAGTTTTTGTCAACTATGTCAAGAGGGCAAATTTCACGCTCCTGTGTCCTGCCTGCGCGGTGTCTGCCCAGCAGGCTTCAGTACCCACATGGCCGCAAAGCCCGCCGCTGCGCCGCCCACGGCAAGCCAGTGCCGCCCGGCTTCCAACCCCCAGAGATTTGCTGCAAACGGAAAGGCCAGACTGCCCACGCTCTGCCCCAGTGCCAGAAAACCGTAGTTCACCCCTGCGTGCGGCAGGCCGAACAGATCGGTGGAAAGGGCGGGCAGCACTGCTGCAAGGCCGGAATAGCAGAAGGTCAGCCCCGCATAACAGGCGATCACCCACCAGCCCTGCGCAAAGGCAAACCCTGCCGAAAGCCCCAGCGACACCGCAAACAGCAGCAGATCGGTGGGCCTACGGCCAATTTTATCGCTGAGCATGGGCATCAGCAGGCGGCCCGCCGCACTGCCCACGCTGCCCAGCACCACGCTCCACAATGCAGCGCTTTCGTCCAGCCCCCGCTCCACGCCCAGCTTCAGGATGATGGGGCTGAACAGAAGCACCGCCGGGGTGGAAAAACACACCGCGCCTGCGCACAGCCAGTACTGCTTTGTTTTCAGCATCTGCCACGGGGAAAGGTCAATGGTATTTTTGTCGTTTTGCTGCTGTTTTTCGGCATTCTGCGGCGGGTCCTGCAAAAGCAGGCTGCCCGCAAGGCAGACGGGCAGCGTTATGGCTCCCAGTGCCCAGAACGCGCCCCGGATGCCCTGCACGATCCCAAAGCCGCTGACCGCTGTGCGCACGAACACGGTGAGGAACGCACCGGAAAGGCCCACCGCCCCGCCGATCACGCCGGTGGCAAGGCCCTTGCGCCCGGCATACCACTTCTGTGCGCAGGACTGGATGGATGGGTACAGAAACGCCGTGCCCAGCCCCGCCGGGATGCTGAAAGCCAGAAAAAAGCTGACCGCACTGCCGCCCGGCAGCATGGCCGCTGCAAAAAATCCGCCGCACAGCAGTGCTGTTCCCCACAGAGCCGCACACCGCGGGCCTCGGCTGTCCTGCAGAAAGCCGCCGAGGACGCACCCCACGCCGAACGCCGCAATGAGGATGCCGAAGGCATAGCCTGCCCCCTGCTCGCTCAGGCCGTACTCGTCCATGACCGGCTGCTGGAATACGCCCCACGCCGCCGGGATGCCCGTGAGCACCTGAATGGCTGCGCCCGCCGCAAGGATGGTCCACGGATGTTTTGCTGTAAATTGCTGTTTCATCGTCTGTCCTCCGAATGGTTTTTCCTTTACAGTGTGCCCATTTCAATTGACAAAACGGCAGATTTCTTTATAATGAATAAGGTAAAAGTAAAACGGCCTCGCCCTCTCCGTCATCGCTACGCGATGCCACCTCCCCCAAAGTGGGAGGCTTTGGCAGTCCACACAAAGTTTACGGTTTTGCCAAGGGCTCTCCCTTTGGGAGAGCTGGACGCGGAGCGGCCTGAGAGGGTGAGCAGGCTATAGAGAGGAATTGCAGTTATGAAAACACAGGCATTGAAGGGCATGCGCGACCTGCTGCCCGCAGAGCAGACCCTGCGCGATTACATTCAGGGCAAAATTCTGGAGACCTACCGCGCGTCCGGCTTCGAGCGCATTTCCACCCCCATGCTGGAGGATATGGAAAATCTGGACAAATCCGACGGCGGCGACAACCTGAACCTGATCTTCAAGGTGCTCAAGCGCGGTGATAAGCTCACCGCTGCCCTGAACTCCGGCGACCCCAAGCAGCTTTCCGATATGGGCCTGCGTTATGACCTGACCCTGCCGCTGAGCCGCTACTATGCCGCCAACAAGGATAAGCTGCCCAGCCCCTTCAAGGTGATCCAGACCGACCGTGTGTTCCGCGCCGAGCGCCCGCAGAAGGGCCGTCTGCGCGAGTTCGTACAGTGCGATATCGACATTCTGGGCGATTCTTCCCCCAATGCCGAGGTGGAACTGATCGACGTGACCACCCGTGCCCTGCTGAACATCGGCTTCACCGGCTTCACCGTCAACATCAACGACCGCCGCATCCTGCGCGGCATGCTGGAGAGCATGGGTTTTTCCGCCGATACGCTGGATTCCGTCTGCATCACTTTTGATAAGATGGACAAGATCGGTGCCGATGGTGTGAAGGCTGAGCTGACCGAAAAGCAGCTGCCGGAAAATGCCATCAACGCACTGGCCGACTTCATTGCCGCAGGCGAAGTCACGCTGGATGCCGTGGCTGCCCGCTGCGCAGATCCCGCCATTGCCGACGACCTCAAGTATGTTCTGGTCACCGCCAACGCCATGGCTGCAGGCCGCTATCAGGTAGCCTACTGCCCCAGTCTGGTGCGCGGTCAGGGCTACTACACCGGCATGGTGTTTGAGATCACCTGTCCGCAGTTCAGCGGTGCCGTGGCCGGCGGCGGCCGCTACGACAACATGGTGGGCAAGTTCCTGGGCACTCAGGTGCCCGCCGTGGGCTTCTCCATCGGCTTCGAGCGGGTGTGTGGCATCCTGCTGGAGCAGGGCTACCAGATCCCCGGCGCAAAGCAGAAGATCGCCCTGCTGTACGGCAAGGATGCCGACTTCACCGCCGTTCTTGCCAAGGCTGCAGACCTGCGCAGCAGCTACAATGTCACCGTTCTGCAGCAGGCCAAGAAGCTGGGCAAACAGTTGGGCCAGCTGGAAGCTTCCGGTTTTTCCGGTGCCGCCTTTATGGATAAGGATGAGATCAAAATTTTTGCGCAGCAGTAAATAATTGCACACAAAGCCCCTTTACTTTTGATATGCTGCCCCCAGAGTAGACAGGGTAAAAACAAAACTCTGAGTGCTCTGGGGGTATTTTCATGTCAAGAAAGAACACCTCAGAAAATCGAGCGATTTTCTGAGGTGTTCTTGTTTTTCTGGTTTAAAAGCCGGTAGGCGGCACATAGTAACTGGGGATCGAGGCTGTTTTCTGCACATTTGCCTGCTGGCGCAGCGCCGAACGTGTCACCTCTGCCCAAGAATACTGGGTCATATACTCGCCGCGGTAGGAATTGGTGGCCGAGCGGTTGCCCCGCAGGAAATTGTAATAATCACAATCCACCTTGCTGGTGTCCAGCGCCAGTGTGCTGCGGCCGCGGATGAGCAGGCCGGTAACACCTGCATCCTCCAGCGTATGGCTCAGGTCAAAGATCAGATTGCGGAGATGGCTGTGCAGCGATGCCGTGTCTGGCTTATCCTCCCACAGCACGGCCAGCATTTCGCCGTTGGTGCAGGTGGCACCATTGCGATCCACCAGATAGGCCAGCAGCTCCTTGCTCTTGCTGCGCTTGAAGGCCAGAGCGCGCCCACCCACGAAGATCTCAAAATTGCCAAAGCACTGGATCTTGATGCCGACAGGGGCATTCTCCGGCGGGTAGCGCAGATGCTCCAGCACATTGCGCACATCCGCCTCGTTTGCAGGCTTGAGTAAAAAGCCGCTCACGAAGATCTGCAGCGCTTCCAGCGCATACTCCGGGTGCTCTGTTACCACAATGATGTTGCAGCGCGGCTGCAGCTTCTGGATCATGCGCGTCAAAGCAAGCCCGTTCATGCCGGGCATTTCCAGATTGAGGAAAGCCGCGTCCATCGGCCCCTGACGCATCCAGCTCAGTGCATCCTCGGTCGTCATGGCGCTGATATAGTCGCAGTCGGGTGCAACGCGGCACAGGATGCGGATCAGCGAGTTGATCGCAAGCTGTCCATCATCGACGACCAGTATCTTCATTCGTACACCCCCGCAAGTTTACCATACATGTTCTCTTTTTCAGTTTAACACTTTGTCCTTTGATTCGCAAGTTTTTTTGCACAAAAAGACAGAAGCTCCACACTTCTTTACAAAAGAACGTTCCTTCCCCATCCGTTTCTTCATGAAGCAGCTGGCTGAAAGAGGCATCTTTCCCAAGGCGAAGTGCGCATGATAATCCGTAGATCCGCTCATTTTTTCTCTGCTTCGTGGCTCCGCTTATAATACTTTTTGTAATAACCGTACTTTCCATACTTTGAGTAGGATTTGTAGTACTTGCGGCCCATATAGTTGTCGTAGTCCACCTGATTGAGCACGGTAAAAATCGATGCTCTCGCCCTGCAGCAGGCGCGAGACTGCGTCGCGGGCGTAGCCGCAGCTTTCTTCCCTGCCATCGCCAAAGCCATGGGCAAGGCTGATCTGCATTTGGGTGGTGCCTACCGGGTTGCCCAGCATATCCAGCACCGTAACCTCTGCCATGGTGTCGCAGTCGATCTTGAGCTGACGGACAGTCTTGTTTTTGCTGTCTATCACGATCAGCCGACTGTCCATGCATTTTCATTATTTTCCGGCAGGAAATTTCGCATTTTCAGCCTTTAGGGAGCCACAGATAAACACAAACCCCCGGCCATGCAAAGTTCATCCGCACAGCCGGGGCCAATTGGTATTTTATTTGATATCCAGTTCAGGCGGCACATCGATCTGGTCCGAGACATACTTGCCGTTCTTTTTGCGCTGCCGCACGCACTCCGTCAGCAGATATTCGATCTGCCCGTTCACCGAGCGGAAGTCATCTTCGGCCCAGGCGGCAAGGGCATCGTAGAGCTTCGCGTTCAGGCGCAGGGGCACCTGCTTTTTTGGTTCTGCCATCAGTACAGGCTGCCGCTGTTCACGATGGGCTGGGCATCACGGTTGCCGCACAGCACCACCAGCAGGTTGGAGACCATTGCCGCCTTGCGCTCGTCGTCCAGCTCCACTACCTTGTTCTCATTCAGGCGTTCAAGGGCCATTTCCACCATGCCCACAGCACCGTCCACGATCATCTTGCGGGCATCGATGATGGCGCTTGCCTGCTGGCGCTGCAGCATCACGGCCGCGATCTCCGGCGCATAGGCCAGATAGGTGATGCGGGCTTCCACTACCTCGATGCCGGCCTCGGCTACATTCTTCTGGATCTCGTCCCGGATGCGGGCGGCTACCACCTCCGAGGAGCCGCGCAGACTGCCCTCATCGGCTACGCCGTCGCCGGTGGTGTCCACATTGGGAGCCACATCATAGGGGTAAACGCGCACCACATTGCGCAGAGCGCTGTCGCACTGCAGGGAGAGGTACTCCTTGTAGTTGTCCACATTGAACACGGCCTTTGCGGTATCGGTCACGCGCCAGATGACCGCAATGCCGATCTCCACCGGGTTGCCCAGACAATCGTTGATCTTCTGGCGGGAGTTGTTGAGGGTCATCATTTTTAGCGAGATCTTCTTGCTGGTCAATTCTGCGGTCTGGGAACTGCTGTTACCTGCCTTAAGCAGGACCGCCATGCCGGTTTCACCACTGTTCACATCGCCGCTCTGGCTCAGTTTGGTGCCAGCTGCCGGGTTGACTGCAGTGCAGAACGGATTCACCCAGTAAAAGCCCTGTCCCTTCAGAGTGCCGATGTAATCGCCGAACAGGGTGAGCACCAGTGCTTCCTGAGGCTTTAACACCTTCAGGCCGCAGAACAGGAAAATGCCCGCCACCCAGTATGCGATGGACAAGATCGTGAGCAGGATGCCCGGAAACAGGCTTTCGTCCAGCAGAATGATGCTGTAGAAAAACAGCGGGACGGTAACAGCATAGCCCAGCAGGGTGAGCAGCAGCATGACCATGCCGTTCTTTTTCGTCTGCAGAATTTTCTCTTCCATAACAGTTCCCTCCTTCACAAGGTGTGGAAGCGTTTCTTCGTGATATCAAAATCATATCACTTTATATCATTCTTGTCAAGTCCTCCGCAGGCAAAAAAGAGCCGCCGCACAAACACTGTGCAGCAGCTCCTTTTTGTTTATCTTTTAATAATGTAATAAGGGGCACTTGCTCTCAGGCGAAGGTCAGCACCACCTTGCCAGCGCCGCTGTTGCGGTCTGCAAGGGTATCGAATGCCTTCTGGAACTCCTCTGCCTTGAACACATATTTTACCGATATCTTTCCGAAGCTTCCCATATATTACTCTTCTCCGATATTTATGTACAGATCCGGCGTGATTTTTGCTGCATTTATTTTGATGATGAAATCACCCAACAACTGGCCAAGCAGAATTCCTGCCCCGTTTCCAACTGTTGTGATCAGAGCTGCATTATACATTTCCGGAAAACAGAAAATGCCAGATGCAGCCCATAGACACAAATAATAATGGTCTGCTGTCCATTTATCGCAATTTTCAAAAATAGTGCCTATTAAAACGGCATATTTGCGATATGCAGTTTGCGGATGTTGCTTGTGCATTAAAAACGCAAACTGCTATAAACAGATAAATCTCACGAAGCACTGTTTGAGAGAGAAGATAGCATAGCATATATGCTGAAAATACGATCAGCAAAAATCCGGAGCAAGTTTTATTTTTTGAAAATGTGTTCTTCATACGACGTTTGAATCCTATCTGCAATGTATACTGCTCATCTCCGCGTTTTCTTGCAAAGCAGCTTGGCAGCTTACTTCAATACGATTTCAACCGTTGGCAGCTTGCTATCCGTTCCGAGTTCATCATCTTCTGCAGCTCTATAACCGGTAACATTTATTGAATACATATAATCTAAAATATCCAGATCTTCTTCATCCTCGGGAAGTTCAACTTGAAAAGTCTCAAACTCAAACACATAAGATGTTCCTTCAATAAGTTCGCCTGTCAAGTCCTTCTGGAAATGAAGCAAAAATGGCCTGTCCTGAAAGAAGTGAACAACGGCAATCGTTTTTCCCGGAAGTGCGTAATAATCAGGCAGGAGCTGCTCAACAGTAGCTGTAAAAGAACCCGAAAACTGTGCAAATCGCTTTTCATTTCCGGTCACTTGCTGTTTTCCATCATGATACCCTGCTTCGTAGCCAGCAGTGTATCCCTCTTCGTAGTTCGCATTACATGTATCTGAACTTTGAGCATTTGTTCCGCAGCCAGACAATGAAAGTGCCAGCACAAGACAGAGAATCCCTGCAATCATCTTTTTCATACTGTTTCCTCCATCGAAGAGAAGAAGTCCGCGAATTTCAGAACACTATCTACTGTAGTTTAAATTTAATCCAAGTTTGTTCACTCGTCTACAAAATTTCTCAAAATCGTATAGCTGCATATAATTTCATAAAAATTTGTAGCACAATCACGATACCCCGTGCAATGATTCTCAGGTTTATATAACAAAAAAGGGGCTGTTGCAAAATAAAAATGCGATAGCAATTTGCACAAACGAATCTACAAACAAAAAATCCCCCTACACTGGCCGATGAAGTCAGCGAAGGGGGATTTTGTATGCCGCCGGAGCGGCGAAATGTAAAAATCAAGAGCGGAACTGCGAACGGTTATTGGTCTTGGCAGAGACGGCACGGTCAATGTATCGCAAATATACTATTTGTATGTTGCGTTAATTTTTATCTTGTGACGGTTTTGCAATAAGACCAAAGTGATTTTTTATTTTTGGATCATAAAACGGAACGAGGTTCCCTTCTCCACCGCAAAGCAGGTGTCCGCATGGGGCTTTGCGCCCCAGCTGTTGTCGCCGCCAACGCCGCGCTGGAAGGCCGCGCAGCGGACAACAGTCTTACTGTCGTCCCGGGGCAGTTCATAGAGGTGGCGGGCGTTTTCCAGCTCATGGGGCGTATAGGGCAGTGCCGAGAAGGTCATGCCGTCCCCTGCAAAACCGATACCCGGGATGCTGCCGGTGACAGTTGCACTGTACACGCCGGTGCGGCTCCCGCACTCCTGCGGATAGACCGGAGTGTACTGGGCAAAATCCTGCCGGACGTTGTAGTTCCACACACCCATCTTACCGCCTGCGGTGCGGTCAGCGGTGGTCTCCCGGGGGCCAAGCCCCAGATAGGAGACCTCGGTCAGTTCCCGCCGCAGCGGGAAGAGTAATCCGAACTCCGGCAGTTCGGTGTGCTCGCCCTGCCATGTCATAGTGATATCGCAGCGGCCTGCGCCGTCGATGGCAAAATCAACAGGCAGCATCTGCCCGTCCGGCAGGGTGTAGACGGCACGAACTGTGACGAACTCACCCTTTGCTTCGGCAGTCAGGTTATCGCAGCGGGCATACAGTCCGGCGGTTTTCCAGAAGGCAAATTCAAAGGGTTCTGCACAGCCCTCGTCGTTGTTGGTAGGCGCACGCCAGAAGTTGGGGCGCACGGTATCGTCCAGCAGCTGCACGCCGTTATAACGGATGGATACAAGACCCTTGCCTCGGCTGAAGATGTACTCAAAGCCCTCGCCCTTTACGCCGATGTTGTAATCCATCTCCACCAGCTGCGGGGCGGGCAGGGTCAGCCGGGCAGTGGTGTGGTCGTGCCATACCTGCCCAAAGGCGGCTTCATAGCCCGCCGTGATTCCGGGCAGCGCAGCCCGCTGGATAGCGGTAATGGTCATGCAGGAAAGCCCTGTTTCCGGCAGAGCGAACGGGAACACGATGTGCACAGTCTTGCCGGGTGCGCAGTCTGCCTGCAGTACCGCGCGACGCTCCGGCTTGCCGTTGACCGAGGATGCAAACACAAGGTCGTAGGCGTTCAGGTCGGTAAAGAGGTTCCGGTTTTCAATCACGGCTTCGGTGTCGGTCAGGGTGATTTTCAGCGGCGCGTATGCCGCCTTGACCGCATCCATCTTGGGGGTATTGCGGCGGTCGGGCAGCACAAGGCCGTCCACGCAGAACTCCCGGTCGGTGGGGCGGTCGCCAAAGTCCCCGCCGTAGGCAAAGCCGGGCTTGCCGTCCGGTTCTGTCACCGCGATGCCGTGGTCCATGTACTCCCAGATAAACCCGCCCTGATACAGCGGCTCTTCGTAGGCATACTCGGTGTAGTCGGTGATGCCGCCGTTGGAGTTGCCCATGGCGTGGCTGTACTCGCACATGATGAAAGGCTTTTCCGGGTGCTCTGCCAGAAACTTTTTGATGTCTGCCACCGGGGTATACATCTGGCTTTCCATATCGGAGGTGGCGGGGTATTCCCGGTTCCAGAAAATGCCCTCGTAGTGCACAAGGCGGCTGGGGTCGGTGTGGCGGAAGTATTCGCTCATCTCCCACAGGGTCTTGCCGCCGTGGCTCTCGTTGCCGCAAGACCAAATGAGGATGGCCGGGTGGTTTTTGTCCCGTTCCAGCATGGCTTCGGCCCGGGCAAGCACATTCTCCCGCCACTCCGGCCGGGCACCGGGCAGCGTCCATTTGTCCGAGCCGTCCGCACCCAGCTTCTGCCATGTGCCGTGGCTTTCCAGATTGGTCTCCCCGATGACATACAAGCCGTATTCATCGCAAAGCTGTAAGAAATACGGGTCGTCCGGGTAGTGACTGGTGCGCACGGCGTTGACGTTGTGGGTCTTGAGGTTCTGCACATCCCACAGCATCTCTTCCCGGCTGACGGTGCGGCCGGTGCGGCAGCTCCACTCGTGGCGGTTGACCCCCTTGAACACGATGCGCTTGCCGTTCAAAAGCATCTGACGGTCTTTCAACTCAAACCTGCGCAGACCGACCTTCAGCCCGGTGCGTTCCACGAGAGCACCCTCGCGCAGCAGGGCAATTTCTGCCTCGTACAGGTTCGGCTGTTCGGCGCTCCACAGGGCAGGGTGCTCCACCGCAAAGGTAAAGGAAACATCCTGCACGTCCTCCTCCACATCCGGGTCAGCCTCGCCCTTGCCGAACACCACACCGCTGTCGTATTCGGCAGGCTCACCCACCTCGGCAGACTGCTCCTCGCCGTCAAACACCACCGAGATGGTGCCTGCGCCGCTGACCTTGCAATCAAAGGTGACGGTTGCGCTGGAAAAATCATCTGCAAAACTCTGCTTCACAAAGACATCCTCGAGGTGAACTTCCGGTTTTGTGAACAGCTCCACCGAGCGGAACAAACCGCTCATGCGCCAGAAATCCTGATCTTCCAGCCAGCTGCCGGAGCAAAAACGATACACCTGCACAGTCAGGGTATTTTCGCCGGGGTGGATGGCGGCGGTCATATCAAATTCAGCGGGGGTAAAGGCATCCTCGGTGTAGCCGATGTACACCCCGTTGCACCAGACGGCGGCGGCGCTGTCCGCACCGTTCAACCGCAGGTAGCAGCTTGCCCAGTTTTCCGGCAGGGTGAAGCTGCGCCGGTACTCCCCGATGGGGTTATACGCCTGCGGGATCTGGCCGGGATGCAGCTTTTCATGACCATCCCATGGGTACTGGGTGTTGACGTAATGGGGCGTGCCGTAGGGGTGACCGGGCTTTTGCAGACTCTGCAGCTGGATAAAGCCCGGCACGGTCAGGGTGTCCCACTCCGAGAAGGGGGCGGTGAGATTTTCTGCATAGCGGAAGCTCCACGCGCCGTCCAAACTGACGGTCAGGGGCATTTCCGGGCTGGTCTGGTCCGCAAAATGGGCGTGGAAAGGCAGGCGGTTCTGCTGAAAAATTTCCGGGTCGGCCAGCAGCGCCGGGGTGATCGGGTTATTCAAGGGCATAAATTTCACCTCGCAGCATAATTCTGCTCTCATTATAGCACAGCAAATAGGAAAATCAGCCGTACAAAAACGACTTTTTCCCGGAGAGAAGCGGCATCAGTATGCTTCGTCAAAAATCTCGGTATCCAGCTCTGTATGCCCCTTGGGGATGTGGTACTTTACGGCAGGCAGGTGGACGTTGGTAAAATACAGGCTGGTGTTGGGGTCACAGACAATGACAACGGCCTCTCCCCTGCCTGCCACGGCACTGCGCAAGGTATCGCAGCTGGCGGTGGCAAGGCCATCCTCGGCGCATTCCTTGTAGTCCGGCGCAAAATTAGGCACGGCAAAGCCGCAGTCGTAGGCATCGCATTCGTATATGCTGTCAATTTCGTGGTGGCGGCGGTGGCCGGTGGAAGTGGGGGTAATGGTGGTGGTCACCTCAATGCCGGGGAAAGGTGACCACTGCGCAGTCACAGCCCCTGCTTCAATTTTCCACGTTTTGCTCACCTTGCGCACAAACACATTGTCGTCGATGACAAAGGCCAGCATACTGTCCGGTGCAGCCTGATTGAGCACCTCACGGCTGCGGGAGGCGCAGAAGCCAAAGCGGGTATCGTAGGCAAATTTTGCGTACTTTTCCGGGAACTGCCCATGCCCGTGTCCCTCGTTGACACCGGCGGCGTAGGCCGTCACCCGGCCTGCACGGCGCTGCACCAGCATATTTGCGTAGGGCATGGGTTTGAGCCATTCTAATGCGGGCATGGGAGCGGCCTCTGCAGACCAGAAGGGGTGGTCGTCCGGCAGAGCAAGCAGCAAAAAGCTCTTCATGCCCCAGTAAGGGCTGCCCGGGGCGTTGTACCGCTCGGCCATATACATCTGCGGGTAGCAGTAGCCGATGGTCAGAATGCCGTCCCGGTCGAACATCTTCTGTTCCAGCCACCAGTTGAAGTTGCGGACGATGAGCCCCTTCATTACCGGCAGAGGCAGCGGTTCCAACCCAGCCCAGATGCAGGCTACCCAGAAGCTGTTCTGGGCAAACCGGTAGGTCAGGCTGCGGCCAAAGGGCAGCGCTGCACCGTTGGCATCGAACCAATAGACGAACTGCTGTGCAAACAGCTGGGCGCGCCGACGGTAGAGTTCTGCGCGCCGGGGGTCGGTGTCGACGGCAAGCTTAGAGTACAGCAGCCCGTAATACTGGATGGCCCAAGGAATGTAGTAATCCTTCTGGATGCTGGCACCATCGGTAGACCAGCCGTCGCCGCTGTAATAGCTGTCGATCTTGCAAAGGCCGTCCTCCAGCAGCTCCGGGCTGTAGGACATCCCCACACTCTTGAGGGCAAGGTTTACCAGAATGCGGAAGAACTGCCAATTGCAGTCCGGGATGGTGTGGACATTGATCTGCCCCAGCCATGCGGCAAGGTTCTGCTTTTCGGTGTCCGAAAGCGGTGTCCAGAGCTTTTCCGGCGCGGTGAGGATGCCGCAGGCAATGGCAGCCATTTCCACATAGCACTGGTCGTACTCCCCGGTAGTGCCCCAGTATTCGGGGTTTTCCGGGTCGGCACCGGCGGCAAGACCCTTGCGGTAGATTTCTTCAAATTGCGGGTCAGAGCCACCGCCCACCCAGAAGGGTACCAGTGCCCACAGCGGGCGGCTGAAGGCTTCCAGCTCAATGGCGCTCCGGTTGTAGGTCACGCCGGTCTCGCCCAGATGCAGCCGGGCACAGCCTGCGGAATAATACAGTTTGAGCGGGTCGAGAAATTTGTGCATCAGCGCGGTAAAATCCGCTTTGGTCTGCAAGTTCATCACCAGTACATCTCCCAGTTTTTGGTCAGGCGGGTCAGCGCCTCCATGTAGAAATAATCGCCCCAGCTCGTGCATTCATCCACGCCCTCCGGGGTGCAGGTGTTGTAGGGGCTTTTTTTGCTGTAAGTGCCGTGGAGCAGTTGGCCGGAACCCAGGGTGCCGGGCTTGACGGCGTAATTTGCCGCAAGGCTGCCCAGCATCTGCCGGGCCAGAGTGCGCCACTGGGCAGCTTCTGTTTCGTCCACATATTTTGCAGCCTCCAGCAGGCCGCAGGCCACGATAGCCGCCGAGGAACTGTCCCTCGGCTCGCCGCTTTCCGGGGCAAAGACCATATCCCAGCAGGGCACCAGATCCTCCGGCAGGCGGGAGAGATAAAACTCCAGCGCCTTGCGGAACACCTCGAGGAACTTTTCATCATGGGTGTAGGTGTAGCCGATGGCGCTGCCGTACACGCCCCATGCCTGCCCTCTGGCCCAAAAGCTGTCATCCTTGTAGCCCTGACAGGTGCGGCCGCCCTTGGGGGTGCCGTCTGGATTCATGAAGAAGGTGTGGTAGGTGCTGCCATCCGGCCGGAAGGAATTTGCCAGTGTGGTTGCTGTATGCGCTGCCGCGATCTCCCGGTAGTGGTCGTTTCCGGTGGTCTCGCCGGCCCAGTACAGCAGCGGAACATTCAGCATACAGTCGATAATATAGCGGTAATTGTCGGGGTCATCCATGGTGCCCCAGGCCTGCAAAAACTTTCCGCTGGGCTGGTAACGGGTCAGCAGCTGGTCGGCGGCAGCGATGGCGGCATTTTTGCCTTTTTCGCTGCCCACCAGCTTCCACGCTGCCACGCAGGTGGGGCTGTACAAAAAGCCCATGTCGTGGTGGTCTACCTCCACCTTGCGGGCAATGCGGTCGGCAAAGCTGTCCACCTGAATGAGGGCGGCGGTCTTGAATTTCTCGTCGCCGGTAGCCTCGTAGGCCAGCCAGATCTCCCCCGGCCAGAAGCCGCAGGTCCACTGATCGTTAGCGCAGCCGGGGTAGATATTGTTCACGCTGGAATGGTTCTGACACTGGTAGGTGTACAGCGGCAGATTGGTCTCCACCTGCTTGCAGGCATCGGCCAGAGCCTGCCTTGCCTCGGCGTCGGTCATAGCGTGGTTTTGGTAGGTTTTCATCGTGATCACTCCTTAAATCCAAAGGTCGGAATATCGTGCCATCGTTGGCGCAAAAAGTGCATTCCCAGCTTGGGGCGGCGATCCCGGGTGAACAGACCCTTTTTGTTACCGTCCACCCGCATGGGGCCCTGCACGGTGTCGTAGTCTGCAAAGTTCCAGACAAATTCTCCCACAAACCACGGGCGCTTGTCAAACTCTGCATCCAGACGGCGGTAAAACTCCACCTGAAACTCCTCGCTGAACATCTCTGCTCCGGCGGTGTGCAAGCCTGCCACGGTGTCTGCGCCGTATTCGCTCATCATCACGGGCTTGTGCTGAGATCCCCAGAAATCCAGCTCCTGATTCAAGCCATAGCAGGCAGCGTCCATGTCTCCGGAAAGGTTGTACCAGCCGTAGTAGCGGTTGATGCAGACGATATCCATGGTGCGGGTGGTGATATCCCTGGTATAGTCGTTCTGGCAGCAGACGAGGGTGACCGGGCGATCCTGCGGGTCCAGCTGATGCGCCAGCTCATACAGCGGGTGCCAGTAGTCGTAGGCATCCTGCGGGAAGTGCTCCAGATCCGGCTCGTTGCCAAGGCTCCACAGCACCACGCAGGGGTGGTTTTTGTCCCGTTGGATCATCTCGGCAAGCACCTGCCGGTGATGCTCCGCAAGGGGGTATTCCTTGTAGGGGTTCAGCGCAGCTCCGCCGCCGATGCCCACCGCCGGGGTCTCGTCCATGACCAGAATGCCCTCCCGGTCGCACAGGTCGTAAAACTCCTCGGCATAGGGATAGTGGCTGGTGCGCACAGCGTTGGCGTTTGCCCAGTGGATCAGGTTCACGTCCTTTACGTTCAGCACCGGGTCAAAGCCGCGGCCGTGGGCGGTAAAGTCCTCGTGCTTGCAAAAGCCCTTGAAGTAAAACGGCTTGCCGTTCAAAAGCACCCGGGTGCCCTTCACCTCAATGCTGCGAACCCCAAAGGTCTGGTCGTAGACGTCTGCCCCACAGGTGATGTGGAGGGTGTACAGGTAGGGCGTGCCGGGTCTTGGCTCCCAAAGGTGCACTTCCGGGATGGTGATCGTGCCCGCTGCGCCCTCTGCCTGTGCTACGGCGTTGCCGTCAGCGTCCAGCACGGTGACATGGACAGGTGCGCCGCCGGTGGTTTTTACCGTGTACTGCACCGTGCCGTCCACGGCGGGCACTACGGTCACATCCTCAATGTACTCTTTAGGGGTAGTGTAGAGCACCACCGAGCGGTGGATGCCGGCATAGTTGAAGAAATCAAAGTTGGGGCGGTTCTGGGGTGCGGCGGCACGCTTTGCAGCCTCCACACTGGGAATGCCCGCATTGTCCGAGCCAAAGAAGGCCAGCTGCCCGTCCTCGTTGCCCACCGGCAGGGTGCTGTGGTTCACCCGGTTGTCGCAGGCTACGGTCAGCAGTGCAGTCTTGCCGGGGCGCAGCAGGGCGGTGACATCTGCTTCAAAGGGAGTAAAGCCGCCCTTGTGCTGCGCAATGAGCCGGCCGTTCAGCCAGACCTTTGCGGTGTGGGTCACCGAGCCAAACCGCAGCACCACCCGCTGCCCGGTGCAGAAGGCGGGCAGGGTGACCTGCCGCTGATACCACGCCCAGCCGTAGTGGCGGCGCAGGGCGGTGGTCTGGTCGTTCTGGTCGTTGTAGCTGGCAGGCACGGCGATGGGCTGGGCATCCGGCAGCGGCTTTGCGGGGTCGAACCGATTTTCCTCGCAGCTGCCCAGCATAAACTCCCATGTGCCGTCAAGACTCAGCTTCAGGCGAGCTTCATTCTGTTCAGGATATAACATAACGCATTTCCTCTATTCAAACAAAACTGCGGGGCGCGGGTATTGCCCACGCCCCGCTTACGGGTGATTTGTTTAACCCTTGATGCCGGTGGATGCCACACCCTGCACAAAGTATTTCTGCAGGGAGAGGAACACGATCAGCACCGGGATCAGTGCCACCACAGAGGCTGCCATGATCAAGCCGTACTCTGCGGAATACTGGGTGATGAACATGCGCAGACCGATCTGGATGGTCTTGAGTTCGGTCTTGGTCAGATAGATCAGGGGGCCAAGGAAGTCGTTCCAGGTGTTCACGAAGGTGAAGATGGTCAGGGTGGACAGCGCGGGCAGGCTGAGGGGCAGCATGATGTGCCACCAGATGCCGTACTCGCTCAGGCCATCGATACGGGCAGCCTCACACAGCTCAGTGGGCACGCCCTCGTAAAACTGCTTCATCAGGAACACACCAAAGGCACTGAAGGCCTGCAGGCACATGATGGCCAGATGGGTGTTGTTCAGGTGCCACGAGCTCATCATCATGAACTGCGGCACCATGTAGGCCTGCCAAGGTACGGCAATGGTGGCAATGTAGCCGAGGAAGAGCACATTCTTGCCCTTGAACTGCATCTTGGCAAAGGCGTAGGCCGCAAAGGAGGAGGTGAACAGCTGCAGCAGGGTGACCACCACGGTGATCTTGACCGTGTTCTTCACAAAGGTGAGCAGCGGGATCTGCGTCCAGATGTCCACATAGTTCTGCCAGCGCGGATTTTTGGGGATCCACTGGATGGGGAAGCCGAATACGTCCTTATTCAGCTTAAAGGAGGAGGACAGCATCCACAAAAAGGGCAGCAGCATACAGGCTGTGATGACGATGAGGAAGAAATAGATCAGGAACTTGGAGATGAAGTTGCGGCGCTTCTGGGAAGCGTGGTCTTTAATAACAGCGGTTGCCATAGCTTCTTCCTCCTTTCTCAGTTATCGCCCTTGGAGCCGCGGAACTGGATGATGGTAACGATCAGCACCAGTACGAACAACACCATGGCAATAGCACTTGCGTAGCCGTATTTCGGGGTATTTACGAAGGCTACATTGTAGATGTAGTACACCAGCGTCATGGTAGCGGTACCGGGGCCGCCCTGCGTGATCATGTACATCTGGTCGTAGACCTTGAAGCCGGAGATGGTGAGCATGATGACCACAAAAAAGGTGGTGGGGCGCAGCTGCGGCAGGGTGATATGCCAGAACTGCTGCCAGCGGTTTGCACCGTCCAGCTCAGCGGCTTCGTTCAGATCCGGGTTGCAGCCCTGCAGGCCGGCCAGATAGATGACCATGTAGTAGCCCATGTTCTTCCACACGCTGAACAGGATGACCGTCAGCATGGCGGTATCCTTGCCGGCAGCCCAGCGGGGCAGGTTTTCCACTGCCACGCCGAAGAACTGGTTCAGGAGCATGTTGATGGGGCCCATGGAGGGGTTGAAGATCATGTTCCACACCGCTGCCACCGCAACCAGCGAGGCAACGTAGGGGAAGAACGCCACGGTGCGGAAGAAGTTGCGCAGCTTCACATTCTGGTTCAGCAGCACGGCCATCGCCAGTGAGCAGGCCAGCGTCAGCGGCACAGTGCCGATGACATAGACGATGGTGTTTTTCAGCGCCGCCTGAAAGATCTTATCGGTGGTGAAGAGCTTTACAAAGTTCTTCAGGCCGATAAATTCGATGGCGTGGCGGCCGTCCCATGCGCAGAAGGCCAGCGCAATGGCAAACACCATGGGCACCAGCGTAAACACGCAGAAACCGATGAAGTTTGGCGCAATAAAGGAATACGCGATGAGAGAATCGCGGGTCGATTTTTTTAGCACTTTACGGGGAGTTTTATTCTGAACAACAGCACTCGCCATAAAAGAGCCTCCTTTCCAGGAAGTATAACAGCTTACCAAAAAATGAGCGGGGCGGGCGCTGTGCATACCCGCCCCGCTCGGACAGGGCTTTTTCCAATGTGTGTTTATTGGAAAATAATGGGGAATGAAAATGATGAAGAAGGAGAAACGCTAAGCAATGCGAGAAACGCTTTATCAGCCGAGAACTGCGGGAACCTGATCGTTCATGTTCTGGATGCCCTCGTCCACGGTCTCGCTCATGGTCATAATGGCATCGTGCTCGGCGTTCAGGATGGTCTCGATATCAGATGCATACTGGGTGTAGGGCATTTCCAGATAGACATTGCTGGTGGTCAGTGCATCCACGGAATTGCTGTCCTCAGGGAAGCCCTCGGTGGACTTGATGATCTCGGCGGTAGCATCGGAGCCGCAAGCCGGGAAGGTGCCGGTCTTGGCAATGGCCTGTGCGCCCTCCTCGGAGACACACCAGTTGATGAAGTCGGCAGCGGCCTCAGCCTTGGGAGAATCGGCGTTGATGGCCAGGCTGGTCACAGTGCCCAGCGTAGAACCGGCAGCTGCACCGGCGGGGTGCGGGTACTTGACGATGCCCCAGTTGAACTTGGTCTCAGCATCCTTCATGTAGGCTTCCAGCGTGGAGATAAACCAGCTTCCCATGTTGACCATTGCGCACTGCTGGTTCTCAAAGGCTGCGGAGTAGTGCAGAGAGGATGTCTTGAGGTAGCCGTAGTCCATGCAGATGCCGTCCTTCTGCTGGGCAATGACCATATCGTAGGTGGGCTTCATGAAGTCGTAGGTGCCGTCGATGATGGTGTTCTTGCCGTCCAGAATGGAGAACAGAGAAGCGGCGGAGCGCCAGGTGTGGTAGTGGCAGCCATAGACCTTGGTATCGCCGGAGCCGCTGGTCATCTTGCGAGCCAGAGCATCGTAATCTTCCAGCGTCATGTCGTTGGAGGGATACTCCACACCGGCCTTATCGAACAGGTCCTTGTTGTAGTACACCACCCAGAAGTCGCTGCGGAAGGGCACGGCGTAGAAGTTGCCGTCGTCGGTGGTCAGCTGCTCGATGGTGCCGTTGAAATCGCCGGCATCGCGGGTCAGCACCTCGTTCAGGGGCTTGAGGTAGTCCAGATTGATCAGGTTTGCGTAGCCGGGGATATCCTTGACGGTCACGACATCCAGATCGGCGCTGCCGGCCAGCTGGGTAGCCAGAACGGTCATGTAATCGCTGGAGCCAAGGTCCACCATCTCGATGGTAACATCCTTGTGGCTTGCCATGTAGCCGTCGGCCATGGCCTGCCAGTAGGGGGTGGACTCCTTATCCCACACCGACCACTGCAGGGTAACAGGGCCTGCGGCTGCGGATGCAGCGGTGGAACTGGCAGCGGAGGAAGCAGCCGTGGAGCTGGCGGAAGAGCCGCCGCAGGCGCTCAGGGCAGCAGCTGCGCCACAGGCGGCGGCAGCGGTAAGGAACGAACGGCGAGAAATCTTTTTCATAAGTGTGTCCTCCTTCAGGGCAGTGTGTGTTTCGTACGGCGGTGTCCCCCGTGCTTGGGAGCCGCTTGCTTTTGTTGACACTAGGATACCGCACAGGCGCAAAAAACGGAATGGAAAAAATTCTGGAACTGTTGCAGTTTTTCTGCGTCTTTTTGAAAAAGATGCACTTTCTTACACTGGGGTCTGCACTTTCTTGCTTTCTTGCACAGTTTACATCCTCACCGAAAGAAAAAAGCGTATAAAGCGCACAATTTTCATGCAAAAAGCCGTTGACAAACAGCGTCGGAATCAGTACTGTATAAAGGAAAGAATACAAAATATTACCGGAAAGGAGGTTCCGTCATGAAAAGCAGTCATCGTTTCCCTCTGCGGCGGCAGATCATGTGGGGGATGCGTTTTTTTACCCTCCTTACCTCGCTGGCTGTGGGCGCAGCACTGTTCACCCTCTCCAACCAGTATGTGCGCGCCAACTCTCTGCAGGCGGCGGAGTTCAACCTGCGGCTGGTGGCTACCTCCATCGAGACCAGTCTGGACAGCGCCGATGACCTTTTGAACTGGGCTTCCATCAACAGCACCGTGCGGCGGTACATCTCGCAGGAGGATGTCAATGGCGCCCAGACCATTGCCGCCTACAAAGCTGTGCAGGAAAAATACTATTCCAGCACCCTGTACAGCCACATCCTCCGCTTCTTTATTACCAACGAGAATGACCGGCATTTGCAGTTCGGCACGCTGAACGCCTCGGCGGCGCTCAACCGCACCAGCGTAAAGCAGTTTTTCTCCAAGGGGTACGGGATGCAGTTCACCACCGACCCGCTGCTGCCCGGCAACCCGGATTGCATTGCCATCAGTCAGCCTATCCGCTGCGGCAAGGGCACTCTGCACCGGGGCAGCACCTACCTTGCACTGGATACCGCCATCGTCACCGACCCGGCGGCGGGTTACAGCCTGACCGACGGCAGCGCGCTGTACTGGGAGACGGGCAGCCGCCTGTGGCAGATCGAAAATGGCAGCCTGACCGAGACCGAAAACCGGCTGCGGGAGGTAGCCTACACCCTGCGCACCGAAAGCAATAACGGCATGACCGAGCAGACCGCGTGGCAGGGCAAGGTGCAGCTGAACGGCCAGAGCTACTATGTTGTCAAGGTTACGCTGAACGGCCGCAGCGCGGCGCTGGTGCAGCTTTTGCCCGCAAGCACCTTTTTGCAGCACTACGGCGTGTACCTGTGGCTCATCGCCCTTGGCATAGCCATCATCTGGGGACTAAGCTTTTTTATACAGTATTGGCTGGAATTGGTCATCACCCGCCCGGTGGAGGCGCTGCAAAAGCGCATCGAGACCGTGGGCAGCGGCAACTTTGCCCCGGACCGCGCGGTGGAGTGGAACAACGAGCTGGGCGACATTGGCCGCGGCATCAACCAGCTTGCCGAAAACGTAGACAGCCTGATGACCCGCCGCGTGGAGGACGAGCGCCGCAAGCAGGAGCTGGAATACCGGATGCTGCAAAACGAGGTAAACCCGCACTTTATCTATAATACCCTCAACAGCATCCGCTGGATGGCCACCATCCAGAATGCGCCCGGCATTGCCGAGATGGTGACTGCCTTTGCGCGGCTGACCAAAAGCATCTCCAAGGGTACCCAGAAGCTGGTGCCCCTGCAGGAGGAGCTGGCATTGCTCAACGATTACTTTACCATCCAGCAGTACCGTTACGGCGGCGACTTAGAGATAGAGGTCTCCCGCATTGAAAGCGAGACCCTGTGCTGCGACTGTCTGATCCCCCGGTTCACCCTGCAGCCTCTGGTGGAAAATGCCATCTTCCATGGGTTAGAGCCCAAGGGCGGCCATGGCAGCGTACTGCTGGATATCTCCACCGACCTGGAAAACGGGGATGTGCTGCTGCGCATTACGGATGACGGCGTGGGTATGCCGCCGGAGCTGGTGGCGCACCTTCTGGACGAGCCCACCGAGGAAGCCGAAAAGACTGAAAAGTTCCGCCATGTCGGCCTGTGGAACGTAAACCGCCGCATCCGGTATTCCTTTGGCGAGAGCTATGGCCTGACCATTGAAAGCGAAGAGGACGTGGGCACCGAGGTCACCATCCGGCTGCCCTATCAGAAGAAAGGAGACAGCCATGCTGCGGATATTACTGGTGGATGACGAGCCGCTGGTGCTCATTGGTCTGCAGGGCATGCTGGAATGGGAAAAGCTGGGCTACACCGTCTGCGGCACCGCCCGCAACGGCAAGCTGGCGCTGGAGCTAATCGAGCGGGAAAAGCCGGATATCGTCATCGCAGACGTAAAAATGCCGGTGATGGACGGCCTTACCCTTGCCCGCACCTGCCGGGAGCGCAGCGCCCTGCCCGCCTTTATTATGCTGACAAGCTTTGAGGAATTTGATTACATCAAGCAGGCCATGGGTGCCGGGGTGGTGGATTATTTGGTCAAATTAGACCTGACCCCCGAGAACCTGCAGACCGCCCTTGCCAAGGCCGCCGAAAAGGTAAAAAAGGAACATACCCTGCTGGGCGAAGTACCGGTGCAGGAAAACCTTGCCGAGAGCGTGCGCAGCTATCAGGAGCGGTTTTTCGTGCGGCTGTACGCCGGGCTGTTCCCGGACGAACAATCTTTGGAGCAGCCCTTGCAGCACATGGAGCTGGAGCTTACAAGCGACACCTATCTTGTAGCCAGCTGCGAGATCATTGCCAACACAGAGCTGACCCCCGCCCAGCAGCTGAAACTGAGCTTTTCCTGCGGGCGTATGCTGGAGACCACTCTGCAAAGCTATCTGCCCTGCTATGTGACCGGCGCAGATGCGCTGCGCGGCAATGTGCTGTTCTGTCTGACAGCGCAGCAGGCGCAAAGCTACCGGACGGTGCTGCGCCCGCTGCTGGAACGCGCCAGCCAGATCCTATACAACTACTTCACGGTACGGCTGCTCTGGGCGGTGGGACGCCCCACCGGCTCGCTGCTGGGGCTGGCGCGCTGCTGCCGGGAAAACGCCCACCTGCAGCCCCTGCTCACGGTGGAACAGCCCATCCAGTTCGTAGAGGTCAACGAGGGCGATGCCACAGCCGGAAAGATGCAGGTAGTGGCACAGGTGCAGGAGTATATCAAGAATCACCTTTCGGAAAAGCTGACGCTGGCAGATGTGGCTGCGGTGTTCAATTTTTCGCCCAACTACCTCAGTCAGCTGTTTGGCAAATACGGCGACAGCGGCTTTGTGGAGTACATCACCGAGACCCGCATTGCTGCGGCCAAGGAGATGCTGGAACAGGGTGATTTGAAGGTCTACGAAATTGCGGAAAAACTGGGCTACGAAAGCGCCTTCTATTTTTCCAAGGTGTTCAAAAAGGTCACCGGGCTCAGCCCGCGGGAATATCAGCAAAGTATTTGAAGTCGGAGGCTTTTATGATACAGGAACAGCTTGCCTTTCTGCCGGAATTTCTTCCCGACTACCGCCCCTTTCCCCCTGCCAAAGAGCGCCCCGCATGGCTGGCTTTACCCCCGCGGGCAAAGCACCGCTTTTTGAAAGCCGGAGAAGCCGCGCTGCAAACACCCCTTGCGCCCCTGCCGCTCTCCCTCTGGCTGGATTTCACCCGCACCGGGCAGCGTGCCGCATGGGAGGCGGCTTATTTTTCCCGCCGGGCGCGGCTGTGCGCACTGGTATGCGCCGAGTGCGTAGAGCACAGCGGGCGCTTTCTGGATGCCATTGCGGATACCGTATGGGCGCTCTGCGAGGAAAGCGCATGGCAGCTGCCTGCCCACAACAGCTATGTGCGGGACACCCCGCAGCTGCCCCTGCCGGACACTTCGAAGCCTATTGTAGAGCTTTTTGCCGCCGAGACCGGGGCGCTGCTGGCGCTGACCCGCTACCTGCTGCACGACGAACTGGATACCACCGCGCCGGGCATTGCAGCGCGGATGGAGCGGGAGCTGAACGCCCGCATCCTGACGCCCTATTTTACAGGCCACTTCTGGTGGATGGGAAACGGTGCGGAAGCCATGTGCAACTGGACGAGCTGGTGTTCCCAGAACGTGCTGCTCACGGTTTTTCTGCTGCCCACCTCGCAGGAACAGCGCTGCGCAGCGGTAAAACAGGCCGCGTATAGCCTGGACTGCTTTTTGAAGGACTACGGCGCGGACGGCTGCTGCAACGAGGGCGCACAGTATTATCGCCACGCCGGGCTGACCCTGTGGGGCTGCCTTGAAATTTTATCTGCCGTAGCACCGCAGGCCTTCTGCGCCCTGTTCCATGAGCCTAAAATCAAAAATATTGCGGAGTACATCTGCAATGTCCATGTAGAAGGGCCTTACTACCTGAACTTTGGCGATTGCAGTCCCCTTGCCGGGCGGTGCGGTGCGCGGGAATACCGCTTTGGGCAGGCCGTTGGCAGCGATGCTTTGCAGGCACTTGCGGCGGCAGACTTCCGTGCCGATGCCGACCCCGACCACCTGCAGAACCCGGACGACAGCACCCACATCAACCTGTGGTACCGGCTCATCACCGCCTTTGCAGAGCAGGAGCTGATGGAATGCGCTGCAATTCCCCAGCATCTACCCACGGTGTGGTACCCCAGTGTGGGCATTTACGCCGCACGGCAGGGTCGCTGGGTGTTAGGGGCAAAGTTTGGCTCCAACGGCGACAGCCACAACCACAACGATACCGGCAGCATTACTGTATACAAAGACGGGAGGCCGTTCCTGATCGATATCGGGGTGGAGAGCTACACCAAAAAGACCTTCAGCCCCCAGCGGTACGAAATTTGGACGATGCAGAGCGCATGGCACAACCTGCCAACCTTTGACGGCATCCAGCAGCTGCCCGGCGCGGAATACGCCGCCCGGGAGGTGCACACCACGGAAAACAGCATCACCGCCGAGCTGGCAGGCGCGTACCCGCCTATCCCAGGGCTTACCACCTACCGCCGCTGTGTATCGGTCAGTGAACAGGGCATCACCCTGCGGGACGAAACAGACTATCCCGGCACGGTGGATCTGACCCTGCTCACCGAGCAGCAGCCTGCCGCCACCGCAGATGGCTTTGCGGTGGGCACGCTGGGCGGTATCCGGTTTGACCCGGAAAAGGTCGCTGCCAAGGTCACACCGGTACCCATCACCGACCCGCGCCTGCGCACCGCATGGCCGGAAACGATCTATAGGATCACCCTGCATTTCAAAAAATCACTGAATGTCGTGCTATATTAAGGAGAACCGCCATGGAGACCATCAAGCTGAAAATTCTGGACGAAGTGGGTCACACCCTGATGACCTGCGATGCCGACACCAACGTATCCCTTGTTTACACCAACTCCTACAAGCCCGGTGACCGGGTGGCGCTGGAAATCGACCATCCCGGGCAATACTGCGTCATTCAGTTTGAGGACACCATGCCCGAAGCCCTTGTGTATGTGGTAAAACGGGAGATCAATTTCCATATTCCCTTCGGGGAGCAGGCCATCACCTACTCGCCCAAAAGCTTTGTGGGCAGCCGCCATGTCGTCCGCGCACGCCTTGCGCTGCCGGAAGAAATTGCTGCACGGCGGAACTTAGCCTTCAACTGCTACGATGAGCACGGCGACACCGGCTTTTATCCCCACGCCAGTGCCAACGTGGAAACGCGCGGTGAGGCGGTGTTTGCCGCCCGCAACGCCATCGACGGCATCTTTGAAAACAGCGCCCATGGGGAATACCCCTACCAGAGCTGGGGCATCAACCGGGACCCCAACGCCGCCCTGACTCTGGATTTTGGCCGCGAGGTATTATTGGAGGAGCTGCGCATCACCGAGCGGGCAGATTTTCCGCACGACAACTACTGGGTAAAGGCTACGGTAGAATTTTCTGATGGCAGTCAGCTGGACATTCCGCTGGTAAAAAGCGCCAAGCCCCAGAGCGTTGCCTTTGAGCCCAAGCGGGTGCGCAGCCTTGTGCTGAAAGACCTCATTCAGTCCGAGGGTACCTCGCCCTTCCCTGCCCTGACCCAAATCGAAGCCTTTGGCACCGAGGTGAAATAAAATGAGCCTATACAATTCTCTCTATGAGCGGGAAGGGCATGGCATCAGCCCCAACGAGCCGGAGAAAAAGGGCTTTGCGCGCTTCTGCCAGATGGTCGGCCGCGACCTTGGTCAGCTGCTAGGCACAAACCTGATCGTCTGCGTGCTTTGTCTGCCCGCCGCGCTGGGCGTTTCGCTGGGTGTGACCTTGCTTTCCCTGCCGGTCACGGTGGTGTGCAGTCTCCTCACCGGTCTGCTGGTCGGCCCTGCCATGCTGTTGCTGGCAGATTGCGCCCTGCGCAGCTTGCAGAACGACCCCTCCCAGTGGCTGCCCCGGGCAAAACAGACCCTTGCCGCCCACTGGAAATCTGCCTGCGGCTTTGGCTGCATTGGCACACTGGTGCTGGGGCTGCTGTGCTTTGTATCGGCCTTTGTATTTGAGACCGCCGCACAGCAGGGCTACTACCCCGGCCTTGCCGTGCTGGTATTTCTGGCGCTGGATTTTCTGGTGCTGGCGGTTTTCAGCACCCTGTGCGCCGCTGTACTGCCGCTGCAAGCCCCGGACAGCCTGCTGCGCCGCGCGGGCAGACTGCTGCTTAACACACCGATCCGCTGCGTGGCGGCAGGTATCGTGATGCTGGCAGGCATCGGCGGCATGCTTTTGCTGTTCCCGGTCAGCGTATTCTGGGCAGTGCTGTTCGGTTTCTGGTTGCCCGGGCTTGCAGCCATGCAGACCCTGTTCCCCGTTTTGCGGCAAGAATACGGCGTACAGGTGCGCACCATTCCGCACCCGGCAGCGCCCGATAAGATCCTGACCGCGCAGGAGCAAAAAAGGCGTTCCCGCGTCAACTGGTGGTACTACAACTGGGGCATCGTAGTTGTGGCGGCTATGGTCATTGTAGGTGCAGCGTATGTGGCACACGGCCTGCTGACCGCCGTAGACCCCGATTACACCGTGGCGGTGGTCACGGCAGAAGCCCTTCCGGACGATGCGGTGCAGCGTCTGCAGACTGCGCTGGCGGGCTATGCGGACGATGCCAACGGCGACGGGGCTGTGGTGGTGCAGGTGAACAACTACACATGGAGCGCCAACGCCGCCCTGACCGACATGAACGGCCAGATGGCTGGTGCCACCCAACTGAACACCGATCTTGCCAACGACGAAAGTACAATCTGGATCCTCGAAGACCCAGAGGGCTTTGAGCAGGCTTATGGGGCGCTGAGCGAAAAGCTGGGTGCCGACTGGGCCGGACAGCTGATCGACTGGGACGAGCAGCCGGTACTTTCCGCTCTCGATCTTGGAAGTTATAACACCACTACCGATGGTAGCCAGCGCATTGCTGTACAAAGCTGTTTTGCTGGCTGTAAAATTGCGATTTTTGACAGGGAAGATCGTTTATGGCGTTCTTTGAGCTCTTGATTCAATTGTTAATCCATAACCGTCCTTTTTGTCAGTTTTTATGCAGTGTGGGTTGCTCCCCATGTAGACAATCGGCAGCATTTTGTGCTATATTAGCAACAACTAACCACTTTTTGCACAAAGGAGCTCCTAATGAATCAAATATCCGATCTTCCTAATCCACTGAAAATTTTATTTCAGGAATACAATCAAGGCCAAATCGAGTCTGTCGGCTTCCGCAGCTTTACTCTGCACGCTGGTGAGAGCAATAGCTACCACACACTGAAAAGTGCACTGATCGTCCCAGTATCAGGCCGGGCCATCTTCTCATTCGAGCACGAACCATTTATTGCCAAGCGAGGACTATTCCTGCACGGATGCCCCAACAAGACCCTGACCATTTCGGCCATGGGCGAGCAGGATTTCCGCTACATCAATATGTACTACGAAAACGATTGCCCGTTGCTGTTCTCCCACAAGCTCAAAAATCCGGAACAGACTTTTTCCATTCTGGAGCAAATCTTGAAGCTCCACCCGGATGCTGACATCCGTAGTCAGTACCAGCAGGAAAAGCTGACAGAAGAGTTCTTCGCCCAGATTTTTGCAGATTTTCAGCCCGAGGAAACTTAGTAAGATTACCCCTCACGCTAAAGCGGAAAAGAAAAAAGCATTGCTTCCCAATGAGGTTGATATTCTGATGAATGTAGTTGTAGAACCACGCGCCCGCGTATTCTGCGCCCTCTGTCTGTACTGCGGGCTTCGTAAGGAAGAAGCACTTGGATTGCAATGGTCGGACATTCAAAGCAGCTCTCTGACCATCCGGCGCGCTATGACCTTTCTGAACAACCAGCAAGATCCTGTAGATGATCTCAAAACAAAGGCCGCACACAGGGTCGTTCCTATCCCGGACAAGCTCAGATTCGTCTTGCTTGAAACACCACACTTGAGCCGGTATATCGTCCCAGCCGCCGATGGCGGAGATATGACCCGCTCCGCATTCACCCGGTTGTGGAACTCTCACGTTGCGGCCCTTGTGCCGTTCTCCCTGCATCCCCACATGCTGCGGCATACCTACGCAACGACACTTTATCGTGCATGGGTAGACTTACGCACAGCACAAAAACTTATGGGGCACAGCAGCATTCAGGTCACCGCCGATATTTATACTCATCTGGAACAAGAAGACTCGCTCCATGTCGCTGATAAACTTAACGAGTATCTTTCCTGCAAATCGGAAAACTCCGCAAAAAGTAGTCAAAAGTTAGTCAAGCTCGCCATTTGACACAAAAAAGAAGCCACACAGCACGTTTTTCAACGCTACTGTGTGGCTTTTCTGGTGCACCTCGCGCACTCATATCCGAACTTTTCTCCGCTTTCACAGCTTCCCCGAAAGCGACCGTTTCTGTACCTTCCTTATAGTTAAAGGTAATAAGTACCTTATCATCGTAGAGATAGATGGCATTGATGAAGGTATCCACCAGCGCCTGCCGCTGCTCCGGCTGGGTCATATCCAGCTTACGGAAACGGAGCAGCCAGAACCGGACGAATTCTTCTTTCATCTTCGGTTTTGCCAGCCGTTCCTCTGCAATGCGGGCTTGCAGTTCCTTCCGCTGTTCTTCCAGCGCTTCCAGCCGCTCCTTGGTGGAACTGGTCAGAATGCCCATCTGGATGGCATTCAGCATATTGGTGATGCCGACTTCCGTTTCTTTCAACTGCTTTTCATAGATGGGCAAATCCGTGCTTTCCTGATTTTGCAATTCCATGACTTTGGCAATGATGGCATTCATGGAAGCGTCATCTTCCACCAGCTTCATGGTTTCGTTGACCACCAGATCTTCCAGCCACTGTTTCCGCACGGCCTTTTTATCGCAGGTCTTTTTCTTCTTGGCAGCAGCACACTTGTAATAGGTGTACATCTTCCCGGTGTGGCTGACACCGCTTTCTCCGAACATCAGCGCTCCGCACTTGCCGCAGTACAGCTTGGTGGTGAGCAGATAGCTTTCCTCTGCCTTATGACGGGCAGGGGCTTTTTTGTTTTTCGCCAGCTTTTCCTGCACCTTGTTGAACAGGTTCGCGTTTGCGCAGCGAAGCGGAGCAATGAAAGCCCCAGTGGGGCTTTCAAGCGACAGAACGGTCTTGCGCAGCAAGATGGAGGGGCCTTACCCCGACAAGTTCACCTGATACGAGTGCCAGAATTGCATTGGGCTGTACCACATCCCGCAGACGCAATTCGCCGATGTACCGGCGATTACTCAGCATCCGCTGAATCGTATTGTAGGACATCTCCCCGCCCATCGAATTCTTAATGTTGTGCGCCTTTAACCAATCCCGCAGGTCGGTCATAGTCGCGCCGTCTGCATACTTCTGGAACGTCTGCTCCACATACGGAGCCAACAACGGGTCGGGCTGGTAATGCCGGGTCTCATCGATCATGTAGCCGAACGGAATCGTGCCGCCATTATAAATACCCTTGAGAGCGTTCTCGGTCATGCCGCGCACGACCTTTTCAGACAGGTCAGCCGAGTAGTATTCGGCGTAACCTTCCAGCACCGATTCCAGAATAATGCCCTCCGGGCCAGCCGAAATGACTTCCGTCGCCGACACCAGTTTCACGCCGTTCCGCTTCAGTTGGGTCTTGTACCGTGCGCTGTCGTAGCGGTTCCGGGCAAAACGATCCAGCTTCCAGACAATGATGACATCAAAGATTTCACGTTCACTGTCCTTAATCATCTGCTGGAACTGCGGGCGGTTGTCCGTTTTTGCAGAAACGGCACGATCGATGTAGTGTTTGACCACCGTAAAGCCGTTCTTCTCCGCATAGGCGGTGCATTCCCGGATCTGACCTTCAATGGATTCTTCACGCTGACTGTCAGTAGAATAGCGGGCATAGATCACGGCGGTCACGGCAAGCACCTCCCATTTATACATCATTGAACGGTGGAGCGTTCTTTCAAAACAGTGTTTCGTATAATGTATATACCACAGTTTTTAACTGAATGCAAGACTTTTTCCCAAATAAAAGCCGCCCTCATTCTCAGATCGTCCAATTCCGGCTTGCCGACTGCAGATCCACCATGTGGGTATACAGCCCCTTCCGGGCGTACAGCTCTGCCGGGCTGCCCTGCTCGGCCACGATGCCGCCCGACAGCACCATCACCTGATCCGCACCGGCTACGGTGCGCATTCGGTGAGCAATAATGAGAACCGTTTTATCCTTGATAAGTCGTGACAGTGCTTCCTGAATGGCTGTTTCGTTCTCCACATCCAAACTGGCGGTGGCTTCGTCCAGCAGGATGATGCCAGAAATACCATGAGCGTTACAAGAATCGTGATTTTCATTTCGACTTTACCTTTTCTCCTTCACGTCCGCAAATATGGCAGATCATTGCATTCCCGCGTCGGGGTATTTGATGAGGCCATACAGCGAGGAGCATCTCCCATGTATTGTTTCAAAGTACGGTAACGATCAGGGCTGTCAGCGCGGCGATCGCGGCAAACAGCGGCATTCCGTGCAAAAACGATTCGATATGCTTTTTCGGATCCTGATAGTATTTCTTCTCCGGCAAAAACGAGAAACGGATGCGTTTTGTACTGCGCCACCAGAGCAGATCGATCACAAGGAGATCGAACAGGCCCAATCCCTCGCCGAATGCAAGGAAGTACCAAAATGCTGACAGGTAATTGTTTAGGCCCAGCACACTTTTCAACGCAAGCCCCAAAACGGAAAACACCACTGTAAACAAAAGAAGATTACTGAGCAAAATGGCAGCGGTGGATTTTGCCTTCGGAACTGCTTGCCCAAGCTGAGGGTCGCTTTGCACACGGGTCTGAACCTCATCGGGATAGGAACGCAATCCGATGAGATTTTTCCTGTCCGTGCCTGTTCCGAGAAAGCATACGCCCCAATACAGAAAATAAAATACAGCAGCGATCATGATTTTCATATATATCTACGCTCCCATTCCATTTGCCGACCATCTCCGCTCCTGACGAACGCTTTTCATACCAAACTGTCTCCCCGCTATTATCTGACCTTCATGCAAAAATCGCAGCGGTCATTGCCGCGCCCCAACGTCATGCTTCTCTCCCAGATCAGCTTCGGATGCAGCCCGGTATAGCTGATGTCATCACTGTCGCAAAAGCAGCGGCACAGCTCCGGGCAGCCGTATTCTGTGCAGGTGTCGTGATAGGGACACTTCATCATATCCACACGCCAGACGCCGTTACCGGTCTGCAGTTCTTTTGGGGCAAAGCCCGCCGCCGGGCCGAAAATGCTCCGGGTGGATTTGACGAAAACGCCGGGAACAAGGCGGTAAAGCCCCGGTATGTGCAGCAGGGCGGCAAGCTGTTTGTGGCTCGTTCTCGCCAAGTGCTCCACATAGCCGTGAACGGTTTGCAGTGCCTCCTCTTTCGGCATGACCCGCTGCAAGGTCTCGTAGGCCGAAATGCCCGGCGATATCTGCCGCTTGAGGTGATATTGCTTTTCCTTGCTTGCATCTGCATTTTCAGCCAGCAGCGCACTCAGGCGCATATCAAAAGCGGCGTTCATCTGCTTTGCCTGCGCAGGAAAGCGTTGCGCCGCAGTCTCCCGAAAGTCACGGGAAAGATAGGTTTCCTTCGCCTTCATCGTCCGTCACCCCTTCTTTTTGTACCCGCAGTCGCAGTAGGGCCCGCCGGAGGCAAGGGTGTACTGCCGCACAAACTTTGTCACACCGCCTGCTTCGCTCATGGTGTAGTCCAGATGGCACAAAGCAGGGGTCAGGTCGTACAGACCCAGCTCCTTCATCAGCACACAGATGCCGCATTTTGTAAAGCGTCCCTCGTAGCCGCTGCCATCCGGGTATTCGTAAAAGTCCATGTTCCACGAGTAGGGGTTGCGGTCGGCGGCTTTCAGGGCAGCGGTGGCTTTCATGGCGGCAATATCCTTTGCGGTAAACTTGCTTTTTCCGCTCTTGCGGCAGAACCACTTCATCAGCGGCGTCATCTGAGCGTTCTCATAGTATACCGTCAGCGCCTCTGTATCCGGCCGCTTCTGCATACAGAGAACGAACGCCCCCAGCATGGCGCAGCCAATGATGTTCAATTGGAAGCGGTCGGCCTTTTCAAACTCCGGCAATTTGGCGATGATCTCTTTGTATTTCGGCTTGGCGCTTTTGGTGATCTGCTTTGCGGTGGCTGCATCATAGCCCAGTACCGCCGTCAGCTGCGTCTGAAACGATTTCGCAAACACGGCCCACATCGCCATAGGGATTCCCATCCAACGCATTTTACTTTTCCCCTTTCCATTCTGCCAGCACCCGGCACATCCGTTTCTCGATGTCTTTCCGGGTCTCCCGGCATTCCTTCGGATATTTCCGGGCCGCATGGAAGGCCCATTTCACAAATAGGCCGGAGCCAACCGGCAGCATAATTTTCAGCATCCCCTCCGGGAAAACGAAGTGGGTGCCGTGGGCATAAACCATCGTCTCGATCTCGCATTCATGCGGTTTTTCGGCAAGGCGCTTTTCCATCCGGCGGATATACTTTGCGGTGTCCCACAGCGCATCGTCCTCCGCGCCGATCAGCAGCAGCTTTCCCCGGATGTTTTCAACGGGAATGTATTCTTCCGGCTCGATCGGATGAGCTGTCTCGGAATCGTCAAACAGCTTGCGGGAGTTTACCATATCGCCGGTGCGTTTGCTCTCGGCGGCGATGCAGTGCCAATAGTCGGGATGCTGATAGCAAAACGGCATATAGGGCAGCGGCTTGCCCCGGTAGGAGAACAGCGATTCACCCTCGACCGGCCACTCCTTGCAGCCGTCCCTTTTGCCCTGCAGAAAGCCCTGCCACACAAAGTCGCTGGGTGTCATGGCAATGGTCAGGGTGATATCCGGGAACATGGCAGCCGCTGTCAGCGCAAGCGTTCCGGTGGTCGATGCACCGGCAATGCCGATCTTTCTGTTACCGTTAGCTTTCAGCCATGAAATTGCCGTCTCCACACGCTCAAGCGGGTAATTATGATGTCCGTAATCTTTTTTCGCGGGCGACATTGTGAGCACGTTTACACCGCACCCGCAAAGCCATTTCACTGCCGAGCGCGCAAGCCGATCCTCCGGATCATCCCCGATCATCGTGATGACCGCACAGTCTGAACCGCCGACACACGCCCAATACGCACCGTAAAAGCCATTGAGTTCCACATCAAAGTGCAGGTGTTTCATGCTCTCCCTCCAAATCCGATCTTCACGATCTGCATTTTCATCCCGTTGTCCCCAACCCTTGCGAGGAATCGGAAAAAGCCGCTGACGGAAGGGTCTTTCAGGTCGCTGTAACCCAGCATATAGCCCCGGCTGGATACCTGCAGGCGGCTGTCCCATGGGGAAAGCTCACTTTTGGCATCCGAAACGGCGAAATATGCCCCCACATCCTTGATCTTTGCAGTCTTGAGCCATGTTTTTGCGATCATCTTCACCGCCATACGGTTGGCGGCATCAAAGACCAGCACACCGCCGGGGAAAGCGTCTGCCATCCCCCGCACCAGTTTCCGGACCTGCTGGGTCGGGAAGTAATAGAACACCCCGGAGGCAAAAAACACCGCCCCGCCGGAGGCATCGATTCTGCCAAACCATGCGGGGTCTTTCAGGTCGCAGGGGATATTTTGCTCCCGCTCCCCGGCGGGCAGCAGCTGCTGCCGCAAGGCAATGACATCGGGAAAATCCAGATTGTAGATCTTGCAGCTGCCGTTGTCGCAGGCTCTGCCGGTGTTATCCAGCCCGCAGCCCAGATTGACCACCGCTGCGCCGGGGTGTTTTTTCAGGTATTCCCGCACCTCAAAGGCAAGGTCATTCTGCCGCATGGCCACCTCCAGCGCACCAAACCGCTGCATCAGGCCGCGGGAGCTTTTCTCCGCCCCTGAAAAATCGTAGTCGATCTGGTCGAGCAGACGAACCGCTGTTTCATCCCGGTAAAGGTTCGGGTACAGCTCCGTACACAGCTTCCGGGAATACAGTGGGAGGATCAGCGTCTCCTGCACGGTGTTTTTCTCGATTTTGTATTTCATAGGTTCCTCTCTCAGTAAAGAAAAATAGTCATCATTGCCGACAGCACCGCCGCTATGACTGCCATGCCTACCGTACGATAGGCACTGCGGATCGCTTCTTTTCGTCCTATGCTTCGTCCTCCTTACACTGTTTCACCGCTTTTGCGCTGTAACGCACAGCCAGCCCTTTTTATTTTTGTGGCTCAGAATCTTGCAGAATCCTGCCTGCTCCAGATATGTTTTCAGGGCAGTATCCGTGTAGATGGTCATCCCATTGATGATCTGTGTCCATTTGTCGTCTTTTGCGGTTTCGCCGTTTGCTTCATTGCAGATGAAAAAGACCCCGCCGGGCTTCAGCACCCGATAGACCTCTCTGAAATTCTGCACAAGTTCCGGCCAGAAATAGACCGTTTCAAAGGCGGTCACTACCTCAAACTGCTCCGATCCAAACGGCAGTTCTGTCACACTTGCCTGCTGCACGGTACACCGTCCTGCCGCAATGGCGCCCGCATTGACCTTACGCGCTTTTTCTACGCTGACAGCCGAATAGTCGATGCCCTGCACCTTGCCTTTTGGGCACAGCTTCAACAGCGTTTTGATGTTCGCCCCGCCGCCGCAGCCGCAGTCCAGCACCATGGCATCCGGGGCAGGCTGCAAAAAACGCAGCCCCCACGCTGCCATTGCGCTGTGGCCAACGTTCATCATGGCAACCATGATTTTCCCGCCAAGACCTACGGGCTTGCGGGTGTTTTCAAAAAAGGACATAACGCCACCCTCTTTCTATTTACAGTTCACAATGCAATGCTTTTCACACAGTTCCTCGCACTGTAGTTAGGCAAAGCTAACTTTTTGTTCTATAAAAAGCCGCATCTCAGCGGCCCTTCTGCCAAAATAATACGCCCTGCTGTTGTCGCTGTCAAGAAGTTCAGGTATTTTCGGAGATTCCGAAATAGATTTCGTTTTCAAGACCCCCAACCGTCACCCCAATGCCACATCCAGCACCATCATCACGCTGAAGCCTACCGCAAAAAACACGGTGCCAACGTTGGAGTGCTGCCCCTGCGACATTTCCGGGATCAGTTCCTCCACCACAACATACAGCATGGCTCCGGCGGCAAAGCTGAGCAGATAGGGCAAAGCGGGCACCACGATGCCTGCCGCCAGAACCGTCAGCACTGCCCCGATGGGCTCTACGACGCCGGACAGTACGCCGCCCCAGAACGCCCGGCCTTTTTTCATTCCTTCCGCCCGCAGGGGCATGGAGATGATGGCACCCTCCGGGAAGTTCTGGATAGCAATGCCAAGAGAAAGCGCCAGCGCCCCGGCGGCAGTGATCTGAGCCGTCCCGGCAAGGTATCCGGCATAGACTACGCCCACTGCCATGCCCTCCGGGATGTTGTGCAGCGTCACCGCCAAAACCATCATGGTGGTGCGCTGGAGCTGGCTTTTTGGCCCTTCGGCCTGCAAACTGTTCTGGTGCAGATGCGGGATGAGATGGTCCAGCAGCAGCAAAAACAGGATGCCCAGCCAAAAGCCTGCTGCCGCCGGGAAAAACGCCAGCCTGCCCAGATCTGCGGCCTGCTCCATAGCCGGGATCAGCAAGCTCCATACCGATGCCGCCACCATCACTCCGGCGGCAAAGCCGGTGAGGGCGCGCTGGATGCCGTCGCTCAGGGACTTTTTCAAAAAGAATACACAGCCTGCCCCAAGACTTGTGCCCAGAAAGGGGATCAGGATCCCCCAGAATGCGTCTTGTATCATGTCGAACCTCCTTGTGGTTAAATATAACTAACCACATAAAAAGTATACTGCGCTCCGGCAAAAAGGTCAAGGGCAATCCCGCATAATTCTAAGCGCCACAGCCGCCGGAACGGTGCTCAAGCCGTCAGGCGGGAATTGTGCGGTGTTGCCCAAGGGCTTTGCGGCACCTTCTGCCAAAAAATTAACCTTCATAAACATCCCCGCTTTTTCTTGACAACACCCCGTGGACGTGCTATTTTAATTTCCAGTAATTAGCTTATTCTAACCATCTGAGGGGTCTCGCCCCGCGGGTTTTTCTTTGCGCGAAATGTTAGGCTAAGCTAACCATATATTTTCAAACCAGTGATTGAGGTGTGTTACAATGAGATTGAAAAAAGTATTTGCAGGTGCACTTGCTGCTGCTATGCTGGTGTGCGCTGTGGCAGTCCCGGCCTTCGCTGCGGAAGAGGTGGAGCAGGAGAACTGCCTGTCCTCCAGCTACGTCCAGATGAACATCCCTTACGCCGATTTCTACAAAGCTGCTGGTGTGGACAACGCATCTGAAATCGATGCTGTTACCAGCGCCACCAAAAACAAGACCCGTGCAGGCAAGCTTGCCGCCGGTTCCTACCATGTCAACGCCGACGGCACCGACATCACCGGTGTTTCCTTCCCGGTCAAGGTACTGACCCCGTGGGCTCTGAAGAATGCAAAGCAGGTCACCGATGCCGACAGTTGCGACATCACCGTTACCCTGAAGGGCCAGGCATCCACTACCACCTATACCGGTGTGGATGCCCTGTTTGAGAACGAGAGCTACGCTTACTACAAGCTCAGTGAGACCCCCGCCTGCTATATCACCGCATGGTATAACCTGCTGAGCGGCAAGTGGGAGTTTGGCAAGGTCCACGCCACCGAGACCACCGTAGAGGGCACCACTGTGGAGCTGAATACCAACGGTCACCACGCCACCTACGAGATGAAAATCTCCGGTTTTGATCTGGACTACAAGACCAACAAGGTCTACGGCGTAGTTCTGACCACCGCCGATGGCAGTGAGTACGGTCTGCATCATGTGACCAACATCTGGCATGGCACCAAACTGGGCTTCAATGCCGATGATCCTTACTTTGCATCCATCATCGGCAAGACGATTACTCAGATCACCTTCTACGCCGCCGACGGTGTGTATGTCCTGCCGGTCAGCGTGGCGCTGTGAGGCTGCGGAAAACTGCCTGATCCAGCAAAATACAGTACAAAACGGCAAGGTCGCTTGAAGCAGGCGACCTTGCTTTTCTCTGTTTTGATGTTCGCCCCGCCGCCGCAGCCGCAGTCCAGCTCCATGGCCGGAACCAGCAAACTTCATCCTGATGTCGGCACCTTCTGCCGAAAAATTAGCCTCCATAAACATCCCCGCTTTTTCTTGACAAGGCTCTACAGGAGTGCTATTTTAGGTTTCGTCAATTAGCCAAGTCTAACCATCTGAGGGGCCTCGCCCCGCAGGTTTTTCTTTGAGCGAAATGTTAGACTGAGCTAACTATATGACCACAATTTTCTGCCATTGCGATGAAAGGAGAATTTTTCATGAAACTGAAGAAATTTCTTTCCCTGCTGCTGTCGGCGGCTATGGCGTTCAGTCTGTTGACCGCTACCGCCTTTGCAGCAGCCCCCGCCGAGGAGGAGAACGGCTTTTTCGATTTTCTGCTGGGCGAAAAGTACACCTACCTCTATGCTGCCCTGACTTGGGATGAGTACTGGGCAAACGAGAAGGTCTATGCTGCCGGCAACGCTGCCGCCTCTGCACAGCTGGACAGCCACGAGGAGCACGACCTTGGCGCATTTGATGCAGTCTCCCGCGCTACCGTCAACCACGGCCTGCACCGCGGCAGCTTCCAGAGCACTGCTGTGATCTACGCCAAGGACGGCAGCAGCTACACCGTTTCCCACTGGTCGGACGATGGCAAGACCATCTATCTGGTCGATGGCACCACCGTGGGCTGGAACCGGGGCACCATTACCAAGGCCGACGGTTCTACCGTGCAGATGGATCACTACGAGGTGCTGGGCACCAAGTATGTGCCGGTGCGCGTGGCCACCAGCGACCTTGCAGATTTCTGCTCCAAGTACACCGTGGTGGAAAACGGCGGTCAGCTGGTGGGTGGCTACTCTGAAAAGGAACTGACCGCCTATACCCTGACGGCTACGGTGGACGAAAACACCAACGGCCTGAAGTACGCAACCAAGAGCGGCGATGGCTACACTTTCTCTGCCGCACATACCGGCACCGGTTCCGGCGTGGCAGAAGCCGCCCAGAAGGCTGCTGATGGTCTTACCGTGAACCTGCGCAGCGGCAGCGATGTAGGCAGCTTTGGCGAGTTCATCCGTGTGGATCTGAACGGCAATTACGGCGAGCTGGGCTCCCGGATGCAGTCTGTGGTGTGGACCTACTACGGCGATGACAGCACCTATACCCACGCCAAGGCCTCCTACGGCACTAAGTTTGCAGCCGACAACTGGATGCACAAGTCCATGGGCATCCAGATGGGTCTGAGCGATTCCGCCCGCTGCCAGCTGCCGGAGGGTACCGATGGCACCGGCTACTGGACTATCACTATCCGCGCACTGGGCTATGCCGACACGGTGGTGAAGTTCCAGACCACTGCCGAGAACCTTGCCAAGCACGAGCTGGCAAGCGATGCAGACCGCGCCGCCCTGCAGGCTGTGGTCGCCACGGCACAGAGCAAGGCAAAGGCCGCTTACACCGCAGCCAGCTACGCTGATCTGGAGACTGAGCTCGCCGAAAGCGTGGAGCTGCTGAGCCGGGATACCCTGTATAAGGCTGCTGCACTGGAACAGGTAACCCACCTGACCGATGCTGTGCAGAACCTGAAGGCTGCCTGATCCAGCAAAATACAGTACAAAACGGCAAGGTCGCTTGAAGCAGGCGGCCTTGCTTTTCCGTGTCAGGAGAAGATGGAATGAACAAAAAAAGATGTAATGCGCTGCTGCCGCTGGTGCAGCTGCTCCCGGCGGTGGCGGCAGCGGCAGCCGTGCTTTTTGCCCTGCCCCGCACCGTGCCGGTGCTGGCAGCCGTGCCGGAAAGGCTGACGGCTGTGGTGGAGCAGCCGACAGAAGCCGCTTCCTCCGAAGCGGAGGAAGAAGCGCTGCCCAAGCTGCCCTATGCCGATGGAGTTTACGTCGGCTCTTCCTGGGGCTACGGCGGTGCCGTCCGGGTGCAGGTCACCATGGAAAACGGCAGCATCACGGAGGTCGAGATATTGGACGCTTCCCACGAGACAAAGCAGTTTCTGCGGCGCGCCAAGCGGCTTCTGACCACCGTGACGAAAGCCCAGAGCTGGGAAGTGGATGCCGTTTCCGAGGCCACCTACACCAGCCGGGGCATTCTGGGCGCGGTGCAGAACGCTCTGACCGGCGAGGTAGTCAACAACCCCCTGCCGCCGCAGCCGGAGCCCGCCGCACCGCTGGTGGTGGAGGAATTTACCGCGCCCTCTACCTATCTGGACGGCATCTACACTGCCGAAGCTATGGGTTTTGAGGGCGAGATCACGGTGCAGGTCACGGTGGCAGAGGATAAGATCACCGATATCACTCTTCTGAGCGCCGAGGATGAGGAGGAATATCTCTCTCAGGCAAAACAAGTCATCCCCGCCATTCTGGAAGGGCAGAGTCCCAACGTGGATGCCGTTTCCGGCGCGACCTACTCCTCCACCGGCATCCTGAACGCGGTCAAGCTGGCACTGGCAAAGGCGGCGGTTGCCCCGGCAGAGGAAGCCGAACCGGAGCAGGCAGCATCGGAAGAAGCGGCAGAAGCCGCGGCACCATCTGATGCAGAAGGATCCGAGGAAACGCCGGTCGCTGCGCCCACCGTGGAGGTGGTGCAGCCGGAAGAAAAGAGCGTCGTTCCCGCATGGCTCAAAGAAATATGGCAGCAGCTTTTCCCGGCAGATGCACCGGCATCCTCTGAACCGGAACCGGCATCTTCTGAGGAAGTGCTGCCGGCACCCGAAGCGGTACTGCCGCCGGAAGAGACCGAAGCCGAACCTGAAACGGAAGGAGCAGTGGAATGAAATACAAGAATTTTCTTCTCCGGGCGGTGAACCTGCTGCTGATTCTGGGGGCACTATGGCAATACCAGCAGGTGGCGCTGGTCCGGGCAGCAGCGGTGAGCCAGCGCAAGCAGGAGATCGCTGAGGTGGAAGCCTACAACGCTTCCGTTTTGCAGGCGCAGAGCGCAGCGCAGGCAGAGCAGACTCAAAGCGGCTACCGGGACGGCACCTATGAGGGCAGCGCCTTTGGTTTTGGCGATGTCATCCGGGTGTCGGTGACCATCCAGAACGGAAAAATGACCGATATTGCGGTGCTGGATGCCTCCGGCGAGGATAAGCCCTACTATAAGCAGGCGCTGCCTTTGCTGGATGAGATGCTGTCAGTACAGTCTGCCGGGGTGGATACCGTTTCCGGCGCTACCCTCACGGCAGAAGGTCTCATCGGTGCAGTCGAGGACGCACTGGGAAAGGCGGCAGGATGATGGAAAAAACACAGGCAAAGCCTTTGACAGTGGCGCAGCAGCGTCAGCGGGACAAAAAGCGCCGTATATGGCTGCGCACCGGGGTGCAGTTGTTCTTCTTTGTGTCCATGCCGGGCGCGTTCGTGGCCGGGTTTTCCGGGGTAAAGCAGATCTTTCTGCACATCGGTGCGGGCGAGATGCTCACAGCGGACAGCTTCACGCTTTCTCTGCTGGGGCTGTGCGGCTTCACTTTGCTGTTCGACCGTTTTTTCTGCGGATACGCCTGCGCCTTTGGCAGCTTGGGTGATGCCGTCTGGGCACTGTCCGGGCTTATCCAGAAAAAGCTGTTCCACCGCAAAAAGCCACTCCGTCTGCCGGAGCGGGCGGTGCTTTGGGGGCAGAAGGTCAAATATCTGCTGCTGGCGGGGCTGGTGGCGCTGTATGTGACCCGGCAGGAAAAGCTGCTGACCGGCGCAAACCCGTGGGAAGTGTTTTCCCGCCTGACGGCTCTGCGTCTGCCGCCGGAGGGCTTCGGCGTAGGCATTGCGCTGTTTGTGCTCATCTTGCTGGGCATGGCAGTGCAGCCCCGGTTCTTTTGTCAGTTCCTCTGCCCTATGGGAGCGGTGTTCGCCCTGCTGCCGGTGCTGCCCTTTGCGCGGCTGCACCGGCAGAGCGATGGCTGCATCCCGGGGTGCAATGCCTGCAAGCAGCAGTGCCCGGTGTGCCTGAAGCTGGAGGAAAGCAGCCTGCGCAGCGGGGAATGCATCGCCTGTGAAGCCTGCGTGGGCACCTGCCCTAAACAGAACATCCACCGGTGGGATATAGCCTTGTGCAAGCACCTGTGGCTGCCGGTGCTGGGTAAGGCGCTGCTCTTCTTCCTGCTGGGCTGCTGGCTGGGTTTCTGCCGGTTTATCTGAACCTAAAAGGAGGCCGTCGCACAACATTTGTGCAGCAGCCTCCTTTTGGCTGGGACGATTTGTCATTTTTACAGGGAAGGCTTCTGCTCCAACAGATCTGTCATGCTGCGCAGGCTGATGCCAAGGGTGGAAAGGTTATGCAGCATGGCGCTGGTAGCCGGGGGCAGGATGCCCAGTGCGCCCAGAAGGATGAGCGCTGAGTTGAAGCTGAGCACAAAGCGGTAATTGCTGCCCACCCGCTTTTGCAGGGCGTTGGCAATGACTTTTAACATTGTTAGTGGCAGCTTGATACGGAGAATCATTTTGGTCATGCTCACTTGCGGAAATTCGCAAACGCAGCCTATAAAGGTAGCAGAAAGATTGAATGCGTCGTACTTTTTTCGATTTTGCATAACGAATTTTTCAAAATCCTCTTGACGCATTCTACATACCGTGGTATTTTTCTTGTAAATTCCACTGATTTTGTGGAGTAACCTGAATCTCTCCACAAGATGCGGTCGTGTTCATTTTGAACACGGCCTCTCCGTGGATTATCCCAGAAAGATCAACCGCCCCACAACACACCCGATTCATTTTGCCGCCGATTCACCCGACAAAATCATCGCTGCGCTGCTTGGGCGGTATTTTTCTTTTCCGGGGAAGATTGCACCTTGAAAATTTCATGAGCCGCCCGAACGTGATACCGGCTTTCCAGTCAACGCCGCTGCACAAACAGGGGCAGGAACTTCGTTCGGAGCAAACGGTGGCCCCATTACATGAGCAGAGCCCCGCTACTTATTTTTTGCGTCTTAACAATTTGGAAACATTTGTTGAAAATGAGGTAGTCCAGTTCCGTTCTCTGCGCCATGGTCACGTCCAATCCATCCTCGACCCCAGTGCAGTCAATGGAGATCATTCTCCCATCCCGGAGCAGCAGCTCCACGCAGCCGGTGTCCATGTTGAATTTGCAGGTTCTTTCATCGTACTTCATACTCGTGTCCTTTCTACCTTACGGCACTCTTGCAGTGGTCTGTCGTGCTTTCTTATGATAAAGTCTGGGACGCTTTTCGATGGAAGCAAGGGATTCGTTCTGTTTTCCGAAGAACACAAAAAATCCGAACCCTTCTCCTATCGGAAAAAAGTTCGGATTTTGTTGTTGTGGTGCGCCTCCAGGGACTCGAACCCTGGGCCCACTGATTAAGAGAAACCGATGTGCAACATTCATCAATTTTCAGAATCACGCAGTTCCGTTATTTTTGTCGTTTCATCGAAATTTTATGTTTTGCATCCTTTGCATTATCTGCACATGATGTTCCGTCTTGCATCTGTTATCCAGCTATTCCGGTGTGCAAAAAGTGTGCAAAAATGTGCAGAGCCAAAATCAGCACCTTAAAACAGGTATCGGATTTTTATGCAATGGGGTGAAAACAGGTCTGTTTCATCCGGCGAAAGGCACACTCTATATCACCAATTTATACCACACATCAAATGTACATCAACAATTTGATTCTTGGCAGGGATATGGACAATCGAACTGACACCGCCTTATATAAAAGGAGTTTTACCATGAACAAATTGCTTTCCTGCCGCTACAACATGGACACCAACCGGATAGAAGCCCAGTTCGCTGATAGTTCTGCCGTTGCCATCGACTGCATCGCCATCGAGGACGAGTACGGCAACACCCCTGCACAGCGGGCAGAACTAGACTGGCTGCTGTACAACAAACCACTGGAATATGCACAGCTTGTGCTGAGTGGCGAGATGGAACACTATCTCTCGCTTGGCTGTGAGCACGGCAGGCTGGAAGATTAAGTCCCTATAAAGAACACGGTGCCCACCGACCTATGGTTTGCCATAAGCTGGTAGCATCGCTTCTTATCCATAAGCAACTCGCTCTTTTCGGCTAACGCTTTTTTGTAAATGTTTCCCTTGCAGAATCTCTCCAGATTCTCTATAATAAGAAAGAGCTTTATAAATCTTCTTTCAAATGTTGAATCTGCTCTTGGAGGTGAGTGAGCCCATGACCGGCAGCGGAGCAAATAACCGCGATGTTAAAAAAATCAACCGCATCCGAACGATTCGCAGCATTTTTTCCTGCGACCGAATCTCGCAGCCGGAGCTTGCGGCAAAAGTCAACAACAGCTGGCCGACCGTATTGCAGAATGTCAAAGAACTGATGGCGATGGGACTGGTGCAGGAGGTCGGCACCTTTGAATCCACCGGCGGGCGCAAGGCGAGAGCATTCGCTCCTGTACGGGATGCCAGACTTGCGGTCGGACTGGAGATTACCCAGAATCATGTCGGAGCAGTTCTGGTCGATCTGTCCGGTAACCTTCTCCGCTATGAGCGTAAAAAGCGTCTTTATGAGCGGTCGGACACCTATGCGGAAATGCTTGCCGGAATCGTGCAGGGGCTGATCGAAAAAGAGGGCTACCCGGTGGAAAAAATTCTGGGTGTCGGCATTTCGCTGCCCGGTATTCTGGACAAAGAGGGGCAGACATTGGTTTACTCTCATGCCTTGGGTCTGCGGAATGTTCCTACCGAAGAATTCAGCCGTTACATCCCGTTCTCCTGCCGGTTCATCAATGACGCGAACGCTGCCGGACTTGCTGAAGTGCGCGACCTCGAATCCCCCCGCAGCCTTGTCTACCTTTCTCTGAGCAACAGTGTCGGTGGTGCGATTCTGACCGGTGGAGCGCTCTATGGCGGCGACCATCTTCGTGCCGGAGAGTTCGGGCACAACACGCTCGTTCCCGATGGCCGCCCCTGCTACTGCGGAAAAAAGGGCTGTCTGGATGCCTATTGCTCTGCAAAAGTCCTCTCCCGACTGACTGACGGAAATCTTGCACTATTCTTTGATGGGTTGCGCTCTGGCGATGCAGCTTTGCAAACGGCATGGAATGAATACCTTTCTTACCTTGCTGTAGCAGTCAATAATCTGCGCATGACCTTCGACTGTGATGTAATTGTTGGCGGCTACGTTGGCGGATTTCTGGCAGAGTTTGGCGAACCGCTCCGGGAAATGCTGGTCGAGCGTAATACGTTTGAGCCGGACAGTTCCTACCTGAAGTTCAGCCGCTATAAGCTGGAAGCCTCTGCGCTGGGAGCCGCTCTGCTCCATATCGAAGCCTTCATTCAGAACCTATAAACCTTCCCATCGAGGACGGCACCTGCCGTCCTCGATTTTTTGCACAATTCCGCCGCTTTTTCCTTGTGCAGTTCTCCGAATCCGCGAAAAAGGGCTTGACTTTGGTTGTGCGGTGTGCCAATTTGTAGTCACATTCATAAACACTTTATAAAAGTTAATAAACAAACAAAAACGGAGGTCATCTTATGAAAGGCACAATGAAAGTTGCAGTCATGAACGGCATCGGCAAGATGGGCTACACCACCCGCCCGATCCCCACACCCAAAGAGGACGAAGTTCTGGTCAAGCTGGAATACGTTGGCATCTGCGGCAGCGATATGCACTACTATGAAACGGGTGCAATCGGCAATTATGTAGTCAAGCCGCCGTTCGTGCTGGGCCACGAGCCGGGCGGCACAGTCGTGGAAGTTGGCAGTGCTGTCAAGCATCTGAAAGTCGGCGACCGCGTTGCGCTGGAGCCGGGCAAGACCTGCGGTCACTGCAAGTTCTGCCGTGAGGGCAAATACAACCTCTGCCCGGATGTCGTGTTCTTCGCTACTCCGCCGGTAGACGGTGTTTTTCAGGAGTATGTGGCCCATGAAGCAAACCTCTGCTTCAAGCTGCCGGACAACGTAAGCACCATGGAAGGTGCGCTGATCGAGCCTCTGGCTGTTGGTTTCCACGCAGCCAATCAGGGCGGTGCTCATGCCGGTCAGACTGCGGTGGTCATGGGTGCAGGCTGCATTGGTCTGGTCTCCATGATGGCGCTGAAAGCCGAGGGTGTTTCCCGTGTTTACGTTGTGGATATCATGCAGAAGCGTCTGGATAAGGCTCTTGAACTGGGTGCAGACGGTGTGATCAACAGCCGAGAAAAGGATGCCGTCCAAACGATTCTCGACCTGACCGATGGTCTGGGCTGCGACCTCGTTATCGAGACTGCTGGTACAGAAATCACTACCCGCCAGGCCATTGAGATGGCGCAGAAGGGTGCAAACATCGTTCTGGTCGGTTACTCCAAATCCGGCGAGATGACCCTGCCTATGAGCCTTGCACTGGACAAGGAACTGACCTTCAAGACCGTGTTCCGTTATCGCCACATTTACCCCATGGCGATCGATGCCGTTGCTTCCGGCAAAATCAACCTGAAGGGCATTGTGACCAACATCTTTGACTTTGACGACATCCAGAATGCCATGGACAAGAGCATTTCGGACAAGGCCAACATCATCAAAGCAGTGGTGAAGATTGCGGAGGCAACGAAGGTATGAGTTTTCCGCAGGTTCTGACCGGTGTGGCGCACATTGGCATCCCGACAAATGATCTCGACAAGACCATTGCATTTTACAAGAAGCTGGGGTTTGTTTCTGCGCTGGAAACGGTAAACAAAGCCGCCGGGGAGCGCGTTGCGTTTCTTCAGCTTGGCGATCTGATGATCGAAACCTGTGAAAACCATCGTGCGGCGGAAAAGGCCGGAGCAATCGACCATGTAGCTCTGGCAACGACCGATATCGAAGCCGCCTTTGCTGCAGCAAAAGAGGCAGGGATGCACCTGCTGCATTCCAGCATCCAGTCACTGCCGTTCTGGGAAAACGGTGTGCGCTTTTTCATGGTCGAAGGCCCGAATAAAGAGAGAATAGAGTTCTGCCAGAAATTATAAGCATCGCGTCAAGAGGAGAAAGGAGCGCGCCGTATGAGTTACACAGCAGAGCCGAAACAGCAGGATATATGTACATTACTTACTGTGTACTGGTTCTGGGCTATACCTGCGTGAACATCCCTTATGGTACGCTCTGCGGCACCCTGACCCAGAACATCGAGGAGCGTGCGAAAATCAACACCTCCCGCTCCGTCTGTGCCATGATCGCCATCAATATCATCAACATCATCACCCTGCCTTTGATCTCTGCTTTTGGCGGTGATAATGCAGCACGGGGATATCTTCTGGTGACCGTCCTTTACGGCGGTATCTTCACCCTCTGTCACTGGTTCTGTTTCGCCAAAACCAAAGAGGTCGTCCAGCCCCCGGAGCGGGAAAAAGTCTCACTGAAAAAGCAGTTGGATGCAGCGCTTCAGAACAAGCCCTACCTGATTGCACTGGCGGGTCAGTTCCTGTTCGGTGTGACGCTGTATGGCCGCAATGCCGACCTGCTCTATTACTTCAAATATGTGGAAGGCAACGAGAATCTGTTTACCATCTACTCGATGATCCTGATCGTTCCCTCCATTCTGGGTGCTGCGGCATTCCCCTTCGTGTTTGAAAAGCTACGAATGAGTCCTTGCAAAAGGACTCGAACCCGGTTACAATGAAAGCGTCCAAATCCCCTGCCACAGAATCTTCTGACCAGACCAAAGCAGCCAAGCACGAACCTCTTGTTTACCGGGTGGAGGAAATCGCCCAGCTTTTGGCGATTTCTCCCCGTGCGGCGTACAACCTGTGCAACACCA
>ONZS01000032.1_pt1 | contig 171703 bp, 155 predicted proteins | sample 1670921 | NCBI WGS metagenome assembly ONZS01 (sample SAMN06348104, study PRJEB24527) | human gut metagenome | biome: human gut; feature: ankylosing spondylitis patient; material: feces | host: Homo sapiens | place: China | collected 2015-10 | reverse complement strand
GCTGGCGCTGCTGCTGCCGCTGAGGAAGAGAAGACCGAGTTCGACGTCATCCTGGCTGAGGCTGGCGCTACCAAGATGCAGGTCATCAAGCTGGTGAAGGAGATCACCGGTCTGGGCCTGAAGGAAGCTAAGGCTATCGTCGATGGCGCTCCCAAGGCTGTCAAGGAGAAGGTTTCCAAGGCTGAGGCTGAGGACATCCAGAAGAAGCTGACCGAAGCTGGCGCTAAGGTTGAGGTCAAGTAATTGAACCTCTTCTGAGAGTCGTTCATTCTTGAACAATGAGGTGCCCGTACCGAAAGGTGCGGGCATCTTTTTTTTGTTTGATGATCGGCATGTCTTTTCCGCATTCAAAAACTATGCTATACTGTTCTCAACAGGAGGAACGGTAGAGCCTTTGTCCCCTCTGCCGCAAAAAGAGAGTTTATGGAGCACCGCAACTGGAACAAAAACAACATCCGCACTTCCCTTTTGGGCTACGGCTGTATGCGCTTTCCCATCAAAGCCGACGGCACCATTGACGAAGAGCGCGCCGAAGCTTTGCTGAACACCGCTAAGGCCGCCGGTGTCAACTACTTCGATACTGCCTATCCCTATCACAACGGCCAGAGTGAGCCGTTTGTGGGCCGCGTGATCGCCAAATGGGACCGCAGCAGCTTTTATCTTGCCACCAAAATGCCGCTGTGGAACTGCAAAAGCCTGGACGATGCCAAGCGCATTTTTGAAGAGCAGCTGCAGCGGCTGGGCGTGGACTACATCGACTTCTACCTGCTGCACTCCCTGCACAAGGCCCGGTACGAAAAGGCAAAAGCCATGGGCCTTGTGGACTGGCTGTGGCAGCAGAAGGCCGCAGGACGCATCCGGAACTTTGGGTTTTCCTGCCATGACAACTCTGCCGGATTTGAGTATATTCTGCGCGACCAGCCGTGGGATTTCTGCCAGCTGCAATACAATTATCTGGACCGGGACGACCGTGCCGAGGAGATCTCCGGCGACCGGGGCTATCAGCTGACCGAAGAATGCGGCGTGCCGCTTATCATCATGGAGCCCATCAAGGGCGGCACGCTGGCATCCCTGCCTGCAGATGCCGCCGCACCGCTGCACGCCCTGCGTCCGGATGCCACCGATGCCTCCTGGGCGCTGCGCTGGGTGGGCAGCCACAAAAACGTGCATGTGATCCTCTCCGGCATGAGTGCTGAGGATCAGCTGACCGACAACCTTGCCACCTTTGGCCATTTTGAACCGCTTTCCCCCGCCGAAAATGCCGCTGTGGAAAGCGTAGCCAACGAGCTGCACCGCCGCATCAAGATTGGCTGCACCGGCTGCCGGTACTGTATGCCCTGCCCCATGGGGGTGGACATCCCGGACAATTTCAGCATCTGGAACAAGCTGGGCATGTTCGGCCAGAAGGATGCCATCAAGGCCCAGTGGGCCGAGCACTTCCCGGACAGCGAAAAGGCCCTGCACTGCGTGCGCTGCGGCAAATGTGAGGCAGTCTGCCCGCAAAAGCTGCCCATCCGCGATTCTCTGGCACAACTGCAAAAGGAGCTGGACGCACTGTAACTCCTTCCGTCATCGCTGCGCGATGCCACTTCCCTCAAAGAGGGAGGCTTTAAGGCCCCATCTCTGAGGGGGCTGTCGCCGCAGGCGGCTGGGGGAGTTTCATAACAAAAAAGACCGTCACACGTTTTTCGTGCAACGGTCTTTTTTATGCAGTTCTTACCACAGCCGGATGACCTTGATCACGCTTTCAGCCTTATCGCGGGCCAGCTCCAGATGGTGCTGCAGGGAATCTGCAGCACTGTCCCAGTTGTCGGCCAGAGCGGCATCCAGAATTTCCAGATGTTCGTCACAGGTCTGCTCCTGATTGATCATGCTCACCTTGCCGGTCATAATGCGGAAGCGGGTGTTCAGACCGGTGATGCGGTCATACGCCGAACGCAGGTACTTGTTGGGCAAAGTACTCATGAGCAGTTCATGGAACTCATCGTCCGACTCGCAGAAGTCGGTGATGCTGTCCGGGTGATGCATCAACTCGGCAAATGTCTCCAGCTGTTCCCGCGGGATGCCGCTGCCATAAGTACGCAGGGCGTAAGGCTCCACCAGCAGGCGCATCTCGAACATGCTGTGCACGTCCTCCTCGGTGATGCCGGAAACCATCAGGCCCTTCTTGGGCAGAATGGTGATCAGGCCTTCCTGCTCCAAGCGGCCAAGAGCATCCCGCATGGGGGTGCGGCTGATGTTGCCCATCTCGGCACAAAGCTTCTGCTCGTTCAAAAACTCGTTGGGCCGGTACTCGCAGTTCAGGATCTTGGTCTTAAGGTACTGGTATGCCTGCAGCTTCAGGCTCGGTTTGGTCTGCGACTCCATTTCTTTCATGTTCTGCACAACTCCTATTCCCTTTTCCCTTGTAAAGAAAAAGGTTCTTCTCCTATAATACTCTGGGGCGCATGCTTTTTAACTTCAAAGCATCTTGTATTCTTGCTGCAATCCAAGTAGTATTCCAGTTCTATTATTTCATAATAGGGCAATTATTACAATACTTTTTTATGAACTTTGGCGCGTTTTATGTTTTATCTAATTTTTATATCCCATTTTTGCCAAAATCAACAAGTTTTTTTGTGCTTGTAGCCAATGCCGCTTCTTTTGGCCCGGTTCTTTTGCATCCAATGCAAAAATATGCTACAATGTAAAAAATATTGAAAAGGGTGTGGATCTCTCTTATGGCACGAAGCGACGGCTACAATACCAAGACCCGTCAACTGATTTTAGATTATCTCATCAACAACCGGCAGCACGCGGTGAGTGCTTCCAACATTCTGGAGCATCTGGAAGAGCAGGGCGCAAGCCCCAACCCCACCACGGTGTACCGCTATCTGGACAAGCTGGCCGGGGAGCAGCGCATCATGAAATACGTTGCCGACAAGGGCGAAAAAGCCGTGTTCCAGTACGTGGACGAGGGCCGCCACTGCCGGGAGCATCTGCACCTCAAATGCGTGCAGTGCGGGCGCATCTATCATCTGGACTGCCACTTCATGGACGAGGTGCGCGCCCACCTGATGGCAGAGCATGGCTTTACCCTGCAGTGCGAGGGCAGCGTTCTGTATGGTTTGTGCCGCCACTGCGCCCAAAAAGAGGAACAGTCCGACTCTGATGGTCAAACCGCACAAAAATGCGCCTGCTGTGTTGACACGGACAAAAAGCCGTGATACAATGCATGCAAGAAAAAGCGTTGACCGGGAAAAGTAAGGTTTCAATGTCCTCTTTCAGAGAGTGCGGGTAGGTGGAAGCCGCGCAGAGAGCGAAACCCGAACGAACACCCGCAAGCTTCCCCCTGAACCTGTTTGTGCAGCAGTAGGGGCCGACGTGCGCCGCTCGTTATCGCGGCAGTGCTTTCAACGGGGAGAGCGCACAAAAGTGACTGGCATGGTTTTATGCCGGTAATTTAGGTGGCACCACGGATACGGCAGCATATTCGTCCTAGCGATTGGGATGAATGAGCTGCCGTATTTTTTATTTAAAAAGAGGGGTAAGAAATATGTGTTGTGTTATGGGCTATACCGGGCACGATCTGAGTGCCGCCAAATTCAAGGAATACCTGCTGCGCACGGTCATGCGCGGCCCGGACGACCAACGTGTGGTGGAAGGGCCTTTCGGTCTGATGGGTTTTGGCCGTCTAGCCATCATGGGCCTGACACCGGAAGGCATGCAGCCCTTCTACCGCGGTGCCGATTGCGTGGTGTGCAACGGCGAGCTGTACGGCTTCCGCTTTGAGAAAGAGATCCTCAAGCGCCGCGGCTACAAGTTCCAGTCCGACTGCGACTGCGAGATCCTGCTGCCGCTGTACTATGAGTACGGTCTGGATATGTTCCGCCACATGGACTCCGAGTTCGCGCTTATCATGTACGATTCCCGCAAGGACCGGCTCATCGCCGCCCGCGACCCCATCGGCATCCGTCCGCTGTTCTACGGCTACTCCAAGTCCAGCCACCAGATCGCATTCGCCTCCGAGATGCAGAACCTCATTGGCTGGTGCGACGACATCCGGCCCTTCCCCATTGGCAGCTACTACTGTGATGGCCGCTTCGTCCGCTATGAGGACATTGCCGATGTGCCCGCCCCCATGCAGGACGACATGGACACCGTGCTGCGGAATATCCGCGAAAAGCTGATCGCAGGCGTAGAGAAGCGTCTGGACGCAGATGCCCCTGTGGGCTTCCTGCTCTCCGGCGGTCTGGATTCCTCGCTGGTGTGCTCCATTGCCTCCAAGAAGCTGAACAAGCCCATCCGCACCTTTGCCATTGGCATGGACACCGATGCCATTGATCTGAAATATGCGCGCCAGACCGCAGAATATCTGGGCAGCGAGCACCACGAGATCATCATCAACCGGGATATGGTCATCAACAGTCTGGAAGAGGTCATCCGCCTGCTGGGCACCTGGGACATCACCACCATCCGCGCCAGCATGGGCATGTACCTGCTGTGCAAGGCCATCCACGAGCAAACCGATGTCCGCGTGCTGCTGACCGGCGAGATTTCCGATGAGCTGTTCGGCTACAAATACACCGATTACGCCCCCACCGCCGATGCCTTCCAGCAGGAGAGCCAGAAGCGCATCCGTGAGCTGTACATGTACGATGTGCTGCGCGCCGACCGCTGCATCTCCTCCAACAGCATCGAGGCCCGTGTGCCCTTTGGTGATCTGGATTTTGTGCGTTACGTCATGGCCATTGACCCGGAAAAGAAGCTGAACAGCTACGGCAAGGGCAAGTATCTGCTGCGCAAGGCCTTTGAGGGCGATTGGCTGCCGCCGGAGATCCTGTGGCGCGAAAAGGCCGCCTTCTCGGATGCTGTAGGCCACAGCATGGTGGACGATATCAAAGAGTATGCCGAGAGCCTTTACACCGACGAGGAGTTCCAGCTGCGCCGTGCAAACTATTCGGCCCACTGCATGCCGTTCACCAAGGAAAGCCTGTTCTACCGCGAAATTTTTGAGAAGTACTACCACGACCAGAGCCGCACCATCGTGGGCTTCTGGATGCCCAACAAGGCATGGCCGAACTGCAACGTCAACGACCCTTCGGCCCGTGTGCTGGCAAACTACGGTGCTTCCGGCGTGTAACGCCAGACCATTTTGAATGCGCTCCGCTTTGCTTTGCGCATGAATAGCGGAAAGAATATTCTATAATTTGTAGATCGGGAAAATCTGCGGATTTTCCCGATCTACTTTTTCACGAGAGGGAACCCTCTCCGTCATCGCTGCGCGGCAATGGGAGACGGGACATCTCCAGTCAAAGCCGCAAGGACGAAAACGGCTTGTCCTTCGCAAGCGTCCTCGCCCTCTCCGTCATCGCTGCGCGATGCCACCTCTCCCAAAGGGAGAGGCCTTGGCAAAGAGATGAAGTTTGCATGGGCTGCCAAAGGCTCTCCCTTTGGGAGAGCTGCCGAGCGAAGCGAGGCTGAGAGGGCTAGCTCTTCCCCCGCTGCGCCGCCGCTTCCATAGGAAGCAGGCGCGGCATCCGCCCCTTGCCGTCCAAGCTCCATCTGTGAAAATGCAATGCCGGGCGGTCCGCAGACCGCCCGGCATTGCTCTATTAAAATTATTTTTCCGCTATTCATGCCCAAAGCGCACGCGGCGGGCATTCTAAATTGTTGTGTTACATCCTGATTTTTTGTGCCGCGCGTGCAATGGACGCAAGCAGAGCCACCAGCCGCTTTTCGTCCATCTGGCCGCAGTAGCTGGTGAAGGTGTAGTAGCAGCCCTGCACGCAGAAGGAAAGCACGATCTTACGCACCACATCGGCATCAAACGAGGGGTCGCTCTCCGAGATGCATTTGCTCATTGCAGCTTCCACGCGGTTGATGAACAGCCCCTGACGGGAGCCGGAAAACAGAATGCCGATCTCGGTCTGCTTCCGGGTAAACGCCCGGAACATTTCCCGGGTCAGCCACTCGGTGCGCTCGCTTACATCACGGGCGGTCAGCTGCGGCAGGCTTTCCACCACCACCTCCACCATTTCGTCCTCCATGGCGTTGGCCAGCGCATAGATATCCTGATAATGCGCATAAAAGGTGGACTTATTGATGCAGGCCAGATCGCACAGTTCCTTGACCTTGATCTTTTCCAGCGGTTTCTGCGCCCGCAGCTCCATGAATGCCTGCTTGATGGCACGCTCCGTTTTTTCAATGCGAATATCCAGAAAACCCACCTCTTTTGCATTTATGTTGATTATCCAACCATTTTCCTGTTTTGCGGATAGACAAGGCCCTCAGCCTTTTTTATACTGGGTCTATCCCCATCCGCATCACTCCTTGCGGTACAGGATGCCTTTTTCTTCCAGCTCTTTTTTGATGCGCTCAAAGCTCCCGGCATCCGGGCAGTGCAGGGTGTGCAGATGCACGCCGCCGGTCATGCGGCTCAAAAGCGCTTCCGGCGTGTCCTTGGCCTGCTGGATGAAGTTGTCCACATCGTAGCGGCTGGCAAGGTTCAGGTTGCCGCGCAGCTCGCCATACAGGCTGTTCTCCACGGCCACATCCACCACGATGCCGCCCTGATCCACCACGGTGTACAGCTCGGTGCGCATCTCGTCCTCGGTGCTGTGCACGCAGGCCAGAATGGCGGTATAGCCTTTTTCCGCCGGGTGCAGCTGATATCCCCGGGGCGTTGCATCGATCTGCGCACCGCCTGCCCGCAGCAGAGCCACATCCCCCACCACGATCTGGCGCGAGACCCCCAGCAAAGCCGCCAGTGCGCTGGCACTGACCGGTGCTTCGGCCCCGCTGAGCCGTTTCAGAATGGATTCTCTGCGCTGCGCTGCATTCATGGTTTTCAAAGCTTCCTTTCCGCTTTACGGTATTATGCTCTTATTGTAGCAAAAGACGGCGGATCATGCAAGAATGCGTTTACTTTTCCAGCTGCAGGATGGTAGCATAATTGGAGGGCAGCTGCACTTTCATGCGGCCCCACTCCATGCTGGTCAAAACGGGCTGTGCGCCCACCGTGTCGGCCAACAGGTCCTTTGCAGAGGATGCCTCCACCGGCAGCTGGAATTCCAGCTGTGCGGGACTGTCGCCGTTGTTCAGCACCACGACGCAGGCCTTTCCATCCAGCACCCGGGCAAAGGCATAGCACTGGGTGGTGAGCTGCAGCTCTTTCACCTCGCCGTCGGTCAGCTCCGGCAGCTCCGCCTTCAGTCTGCCCAGTGCGGCATACACGCTGGTGACAGGGTTGGTGTTCTCAGCGTCCTTGAAGTCGGAAAGCTCCAGACAGGGGCGCAGCGGCCAGTCGCTTCCCCACTCTTTTTTGCCTTCAATGCCAAATTCTGAGCCATAATAGATGGACGGAATGCCCCAAAGCGTATATACTAGAATTGCAATGTGGCGGATGTGCTCCCGGTTGCGCAGCTTGTTGGGCAGGCGCTCCACATCGTGGTTGTCCGAGAACAGATACAGCCGGGTATCGTGGCACAGGCCCTGCAGACGGCGCATGGTGTGGGCGATCTCGAAATAGTTGTGGTCGTTGTGGCCGCTCCACAGGCCCTTGTGCAGCTCGTAGTTGGTCACCGAGTGCAGCATCTCCGGGTTTGCCCAGCGGCTGTAATCGCCGTGGATCACCTCGCCCATGAGCCAGAACTCTGGCTTTACCTCGTTGGCAAGGCGGCGCAGACCGCGCATAAAGTCAAAGTCCAGCACATCGGCTGCGTCCAGACGGATGCCGTCAATGTCAAATTCATCCACCCAGAAGCGGATGGTATCGTAGTGGTAGTTCTGCACCTCCGGGTTGCGCTGGTTCAGCTTGACCAGCAGATTGAAGCCGCCCCAGTTTCCGTAGGAAAAGCCGTCGTTGTACTCGTTGTTGCCCCAGAAATTCACATCGCAGAACCAGTCCTTATAGCGGGCGTTCTCGCGGTTTGCCTTCAGATCCTGAAACGCAAAGAAATCGCGGCCCACATGGTTGAACACGCCGTCCACGATCACCTTCTGGCCCCGGGCATGGCACCGGGCCACAAAGTCCTTGAACTCTGCGTTCGTGCCAAGACGGCGGTCTACCAGCCGGTAATCGATGGTGTCGTAGCCATGGGAACCGCTCTCGAACAGCGGGCCGATATAAATGGCCGTGCAGCCGATGTCCGCTGCGTGCTCAGCCCATGTGTTCAGTTTATTAAACGCGCCGGGCACCGCCTGCCCATCGTTCTCATGTGCGCAGCCGCACAGCCCCAGAGGATAGATGTGATAAAATACCGCGTTGTCATACCAAGCCATTGTTCATACCGCTCTCATACAAAAAAATCAGCCTCCGCCCACTGCGGCGGCAGGAATAGTATAGCACAGAATCTGTAAAACATGTTAATTTTTGCTGATTTTTGTCAAGAATCTACAAGAATATCAGCTACTGTGCCCCATTTCGTCTTGTTTTTATTGGATATATTGCCCAAACACCTGTGTCACATGCAGTGCCGCCGGGCGCTGCCTATCATAGAATGTAAGGAGATCTTTGCATGAATTACCCCGCCATTCCCCGTGAATTCTTCAATGGAGACTGCTTTGATGCCTACCGCATCCTTGGTGCGCATCCCTGCTCTGACAACGGCACCGAAGGGTGGCGCTTTGCGGTGTGGGCCCCCGGTGCCACAGCAGTGGAAGTCTGCGGCGGCTTCGACGGCTGGGAGGCAGGCGTGCCCATGGAAAAGGCCGATACCGGCGTGTGGAGCGCATTCGTCCCCGGCCTTGCAGAGGGCGACCTTTATAAATACCGGGTGCATGGTGCCGACGGCAGTGTGGTGATGCGCAGCGACCCCTACGCATTTTCCACCGAGCTGCGGCCGGGCACAGCCAGCCGTCTGGCAAAGATGGACTTCCACTTTGACGACAGCGCATGGATGGAGCGCCGCGACAAATGCCGCAACCGCCCGCTGAACATCTACGAGATGCACGTTGGCAGCTGGCGGCACAAGCCCGGCAGCAAGCAGGAGGACGGCTCAGACGGCTGGTATAACTATGAGGAGCTGGCCAAGGAGCTGATTCCATGGCTGCTGGACCATCACTTTACCCATGTGGAGCTGCTGCCGCTGGCCGAGCATCCCTTCGACGGCAGCTGGGGCTACCAGACCACCGGCTATTTTTCCGTCACCAGCCGCTACGGCACCCCCGCCCAGTTTGCCGGCTTCGTCAACGCCTGCCACCGCATGGGCATCGGCGTCATCATGGACTTTGTGCCGGTGCACTTTGCCGCTAACGCCGACGCTCTGGCAAAGTTTGACGGCACCTACCTCTACGAGTACGACAGCGATGTGGGCCACAGCGAGTGGGGCACCTGCAACTTCAACTACTACCGCCGGGAGGTGTGCAGCTTTTTGAACAGTGCCGCTGCCCTGTGGATGGACGTATACCACTGCGACGGTATCCGTATGGATGCCATCTCCCGCGCGCTGTACTGGCAGGGCGACCCGAACCGCGGCGTGAACGAGGGTGCCGTGAACTTTCTGCGCAGCCTGAACCACGGCCTGAACGAGCGCTGGCCCACCGGCATCTACACCGCCGAGGACTCCACCAACTTCCTCAAGGTGACAGCTCCCACCCGCTACGACGGCGTGGGCTTTGACTACAAGTGGGATATGGGCTGGATGCATGATACGCTGGACTATTTTGCTACCCCTTTCGGTGAGCGGCCAAATGCCTACGGCAAGATCGTTTTCAGCATGCACTACTTCTACAACGAGCTGTATCTGCTGGCCTTGAGCCACGACGAGGTGGTGCACGGCAAAAAGACCATCATTGATAAGCTGTGGGGCACCTATGCGGAAAAATGCGCCCAGCTGCGCACCCTGTATTTTTATATGTATATGCACCCGGGCAAGAAGCTGAACTTCATGGGCAACGAGATGGGACACTTCCGGGAGTGGGACGAAAAACGGGAGCTGGACTGGGACCTGCTGAAATACCCCTTCCACGATGCGTTCCAGAAATACTTTGCCCACCTGTGCCGGGTGTATTCCACTGAGCCTGCACTCTACGATTGCGAGTACAACCCCGACTGCTTTGAGTGGGTGGCCTGCGAGAGCCGCAGCGAGGGCGTGTACGCATGGCTGCGCAAGGGCAGGGGCGAAAACCTGCTGTGCATCATGAACACGCAGGACCACGCCCACAAAAAGTTCCCGCTGTATCTGCGCTTTCCCTGCAGTGCCGAGGAGGTGCTGAACACCGAATCCCCCGAGTGGGGCGGTGCACTGAAGGGCCGCCGCAAGACAAAGCTTCACACCACCGATGGCGGTGTGTTTGGTCGGGACTATACCCTTACAGTAGACCTGCCTGCCATGGGCAGCTGCCTGCTGCGCCTTGCGCCGGAGGCCCCGAACCCCGATGCGGCCCGCATCAGCGCCAACAAAGCCCTGAACGCAAAGCGCCGCGCTGCCCGCAGCACAAAGGCCACAGCCAATTCCAACAAGTAATATTCGTTTCAAAATGTCCCGTCTGCGTTCAAAGCGGCGGGACATTTTGTTGTTTTCCGTGCACAGCGGCTGGACAGTGCAGATTTTGCTTGCTATACTGTAGCTGTGATATTCTGCAGCTGAGAGGTTTTTGGGATGAGTGGAATCGTTTCCCGTCTGTCTGTCCTTGGCAAGGTCTGGCTGGGCCTTGCTGCCGGGGCACTGGCGCTTATTGTATTCGGCCTTGCCGCACCGGGCAGCAGCCTGTTTTTCCCGCTGGTGAGCCTGTGGTGCAATGCAGCACTGTTTGCACTGGCGCTGCTGGTGCTGCGCCGGGCCGGTGTGGAGCTGGACCTGTTCCACAAGGCGGTGCTGGTGGGCCTGTGGGCAGCGGCCGTGCTTTACTTTTACTGGGTCCTCGGCAGCCGCACCTTCCTCTACCACTGGGACTATGTGAACTACATTTTAAAGCAGTATCATGCCGAAGCCGCCTTTGCCCAGAGCACAGGCGCAGGCTTCCGGTTTCTCCTCGATTCCATCACCGAGGACTATACGAATTTCATCACCCTGTTCACCGAGTTCCCGTTCTGCCTGAGCGGCAAGACCGGCGACGACTACGCATTCTGTCAGGTATTCAGCGTACTGCCCAGCCTGCTGGTGCTGCTGGCGGGCCTGACGGTCAAGGCAGGCCGGATGCTGCAGGTAAAGAACCGGTTCTGGTATTTCCTTATCGGCTTTTCGTGGTGCGCTACCTTCCCGTTCGTGCGCATGTCGGCGGTGCTGGGCCAGCCGGACTGGTTCGGGCTGATTTTTGCCTTCATGCTTATGCTGCTCACACTGGACTACCGCTTTGACGGCATCGACCTGCCCCGCTATCTGCTCATCTTCGCCGCCACGGCGGGCATCATCCTCACCCGGCGCTGGTACTTATATTTTGTGGTGGGCTACTGCTTTGCCTACGTGCTGATGCTGGCAGTTTCCAGCATCCGGCTGGCAAAAGATGGCCAACCCAGCCGCACTGTGCACCGCATGGTACGGCTGGTGGTGTTCGGCCTGTGTGCGGCCGGGGCCATGGTGCTGCTGCTTCTGCCCATGGTGCGCAAGATCCTCGGCTTTGATTACGCCGGGCGCTACTCTTACTACAACTTCGGCGGCATCACGCTGGAGCTGGCCGCACAGACACTGCGCATCGGTTTGCTGAACTTCATCCTCATCGGAATGGGGCTGTGGTTTGCCGCAAAACGCCGTCTGCCTGCCCTGCCCTGCCTTGCAGGGGTAGAACTGCTGGTGAGCCTTGTGTTGTTTACCCGGGTACAGAACACCGGCTCCCACCAGATGCTGCTGTTCGTGCCTGGGTGGCTGCTGCTGTTCCTCGTTGGTTCCGCCGCACTGGCCGACGGCCTGAAAAAGCACACCGCCGTCAAGCTCTGCTACTGGGGCTTTACCATGGTGTTTGCGGTGTCCGTGCGCTGCTCGCCGCTGACCACCGTTGCTCTGCCGGGCTTTGTGGTGAATCATTTTCCCCTCAAGGCCGTGTCGGAATTCGTCCGGCTGGACAAGCTCACCTACGACCGCACCGATGCCACCCAGATCCAGCGCGTGGACGACTGGATCGATGCCCACTGCGATGCGGAAAAGGGCGAGTTCGCCTACATGATCCCCCACGATATGCTGTACAACTCGGACATGTTCCAGTACGCCGCCCTGCCGGACATCCAGCTGCAGGGCAAGCTGGCCGCCGGCATCTCCATCCCGGGCACCCACGAGTTCCCGGTGCGGTTCTTTGAGGCGAAGTACGTGCTCACTGCAGAGCCGCTCCCCCAGACCTTTGTCAGCGGCGGTGAGCTCTCCGGCCGGTGGAATGCCCTCTTCTGCGCCGCGCGGGATGCGCACTTTACGCAGGCCGCCAGCTTTGACATGGGCAACGGCACCGTGTTCACCGTGTGGGAGCGCACCGAGCCTGCCGACCGGGCTGAGGTGGAATATTATCTGAATGCCTTCGCGCAGGAGGATGCCCTCTACCCCGAAATGTTCTCGCAGGTGGCGGAAGCCTGGCTTGCCGGACATGGACTTTAAATTGCAAACGCTTTGGATATAAAAGGAGTATTTCCCATGGAACAGAATGCAAACGCCCTGCCCAAGGTCACGCTGGGCCAATACAAGGGGCTGGAATTCACCCGCCGGGTGCGCCCGGTATCGGAAAAGGCCGTGGAGCTGGAGGCGGCGAACCTCACCCGCACCCACGCCCCCTTTCTGCCGGTGGAGCTGCCCGCCGCACGCGGGATGCGTGTAACGCTGGATTTTGAGGGCTTCATGGACGGCGCACCCATCCCGGACAGCCGAATGGAAAACGTCACGGTGGTGCTGGGCACCGGTCAGCTGATGCCCGCCGCCGAGGATGCCGTGTACGGCCACAAGGCAGGCGAGAGCTTCCGGTTCGATTTTACCTATCCCGCCGAGTTCCGAGTGCCGGAGCTTTCCGGCAAAACAGCACAGTTCGCCATCACCCTGCACACCGTGGAGCAGAAGCAGCCTGTACCGCTGGACGATGCCTTTGCCAAGACACTGGGCTTTGATACGGTGGATGCCCTGAAGGAGAGCATCCGCGAAAAGAAGCGCCGCTCCCACGAGGCCAACGCCGACCGCATTGCCGGTGCCGCCCTGCTGGATATGGCCGGGGCGAACCTGACGGCGGAGCTGAACGGTGCTGTTCTGGATCAGAACGCGGAGAGGGACATGAACGCCCTGCGCGACCGGCTGCGCCGCAGCAAGATGACCATGGAGCTGTACTGCAAGGCAGGCCAGACCACACCGGACGAGGTGCGCGCCGCCTTCCGCCGGGACGCAGAGCGCAAGATGCGCAGCATCCTTGCCGTGCGGGCCATTGCCGAAGCAGAACAGATCACCGTGTCCAACGCCGAGGTGGATGCCGAATACGCCCGCCTTGCCAAGCTGCACGATACCCCGGAAGCCGAGATCCGCAATGTGCTCAGCCGGGACGCTGTGGCCTCTGCCGTGACCACCCAGAAGGTGCAGCGTTTCCTGATCGACCACGCAAACATCACTTCGGTTGTGGAAAAGGAGTAAACTATGGGCTTTTTTACACGCACCGCGATGGATATGCTGATGAAAACTACCCATCCCGAGATCAACCGCCGCCAGTGCTGGAACCTGCATCCCCATCGCAAGCCCTGCACCGAGTGCAAGGATATCTGCCCCTATGGCGAACAGATCTTTACCCGCCCGAACCTCGTCAAGGACTGGGACCCCTGCACCGAGTGCGGCCTGTGCGTCTCTGCCTGCCGCAGCGGCTGCATCATCCCTTCGCCGGAGCAGGTGCAGCGGGACACCTCTGCCGCCGATACCGACAATGACACCATCTGGATCGGCTGTGAAAAATCCACCCGCAAAAATAGCGTGGTGCGCACCTGCATTGCGGCCCTCACATGGGAGACGCTGGCCTACCTTGCCCTGAACAAAAAGATCGTGCTGGACCTGACCCCCTGCGGTGAATGTGAGAACGACCTGTGCGCCGCCCAGCTGCGCAAGGAGCTGACAAGGCTTGTGGATTTCTTTGGCCAGCCCATGTTCGAGGCACGGTTCACTCTGGCCTACGAGCAGGACGAAGCGCCCTATCACGTAAAGGAGCTGAGCCGCCGCGAAATGTTTGAGCAGGTGAGCCACGGCTCCAAGAGCGGCACCAAAAAGCTGCTGCAGATGCTGCCCGGCCTGCACAGCGAGGACGACGGCGGTGTGGATTTCCGCCTTTTGCTGCACCAGCGCACAAAGCAGCTGAAGGCATCCATGGAAACGCCGCTGAAGTACGGCTACTACCTGCCCAACTTTACCGATAAATGCTTTGGCTGCGGCAAGTGCGAAAAAGCCTGCCGCGCCGGTGCGCTGAAGCTGGAGGACCTGCCCGACGGCCAGACCCGCATCGTCATCACGCCGTGGAAGTGCAGCGAGTGCGAGGTGTGCGTGGCCTCCTGCTCCAACCATGGCATCGACGGCATGAAGCTGCGCCAGCTCACCACCCTTGGCCCGGTAAGTGTACACAAATGCACCAAGACCCTGTGCAAGGAATGCGGCAAGCCCATTGCGCCGGGCAGTGTGGATGGTGTGTGCACCGTGTGCCGCATCAAGGCCCGCACCAAAAAGCGGCAGGAAGAAGCCGCTGCCAAGGCAAAGCAGCTGCGGGAGGAGCGGGAAGCCAAAAAGGCTGCCGAGGAGGCCGCAAAGGCAGCGGAGGAAGCCGGTGCCGCTGTTTCTGCCGAGACCGCTGCCGCCCCCGCGGAAACCGCCGTGGCCGCTGCCGTGCCTGCTGCGGCCGGTTCCGTCATCACAGCACTGACCCCGGAAAAAGCAGCCCCCGCCGCGCTGGACGAAGCCCCTGCTGCCGCACCGGAAAACACCGCAGAAAAGGATGTGCCCGACACACCGAAAAACGATTGACGGCGCACAGATTCAATGCTATACTGACCATAAGACCACGCACCGTGGCCACCGACTGTTACAAAGGGGTAACGGAGCTATTTCCGTTACCCCTTTCTTATCCCAAAGCACGAAGCAAGCTTTTGCCAAGATCTTACGAAAGAAGGATTTTACTATGGCTCATTCCATCTCCCGCCGCCAGTTCCTGCAAGGCAGCGGCGCAGCCGTCCTTTCTGTAGCAGCGGCTGGTCTGCTGAGCAGCTGCGGCGGCTCTTCCGCTTCCAATGGCGGCAGCACCGGCGCTGCCGGCAGCAGCTCCACCTACACCGTGCTGTATTCCCGTCAGCCCGCCACCCTGAACTATCTGGTCTGCTCAGCTGACCCGGACCTTTACCACGGCACCCAGTGCATCGACACGCTGGTGGAGTACGACAACCGCGGCAAGATCCGGGAGGGCCTTGCCACTGCTTGGGAGTGGGATGCCGACAGCCTGACCTGGACGTTCCACCTGCGGGATGAGAACTGGGTGGACTGCAACGGCGAGGTGCTTGGCCCTGTGACCGCGCAGGACTTTGTGGATGCGCTGGCCTATGTGCTGGACCCGGACTACGCATCCTCCACTGCAAGCCTTGTCACCCCCTATGTGGCCGGTGCGGACGACTACTATAACTACTGCGTTTACCGCAACAACGCCAATAACGGCACCGTGGCCGAGGACGGCACCACCTACGCCATTGATGCCAACGGCACCGTGACCGCCGCTGCCGCCGACGGCACCACCACCGAATACCCGGCTGTGGACTTTGACACCGTGGGCGTGAAGGCTGTGGACGACCACACCCTGACCTATACGTTGAACTTCGACTTTCCCGGCTTCCTCAGCCTGCTGAGCTATGCTCCCTACGAGCCTGCCTACGGCCCGCTGCTGGAGGAGTTTGCCGACCAGTTCTGCACCAGTGCCGAGACCGCCTGCAGCTGCGGCGCGTTCTATCTGGCCGAGTACACTCCGCTGGAAAACTGGGTGATGAAGAAGAACCCCGAAAACTACGATGCCGACAGCGTTTACATCGACACGGTGCGCTACATCTACAATCAGGAAGAGCTGATCAGCGGCCCGGAGATGGTCAAGCGCGGCGAGATCGATCAGGCTACCATCAGCTCCGACATTCTGGACAGCTGGCTGGCCGACGACACCACCAAGGACATGGTTTCCATGGAGCGCCCGGAAACCGGCAAGAGCTACTTCTACATCTTCAACTTCCTGCCCTACCGCCACGAGTTCTCAAACTGGACCGTGACCGGCGTGGATGCCCAGTACGAGCCGGACAATTGGGCCAAGGCCATCAACTCCACCAACTTCCGCAAGGCTTTCCTGTATGCCATCAATCCCTCCGTCACGCTGGCCGTCACCGCGCCGGAAGGCTACGATAACTACAAGCTGCACACCATCACTCCGCCGTCCTTCTGTGCCAACAGCAAAGGCGTGGATTATACTGAGTGCGGCGGCCTTGCAAACCTCTCCGACTTCTTTGACGAAGCCAAGGCCAAAGAGTACCGTGATGCCGCCGTGGAAGAGCTGACCGCCGCCGGTGTCACCTTCCCCGTCAAGATCCAGTATCCGTACAACCCCGCTGTGGTGGACTGGGACAAGCAGTGTCAGGTGTTCAAGCAGCAGGTGGAAGCCGTGCTGAACGACGGCTTCGACTTCATCAGCATCATCATCACGCAGGGTCCGTCCGACAACTTCCTGAACGCGGTGCGCCGGGTGGGTGCCTACCAGCTGATGTCCTACTACTGGGGTGCCGATTACTCCGACCCCGAGACCGAGGTGTACCCCTTCTATCAGGAAGCCGGCGACCGCGGCACCTGCTACAGCTTCCTGCGCACCGGCGTGGAGGACGGCATCGTGACCGGCGAGACCGCCGAACTCGTGATGCAGTACATGTCCATGGTGGAGAACGCCAAGACCATCACCGAAGATCTGGATGCCCGGTACGAAGCCTTTGCGGATGCCGAAGCCTTCCTCATTGAGAACGCGCTGGTCATCCCGCTGGGGATGCCGGTGCCGCCTTACATCGCCACCCGCCTGAACCTGTGGGAGGGACAGTATGCTCCCACAGGCCTTTCCACCAACCGTCTGAAGGGCGTGCACATCCTCGACCATTACGTTTCCATGGATGAGTATAACGCCAACCGGGATGCGCGGTAAAAACTGAATCGGAAACTCCCCCAGTCTGCTGCGCAAAGGCTGAGGGAGTTTTTGTTTGCTCCTCATTTTCCCGCAAAAACTCACAAATCCCTTTCCAAAAGGCGCAATTTGCGGTATGCTATATTTACTTGTATTTCAATCGAAAAGAGAGGTGCACAGCTATGGTGCAATATCTCGCAAAACGCATCGGGCGTTCCATTCTGACCCTGTTCGTCATTGTGACGCTGGTGTTCTGCCTGCTGCGGCTCATGCCGGTGGAAGGCTACTTTGCAAACTACGAAAAAATGACCGAGGCACAGATCCAGGCCGGTTTGCAGTCCATGGGCCTGCTGGACCCGCTGCCGGTGCAGATCGGCCATTTCTGGCGGGATGCGCTGCACGGTGATCTGGGCGTAAGCCACATTTACAAGCTCAACGCTCCCGTGACCAAGATCCTTGCCCAGAAGCTGCCCATTTCCATCGAAATGGGTGTGCTAGCCATGCTGCTGAGCCTTGTGCTGGGCATTCCGCTGGGCCTTGTCATGGGCCGTTATAAGGGCCGCTGGCCGGATAAGCTGGGCACGGCATTCATCGTGCTCATTCAGGCGGTGCCTGCGGCAGTGTACTTTTTGTATATCCAGATGTACGGCACCACCGCCATGGGCGTGGGCCTGCTGTTCGATGCCGCCAACTGGCGCTATTGGGTGCTGCCGGTGTGCAGCATGAGCCTTGCAAACCTTGCGTTCTACGCCATGTGGCTGCGCCGCTATATGGTGGACGAGAGCAACAAGGACTACGTCAAGCTGGCCCGCGCCAAGGGCGTGAGCGAGAACAATATCGCCCTGCACCACGTATTCCGCAACGCCATGGTGCCGCTGGTGCAGTACATTCCCTCCGCATTCCTGAACACCGTCGTCGGCTCCATCTACATCGAAAGCCTGTACAGCATCCCGGGCATGGGCGGCCTGCTGGTCACCTGTGTGCAGCGCCACGACAACACCATGGTGCAGGGCATCGTGCTGCTGTACGCCTGCGTGGGCATCATCGGCCTGATTTTGGGCGATGTGCTCATGGTGCTCATTGACCCCCGCATCAATTTTGGCAAGAAAGAAGGTGGACGCTGATGCTCTCTTTTCTGAAACGCGAAAAATCGAAGCAGCTGGAGGATCAGCTGAATGCTGCTCAGGCACAGCGCCGCACCGGCTGGGAAAATCTGCCGGAGGATGAGCTGTTCACCCCCGCCGGGTTCAGTGAGGAACAGGCCGAAGCCACCGCCAGCTCCAACTACAGCTACTGGGGCAGCACCTTCCGTGCCTTTTTTAAGAACAAGTTCGCCGTGGCCCTGCTGATCGCGCTGGTGGTCGTGGTTGCCTTTGCCTTCATCCAGCCCCACCTGCCCGGTCAGGCAGACCCGAACCTGTGCGCCGTGGACCCTGTGACCGGCATCCAGTACCGCAACATCGCCCCCGGGCAGGACGGCTTTATCTGGGGTTCCAACTCCATCGGTCAGGACCTGTGGGCACGCATCTGGGCCGGTGCACGCACCAGTCTGACTATCGCCTTTTTCGTGGCCCTCATCGAAGCTGTGGTGGGCATTACCGCCGGTGTGCTGTGGGGCTATGTGCGCGGGCTGGACTTTGTGTTCACCGAGTTGTACAACATCTTCGATAACATTCCCACCGCCATCGTGCTGATCCTCATTTCCTATGTAGCCACCCCCAGCATCTGGACCATGGTCCTTGGCATGGCCATCAAGGGCTGGATCGAAATGGCACGCTTCATCCGCAATCAGATCCTCATCATCCGCGACCGGGATTACAATGTGGCATCCCGCTGCATCGGCACGCCCACCATCCGCATCGTGCTGCGCAACCTGCTGCCGTATCTCGTCTCGGTCATCATGCTGCGCATGGCCCTCACCATCCCGGAAGCCATTGGCAACGAGGTGTTCATCACCTACATCGGTCTGGGCCTGTCCGTGGAGACCCCCTCGCTGGGCAACCTGGTCAACGACGGCCGCAAGGTGATGATGCAGGCCGGGCTGCGCTACCAGCTGCTGTACCCCACCCTCATCCTGAGCTTTGTTACCATTGCGTTCTATCTGATCGGCAACGCTTTCTCGGATGCTGCCGATCCGAAGAACCATCTGCAGTAAGGAGGGGATATCATGGAACACAACCAGCTCATTTTCTCCGCAAAAGATGTCAACATCCAGTTCAACCTGCGTGGAAAAGTGCTGCATGCCATCCGCGGCATCGACCTTGACCTCTATCAGGGCGAAGTGCTCGCCATCGTGGGCGAGAGCGGCTCCGGCAAGAGCGTGTTCACCAAAAGCTTCATGGGCCTTCTGGATGCCAACGGCTCCATTACCAGCGGCACCATTGATTACTACGGCATGGCAGAGGGTGCACCGCTGCGCCTTTCTGACCTCAGAACCGAAAAGGACTGGCTGCGGGTACGCGGCCGAGAGATCGCCATGGTCATGCAGGACCCCATGACCAGCCTGAACCCGCTGAAGACCATCGGGGCACAGATCATGGAAGCCGTTGCCCTGCATCAGGGCTTAAAGGGTGCTGCCGCCAAGGAAAAAACGCTGGAATACCTGCGGGATGTGGGCATCTCTGACCCGGAAAAGCGCTTTAAGCAGTACCCGCACGAGTTCTCCGGCGGCATGCGCCAGCGTGTGGTCATTGCCATTGCGGTGGCCTGCAGCCCCAAGATCCTGATTTGCGACGAGCCTACCACCGCACTGGACGTGACCATTCAAGCCCAGATTTTGCAGCTTTTGAAGGAAATGCGGTTCAAGTACGATCTGACCATCGTCATGATCACCCACGATCTGGGCGTTGTGGCAAACATTGCAGACCGCGTAGCTGTGATGTACGCAGGCGATATCGTGGAGATCGGCACTGCTGACGAAATTTATTACGATCCCCGCCACCCCTACACATGGGCACTGCTTTCCAGTATGCCCCAGATGGGCGTGAAGGGCGAGGACCTGTTCAACATCGTGGGCACACCGCCAAACCTGTTTGCGGAAATTCGCGGCGATGCTTTTGCGCCCCGCAACCCGCAGGCGCTCAAGATCGATTTTGTCAAGCGCCCGCCTTACTTTGAGGTAACGCCCACCCACAAGGCCAAAACATGGCTGCTGGACCCCCGGGCACCCAAGATCGAGCCGCCTGCTGCGGTAAAAATGCTGCGAGAGGAGGGGCTGTAAGATGGGAAATGAACGCGAAGTTCTTGTGGAAGTGAACCACCTGAACGTAACCTACGGCTCCGGCAAAAAAGCATATGAAGCTGTGCAGGATGCCAACTTTAAAATTTATAAGGGCGAGACCTTCGGCCTTGTAGGCGAAAGCGGCAGCGGCAAAACTACCATTGGCCGCGCCATCCTGCGCATTCTGCCCACCTCCGGCGGCGAGATCCTTTATAAGGGCCAGAAGATCAACGGCAGAATTTCCCGCCAGCTGGACAGGCAGATCATCAAAGAGATCCAGATGATCTTTCAGGACCCGCAGTCCTCGCTGAACGAGCGCGCCAAGGTGAGCTATATCGTGGGCGAGGGCCTGCAGAACGTCCGGCCTGATCTTTCCACCGCCCAGCGGGAGGAAAAGGTGCGTCAGGCTCTGCTGGACGTGGGTCTGCTGCCGGAATTTGCCTCCCGCTTCCCCCACGAATTTTCCGGCGGACAGCGCCAGCGCATCGGCATTGCCCGGGCCCTGATCGTGGAACCGGAGTTCATCATTGCCGATGAGCCCATCAGCGCACTGGATATGTCCATCCGTGCACAGGTGCTGAACCTGCTGCGCCGCCTGCAGAAGGAACGCGGCATCACCTACCTGTTCATCGCCCACGATCTTTCCGTGATGCGCTACATCTCCGACCGCATCGCCGTCATCCACAAGGGCCGCATCGTGGAGCTGGCCGAAGCTGAAGAGTTGACGGTCCACGCCATCCACCCCTATACCCGCAGCCTGCTTTCCGCCATTCCCATGCCGGACCCCCGCCGGGAGCGGCAGAAAAAGCTGCTGGTGTACGACCCCGCCATGCACGACTACTCCAGAGAGGCCCCCCAGTGGCGCGAGCTGCGGCCTGCGCATTTTGTGCTGTGCAGCGCCGCCGAGGCGGAGCAGTGGCTGCCGCGCTAACCCCTGACATTTCGGGCTGAATCGTTGTTTTACGGCTCTTTTACGCAACGTTCATAGTTTATTCCTTGACATTCTCCGGCAGCTCCACTACAATAGAATCTGCATCATTGATTCTGATTTTTGAGTTATTAGCGTGTTCTGACCGGCGGCTTTCATCTTCTTTGCAAAAGCTGTCGGCTTTTGGCAATGAAAAGAAGAAGAAAGAAAAGAGGACTTTATTCTATGACTACTGAACAGCGTGAACCGCTCTATGCGTCCACTGCGAAGCCCTGGCTGAAGTACTATGACCAGAAATACATCGACATGCCCCTGCCCAAGTGCAGCGCCTTTGAGTTTCTGTGCCATCAGAACAAGAACCATCTGAGCGAGACCGCTCTTGAGTATTATGGCCGCAAATTCACCTTTGCAGACCTCTTTGTGAATATCAAGAAAACCGCTGCCGCCTTCCGTGCTCTCGGCGTGAAAAAGGGCGACATCATCACCGTTGTCAGTGTGATGACCCCCGAGGTGATCTATGCCTTCTACGCTGTCGATATGATCGGCGCAACGCTGAATCTGGTGGACCCGCGCTACAGCGTTGAGGGCATCCACGAGTACATCGAAGAGGTAGATTCCCGCCTGCTGATCTGCCTGAATGTGACCTATGAGCGCTGCCACAAGGCAGAAAAGCGCACCAATGTGGAGCGCGTTCTGGTCATCAGCCCCGCAGACTCTCTGCCGCTGCATCTGGCCGTCGGCTACAAGCTGACCAACCCCGATAAGAACCGCTACAAGTCCAATGTGATCCACTGGAAGGACTTTATTGCACAGGGCAAGGATCAGAGCATGAACGCCGAACCCTACGACCCGCAGCACGCCTGCGTGGTGGTGCACACCGGCGGCACCACCGGTTCGCCCAAGGGCGTTATGCTGACCGACGACAGCTTTAACTCTCTGGCCCACGAATTCATCGCCCAGAGCAACCTGTTCTGCCGCGGCCAGAAGCTGATGAACGTCATGCCTCCGTTCATTGCCTACGGCTATGCCTGCGGCGTGCACATGCCGCTGGTCATGGGCCTGCACGTCGTCATCATCCCCAATCTGGACCCCGACAAGCTGGGCGCACTGATCTGGAAGCACAAGCCCGAACACATGTTCGGCGTTCCGGCCCACTACCAGCAGATGGCAGCTTCCCCGCTGCTCAAAAAGAAGAAGGATCTCTCCTTCATCCGCAACTATGCCGCCGGCGGCGACTCGCTGCCGCTGGGCGCTGAGCTGACTGTGAACGAGTTCCTGAAGGCGCACAACGTGGAATATCCGCTGGCCAAGGGCTACGGCATGACCGAGGTCGCCTCTGCCGCTACCGTTGCCGCCGGCAACGTGACCAAGCCCGGCAGCGTGGGCATTCCCATGCTGAACACGGTGGTGTCCATTTTTGAGCCTGGCACCGAGACCGAACTGCCCATCGGTGAGCGCGGTGAGATCTGCATCTGCACCCCCACCGTCATGAAGGGCTACTACAATAAGCCCGAGGAGACCGACATGATCCTGCGCCGCCATGCAGACGGTCAGATCTGGGCACACACCGGCGATGTCGGCTACATGGACGAGGACGGCTTTGTGTATCTGGATTCCCGCATCAAGCGCATGATCATCCGTCACGATGGCTTCAAGGTGTTCCCGTCCATGATCGAGAACGTCATCAGCCGCCACCCGGCCGTGCATCAGTGCTCGGTGGTGGGCTGCACCGATAAGGACCATGTGCAGGGCCGTCTGCCTTTCGTGTATGTGGTGCTGGACCCGGAGGCCGACAAGAAGAAGCGCCAGATCGTGCGGGAGCTGCGCCAGCTGTGCAAGGAAGAGCTGCCGGAGTATGTGCAGCCGGTGGGCTACAAGTTCATCTCCGAAATGCCCTTTACCCCTGTTGGCAAGGTGGACTACCGCAAGCTGGAAGAAGAGATCACTCCCCGCGATTACTGATCCTGAACATCACCCATAGTTTTTCAGACACTGAGCTCTCCCGAAAGGGGGAGCTTTTTTGTATGGAAGAAACCGCAGAATACGGATGCAGCAATGGCCGCAATTTTTTGAATTTTGTCAGTTGACAATTTTTACTTTCCATTTTATCATAGAGACAACAGCTGTGCCGCACAGGTGCAGTCATTCCAGAAAGAAGGAATTACAATGAAAAACAAAAAGTTTGCCAGCTTTCTGGCCGCAGCGGCAGCGCTTGTGCTGCTGGCCATGCCTGCATTTGCTGCCGACGAACAGACGGAGCTGCCTGCCGCCGAAGCGGCAGAGGTGCAGCAGGAGCAGACCGCAGCGCCTGCCGAGCAGGAGACCGCCCTGCCCGCCGATGCCCAGACAGCCGGCGAACCGGAGCAGCAGCTCACCTATGTGGCGCTGGGCGACAGCATCACCTCCGGTGTCGGCCTTGCCGATATGAAATACAACATCGCCCAGATCGGCTACGATCTGCAGCCGAACTTTGAGGGCTACTCTTCCCAATGCTACACCGCCCTTGTGGGCAAGGGCCTTGGGCTGGACCGCCAGCACGCCATCAATCTGGGCCTGCCCGGCCTGATGAGCCCTGACATGCTGGATATGGTGCAGAACAGCGCCATGCCCAAGATGAATCAGGCTTCCGGCTCGTACTACGTCTACCCGGAATATCAGGAATATCTGCGCAAGGCCGATATCATTTCCATCCAGATCGGCTCCAACGACGCGCTGGTGCCCTGCATCGTAGGTCTGGGCGAGGCCACCAACTGGAAGAGCGAGCAGCTGGCCGCACTGATGGTCAGCGGTGCCCTGCGTGATTTCAACTTCCAGAAGCTGGGGCTCTTCCTCGAAGCGCTGAACCGTATGACCCTTACCTTTGACGAGAGCCGCGCCACCAACCGCCTGCTGTTCCGCGGCATGGATGAGATCTGCGATCAGGCCTATACCAATGTGACCGCCAGCCTGCCGCAGATCGTGGCCGGTATTCGCGCACTGAACCCGGATGCCAAAATCGTGCTGCTGGGCTACACCAATCCGGTGCCTCTGCTGCCCGCATGGAACCGCTATTTCAGCAAATTGAACCGCTTTGCCAAAGACCTTGCCACACAGGAAGGCCTGACCTATGTTGCCATTCCCCGCACCCAGACCGCTGCGGACGGCCACCCCACCGTTAAGGGCCACCAGTACATTGCAAACCAGATTTTGAATGCTCTGAAGTGAGCTTTCCATCAAAAAAGCCTGTCTCATTTTTGCGAGACAGGCTTTTTTGTTTGCGCTGTTCTGTTTTCAGCTCAGCCGGCCGCTTTCCACCGAAAAGCTGATATCTGCCGCAGCCATGGTAGACTTGCGGTGGGAGACCAACAGCACCGTTTTGTCTTTGCACTCTGCCCGCACAGCCTTGAGGATGACCCCCTCATTCAGGCTGTCCAGATTGGAGGTAGGCTCGTCCAGCAGCAGGAAGGGTGCATCATGCAGGAAGGCACGCGCCACACCGATGCGCTGGCGCTCGCCGCCGGAAAGTGCACCGCCCAGCTCACCCACCGGGGTATCATAGCCCTTGGGCAGGCTGTGGATAAAGCCGTCCAGCGCAGCCTTTTTGCAGGCTGCTTCCACCTCTTCCCGGGCGGCATCCCGCTTTGCAATGCGGATGTTGTTCTCAATGGTATCGTCGAACAGCTCGGTCTCCTGCGTCACAAGGCTTTCCTGTTCGCGCAGGGCGGCGGTGTTCACGCGGCGGATATCCTCTGCGCCAAAGCGGATGCTGCCGCTGGATACATCCCAGAAGCGCATCAGCAGCCGCAGGAAGGTAGACTTTCCGCTGCCGGAGCGGCCGGTGATGCCCACGATCTTCTTTTCCGGAATGGTCAGGCTCAGGTCATGCAGCACCTCCTCATTGGCATAGGCAAAGTTCACATGCTCTGCCGCAGCACCTGCAAATGCGGTGTCTGTGCCGTCGGTCACATCGGCGGTGACGGGCTGTTCGTCCAGCAGGTCCAGCACGCGGTCTGCGCTGGCGAACACCTGCGTCAGGCTGGCGCCAAGGTTTGCCAGCGCCACCACCGGGCCAAAGGAGCTGAGGGCCGAAAGGGTGCACACCAGTACGCCTTCCACGTCCATTTTACCGCTCTGGTAAAGGTTCAGGCTCACACCCAGCACGGCCAGCACCGTGAGCAGGATCAAGGTGTTCGTGATGGCCACGGTCAGGCCCTCGCGGTATTTCATCGCCTTCTGCTTTTCGCCCAGCATCTCACTGTGGGCCGTGATGCCCTCGGCGCGGGCTGCGGTGTCCTGATACTGCAGGGTATCCTTCAGGCCGCGCAGGCTTTCCAGCACATAGCTGTTGGTATCGGCCAGTGCCTGACGGTACTCCCGGGCGGCACGGTCGCCGCGCTTTGCGCTCCACACCGGCAGGGCCACGCCCACCAGCAGATAGCCCGCCAGCAGCACCAGCGCAGGCAGGATGTGCCAGCTGCCCACAAAGCCCGTCATGCCGATGACGCAGATGCACGCGATGCAGATGGGCGAAATGGTGTGGGCATAGAACACCTCCAGCGCTTCGATATCGGCGGTGATGAGCGAGATCAGGTCACCGCGGTCACGGCCTTCCAGCTTTGCAGGGGTCAGACGGCGCAAGGCACCGAACACCTTATCGCGGATCAGGGCCAGCAGCTTGAAGGCGATATAGTGATTGGACGCCTGCTCTGCGTAACGCAGAACGCCGCGCAGCAGCGCAAACACCAGAATGCAGGCAAAGGCCGTGCCCACGGTCCTCACCGGGCTTGCAAGCCCCAGCGCACGCAGGATGCCAAAGCCGCCGAAGATCGTAATGAAGGTGGCGCAGAAATGGCCTGCCACACCCATCACGATCGCTGCCAGCATGATAGGCAGCATGGGCTTTACCAGTACGATCAGCCGTCCCACAATGGCAAAGGGGCTGCGGCGATTGCTCTTGTTCATGCTCAGGCATCCTCCTTTCCCAGCATTTCAAGCTGTTTCTGGGCCGTAAACAGGCGGCTGTAGGCTCCCTGCCGGGCCAGCAGTTCGGCATGTGTGCCCTGCTCGATCACCCGGCCATTGCTCATTGCATAGATGCAGTCGCTGTGCACCACGTTTGCCAGACGGTGGGAGATCAGGATGATCGTCTTTTTTCCGGCCAGACTGTGGATGGCCTGCATGATATCGTTCTCGCTCTCGGCATCCACGTTGGAGGTAGCCTCGTCGAAGAGGTAGATGGGCGTATCGTGCAGCAGGGCGCGGGCCATGGCAAGGCGCTGGCGCTGGCCGCCGGAAAGATTGCTGCCGCCCTCATGCAGAGCGGTCTGCAGGCCATTCTGGCTGCGGCAGAAATCGGCCAGATTCACCTGTTCCAATGCCGCCCAGAGCTGTGCCTCGTCCGCGTCCGGCTTTGCCATGCGCAGGTTGCTCTCCACCGTACCCTTGAAGATGGCGGCGTTGTGGGGCACCAGCGTCAGGGTGCGCAGACGCTGTTCCTGCTGCAGCTCCTGCACCGGCACGCCGCCCAGCGTCACGCTGCCGGTATAGCCGGTGCGGCTGCCGGACAGCAGCGCCGCAATGGTGCTTTTGCCGCAGCCACTCTCACCCACCAGCGAGACAAAGCTGCCCTGCGGAATGGTAAAGGAGACATCGTTCAGGATGGTGCGGTCCTTCTCGTAGCCAAAGGTGACATGCTCAAGCTTCAGAGTCGTATTCTCTCCGGGCACGCGGTCGCCATCGGCAGGCTCTTCCGCTGCCAGAAGCTTGAAGATCTTCTCTGCCGAAGCGGCACCGTTCATGGCAATGTGGAAGTAGCTGCCCAGCAGCCGCAGCGGCAGGAAAAAGTCCGCCGCCAGCAGCACGATGGTCAATGTGGCGGTCAGGGTCAGCCGGCCTGCCGCAAATGCAGCCACCGCGCTGATGATGCCAAGACCTGCGCCACCGTAGGCCATCAGATCCATCAGGGTCACCGAGTTCAGCTGCATGGTGAGCACCTTCATGGTGATCCTGCGGAAGCGCTCAGCCTGCGCATTCATCTGCTCGTGCTTCCAGCCGTCGGCCTGATAAATTTTCAGGGTGGTCAGGCCCTGAATGTTCTCCAGAAAGCTGTCGCCAAGGGTGGTGTATTCGCCCCAGTAGTTTGCCAGCAGCTTTTTGGCAAACTTCTGCACCGCCACAATGGACATGGGGATCAGCGGCACGCAGCACAGCAGGATGATGGCTGACCGTGCGTGCACACCCACCAGCAGCACAAACAGGGTAACGGGTGCCAGCAGGCTGTAAAACAGCTGCGGCAGGTATTTTGCAAAGTAGGTGTCGATCTGCTCCACACCTTCGCTGGCCAGCATCACCACCTCGCTGGTGGCCGCCGTCTCGGTGTAGTTGGGGCCAAGGCGGGCAAGCTTTGCGTAGATGCTGCTGCGCAGGGTGCGCTTGACATCCTTGGAAGCCTGATCGCTCATGGCTGATGCCAGCATGGTAAAGGCAAAGCGCATGGGCACCGTGGCAAGGCAGAGCACAAGGTTCTGCCACAGCTGTGCACTGGTCAGGCTGCCCGCAAAGGCTGCGCCCACCAGCTGGGCAATGGCCCGCACAAAGATCACGTTGCACAGCATTCCCAGCCATTGGAAAGTCACATTGGCTCCCACATACCGCAGCGCACCGCGGTCAAAGGACAGCAATTTTTTGTTGATCACTGGGCTTTCTCCGTTTCTGTTTTTTCTGCATCACTGCCGAACAGACGCTCATATTCGCCGGTAAAGATGCGCTCCGGCAGTGCACTGGTCATGGCAAGGGCAGCGGTAAAGCGCTCTTCTTCGCTCAGCGGCTCACTGACCGGCGGGAAATGGGTCAGGATCGTTTTCAGCTCCCGATCCACCTGTTTTGCCACCCAGATGCCCCGGTCTGTCATATAGATCTTGCCGTAGTGCTCCTTTACGATCATGCCGCGCTCCATGAGCAGATTCATGATACGCACCACCGAGGGCTTGGTCACGCCAAGCTTTTCGGCAATGCTGCGGGAGCTGATATCCAGATGGGTCTGTGAGACTTCGTAGATCGCCAGCAGATAGCGCAGATGCGCCGACGTAAGTTCCATCCCGATCACTCTCTTTCGTTCTGAATTTCCAATGTTATCCAAAGCTAACTTTTTGTTTTTGAAAAAAGGGCGCGAGCCGAAACTTCCAGCCCGCGCCCCTTGCGGTTTTTACCGATCAGTGACAGCCACTGCAGCCGCCGCAATCACCATTGCAGCCGCCTTCGCCGCAGCCGCTGCACCCACTGCAGCCGCCGCCATGCTTGTGGGAGTGCCATGTGATCCAGCCCACACCGCCAAATACGATAGTACCCACGACGATCGTCGGCAAATTAAAGTTCGCGGCGAGAAATTCCATCATACAAAACACACCCTTTCCGTGCAAAGCGTTCTTTTAGATCTTGGAGATGTCAATCTTGACCTCGTTGTCGCCAACATACTTGTTGGGACGGACCAGCAGGTAGATGAAGCCAACCAGAACCACCGCAGCCACGATGGTGAAGAAATTGAAGCCGACCTCACCAGTGATGATGCCGCCCAGCTGGTACACCACCAGAGCGGCGCAGTAAGCCAGAGCGCACATATAACCAATGGCGATGGCGGTCCACTTGCCGTTGTTCATCTCGCGCTTGATGGCACCCATAGCAGCAAAGCAGGGAGCGCACAGCAGGTTGAAGATCATGAAGGCGTAAGCCGACAGAGCGGTGTAGTCCTGCGCAACAGCAGCCCAGATCTCATCGCCGTTCTCAGACAGCTCGCCGCCGAAGTGATACAGAACGCCGAAGGTGCCCACCACGTTCTCCTTTGCGATCAGGCCGGAGACGGAAGCGACAGTTGCACGCCAGTTGCCGAAGCCCAGAGGTGCAAAGATCCATGCGACCTTGGTAGCGATCGCAGCCAGCACGGAGTTGTCCTGATCCTCGACCATGCCGAAGACACCATTCTCGAAGCCGAAGCCCTGCAGGAACCACAGCACAACGGTAGCGGCCAGAATGACGGAGCCTGCGCGCTTGATGAAGGACCAGCCGCGCTCCCAGGTTGCACGGAACACGTTGCCCCATGCAGGCACATGGTATGCGGGCAGCTCCATCACGAAGGGAGCGGGATCACCTGCGAAGAGCTTGGTCTTCTTCAGGATCACGCCGGAGCAGATGATGGCAGCCATGCCAATGAAGTAAGCAGAGACAGCCACCAGAGAAGAACCGCCGAACATCGCACCTGCGATGAGGCCGATGATGGGCATCTTTGCGCCGCAGGGGATGAAGCAGGTGGTCATGATGGTCATGCGGCGGTCACGCTCGTTCTCGATGGTACGGGAAGCCATAACACCGGGCACGCCGCAGCCGGTACCGACCAGCACGGGGATGAAGCTTTTACCGGACAGGCCGAACTTGCGGAAGATACGGTCCATGATGAAGGCGACACGGGACATATAGCCCACATCCTCCAGAATGGACAGCAGGAAGAACAACACCAGCATCTGGGGAACGAAGCCCAGAACCGCGCCGACACCGGCAACGATGCCGTCCATGATCAGGCCGTACAGCCAGCCTGCCACGCCGATGCTCTCCAGCAAGCCGCCCAGAGCATTGGGAACGATCTCACCGAACAGCACATCGTTGGTCCAGTCGGTGGCAAAGGTACCAATGGCCCAGCCGCCGTCTGCAATGGAGGTGCCCATGGACAGGGAGTACATCAGGAACATGACCAGTGCGAAGATGGGCAGAGCCAGAATACGGTTGGTCACGATCTGGTCGATCTTATCGGAAACGGTCAGGTGCTCCACGCGGGCCTTTTTCTTAACAGCTTTGCCCACGACGGTGTTGATATATGCATAGCGCTGGTTGGTGATGATGCTCTCAGCGTCATCGTCCATCTCAGCTTCGCAGTCCTTGATGTGCTGGTCGATGTGGTCGATCAGGCTCTTGTCGAGCTTCAGCTCGTCCAGCACCTTCTCGTCGCGCTCGAACAGCTTGACGGCATACCAGCGCAGGAAGCGGTCATCCACCTTGCCCTGAATGGACTCTTCGATGTGGGCAATGGCGTGCTCCACGCTGCCGGTGAACACATGGGGCAGCTCGTCGGCCTTGGTAGCCTTGGCGGCAGCCACAGCAGCCTTTGCAGCGGCCTCGGTGCCCTCGCCCTTCAGTGCGCTGATCTCCACCGCCTGACAGCCCAGCTCTGCGCTCAGCTTCTTCAGGTCGATCTTATCACCGTTCTTGCGCACCAGATCGATCATGTTCACCGCCATGACCACCGGGATGCCCAGCTCGATCAGCTGGGTGGTCAGGTACAGGTTACGCTCAATGTTGGTACCATCGATGATGTTCAGGATGGCATCGGGCTTCTCCTTGACCAGATAAGTACGGGAAACCACTTCTTCCAGCGTGTACGGAGACAGCGAGTAGATACCGGGCAGATCCTGAATGATAACATCCTTGTCGCCCTTCAGCTTGCCTTCCTTCTTTTCCACCGTAACGCCGGGCCAGTTGCCGACATACTGGTTGGAGCCGGTCAGATTGTTGAACAGGGTCGTTTTACCGCAGTTCGGGTTGCCGGCAAGTGCAATTTTAATGCTCATTGCTTAATCCTTCCTCCCTTTGGGATCAGACTACTTCGATCATTTCAGCATCGGCCTTGCGCACGCTCAGCTCGTAGTTGCGCACGGTCAGCTCCATGGGGTCGCCCAGAGGTGCTACCTTACGGACATAGATCTCAACACCCTTGGTGATGCCCATGTCCATGATGCGGCGCTTGACCGGGCCTTCACCGTGCAGCTTTGCCACAGTAGCGGTCTCGCCGACCTTTACGTCTTTCAGAGTTTTCATCCTTAACCATCCTCCTCTGCTTGTCTTTATAGAGAGACTATTCCAGTTTCGGAGCAGCTCCCAAACAGCGCCAGGGCACTGTTCAGCCAATCATGATACGGTTTGCCATGGTCTTGTCCAGCGCGATGCGGCTCTCCTTGACCTGAATGATCAGGTTGCCTGCGATCTCGTTGACGACCGTTACCTCACTGTCCACCACAAAACCCAGCTCAGCCAGATGCAGCCGGATCTCGTCCTTGCCGGTGATCTTTTTGATGGTGACGGTCTCCCCTGCTTTTGCCATTGTCAAAGGCATCATATTTCCGCTTCCCTTCCTGTTTGAATCTGGGATATCGCTGCGGTTAGTCAGCCGCAACTACCAGCGTGGATAGTTTACGCTTACTAACCTTTTATGTCAATAGTTTTTTCATAATTAAAAGTTAGTTCGTATGAACAAACAATTTTTCTGCCCGATTTTTTTCGTTTTTTCACCACAATCAACAATAACTAACTCAAATTATTGAGTCAAAGTTAGCTATTGTTTACATTTTCTTGTTCTTTTTTGGCGGCATCTTGTAAACTATCACAAAGCTTTTTCTCTGCCCTGCTGTGCTCTTTTGCTGCAAATGACACAGCCGCGCGGTACAGTGGTCAGTCTGCACCGCGCGGCCGCGTGTCAAAAGGAGGATTTCTTTCCTGCCAGTGCGTGGACACCAGCAGGTGCCAGGATAAAAAGAGAGTATTTGAAAAGAGAATGACAAATTTTAAGCCGCCACGGCAAGGCGGAGAATGGGCGTTCCACTGTGGAACAGCCGCAGATAGACTGCTGTGCACTTGCTCAGCTGGTCAAAGTGCTTCTGCGCTGCATCCGGGTCGCCATAGGACTTCCAGCAGCCGCAACAGGTAAAGTTCTTGCCGCGGTTCTCGATAAAGCCCACAACATCGCCCAGCGGATAGCCAAGGAACACCCCGATCTCATGCGGAAATTCTGCCGAACAGCACAGCTTGCGGGAAAGCTGAGTGAGCATATTGCCCACATCCGGTGCTTCGCCCGCTTCCGGCAGGCGGTAGCCCTCCTGCCGCAGAAAGCTCTGCACCTTTTCATCTGCCAGCACGGCAGCCAGCCTGCTTTCGCGGTAGACATACACAAGATACCGGTGCTTGAGCACGCAGCCCTTGAGCACACGCACACGCAGGCCCTTGGGGTTCAGCTGAATGTTCCAGTTTTTCACCCGGCGCGCAAGGTCGGCGCAGTCGCGGGTCTCATAGCGGAACAGGCCTGCCGGTTTCAGGCTTGCCAGCACCGGGGCACACTGTTCGATCATGACCGTTTCAAAATTGCGCTCCATGTCTGTGCCCTCCCGCCTTGTTTCTCCGGGCTATTGTTCCCCGGATGCGCCGTGTTTATAAGTTAGATATTTCTAACCAGGATTCCAAAAAAGAAGCAGCTTTGCACGGAGCATTCAAAGCTTCGGCCTGCCGATCTGTTTCTTGTGGTTAGTTATTTCTAACGTGACTGTATCTTACCACAGCGGTGGGCCGTTGTCAACACTTTTCTTGAAAAAAGTTATTTGTGGCAAACCACGGTTTTCTCCACCTCGCTTTTTGTGCGTTCTACCGTTTTGGCGCAGGCTGTGGTATAATGAGAAAAAATTTATATTCTCTTAAAGGAGCACGCATCCATGCCACAGAACATTGCACCGCCGGGCCTGATCTCCCTTCTTGCCGCCGCACTGGCACAGCAGCCCACAAAGCCGCTGGTGCTGGCGCTGGATGGCCGCTGCGGCAGCGGCAAGACCACCCTTGCAAATACGCTGGCCCGGCAGTTCCCGGCCAGCATCACCCTGCACACCGATGATTTTTACCTGCCGCCTGCACAACGCATCCGCGGCTGGGAGAAAACGCCCTGCGCCAATATGGACCTTGACCGCCTGCGGGACGAAGCCCTACGCCCAGCCTACGAGGGCCAGGCGGTGCAGTACCGTGCCTATTCCTGCCGCGAGGGTGCGTACCTGCCCGCGCGGGAGCTGGCCGCGCAGCCGCTGGTGATTTTGGAGGGCAGCTACAGCCACCACCCGCTGCTGACCGGTTACGAAACTCTGCGGGTGTTCCTGACCTGCGCAAAAGAAGAGCAGACCCGCCGCCTGCAGGAGCGGGAGGGGGAGCGATATGCCAATTTTGCCGCCCGGTGGGTGCCGCTGGAGGAGGGCTATTTTGCCCAGTACCACATTACGGAGACGGCGGATTTTGTGGTAGACACCACCCAAGGCGGGACGATTTGAAATGGCTTCCGCTTCGCTCTAGCCATTATCAGCGGAAGAATTATTTTTATTTGTAGTTCCGAAACGCCTGCGGGCGTTTCGGAACTACTTTTTCACGGGGAGGCTCCCTTTTTGCGCACCTTGCCCAAAAAGGCGGGAAATATTTTTCTCTTCCTGCGTGAATGGGGGTTATTTTGCATCAAATCGCACTTGCGGGGGGGGGGGTAGCATCTGTTAAACTTATAATAGCGAAGAAAGCAACGCCACGCTACAACAAAGAACGGAGGTAGATTTATGAAAAAGCTGGCAAGACTGACCGCTCTTTTGCTCACCGGTGCGCTACTGCTGGTGCTGACCGCCTGCGGGGCTGTGACCGAGACCGAGCAGCAGGCAAAGCAGCGGCTGCTGGGCGAGATCAACAGCTACCGCGCAAGCATCCAACTTGCGCCGCTGGTGGAAGTAAAACAGCTCTCTGATGCCGAGCAGGTTTGGGCAGAGCAGTTCCGCGCCGCCGGTAAGACCGCTCTGCCAGAAAGCGAAACAGGTGAAGTCTTTGATCGTTGGTATAGCATGACCAATGGTTGGAGTCCATATGATGATTTCGGCTGGGGTTTGGATAGAAGAGAGGATGGGAAATTCGACATTCTGTCTGCCAAGGTTCCAGCCAACACCCCGGAGGGCAAGGCAGAGCTGTTGAAAGAATTGAGAGACTCTGGTACCTTTGATTATGATGGTTGCAAGCACGTCGGCATTGCCGTTGTGACAATTGACAGACAGATGTACTGGACCTGCACCGTGTTCTACAACTGATCTCCCCCCCTCCCCGCATAGAACAGCACCCCTTGAACTGAACAAAGCCGGACAGCTTGCGGGCTGTCCGGCTTTTGGTTTGGCCTGATCTACAGGCTGTTACTTATTCTTGTACATATCCTGATAGTAGTTCTGGTAATCACCGCTGGTGACGTGGTCCATCCACTCCTGATGGTTCAGGTACCAGTCAATGGTCAGCACGATACCCTTTTCAAAGGGGGTCTCGGGGTACCAGCCCAGATCGTTCTTGATCTTGGTGGGGTCGATGCCGTAGCGGCGGTCGTGGCCCAGACGGTCGGCCACATGCTTGATGAGGTCCTCGCTGATGCCCTCGTCCTGCAGACGGTCGTGCAGCTGGTTGATGATGGTCTTGACGATGAAGATGTTGGGGCGCTCGTTGTGGCCGCCCACGTTGTACACCTCACCGATCTTGCCGCCGTTGGCTACCATGTCGATGGCCTTGCAGTGATCTTCCACATACAGCCAGTCGCGGATCTGCATACCGTCGCCGTAGACGGGCAGCTGCTTGTGGTGCTTGACGTTGTTGATCATCAGGGGGATCAGCTTCTCCGGGAACTGGTAGGGGCCGTAGTTGTTGGAGCAGCGGGTGATGTTCACCGGCATGCCGTAGGTATCGTGGAACGCCATGACGAACATATCGGCGCTGGCCTTGGAGGAAGAATAGGGGCTGTGGGGGCACAGGGGGGTGGTCTCCATAAAGTAGCCCTCGGCACCCAGTGCGCCGTACACCTCATCGGTGGACACCTGCAGGTACTTCTTACCCTCTTTCCAAGTCTTGGCATCGGCATCATACCATGCTTCCTTGGCGCGCTGCAGCAGGTTGACCGTGCCCATCACGTTGCTCTGCACAAAAATTTCGGGGTTCTTGATGGAGCGGTCCACGTGGCTCTCGGCGGCAAAGTTGATGACGTAATCGAAATCGTACTTCCGGAACAGGCCTTCCACCAGCTCCTTGTCGCAGATATCGCCCTGCACGAACACATGGCGGGGGTCGCCCTCCACATCCTTCAGGTTTTCCAGATTGCCGGCGTAGGTCAGCTTATCCAGATTGACCAGCAGGATCTCCGGGTATTTCTTGAGCATATAATGCACAAAGTTGGAGCCAATAAAACCGGCGCAGCCGGTGATCAGATAGGTTTTCATAGGTTCAATTTCCTCTTTTCAGTCTTTCATCCCGTTGTCGCCGTCCCAGTGGGCGAAGAAGCAGGCCAGAGCGTCCCTCCAGTCGCGCACATCGTTGCCCACGGTGCAGCGCAGCATCCGGTTGTCCAGTGCGCTCCACTTGGGGCGGTCGGCGCTTTCCGGGTGCTTTGCCTTGTATTCCTCGCTGGTGCAGGGTGCCACAGCGGCATCCACGCCGGACAGGCGGATGATCTCGGCGGCAAAATCGTACCACGAGCAGATGCCCTCGCCGGTGCAGTGATACAGGCCGTACTCGTGGGTCACGCACAGCTGCAGGATCTCGTGGGCCAGATCCACCGCGTTGGTGGGGTTGCCGCACTGGTCATTGACCACTTCCAGCTTGCCAAACTTCTTGCCTGCGTTCACGATGGTCTTGACGAAGTTTTTGCCGTAGTAGCTGTAGAGCCACGCGGTGCGCACGATGAAGTGACGGTGGCAGAACTGTTCCACATACTTTTCGCCCATGAATTTGGTAGAGCCATAGGCGCTGATGGGGCCGGGAATGGTGGCTTCGTCCTGTGCAACGCCGCCGTTCTCACGGCCGGAGAACACATAATCGGTGGAGACGTGTACCAGTCGTGCACCGGTCTTTTCCGCTGCCTGTGCCAGATTGCGGGGGCCGAGGGCATTTGCCTTGAAGGCGGCATCATGGTTCACTTCGCAGCCGTCCACATTGGTGTAGGCAGCGCAGTTGATGATGACATCCGGGCGGTTGCGGCGGATGAACTCGTCCACCATTTTGTAGTTGGAGATATCCAGATCCGGCAGGTCCACGGCGATCACCGTGGCATTGAGCAGCTTTTCGGGGATGGGGCCGATCTCGCTGCGGCCTTCGCGCAGCTGCTTGAGGATCTCGGTGCCCAGCTGACCCTTGCAGCCGGTAACAATGATTTTCATATGGGTATGCCTCTCTTTTGCTTAATAGCGCAGCTTGCCGTCTGCAACGTTCTTCAGGTGCTGGCCGTAAGGACTCTTGCCGTAGCGCTCAGCGCTTTCCAGCAGGGTGTCGCGGTCGATCCAGCCGTACTTGAAGGCGATCTCTTCCGGCGCACTGATCTTGATGCCCTGACGCTTCTCGATCATGCGCACAAAATCGGCTGCTTCCACCAGACTGTCCATGGTGCCGGTGTCCAGCCATGCAAAACCGCGGCCCAGCAGCTGAACATCCAGCTCGTCCTTCTTCAGATACATGTCGTTCAGGGTGGTGATCTCCAGCTCGCCGCGGGCAGAGGGCTTGACCTGCTTTGCCATCTTCACGACCTCTTTGTTATAGAAGTACAGGCCGGTGATGGCGTAGTTGGACTTGGGGTGCTGAGGCTTTTCCTCCACGCTGAGCACCTTGCCGTCCTTGTCGAACTCCACGATGCCAAAGCGCTCCGGGTCCTGCACATAGTAGCCGAACACGGTGCAGCGGCCTTTGTTTTCCGCATTGGCGGCGGCGGTCTTGAGGATCTTGGAGAAGCCGTTGCCGTAGAAAATGTTATCGCCCAGGATCATGGCGCAGCAGTCGTCGCCAATGAACTCTTCGCCCAGAATGAAGGCCTGTGCCAGACCGTCCGGAGAGGGCTGAACTTTATACTGCAGATGGATGCCGTACTGGCTGCCATCACCCAGCAGCGCCTCAAAGCGAGGCGTATCGGTCGGGGTGGAGATGATCAGGATGTCCTGAATGCCTGCCAGCATCAGCGTGGACAGAGGGTAATAGATCATCGGCTTGTCGTAGACCGGCAGCAGCTGCTTGCTGGTGACCATGGTCAGCGGGTAAAGCCGGGTGCCGGCACCGCCGGCAAGAATGATACCTTTCATATTTGTGCACTCCTTTAAAATAGATTGAAAAGTTGTGCAGCTGTACGCCGCCCAGACGGGAGACCGCCCGGATGACGTATGGATTCAAAGCGGAGCTGCGTCCGCTGTAAACAAATTCAGGAGCCGCTCCCCCCTGCCCAAAATGGCAAAATGGGAATAGCAGTTCACTTTATTTTACTATCAAATCACACAAAAAGCAAGAAAGAACGGCTTTCCCGAAAAATTTTCCGGAAAAGCCGTTCTGAAACTCCTTCAATCTCGCATTTGTTCCGCCCAAAAGGCCCCCTCTCCGAGGGGGCTGGCAATGCCGCAGGCATTGACTGGGGGAGTTACCACGCAAAGCCCCACTTGGAGAAATAGCGCAGCAGGCTGCGCAGCTGCCACAAAAAGGGCTTCAGACTGCGGTGCGCGGCGCGGTGCCATGCATGGATGGCCGTATACTGGGGCACCAGATACGCTTTGCCCCGGGTGCGCATCTTCTGGGTGAGGTCGGCATCCTCCACGTACATGAAGTAGTCCTCGTCAAAGCCGCCCACAGCCTTGAACACCGCAGTGTCCACGGCCGAGAAGCTGCCGGTGCAGAACTCGATCTCGGCGGGTTTTGTCAGGTCTTTGTCCGCCATGAGATAGCGCTCGTTGTACTTTGCCCAGAATTTCAGGCAGGGCAGCTGGCGGTACACCATGGCCCGCACACTGCACCGGCGCAGCGGCAGACGCTGGGGCCGCCCGTCCGGGAAGGTGAGTGCGGGCCGCGCCATCACCACGCCGGGGTGCTGTGCCATCCAGTCCGCAAGGTCGCTCAGCGTATCCGCAGTGAGCTGGATATCCGGGTTCAGGATAAAGTGCACCCGGCTTTGCAGCAGGCTGAGCACCGTGTTGTGGCCGGTGCCAAAGCCGCCGTTCTCTGTGCGGCAGAGCACCTCCACCTTCTGGTCCTTGCGGATGTGCAGGGAGCCGTCCTTCGCGGCCTTGGCAAGGCACTGGCCGCTGCCGTCCGGGCTGGCGTTGTCCACCAGATACAGCGTCAGCGGGTGGCGGCGGGTGCAGTCCAGCACGGTCTGTGCCGCCCTGAGCGCTTCATCCGCGCCGTTATAAACTACGATACAAGCAGAAAGTTCCATGTCGTTCACTCCAGCGGTTTGATGTCAAAGCTGAAGTCCTCTTTCATCAGGTCAAAGTTCGGGTTCATGCAGGGGTCGCCTGCGGCCAGCTGCTTTGCCCACCGCTTCTGGAAGCGCTCCACCTCCGAGATGAAGCGCTTGCGCTTGACCGGGTTCTCGTCCAGACCACGGCTCTTGCTCTCGTAGTGGTACAGCTGTGCAAAGGGGGTGAACACGTTGGTATAGCCCGCTTCACGCACGCGCACGCAGAAGTCCACATCGTTGAAGGCCACAGCAAAGCTCTCGTCCAGACCGTTCACCTGCTCGTAGACGCTCCTGCGCACCATCAGGCAGGCGGCAGTGACCGCATACACATCCTGTGCATAGACCAGACGTCCCATATAGCCGGGGTGGCCCACCGGGAAGTTCTTGTGCATGTGGGCCGCAAGGGTCAAAAAGCCGAAGCCGATGCCCGCGTGCTGGATGGTGTTGTCCGGATAAAGCAGTTTTGCGCCCACGCAGCCCACACGGTCCTGCTGGGCGTACATGAGCATTTCTTCGATCCAGCGCGGAGAAATGACCTCGGTATCGTTGTTGAGCAGCAGCAGGTATTCGCCGGTGGCTTCCTTTGCGCCAAAGTTGTTCAGGGCGCTGTAGTTGAAGCCGGTGCCCTGCCATGTGATCACCTTCAGGTTCTTGTGCTCCTTCTGCAGCTTTTCATAGCAGCGGAAGGTGGCAGGCTCCCTGCTGTTGTTCTCGATGACGATGATCTCAAGATCCTCATAGGTGCTCCTGCGGTAGATGGACTCCACGCAGGTGCGCAGGTCGGAAGAATGGTCGCAGCTGGGGATCAGGATGCTGACCCGGCCCGGCTTTGTGATGGTATAGTCCGTCTTATAGAAGCCCGGCGTACCCGGGATCATGGAAACTTCATCCACCGGCACACCCACACGCTCGTAGTGGGCATACAGGGCCTTGACCGCAGCTTCCAGACAGTAGGTCTTGGCCGAAATGTTGCTTGCCACGCTGGTGGGGCTGGAGCGCCAGTAGTACAGCAGATGCGGGATATGCACGATCTTGTGCGCCTTTTCGGTCAGGCGCAGGTAGAGGTCATAGTCCTGACTGCCGTTGTAGGCTGCACGCTCATCGCCGCCCACAGCGGCCAGCAGCTTTGCGCTGAACACGCTCAGGTGGCAGATATAGTTGTTGGAGCGCAGATTATCCAGCATATAATCCGGCTTGAAATGGTAAACGGTCAGATGGTCGATGTCGCCCTCAAAGGTCACTTCATCCGTATACACAAAGTCTGCGCCCTGTTCGGCAATGGCCTGTGCCACGTACCACAGAGCACAGGGGTGCAGGATATCATCGTGGTCCAGCAGGGCGATGAACTCGCCCGTTGCCAGCGCAAAGCCCTGATTGGTGTTGCCCGCAATGCCCTCGTTCTTTTCCAGCTTCTGGTAGCGGATGCGGGGGTCTTCCGCAGCACGGGCTGCTACGGTCTGGCCCACCGTCTCGTCCTGTCCGGCATCCACAAGGCACAGCTCCCAGTTCTGATAGGTCTGGTTCTGCACCGAGTCCAGCAGCTCCACCAGAAACTGCTGCGGCGTATTGTACAGCGGCACCACGATGCTGATGCGCGGCGCGGCGGGCTGGTCGGCCGCCTGCCTTACCAGCAGCTCTGCGCTGGCAAAGCGGTCGGCGCGCATGGTCTTGCCCGGGAACAGCTTCGCATATTCCTTTTTGGCCTTTGCCTGCGCACGCACGCCGGAAATGCCCACCCGGCGCAGCTGGCCCAGAAAGACGAACGGCGGGAAGGTGTGTGCCAGCTGACGGCCCTTGCTGACAAAGTAGCGCAGCGGCCAGCTCATCTTCCAGAAAGTAGAGCTGGTCACATTGTTCAGTGTCTTTTCCAGATCCTGCTCATGGCTGCGGCTCAGCGAAAGATCACTGCGCAGGCGTTCCAGCTGAGCCGTCAGCTCTTCGCCGGTGCGCTCGGCCTGCTGCATCCGCTCTCGCAGATCGTCCAGCGTCATCTCGTAGCCTGCCAGCAGCTGCTGTGCATCCTGCACAGCGGCGCTGCGGCAGAACAGCGCGGTCTGCTGGGCTTTGCCTCGGTTCTTCCACTCAAAATCCCGGTACAGGCCCTGTGCGGCCAACTGCTTTGCACAGTCAGCCATGGCCGATGCATCGGTGCATACCAGCAGCACCTGTGCACACTGCAGTGCGGGCAGGTCCACCCATTCCGGATCCTCCACCACCAGCAGGGCAGCGGTGCCTTGCTCTGCGTTCTCTGGCAGCAGCTGTGCGCCGGCCTTTTCCAGTGCTTCGGCCAGTGCGCCGCTGCCGCCCAGCACCTGAATGCTGGCAGGAGTCAGCTCCCGCACGATGCGCTGCGCCAGTGCACAGCAGCGCTCGGCCTGTCGTTTGGTTTCTTTTTCCTGATCCATTCCGATCTCCGCTCCTATGGAACTTTTTTATCTTAAAATGATCTCTCAAAAAATCACACGATTTATAGTATACCAAATTCGGCATGATTTGAGAAGGTTTTGCGCGCATTTCTTTGCAGTTTTCCACTGCTTACCAGTGGAACAGGCTGTGTAGCCAGCCAAAGAACCCACCGCCGGAGCTGCTGGAAGTGGAAATGCTCACACCCGTGTAGTAGTGGCTCAGGATCTCCCGGTAGCCCATGCCCTGCTCCTGTGCGTAACCCACAGCACCGCACTGGCTCATGCCCACGCCATGGCCAAAGCCGTAATAGGTCATGCAGGGAGTGCCGCTTTCGTCCGCGCCAAAGTCGAAGCAGTAACGGGAGGAAACGAACTGGCCGATATAGCGGTAGCTGCGGCCATTGGAAACAAAGGTGTTGTACTGCACAAAGCCGCCCAGATCCTTGTGGGTGGTGTCGGCGCTGACGTAGGGCTCGCCGGTGCGGCTGTCGTTATACTCTTTATAGGTATAGTCTTTTCCGATGACCCGGCGCAGTTTGTTGTGGTACTGCTCCTCGTAGGGGCTCTCCACGCTCTGCAGATACGGCACATCGGTGCCCCATGCGTCCCGGCTGGAGCAGGTGCCGTACACGCCGGTCTGGGTGTTATAGCCCGCACTGGCCGACCACACGGCATCGCAGACGCTGCCGTTGTAGGTGAGCACCTCGTTCTTCACCGGTTCCACCGCCCTGCGGATGGCTTCCCGTGCCGAGGATGGGATCTGATCCACCGGAGTGTAGATGAGCGCATTGGCAGAGGAGCCGTACTGCTTGTGGTATTCCAGATAGGAATGGATGGCCACCGCCTGTGCCTTCCACGCCTGCTGGGCGGCGCTGGCGCTGACATAGCTGCCAATGGAGCCAAGCTCCGTGTAGGTAATGCCCACAAGGCAGTCCACAAGGTTCAGCGTAACATTGCGCTGCAGGCCTTTTCCCTTGATGTTGAGGTAAGGCATGGTGATGGTATCACTGGTGCCAAAGAGCCATGCAAGGCAGTTTTCCTCCTCGGCAGGGATCAGGGTCGTGTCCGCGCCGCCCATAGTGGTGGCTGCCGAAGCCGCCGGGGTCAGCACGCAAACGCACAGCGCTGCTGCCAGCACAAACGCCGCCGCGCGGCGCACAAACCGATGCAGATATTTCAAAAGTGATCTCCTCCTGTTTTTTGCAGATTTCTGACTGTGTTTTTTACAGTGTAACACAGCCTGCGCCTGCGGGCAAGGACTGGACTTTCGTTTTTTGCTTCCGGACAAAAAGAAACCGGAGAGCCTTTCCCGTTCGGGCTGCTCTCCGGTCTGATTTATAAGGTCTCCGGCCGACGACGCATGGCATCGTCGATCTCGTTCTCGATCTCCCGCAGGCAGTCCAGCAGCACCGGATTGAACGCCCCGGCCTCGCCGGTGCAAAGCATCTGCACTGCAGCCGCGCAGGGTACCGGCGGCTGGCTTCCGCTGCCAGTGGTCAGCGTTTCGTAGGCATCCGCAAGGCCGACCACCTGTGCCGCAATGGGGATCTGTTCGCCAACCAGCTGGTCCGGGTAGCCGCTGCCGTCGTACCGCTCGTGGTGCCAGCGGCAGATCTGATAGGCTACCCGCACAAAATCTTCGTCGCGGTAGGCATCCAGCTCTTCCAGCATCCGTGCACCCAGCAGGGTATGCTGGCGCATGGTTTCTTCATCCTCCGGCGTGCGCGGCTCCGGGCTGTTCAGGACCTGCTCCCCGATCTCCATTTTGCCAATGTCGTGCAGCACCGAGGCCATGCTGATGGTACGGCGCATCTCCTGCGTCAGGGGGTAAGTCTCGGTCTTTTGCACCAGATGGTCCAGCAGCATTCCGGTCAGGGTGCTGATGTGCTGCACATGGGTGCGGCTCTCGCCGTTGCGTCGCTCCACCACCCGGCTCAGAATGCCGATCATCATTTGGCTGCGCTTTTCCTTTTGCGACACCTGATCCGCCACCATGGCGCTCAGGCGGCGCTGCTTTGCATACATGCGGATGGTGTTGGTAATGCGCTGATACACCACCCTTGCATCAAAGGGGCGGCTGATATAATCGGACGCACCCAAATCAAAGGCGCGGCGCACCGTGTCCACATTGTCCTCGCTGGAGATCATGATGACCGGGATCTCTTCCAGCATTCCGCGCTGGCTCATGGCTTCCAGCACGGTAAAGCCGTCAATGCCGGTCATGTGGATATCCAGCAGCACAACGGAGATGCCGGTGGGGTTCTGTTCCAGCAGGCGCAGGCAGTCCTCGCCGGAAGCCGCTTCGGCAGTGTCGAACTGGCTGTTCAGCATCTGGCTGAGCAGCATCCGGTTCATGGCCGAGTCGTCCACGATGAGCACACTCTGGCGGCTGTGGGTGGGCTGCAGGGCGTGCGGCTCCGGCTGACGCTCGGTGATCACGGTGTTTTTCTGGATGCGTGCATAGTGCATCAGCCGTTCCGCGTGCTGCACCGCATCGTCCACATTTTCGTCGTCGATCCACACGCCGCCAATGCTGGCCGACATGCGGATGCGGGAGTAGCCCGGCACGTTGGCCGCCTGCAGCTGCAGACGGATCTGTTCCAGACGCGGGCTGAGCTGTTCCTGCCGGATGTCCGGCAGCAGCAAAAGCAGCCTGCCGCCGTCGTAGCGGATCAGGCGGTCTTTTTCCGAAAGGCCGCGCCGGATGGTGCTTACCGCCGTTTCCAGCACGCTGTTGCCCGCACCGGAGCCGTAAACATCGTTGGAGAACTTCAGATCGTCCATATCCAGCATCGCCACACCGGCGGTAATGCTGCGGTAGCGGTAGTTCTCATCATAATAGGTGCGGTTGTAGGCACCGGTCAGCGGGTCGCGGTAGCGCTTTTCCCGCTCATCGGTAATACTGTTGAGCAGCCGCTCACCGCTTTCCGGGTCCAACAGAACGCTGCGGTCGATCTTGCGGGTCAGCTCCAGCACACAGAGTTGGCCATCCACCTGCACACAGCTGGCCGTGATTTCGTACAGCTCCTGCCCAAAGTATTCCAGCCTTGTTTTCCGGGTGTTCTTTTCCAGCGCCTGCCTTGCCACGCAGTTTTCACACGGACGGCTGCGCCGCCACTGGGCATAGCAGGGCGCGCTGCCCTTTTTGCCGCCCTGCACCTCGTCCGCCTTCATCAGGCGCACCGTCATGAACACCTTGCGGAGCTGGCGCATTTCCTCTTCCATCTGCTGGCGTGTTCTGTTTTTTCTGCTCATCATCGCATATCTCCCGCTGCAAAGCCGCGCGTTTTGGGCCGCACGGCATTCTTTCACAAGTAACATTATACTATTTTTTACCAGAATACGTCAATCTTCAACCCTTGTAGCCTGCGGTACGGAATGTGTCGTTTTGATCCTGTAAAATCAACGCAAGCTCTTTATTTTTTGTCAAATTTCCTCATCAGGCACCGTACTGTGCCGCACAAAGCGACGCAAATTGGGGAGTGCAGTTTTCCGGCCGTCTGCTGCCCGCTCTGCCCGGAAACAGTCCACATGTTTCCGCCGGAAACTCAGTCTTGATTTTGTGCGCAGAATCCGCTATAATAGTAGCGTTCTTTTGAATTGCATATCAGCCGGTGTGTCGGAATGGCAGACGAGGGGGACTCAAAATCCCTTGTGCTAATAACACGTGTGGGTTCGACCCCCACCACCGGCATAAAAAGGAAGCCCTCCAGCTTGTCTGGGGGGCTTCCTTTTTATCTGCGGCGTGTGAGCGGGTCGAACAGCACGACCCTGCACAGCAGGGGAGCAATCAGCCCTGCGGGCTGTTGCTCAGTGCGCGGGAGACCCCCACCACCGGCATAAAAGCCCATCAGGCATTCGCCCAATGCCGTTAAGTTAAGAGGCTAAAGAAAAATAGACTTCATCAAAAAGATGAGGTCTATTTTTTTTGAAAAAGATCAGAAACAGATTTTGCGCACCCTTTGCCGGATATGCCAAGGCCCCCGCAGAACACGGGATCTGCAGGGGCCTTGCGGGCAATATTTTTACAGCATTTTGACCGCCAGTGCTTCACTGGTGCGATCTTGTGCGGCGTTGGCATTTTCGGGGTCGTCCATGGTGTAGCGCAGCACCAGCACTTCAGCCACATACAGCAGCGCCACCTTGACCGGGATGTTGCCGGAGTCCAGCGGGCTTTCCTGCGCACCACACAGCAGCACGATATCCGCCAGCTTTGCGCCGGGCGAATCCTCATAATGGGTGAGCAGAATGATCTTTGCGCCCGCCGCCTTGGCCGCGCGCAGCGTTTCCAGCATATCGCGGGTAGCGCCGGAATAGGAAACGAACAGCACCACATCCTCCGGGGTCATCAGGCTGGCCGTGATCAGCTGCATATGGCTGTCGCCTGCCGTGCGGAACTTGGTGGAGATGCAGGCAAAGCGGGCGCAGATATCATTTGCAATATACATGCTGCCGCCCTGACCAAGGCAGTACACCTGCCGGGCCTTGTGCATCAGCTCCGAAGCCTTGTCCACCGCCTCCGGCGAAAGATTGTTCTGGGTGCCGTTGATAGTAGTCATCAGCAGGGCGCTGGCGTGCTCGCACAAAGCTGCCGTGTCGGCATCCGGCTCCGGCACATGCTGGTTGACCAGTGCACCGGTGGCGTTGGCCTGCGCCAGCGCAATGCGCATTTCATGATAGCCCTCAAACCCCAGCGCCCGGCAGAAGCGGAACACCGTTGCCTCTGCCACACAGCACTCCTTTGCCAGCGAGGAAATGGACAGATACTGTGCCTCTGCTGCGTGCTGCACAAGATAGTCCGCCACGGTGCGGCCCGATTTTGTCAGGTCGCCCTGATGCTGCTGCAGCAGCTCCCAAAAATTCGTTGCCATTTTTCTTTTTCCTCTTTTCCGGCGCAGCAGTCCACCGACCCGGATCAGCTGCCGACCGTTTCATTCACCTTTATAAAAAGTATAAAAGAATCGTCCCCGCTTCGCAAGAGACGCATTGCCCACATTTTGGCCCGCAGTTCTGTGCAGAGCACACAGTTTTGGCGGAAAAACCGGCCATTCTGTGAAAATATCTTTCAATTTTGCATTTTTGTTTAGAAAAACATTTTCACTATTGTTTTGGTGGGTTTGTACCATTTTGTAATAATTTCAGAAGAGTAAAGCAAGGTTTTCTTTGCATTTCAACATATATCCCACACTTTTGTGCACAATGCACACTGTCATTCTGAAAATTTATGAAAACCATGAATGGACAAAATGAAAATATTTTTCTATAATGGAGCCATCAAGAGCGGCCGCTGGCACGGCAGGCCGCCAACAACGTGAAGCATCTTGAATGCGAAGGAGAAACTACTATGAAAAACTGCATTTCCCGCCGTTCGTTCCTGAAGGCCGCTGGCATTCTGGGCGCAGCCGGCGCTCTGGCCGCATGCGGCGGCTCTTCTGCAAGCACCAGCACTGCTGCTTCCACCGCAGGTTCTACTGCTGCAAGCGCAGCTGCTTCTTCCACCAGCATCAAGCTGTGGACATACCCCATCGGCGGCTGGGGCAATGACGAGACCGTTCAGGGTCTGGTTTCCAGCTTCAACGCAAAGTATCCTGACATCAAGGTCACTGTGGAGTATCTGGACTACACCAACGGCGACGATCAGGTGAACACCGCTATCGAGGGCGGCAGCGCACCCGATCTGATCATGGAAGGTCCCGAGCGTCTGGTTGCAAACTGGGGCGCAAAGGGCGTTATGGCTCCGCTGAACGACCTGTGGACCGACGATGCCAAGAAGGACATCTACGAGTCCGTGGAGTCTGCCTGCAAGGACACTGCCGGCAACTACTACGAGTATCCCCTGTGCATGACCGCACACTGCATGGCCGTGAACATGACCAAGGTCAAGGAAGTGGGCGCTGACCAGTACATCGATACCGACAAGCACACCTGGAGCACCGACGGCTTCCTGAAGACCGTTGATGCCCTGTACAACGGCGGTTACGAGAACGTTGCAGCCATCTACTGCGCAGGTCAGGGCGGCGACCAGGGCACCCGCGCCATCATCAACAACATGTATGGCGGCACCTTTACCGATGCAGCTCACACCAAGTACACTGCCGACTCCGCCGAGAACATCAAGGCGATCCAGACCCTGCACGACACCAAGGGCATCAACTTTGACGCTTCCATCGCAGGCGGCGACGAGATCACCCTGTTCCGCAACGGCACCCTGCAGATGGCTTTCTGCTGGAACATTGCACAGCAGGCCAACAGCGACAACAACGCCGCCGGTCTGACCAACGATGGCGACGAGATCTTCCCCATGGCCTTCCCCACCGAAAGCGGCGACCCGAAGCTGTGCGGCGGCATCTGGGGCTTCGGCATCTTTGATAACGGCGACGAGGCCAAGATCGAAGCAGCCAAGACCTTCATCGACTTCATCGCTGCCGACCCCGATCAGGTCAAGGACAGTGTGCTGGCTTCCACCTACTTCCCGGTCCGCACCAGCGTGGGCGATATCTACGCCGACAACGAGATCATGAGCGAGTACAGCAAGTTCATGGCTTATCTGGGCGACTACTACCAGATCACTCCGGGCTGGGCAACCGCACGTACCGAGTGGTGGAACATGCTGCAGCGCGTCGGCTCCGGTGAGGATGTCGAGACTGCCGTCAAGACCTTTGTGGACAACGCAAACGCTGCCGCACAGGCATAACGCATCCGTTCTGCCAGGGGCAGATAATTACTGATTCTTCGCCCCTTCCTCGAAGACCCCGACGAGGGAGGGGCTTTATTTGTAAAAAAAAATCATAACTGAAAGGAACGGTGATCCCCTTGGCTGCAAAAACGGCGATCAAAGAGCCTAAGCGCAGCAGTGCGCTGGTACGGCGCGAGACCTTTGCCTCCTACTGTTTCCTGCTGCCCAGCCTGATCTTCTTTCTGGGCTTCGTTATTTACCCCATGGTGCTGTGTGTGGTGACCAGCTTCTTCGATTCCACCATGAACCGTGCCGATATCTTTGTGGGGCTTGCAAACTATAAGGAACTGTTCACAGACCCCATCTTTCTGGGTGCTCTGAAGAACACCTTCATCATCGTGGTGGTGTCCGTGCCCGTGACCTGCGCCTTCTCGCTGTGGGTCTCCTCTGCCATCGTAGACCTGCCCGAGTGGGCTACCAGCCTTTTCCGCTGCGTGTTCTACCTGCCCGTGGTCACCGGCTCTGTGGCTGTTACCGTGGTGTGGAAGTGGATGTACAACAACTACTATGGCATCTTCAACTATCTGGGCAAGACTCTGGGCCTCATTGACAAGAACATCAACTGGCTGGGCGATGAGCGCTTTGCTCTGGGCTGCATCATCCTGATCCTGCTCACCACCTCTGTGGGCCAGCCCATCGTGCTGTACGTTTCCGCTCTGGGCAATGTGGACCAGTCCATTGTGGAAGCCGCAGAAGTGGATGGTGCCACCGATTTCCAGTGTTTCTGGAAGATCAAGTGGCCCGCCATCATGCCCACCACCCTGTACATTCTGGTCATTACCACCATCAACTCCTTCCAGTGCTTTGCGCTGATCCAGCTGCTGACTTCCGGCGGCCCCAACCACAGCACCGACACCATCATGTACTACATCTACTACACCGCCTTCAAGCTGTACCGCTACGGCTACGGCAACGCAATGGGTGTGGTGCTGGCAATCATCATCGCCATTCTGTCGGCTGTCCAGTTCAAGCTGGGCAACCAGGATAATTAAAGGAGGTGCCGGACAATGAGTTCAAATGCCGCTGCAAAAAAGCAAAAACCGTTGAAGCGTCACCCCAGCAAGCTCAAGAAGATGAGCGCCTACATGATCCTGACGCTGATCCTCATCAGCATCGTTGCGGTGCTGTTCGCCTTCCCGCTGTACTGGATCATCACCGGTTCCTTCAAAACCGGTGCCGCCATTAACGCCACCACCCCGGAATGGTGGCCCAGCCAGTGGGTGCTGACCAACTATCAGAAGCTGTTCTCCGGCAAGAGCGCCCCGCTGTGGCAGCTGGCTGTGCCCTTTGGCTCCAAGTTCAGCGCTAACGGCGAGCCCATCTACTTCTCGGTAGGCCCCACCGCTCCCGCTGCCATCCGCTGGATGATCAACACCGTGTTCATGGCCGTCATGTCCATGATCCTCACCTGCATCACCGCCGCCATGGCCGGCTATGCACTGGCAAAAAAGCGCTTTGTAGGCCGCAAGCTGCTGTTCACCCTCATCGTGTGTGCAATGGCTCTGCCCAAGCAGGTCATTCTGATCCCCCTGCTGCGCGAAATGAGCAGCCTGAACCTGTACAACACCATCTGGGCCGTCATCTTCCCCATCGTGGGCTGGCCCTTTGGTGTGTTCCTGATGAAGCAGTTCAGTGAGGGCATCCCCACTGAGATGCTGGAAGCGGCCCGCATCGACGGTGCAAGCGAGGCCAAGACCTTCATCGACATCGTGCTGCCCATGGTCAAGCCGGGCATCGGTGCACTGGCCATTTTTACCTTCATCAACAGCTGGAACGACTACTTCATGCAGTTGATCATGCTGTCCAGCACCAGCAACCTGACCATCTCGCTGGGCATTGCAAAGCTGCAGGCTGAGAACAGCACCGACTTTGGCCTGATCATGGCAGGTGCCGCACTGGCTGCTGTGCCTATCATCATCATCTTCCTCATTTTCCAGAAGTACTTTACCAAGGGCATCGCTATGGGTGCTGTTAAGGGCTAAAATCCCGACCGCCGCCTGCGGCGGAAACAGGGAGGGATTTTTGGCGCAGCGGTCTGCAAGACGCAAGGCCCGCCCAAGGGCCGAAGCGGATGCAGGGCATCGCAAGAGGGCGCTGATGCCGCTGCCCGGAACAGAAAGCGTACGAGCTTGATGCAAAACCATTTCATCTGTATTTATTACTATTTTTAAAGAAGGGTTTGGAACATGAAAGATATCAAAAAATATCAGGGTGTCATCCCCGCCTTTTACGCCTGCTACGACGCAGAGGGCAACATTTCCACCGAGGGTGTCAAGGCCCTTACCCGCCATCTGATCGCCAAAGGCGTCAAGGGCGTGTATGTAGGCGGTTCCTCCGGCGAGTGCATCTACCAGCACGTGGATGAGCGCAAGGTCGTTCTGGAAGCTGTGATGAGCGAAGCCAAGGGCAAGCTGACCGTCATTGCGCATGTCGGCTGCAACAATACCGCCGACAGCGTGGAGCTGGCCCGCCATGCCGAGAGCGTGGGCGTGGATGCCATTGCATCCATTCCTCCCATCTACTTCCACCTGCCGGAGTACGCCATTGCAAAGTACTGGAACGATATGTCCGCCGCTGCTCCCAACACCGAGTTCGTTATCTACAACATCCCGCAGCTGGCAGGCACCGGCTTGACCATGAGCCTGCTGAAGGAAATGCTCAAGAACCCCAATGTAGTGGCTGTGAAGAACAGCTCCATGCCCACGCAGGACATCCAGATGTTCAAAGATGCCGGCATCGCTGCCCGCGGCAAGGGGAACTTTGTGGTGTTCAACGGCCCCGATGAGCAGTTTGTTTCCGGCCGCGTGATCGGCGCAGACGGCGGCATCGGCGGCACCTACGCTGTTATGCCGGAGCTGTATCTGGCTATGAACGAGCACATCAACAAGGGCGAGATCGAAGCCGCACGCGCCATCCAGTACGATGCCGACCGCATCATCTACAAGATGTGCGAAGCCCATGGCAACCTGTACGCCGTGCAGAAGGAGATCCTGCGCCGGATGTACGGTCTGGAGCTGGGCGGCGTGCGTGAGCCGATGCCCGGCCTGATCCCGGAAGATGAAGCCATCGTGGCCGAAGCACAGGCCATGATCGAAGCTGCCATCGCAAAGCTGTAAAATTGAAGCAGCGCCCCTCTCCGTCTCTTTTCAGAGGGGAGAGCGGGCGCTTGTTTTTGGAGGGACGTTTTATGATCTGTGATACCCTGCAGCACCTGACGCGCTACAAGGGCCTTTGCAAAAATCTCGACACGGCCATTGATTACCTGCTGACCCACGACCCTGCCAGCCTGCCTCTGGGCCGCACCGAGGTGGATGGCGAGGAAGTTTTTATCAACACGATGGATGCCACGCTCCATTCCGACCACGGCTACCACCCGGAATATCACAAAAAGTACGCCGACCTGCAGCTCGACATCACCGGCAGCGAGGGCTGGGGCTTTACCACAAATCCCGGCAGGGAGATCGGCGATTTTACCGGCGACTGCGGTTTTCAGGACAGCGCCAGTGTCGTGACCGGCACACTGGGCGAGGGACGCTTTGTGCTGTTCTTCCCTACGGAGCTGCACAAACCCGGCCTTGTACAGCACGGCTGTGTGGGCGTGCGCAAGGCTGTTGTAAAGATTCGGATGGAGGATTGAACGATGGATAAGGAAAAACTGTTTGCTCAGATCAAAGGCGGTCTGATCGTTTCCTGTCAGGCACTGGAGACAGAGCCGCTGTACACGAAAGAGGGCGGCGTGATGCCGCTGATGGCAAAAGCCGCCGCCATGAGCGGCGCAGTGGGCATCCGTGCCAACACCGTGCGCGACATTACCCAGATCAAGCAGGTGGTGGACCTGCCGGTCATCGGCATCATCAAAAAAGACTACCCCGGCACGCCCATGTACATCACCGTTACCATGAAGGAAGTGGACGAGCTGGTAGCCTGCGGCGTGGACATCCTTGCCGTGCAGGGCACGGGTGCTCTGCGCCCGGACGGCTCCACCTCCGCCCAGTTCATCCGTGCCATCAAGGCAAAATATCCTGACCAGCTGGTGATGGCCGACTGCGACAACTTTGAGAACGCCATGCTCTGTGCCGAAGCCGGTGCCGACTTTGTGGGCACCACCATGCGCGGCTACACCCCGGAGACCAAGGGCATTGACGATATCGACTTTGATTTTGTCCATAAGCTGGCCGCAGAGTGCCCGGCAAAAGTCATTGCCGAGGGCCACATCCACTACCCGGAGCAGGCGGTCAAGGCGCTGGAAGCCGGTGCATTCGCACTGGTGGTGGGCGGTGCCATCACCCGCCCGGCAGAGATCACGGCCCGCTTTACCGGTGCCATCAACGCCGCAAAAAAGTAAAATGGAGTGTGCCGGATGAAACAGTATTTTGGCATTGATATCGGCGGCACTGCCGTCAAGCTGGGCATCGTGGATGAGACCGGCAGGGTGCTGCTCAAGGGCGAAGAGAGTGTCAGTTTTGACGGCTACCAGACGCCTGTTCTCACCACCGTGCGCAAGGCCGCAAAGGAGTTTTTGACTACAAATTCCATCCCGGTGGAAAGTCTTGCGGGCATCGGCGTTTCGGCCACCGGTCAGATCGACAGCCGCAAGGGCATCGTGGCCGGTACCTGCGGCAACTTTCCCAATTACATCGGCAGCCCTATCAAGTCTGCGCTGGAAGAGGACTTCGGCCTGCCCGTCACTGTGGCCAACGACGCCAACTGCATGACACTGGGTGAAGTGTGGGTCGGCGCTGCACAGGGCTATACGGACGTGATCGGTGTGACCCTTGGCACCGGCGTGGGCGGCGGCATCCTGACCGGAGGCCATTTGTTAGAGGGTGCACGGGGCCTTGGCGGTGAGCTGGGCCACTACCGCACCCACGCGCTGGACGGTGTGGACTGTACCTGCGGCGCAAAGGGTTGCTGGGAACGCTACGCCGCCACCACCGCGCTGGTGCGCGCCGCACAGGAAAAGGACCCCGATTGGAAGGATGGCCGCGCCATCTTTGCCGCAGCCGAAGCAGGCAGCGAGACAGTTCTTGCCCTGCTGGATGCATGGACGGATGAGATCGCACAGGGCCTTGCAGGCATGGTGCACATCTTCAACCCACAGCTCATTTTGATCGGCGGCGGCGTGAGCGCACAGCAGAAACTGCTGATCGATCCCATTGCCGCAAAGGTGAAAGCATCGGTCATGCCCGCCTTTGCAGAGGGGCTGGAAGTACGTGCCGCTCAGCTGCACAACGATGCCGGTATGGTGGGCGCAGTGTACTACTTCCGGCAGACCATGGAAAAGGAGTAATCATATATGAAAACACATATCCTCTGTCTGGGTGATTCCAACACCCACGGCTACTGTGCCGACCCCAACGACTGCGCCGACCATGGCATCCGCTTCAATGAAGAGGAGCGCTGGACCTGCCGCCTGCAGAAGGCGCTGGGCGACGAATACCTTGTGACCGAAGAGGGACTTTCCGGCCGCACCACCGTATTTGTGGACCCCATCCACGAATCCATGGATGCCCTCAGCGTTATCTATGCCCTGCTCAAGAGCCACGAGGTCATCGACCTGCTCATCATCATGCTGGGCACGAATGATGTCAAGGAGCGCTTTGGTGCCAATGCCGCCTGCATTGCTGCAGGCATGGAGCGGCTCATCCTCAAAGCCAAGAGCGTAGACTGCTGGGGCACCAAACAGCCCAACATTCTGGTGGTGGCACCTCCTCCCATCGGTGCAGGCTTCCACGATGCTGTGATGGGCGATGGCTGTGTGGAGAAGTCTGCCGGTGTGGCAGAGCAGTTCCGCATCATCTGCGAACGGCAGAGTGTGCACTTCCTGAACGCAAAGGACTGCGAGTTCAACAAGGTGGATTTCATGCACCTGACCCGCAAGGGCCACGCACAGCTGGCGGAGCTGCTGGCAAAAGAAGTACCGGGCCTGATCTGAGCACGATTTTAAATGCTCTCCGCTTCGCTCTGAGCATCTTTAGCGGAATTATTATTTTTATTGGGTTCTCAAAAAGTCTGCGGGCTTTTTGAGAACTTTTTTTCACGAAATAGGGTCATAACCACAAACGGCATCAAACTCACAAGCAGCCTATATTTTATTTTTAATTTCCGTTTTGTTCATCTTGTAAAACATAGCAGAATCGGCTATACTTTCCGCAGAAAGATTCATTGAAAGGAACTGTGCCATGCCTGAACTTTTAAAAGCGCCTGTCACCCCTGCTCAGCAGGCAAGAGATACCCTTTTGGGTGCCCTTGTGGGCCTTGCAAGGGCCACCACCAACGAGCCCAAAACGGACGATACCGACGAGGTGCTGAACGCCGGTCTGCGCCTTGCCGCGCAGCCGGATGCACCGGAGGAAAGGCTGCAGCGGATGCTTGCCATCGTCCAGACTGAAAAGCACCGCGTTGCCCCGGGCTGCGCCACCTGTGCCATGCCCTGCGGCAACACGAACGATTACGATTTTGTCCGCCTGTGGGCTGCGCCCGAGAGTATCCGCACCCTCAAGCTGCAAATGCTTTCTGCCGCGTTTGCGCTGGCCCAAAAGCGCCCGCAGGGTCAGGCGCAGGCCGCCGTTTATCAACTGCTGTTCACCCTTGCCGAGGACTGGGACGAGGAGCTTCTTCTGCCCGTAGTGCAGCACGCGCAAAAGCTTTGCCGGGAGTAAATCGGCACCCGGAAACCGCGTTTTTAACCCGAAAGGTTTGTACTTTTCCACTTCCCCGGAAGCAGCGTGAAAAGTCTGCCTTTTTCTGTGCTTTGGCGGCATTTGCACGGCACTGCGTCCGCAAAAAGCATTCCGGACAGTTTGTTTCCCGATTTCCTGCCTTTTTCCGAAAGTTTTTTGCAAAAAAGACTTTACAAACCATTTCTAAAAACTTATTATATAAGTAATATATTTCATGGAGCCAATGCTGTGCAGCCCCCTGTGCAGCATCCAAATACGATCAAGGAGGGGTTCATCTATGCCCGAAAAGAAAAAGACCGCAGCGGTTGCTCCTGCTGTGGAAGCTCCTGCCGCTGAGGCCAAGGAGACGAAGGAGACCAAGACCCGCAAATCTGCCAAGGCCCCTGCACGCCGCGGCCGTCCTCCGCTTGCACCGGAGCTGTATGTGGAGTTCAGCGGCAAGCAGTATAACGTGACCGATATCATCGACCGTGCCAAGGCCGATTACCGCGCTACCCACAAGGTTGGCGTGCAGTCCTGCAAGGTATACGTCAAGCCCGAGGAAGACGCTGCCTATTACGTGATCAACAAAGTCTCCGGCAAGCTGGAGCTGTAACTTTTCCTGTATTCTTTTCTCCTGCTGCAAAGCACTCCGCACCTGTTTTGCGGCGGGTTGTCCGTTCCCACACAAGGCTCCATTTTAAACCGTAAAAAAAGCTGCCCTGCATCCAAAAATGCAAGGCAGCTTTTCATTTTACATCAAACCATCTTTTCCAGATCGGATGATGCTGGATCACGGGGTCCGGGTCCGGGATCTCGAACACATAGCGCTCGGTAGCGTTGATCACGGTGGTCTTGCCACGGGTGCACACGCGCGGCAGCTTTGCATCATAGTTCAGGTGCACATGGCCGTGCACGAACCACTGCGGCTCGTATTCATCCATCAGATCATTGAAGCACGCAAAACCCTTGTGAGCATGATCCGTGCTGTCGTTCAGGCCAGCCGCCGGGGAGTGGGTGAGCAGCAGGTCGATGCCTCCCACATGATGGGCCTTGCGCCAGAGTTTGCGCACACGGCGGCGCATTTCCCTTTCCGTATACTGGAAGCTGTCCTCCCGGTTATTGTAGCGGATGCTGCCGCCCAGTCCCATAATGCGCAGGCCCTTCCACACATACACGCTGTCGTCCACACAAATGCATCCGCCAGGTTCATTTTCCCTGTAACTGCCGTCGTGGTTGCCGTGGACATACAAGATGGGCGCAGCCGTAAAGTTCGTAAGATATTCCAGATACTTCTGCGGCAGATCCCCGCAGGAAAGGATCAGGTCGATGCCTTCCAGATGTTCGCGGGTACCGTAGTCCCACAGTGCTTTAGAGGGCACATCCGAAATTGCAAGAATTTTCACATCGGTTTGCTCCGTTCTCTCTCGGCCTGAGGGCCGCTTATTTCACAAACCCTTTCAGGGTATTGAGGCCGTTGATCGCCATAAGCGTATGCGTTTTTACATCCAATTCATCGTAGTGCGGCAGCGCACCTTCCACGCATTCGTCCAGCCAGTCCATCTCCATCAATTCCTTGGGACTGTAGACCACGGCCTCCGGCGAGTGCAGCACATGCCCCTGCGCGTACAGGTCTTCCGGGAAGATGCGCAGGTCGTTCTCGCTCAGCATCTTTTCCATCAGGTCCAGCAGCTGTAAAGTGCCTGCGGGCAGGTCTTTGCTGTAATCGATCTCCTCTGCGCCGCTGCGCATCCCCCACCAGTAATTCACGGCTCTGGCTCCCGCTGCATCGTTGTCCCACGCGCCGTCAAAAATGGAGCGGATGATCTCGGTATAAAAGGTATCCCACCGCCACACCGGCAGGCCCAGCGGCTGCAGGGTGCCGTCCGGCTGGCGGCGGCACAGACCGTAGTCCCGGTGGGTGCCTTCCGGCTCGCGGTTATCACGGGCATAGAAGATCTCCACATCCGGCCGGTCAGAGAAATCCAGCGGGTGTTCCGGGTCCGGCAGGCAGGCCCAGCGCAGCACCACCTTTGCGTCCGGGCGCACGGTCTTCAGGCCCTGCGCATAGGCGTTTACTGCCGCCGGGATGCCGTACACCGGGTTTGCCGCCACATAGCCCACGCGGTCGGTCTTGGTCAGTACACCGGCCAGAATGCCCAGCAGATAGGTCACTTCATACGTGCGGGGATAGTAGGTGCGCACCAGCGGGTGCGGTGCGTTGAGCGAGCAGTTCAGGATGCGGGTCTTGGGGTGCTGGGCCGCCACCTTCAGGCAGGCGGTATGCATCCGGGCACTTGAGGTGAACACCACGTCGGCATTGTCGTGAGCCACATCCTCCAGCACCTGCTCCGCGTCCACCTCAGGCTCGATGTTCTCTTTGCGGGTGATGAATATCCGGTCCGGGAACGCCTGCTGCAGCGCTTCGATGCCCTTGTCGTGGGCGCGTACCCATGCGCTGTTTTCGGCGTTGTGCTCGTGCAGGAACACCACCTTCAGCTCACTGGGCTTTGTAAAGATGTTCAGCTTTGCCAGCAGCGGTTCGCCGGGGCCCTGCTTCGGCTCCAGCGAAAGGGCCACGGCCTGCGGCTCGGTGAGCACCTTCACCTCATCCCACAGCTTTTCCAGATTCTGCTTCACCTGGCTGGGCGTGCTCTCGCAGGCATCCGCGTAACGGTAGACCGACAGATACACCAGCATGGCATCGCCGGCAGTCAGATTCAGTCCGCCGCCGCCCAGAGCCAGAAACTGCTGGCGGAACATGGTATAGAAGGCGGAAAAGCTCAGCCGGTCATCATCCGTCCAGCTTTCACCGCTTGCCTTGCACACCAGCGTCTGCAATTTTGCGTAACCCCCCAGACGGGAGAAATGCACATCGTTGACCTTGGAGAGCTTGTAAAAATCCAGAAATTCGTAGTAGATACGGTTTTCCAGACTGTCGTTCCGTTCCGGGATGAGCCGCGTGACCGTGCCCGCGATCCTGACCGCATCAAAATACTTGAGCACCGATACCCGCTTGTTGCCTTCCTGCACATAGAATTTGTTCAGGAACTCATAGGCGATGATGGGGGTGTGGATTCCTTCTTCCAAATGCGCATCGCAGAGGTTCGACCACTTGGCTGCAAACTCGGTGTCCGGCTCCAGCAGGGGCATAAAGTTCGGTGCAAAGGCGGTGTGACGGCCGCTGGTCTTTGTTCCGACGATGCTTTCCGCCGGGAGCTCCACAAGGCCCAGCGGCTCCTGCGCCACGATGTTCACATTGACCAGAATATCGTCCAGCACTGCAAGATACGGCGACTGGCCGCGCGCCACACAGGCACGGTAAGCGCGCTGGCCGCTCTTCAGTGCGTTCTTGTAATCTTCCAGCATAGTTGCTCCTTTTTCTCAGCTGCAATGCGCTGCAGCCAGCTGCCGCAGCGTCCTGCTTTAGTATACCATGAAATTTGATTTTATGGGAGGATTTTCCGCACAAAAGAGTTGATTTATCCTGCAGTTTCAGGTACGATAATAGAAAGCAAACAATGATAGGAGCATTCTTTCCATGCAGACCGAACAGATCCCCGTACTCAAGGCCGACGAATATCCCGGCGGCATCTGGTATTACGAGCCGCATACATATCAGCCTTACCGTTACGTACTGGGCCGCGTTGGCACCCACCCGCTGGTATGCATTGGCATCAACCCCAGCACCGCCCAGCCCGGCGCACTGGACCCCACCCTGAAAAGTGTGGAGCGCCTTGCCGCCGCCAACGGCTTTGACAGCTGGATCATGTTCAACGTGTATCCCCAGCGCGCCACCGACCCTAACGATATGGACCGTGTGCCGGACCGCGCCCTGTGTGACGAAAACCTGCGCTGGCTCAAAGCCGTTCTGGCCCAGACCGAACCCACCATGTGGGCAGCGTGGGGCACGCTGATCGAAAAGCGGGACTATCTGCCCGGCCTGATGCGGGAGATGGTGGCCCTGACGCGGGAACGGGAGATCCCGTGGGTCACCTTTGGCCGGCGCAGCAAAAAGGGCCACCCCCACCACCCGCTGTACCTGCGCAAGGATTCCACCCCCGAACCCTTTGATGTGGAAAATTATCTGGACACCTGCTTTTAATTTTTCAGGTGCCCGATGCGGAGGGATCTTTTTGACCTCAGAACATTATCACGCCCTGCACAGCTGGATGGATGCCCACCCCACAGCCAAGCGCTGTGTGGTGGCACTGGATCGCTGGCTGCCGCTCATCCCTTTTGTATGTTATCCGGTGCTGCTCTGCCTGCTGAACGTCCGGCTGTTTCGGCTGCTGGGCAGTCAGCGTCAAGCCGCGCTGGATCTCACCGCCGTCATTGCGCGGACGGTGTTCGTGCCGGGGCTTACCTTCTGGGGCGGCACCATCCTGCGGGACAGGCTGAACCTGCCGCGTCCCTATGAACAGCCCGGCTTTGAACCGCTGCGGCACAAGGAGACCCGGGGACACTCCTTCCCATCCCGCCACGCACTGAGCGCTTCCGTGCTGGCCATGGTATGGATGTATTTCTACCCGAAGGCGGGCTGGGTGATGGTGGGCATCACGGTGCTCATCTGTGTTGGCCGTGTGCTGACCGGCGTGCACCATATCCGCGATGTCGTGGGCGGAGCCGCGCTTGGCTTTGCTTTGGGCTTTGCGGGCATGTGGCTGCTGTAAAGCAGTGCTTTGCGGGCTTTGAAAAAAGAAAAAAGATTTTTGCATTTTTTGCTTGACAGAATGGGGCCTGTATGGTATTATACTTCTCGCAGCGTGTGCCGACACACAGCTGCCGCCATAATGGAACCCATGGGATTACAACGTGCGCCCGTAGCTCAGGTGGATAGAGCAACTGCCTTCTAAGCAGTGGGCCGGGGGTTCGAGTCCCTTCGGGCGCATCTATGTGGTGCCCATAGCGTAGTCGGTTAACGCGCCAGATTGTGGATCTGGAGACCGTGGGTTCGAGTCCCACTGGGCACCCCACCAAAAAATCCGCTGATGCTTTGCATCGGCGGATTTTTTTATTTGGCGGGGTGCCCAGTGGGGCTCGAACAAGGCGGCTCTGACGCATCAGCGGCAGAGCAACCAACAGCCCAGTGGGCTGTTGGTTAGCCTGCGGGTCCCAATCAGTAGGAATGTCTACCAAGACAAATGCTGTGCTGATGCTCTGCATCGGCGGATTTTTTATTTGGTGGGGTATCCCAGTGGGACTCGAACAGCACGCCATTATTTTCTGCTAAAAAAGCATGTGCAGAACACCTCTGGCCGGAACGGCTCCTGTGTGCTCTGCACATGCTTTTTATTGTTTGATATCCATCCGCACGGTCAGCGCTTCATCTGCTGCAGGATCTGTGCGATCTCTGCGCTGGAATAGCCATCCTGCCGCAGTGCGGTGCTGATGCTGGTATCGCTCTTGCCCTGGCTGCGCATCAGCATGGCCATGTAGGGCACCGTCACATTCCGGGAGGTGTCACTGCCCAGACGGTTGGCAGTGCCCGTGCTGCGGCTGGCTGTACCGGAGGACGTACTGCCCGTGCCAGTGCCGCCAGTCTTACTGCCTGCCGCCGTGCTGCCAGCGCGGCTTGCTTTCTGCGCTGCATTGTACTTTTTCAGGTTCCACTCGCCCAGTGCGATGTTCAGCTTCTGGCTTGTGACATCGTTGTTGAATTTCTGCTGGTTGAGTTTGTCCTGATACTCCCGCTCGCTCGTCTCGTTCTCGTAGCGCTGCTGGTTCAGGCTGTCCTGATACTGACGCTCCTGCAGCTGCTGGTTCCACTGAGTGTCCGCACGGGCTGCCTCGTACTGACGGTTGCCGGAGTAGATGTTATAGCCGGTATTCAGCAGGCCGCTCAGCATGGAGCCAACGCCCGTGGTGCCGCTGAGAACGATCTGCACCGCATCGCCCAGCACACCCAGCACGGTCATCACATTGTTGAACACCTGCTGGCGGCGTGCTGCCTGCTGCTGTTCCTGCGCGGAGTAATAATCGTGCAGGGTTCCCAGCTGGCTCAGATAATCCTGATACTGCCCGTAGTCCTGTGCATAGGCGTTGTTGTATGCTTCGCCCTTCTGCTGCAGCTGGGTGTAGTAGTCCGAGAGCTTGTTGTTGTACTGCTGCTGGGCATCCTGTTCGCTGTTGTTCAGCTGATCCAGCTGGCTCACCAGCTCGTTGCCGCCGCTGGTATACGTATCCAGCGCCAGACTGTACAGCGTGGGGATGGCGCTGCTCAGCGCACCGATCTGCTGCTGATACGCCTGCTGGGCGGCGCTCGTGGCATAGCTGGAGCCATAACCGCCGGTCAGGGCTGCAGCCTGCGCCGCAGCATCTGCGCTGGCGTTGTGGGCGTTCTGCAAATAGTTCTGCTCGTACTGGCGGTAGAGCGGATCCTTGGTGTAGCTGTACTGGAAGCTCTCACGCTGCAGCAGCTGGTTCAAAAGCTGGTCGATCCGCTCCTGATAGCTGCTCTGATAATCGCCCGGGCGGTTTGCCTGCCACTCCTTCAGCGCATCTGCAGCATCCGTCACGGTCTGGCTGGGCTTGTAGCTGGAATTTGCCAGCGCGTTTTCCACCTCCGAACGGCTGTCCAGTCCCGCTGCCGAATAGCCGCTCTGCACGGCAGGCTGGCCGCTGCCCTCCGTCTGCGCCTGCACAGCGGCAAGCGCTTCGTCCTTTTTCTTTCTGTTTGCCATATATGATCCTTTCCTTATAAATTCTGCAGTTTCGTGCGCATCTCGTCGGACATGTTTTCAACGTCCAGATTGCTCAGTACATACTGCAGCTGTTCCTGCATCTGGTACAGGTAGCTGCGCAGGGCGCGGGCATCCTCCGGGTCCATGTTCTCGCTGAGCTTGGGCAGGCCGATCTTGTTAATGCCCATCACGCTTGCCATTCGTCACACCTCCCCGCCTGCAATGCCGCCCTTGGCAGCGGCCATTGTTTTTGCAATGCTGCGCAGGGTGATCTGTCCCCTGCCCTTCAGGCGCAGCCGCAGGGTGCCGTGCCTCCGGGGCACGAACGGCAGATCAAAGCTGCGCCGCTTGTCCTGTGCCGTCAGGCTTGCCACCGTCTCCCATGGGCCGCCGTCATAGCTGGCGGCCACCTCCACCGTACTGCTGCACTCGGCATCCAGCCGCAGCGTCAGTCGGGAAAGATACCGGTCCTCGGCCCCGTCCAGCCCAATGTCACCAGTGGTCAGCTCAAAGTTCAGCTTTTCCTCCACACCGTCGGTGGCCTGCCAGTCCGCTTCGCGGCTGGGATCTGCGGCCCACAGTGCCTGCCCGTCCCACAGATAAAGCTGTCCGCCGGTGCTGGTCATCTCGTAGGAGCACACGTTTTCTTCGCTCCAGAGCGCGCGCTCGGTATCGTACACCAGCAGCCTTGCCGTATTTTCGCCTGCCGCCGTGCGGGCCACATGCAGGTAATAGCGGCCATCCAGCGCACTGCCCACCGCGCTCTGCACATTGGCCAGTCGGCCCGAATCCAACGCGCCGGACACTTTTGTTGGAATGCTGCCGTCCCATGCCATCACACCGTCCGGCGAAAGATAATAGAGCGTCTCGTTCAGCACACACAGGCTGCGCGCCGCGTTTTTGGCAACGCCCCGGCAGCGCAGCGAGGTGAGCTGAAAATCCGAAGGCTTGGAGCCATAGAGCTTGTGCAGTGTGTTCTCCTTAAAGAACAGTGCATAGCCCATGCATGTGGCCGCGCCGGTAAACGCACCATCGCTGCCCACCGTCACTGCGTAGCTGTCTGCCGCAATGCCCCGGTAGGAAAACCAGTTGGTGGGGTCGCCTAAGCGGCAGGCATAGATCACGTTTTCCTTGCTGCTGCAGCCCCATACCCGGTTGTCGCACTCGGTAACGTAGTCCAGATCCGGCACGCGGCGTTCCATCCGCACCGGCGTGCTCACCGCAAAGCTGCGTGTCTCCTTGCCGTCCAGGCTGGTCCACTGGGCGCTCTCTGCGCTCTGCACCAGCGTGCCGTAAACATGATCTCCCTCCGGGCTTACCCGCACGCGCAGCCCGTTTTCCAGCACATCGTAAACTACCAGATCCCCGTCCAGCTTTGTCCACATGCCAGCCTGCCGTGCTGCCGTGCCCTGCACGGTCACGGTGTCCCACTGGGCAAATAGCCTCTGCGCGCCCGCCGCTGTGATGCGGCAGTATTCCAGCGGCACTGCCGTCCAGCTGCCGGAGGATGCGCTGTACTCTTCCAGTGTGCTGGTGCTGGCCCATGGGTGCTCCTCGTCCTCCACCTTCAAAAAGAGCTGTCCGTCTGCAGGCTTCTCCGGTTCCTCCTTGCCGTAACCGCTCACCTCGTAGGTCTTGCCCGCGGCATCGCAGGGTGCAAACTGCACGCTCTGTCCCTCTGCCTGCCATACAGCTCCCAGTGCCGAAACACTTCCGTCCGCTGTATCAAATGCTACCTTGTCCGGGAAGATCAGGATTTTTGTACCAATGCCCACCAGTGCCTTTTTGCCGTCGGTCACTGCCTCGGTGCAGGTCACCGGGTCCGCGCCATCGGCATCCGGCGTGTAGATCAGATCCTTCCCGCAGACGGTCAGCAGCCCGTTCAGGTGATACATGCCGTTCAGCCCGGTCAACTCCCTCAGCTTGCGGCGCGGCTTGCGGGTGCTCAGCGCCGGGAAATCCCGGGCAGAAAAATTCACGCCCGCGCTGTACTCTGCTTCCGAGCAGGCATAGGTCTCGTTCAGCCCGCCGAATACCCGCACAAGACTGCGGCTGTTCTGCAGCTTCGCTCTGTTTGCCAGAACCATGCTCTCACCTCCTTACCAGCGCCACTGGGCACCCGTCAGGGTCGGGTAGCTGCGCCGCAGCCACGCCGCCAGATCTGCCAGCAGACTGTTGTACTGGGCCTGCTCCCCGACGTAGCGGTCGGTCTCACCAAGGGCCGCATCGGTCATGGCACACAGATAATGCGGATACAGCGCATCAAAGGGTGCCGGTGCCAGCAGCACATCGTCGTCCTGCAGGCTGTCGTCCCATGCAAGGTCTGCGCCCACATCGTCGTATGCATCTGTGATGCTGTTTTTAAAAAAGCGTTCCCGCAGCATCGCGTCTGCTTCCTTCAGCCACGCCTGCCGGGTGGCCAGCGCAATGCGGCTGCCCGGGCGCAGCTCTTCGGCGCGTTCCAGCGCCTGTCCTACGGTCATATGCTCACTCTCCTTTTTTTATAAAGGCCCGGCCGGGCAGGCTCCCCAGCCGGGCTTTTTGTCTGTTTCGGGTTTACTGGGCGGCGTTCTCTGCTGCCGCAATGCGGGCGGCGGTCAGCTCATCCTGCATCTGGCTGTGCTCCAGCACCTCGGCCACTTCGGGCGGCACTTCCACCTCCACGCCGCGGCGGATCTTATAGTTCACACCGTTCACGCTCACGAACAGATCGCCCTTGTAGCGGCTGTTATCCTTGAACAGCCGGATGCGCACATTTTTCTTTTCAGCCATGGCTCACGCCTCCTCAGTTTGCGGCAGCGGTAGCAGAATAGCTGGATGCACTCTCAATGCGCACCATGTACTGCTCCACCAGACGCTCTGCCGCACGCATGCCCTTCCAGCCCACGGAAGCGCGCTGGTTCAGCGGGTCGTCGCCGTAGCCCAGCTGCTTGACAATGTGCTCCAGACCGCCGCCTTCCAGCTCGGTCACGCCGTAGGCATGGGCACCCAGCACCAGCGTGCCGAACACAGCCAGACCGTCCGGGCAGGTGGAATCCTTCCAGATCTTGGCCTCGCTGGTCTCGATGAAGCGGATGTTGCCCAGCTTGCCGATCTCGCCGCGGAACATGGTGTCCGGGTCGGCGTACTTGTGCACCTCAATGAACTCCTTGCTGGTCTTCAGGTCGTAGGCGGCGTAGGGGTGGATGATGGCAATGTAGCTGTCGCCGATGGGGTCGGCGTTCATCGCGCCCAGCTGTGCCGCCGCCTGAAAGAACAGCTTCGGGGTCAGGGTGCAGGTCTTGTCCAGTGCCTTGCGGCTGGCAACGGCAGTCTCGGTGCCGTCTGCGGCCAGCTTGGGCGCATAGATCACATTGGTGCCGCCCGCCAGCACATCGCGGGTAATGCTGTCCATGGTGCGGCCTGCCTGACTTGCCAGCACACGGGTGGCCTGCACCACATTGTTGTCAATGGCGGTCATCTGCAGCACGTCGGTCAGCGGAGTCCAGCCGCCGTACTGGTGCAGATCGCTGGTGATGGTGGTCACATTCAGTGCCTGACCGTTCGGGGTCACGCCCTCGGTCAGCGGAGTGGATGCCTTGGGCAGGCTGTCGTACTTGCGGAACTCAATGGTCTTGCCGCCGTTCTGGGGCACAGGGTAGTAGTCCGCAAACTGGTCGTGCACCAGACGCGGCTCTGCCTGATCGATGAGACGCTTCTCGTAGAAGGTCTTCATCTCTTTCGACATGGTAGCGGTGGTGTTCAGGTTTTCCGCAAACAGCTGGATGTTGAAATTCTTGTTCATGCTCATATTCCTTTCTCTTGTAAAATAGTCACAATTCGATCTGTGCTCCGTGGAGCACACGGCGTTCCAGTGCTTCTCGCTGGGCGCGGGTCATGCTGGCTACATCCGGGCGGACGGTAGCCGCGCCGCCGGGCCGGATGCCGTTTTCGGTGGGCCGTGCGGCCCGCTGCTGAATGCGTTCCACCACGCCCTGCTCCACAGCCTGCGCTGCAGTGCGCAGGTTTTCATCGTAGTGGGCCAGACGGTACGCATCCCGCACCCTCATGCCGGGCAGCTGCATCAGGCGGCGCATCTCCGGGCTGCGCAGCTCGTTCTGCAGATCAAAATCCGGCTGGCTGCGGCGCATGGCCGCTTCCTCTGCCGCCCAGCGGGCATGCAGGCTGTGCACAGCAGCCTGTGTGCTGCGGGCAAAGCTGGACAGCGGCGGCAGTTCTGGGCGCTGCACAGGCAGTTCCTGCCGGGGCTTTTCCGGCTGCAGCTCTACGGTTTTCTCTGCCGAAGTCTGCGGCACAGCGGGCGCTTTTGCTTCGTCCGGCTTCATGGTGCCGGAGGCCACTGCCTGCCGGGTCTGCGCTTCGCTCAGGGCAGGGGGAGCGGCTTCTCCCTCTGCAAAGAGCTGCAGATCCATCATGCTCTCCTTTCCTCTGCGGCTCACATCTGCAAAGCGGACATTCTCCGGGTAGCGTTCGGCCAGCAGCACAAAGCAGGCTTTGGCCAGCTCAAAGGCACCGCGCACCCATTCTTCGCAGGGCGCATCCACGCTCACCGCCAGACGCGGGCCGTCCGGCTCATCAAAGGCTTCGCTGTGGGCGTTCTCTTCCCCGGCCAGCAGGTACACAAGGCCCTGCATCACGGTGCTGGCTCCTGCACAAACGATGTCCTGCCCGGCAGGCGCATAGCCTGCATGACCGGCAGCTTCCAGCCGGCAGCTCAGCCCTGCGGGGGTATCCATCTCGCTGTAACAAACTTTCATCATAAAATTCACCTCCTTTTTAATGGATGTCCATGGCACGTGCAGCGGCGGCCACCGGCAGGGCATTGCCAAGGCCCGCCAGCTTTACCGCCTGCCCGTCCTTCTGCGCAGACGCACCGCCTGCACTGCGGGCCGGTTCGTCAGCCCCGGTGCCCTGCTGGGCGATCACCGCCGCCATCTGTGCCATCTGCTGCTGCATCCTAGCCAGCTGCTGGGCAAGGGTACCGTTCTGCCGCACCCGCTGACGCACCTTCTCAATGCCTTCAAAGTCCATCATTTCCAGTGCCGCAAGGGCGGCATCGGCATTTTCCGGCTTGAAAAAGCCCAGCTGATAGCACTCCTTGGCCGTCTCGTTCTGGGAAAGGCGGCTGAAGGTGCTCTTCTTGGCGGCGCTCACCACGATGTCAAAGATCGGCTCCCGGCTGCCTAGTTCCACGCCGCCCACGCTGCCGCCGGGCACCGCCCGCAGCGCCTGCGCCGAGAAGGGCACGAACCGGCTCTCGCCGCTTTCGCCCACGATGCGGAACACTCGCTGCTCGTCGTAGAACTGGCGCATCAGCTCGATGATGAGATAGCACTGCTTTGCAAAAGCACGGTAGGCGCTCTTGAGCATATCGCGGCTGAGTTTGCTGCCTGCCTCCTGCAAGGCCGCAATGGCGCTGGCTGCGGTCACACCTCCGGCAGTGCCGCCCTGCGTCATGTCCCGGTTGCCGCTGATCTCCTTCAGCTCTTCAATGCGGCTCTGGCGGTAACTCAGGCTGTTGCCCTGCAGGCCCGCCGTCTGCAGCGGACGGAAACTGTCGTCGTTGAGCCGTCCCACCACATGTACGATGTCCCGGCTGAAATCGGCCAGCTCTTCCTCGTTGACCCCTGCCGTGTCGCTGAGCACATACCGCTGCTTTGCACTCAGCAGCACGTTCTCGTCCATGGCATGGTTCATCTTGTCAATGGCCGTCTGGCAGTCCTTCATCACATCGATGTAGCCAAAGCCCGCCGGGCTGTCCTCCTCCACGAACAGCGGGTCAAATACAAAGGGGTACTGCCCGTGGTCGTACAGGCCGCTTTCTGCCAGCGCCGGGTCGTTCTGGCTGGCGTACAGCACCACGCCGTTGCAGAACTTGCAGTAGTGCAGCACCATGCGCCCCGTTTCATCCGGGCGCTTGTAGTACCAGTCCACCACCACGCTCTTGGAGCTGGTGTCCTGCCCTTCATCGTGGATGTACCGGGGCACGTCCAGCACGCTGGCGGTGTGTCCTGCCAGCTGCGGGTACTGCGCGCACAGCCGGGCCGTGTCCTCAAGGCTCAGGCTGAAAAAGTCCGGCGATGCCTGAATATCCGCCACGCCCGGCTCCCAGTAGAGCATCAGCAGGTTCACGCTGCGCACCGCAATGTCGCCAATGCCGCCGCGCATTGCAGGGTCCCAGAAGATGCCGGTCACGCCGGTGCCCTGTTTGAGCTTGCGCCACCAGCAGTCGCTGTACACCTGCTCGTAGTCGGCCTGTTCCAGCACCACCGGCAACACGCTGGAAAGTGCCCGTGCGGTGTCCTCGTCATCTGCCTCTCGGGGCAGCACGTTCGGTTCCGGGTAGTTGTCCATGGCATCGGCGTGCTTGTTGGCAATGCTGTTGAACAGCCACCCGCTGGAAGGCTGGGCCTTGCCGGGCATCATGGGGTTCTGGTAGTTCTTCCAATGGCCCATGCGGAACCACAGCTCGTTATCCACAATACGCTTGTCCAGCGCGGCCTTGCCCGCCTTGTACCGCTGCAAGGTCTGCATGGCCTCGGCCACCTGTGCTTCACCCACGGGCAAAGCTTCGTTCTCGTAATCGTCCATTGCGTTTCTCCTTTAAATTCTATAAAATCTTGCCCGCTTGTGCAGGTTCAGCGGGTCGTCGGGCACGGGCGGCGCAGCACAGCGCACCGGCGGGCTGATAGGGTTCTCCATCAGCACATAGCGGCACTCGTCGTAAATGTGATCCTCCTGCCGGGTGTCGATGTCCTCCACGTTGCTTTCGTCGTACACAAGGTTCGGGATCGTGCGGATAAAGTGCTTGCAGGTATTGAACACCTGAAACATCGGCCTGCCGTCCGCATCAAAATTCAGCCGGTAGTGGAACTGCATCTTGCCCGCAAGCCGGGTGTTGTCGCCGGGGGACCAGCGCAGGAAGTTCGGGCTGCGCTCCATCATAGCGGCAATGCTTTCGCCGCGGCTCTCATCAAAGATGGCCGGATCGGCAATGCCGTGGATCACCCTGCCGCGCAAAAGCGGGTCGTTCTGCTCTGCCTCCCGGATGCGCCGGGCCTGTTCCACCGGGTCGATGCGCAGGCCCTCGTTCGGCCTGCCGGTGCAGCCGTACAGCTCCTTGATGCGGTACAGCCGCCCCTCCTCGTCCGCTGCGTACCACCCCACCGAGAACGGCTTGGAAAAGCCAAAATCGAACCCGCGGTAGAGCTGCCAGTGCTTCGGGATGGTGAACGGTGCGATCACATGGGTCCAGCGCTGGTCTTCGTAGCGGGCCGGGTCGTTGCGCCATTCGGTAAACACCTGCCCGGAAAAGCTGTCCCAGCTGCCGTAGAGCAGCGCCTGCTTTTCTGCTTCCGGCATACTGGCAAGGCTTGCAAGGTAGCCGGGGTCGTTTGCCAGCAGGGCGGGGTTATCAAAAATGCTGGAAGGGATGAACACCCGCGCCCGCTGCAGCTTCTGTTCGGTGCCGTCCGGCAGCTTTACCGTGTATTCTTCGGTGATAGGCGTGCCGGGCGGTGCGGGCGTGATGAACCGTGCCTTCACCCACCCGTGGCCGATGCCGCCGGGATTGGTGGTGGCTCGCATGTACACCCGGGTGCCCGGGCCGGTGGGACGGTTGCGGCTCATCATGTAGCTGTACTCTTCCCATTCAAAGTGGGTCAGCTCGTCAAAGCCGATAAAATCGAAGGCCTTGCCCTGATAATTGGTACGATCCTTGGTGTACTGCATGGAGCCGAAGTAAATTTTTGCCCCACTGGGGAAGTTCCACACATGGGCCGTGGCGTTGTACTGTGCCTGCGGGAACGCCCTGTGGTAGTACACCTGGCTCTTGTCCACCAGATCAGAAAGCTGCGGGTAGGTCTTGCGCAGGATCAGCGCCCGGTAGTGCGGAATGTGCACCTGCCGCAGCGCTTCGATCACCAGCGCGTCGCTCTTGCCGCCGCCTGCTGCACCGCCGTACAGCGCTTCCGGTTCCGGGCGGCTCATAAATTCGGCCTGCCGCGGCTGGGGCCGCCAGACCACCGGCACTCTTGCTTGTACAATGCTCATGGTTCTTCCTCCACCGTCGGCAGCAGCACCACGCCGCACTCCGCTCCTTCTGCCTGTGCCCCCTGATCGTTCAGGGTCTTGGCTACACCGGCCAGATCCTTGAGCACCGCCGTGGCCTCCTTGAGGTCTTTCATGGTGCCTGCTCCCGATGCGCCTTCCTTTTTTGCCGCCTTCTGCCGGGCATTCAGTTCCCGCACCTGCTGTGCCAGCAGGGTGCTCAGGGTGTCCGTGGCTCGGCTCAGGCTGGCCAGCCCTCTGGCCTGTTTTGTCTGCCCCATGGTGTTGGGTATCAGCTCCTTTCCGCCCTGGTGTGCTGGGCTATGGCAAAAGGATACCACTGGTGCTGCTTTCCCAACAGTGTGCACTTTTACAGGGCCAAAGCGTATATTTTAAATCCAAGAATCCGATTCGTATACTTTTGTGCCTTTTAATTCATCGCTGTTTCGTATCTTTTCAAAAGCAGTGTTTTTTCTCCATCAAAATTTGTGGCAGACCCGCAGAAAACTTTCAAAGTCATACTCATTTGCGATTTTTGGACAAAAAATGAAAAAAGTGTGTTTATTTCGTGGACAAATGCTTTTGTAAAATGTTACAATAGGTTCTGTTCTTTCCCGTCCCACGCACGGACGGGATGTTTTATCTGAATCAGGAGGTTCCTCATGTTAGAAAACATCTTTCATCTGAAGGAGAACCGCACCGATGTCAAGACCGAGATCATGGCAGGTATCACCACCTTCATGACCATGGCTTACATCCTTGCGGTCAATCCCAACATCCTTTCTGCTTCCGGCATGGATTCGGAAGCCGTTCTGATCGCCACCGCGCTGGCATCCTTTGTTGGTACTGCGCTTATGGCTCTGCTTGCCAACTATCCGTTTGCACTGGCACCCGGCATGGGCCTGAACGCCTACTTCTCCTACACGGTCGTTCTCACCATGGGCTACAGCTGGCAGTTGGCCCTGATGGCCGTCTTTGTAGAGGGCATCATCTTCATCGTGCTGTCCCTCACCAATGTCCGTGAAGGCATCTTCAATGCCATCCCCATGACCCTGAAGAGCGCCGTCAGCGTGGGCATCGGCCTGTTCGTTGCTTTCGTTGGTCTGCAGAACGCAAAGCTGATCGTCAACAGCGATTCCACCCTCGTCACCTACCAGCACTTCAAGGGCGAGACCTTCTCCAGCGTGGGCATGGGCGCGATCCTTGCCCTGTTGGGTATCGTGATCACCGCCATCCTGCTGGTAAAGAAGGTCAAGGGCGGCATCCTGTACGGCATTCTTATCACCTGGGTGCTGGGCATCTTCTGCGAGATCTCCGGTATCTATGTGCCCAACGCCGATGCAGGCATGTACTCCGTTATCCCCACCGCTTTTGTCAGCTTCGACTTCTCCGCGCTGGGCAAGACCTTCGGTCAGGTATTCAAGACCGATTTCTCCGGCGTTGGCATCCTGAACTTCTTCGCCGTCATGTTCTCCTTCCTGTTCGTTGACCTGTTCGATACTCTGGGCACCCTGATCGGTGTTGCCTCCAAGGCCGACATGCTGGACGAGGACGGCAAGCTGCCCCACATCAAGGGCGCACTGATGGCCGACTCCATCGCCACCTGCGCAGGCGCTGTGCTGGGCACTTCCACCACCACCACCTTCGTCGAGAGTGCTTCCGGCGTTACCGAGGGCGGCCGCACCGGTCTGACCGCCATGACCACCGGCATCCTGTTCCTGCTGGCAACCATCTTCAGCCCTCTGTTCCTCACCATCCCGTCCTTTGCAACGGCTCCGGCCCTGATCATCGTGGGCTTCTACATGATGGGTTCCGCCGTCAAGATCGACTTCAATGACCCCAGCGAGGGCATCCCCGCCTTCCTGACCATTCTGGCCATGCCCACCGCTTACAGCATTTCCGAGGGCATCGCCATCGGCGTGATCTCCTGGACCCTGATCAATCTGGTCACTGGCAAGGCCAAGGAAAAGAAGATCAGCCCCCTGATGTATGTGCTGACCGTGCTGTTTATCCTCAAGTACGTGTTCCTCTAAGCCGCTGATCTTACCGCAAGCAAAAAAGCTCCCGTCCTGATGATGGACGGGAGCTTTTCTGCTTCCTGTGATCCGGAACAGCCTGTGCATTCGCTCCGGGCTGTCCGGCGTGGAACTATTCTTTTTTAGCGATCAGGGTTATTTGCGCCGCGGGTGGATATGCACTTCCGGGATAGCCACGTTATCATAGTGGATCGGCTTATCAGCCGCCGGAGTGCCGTCCGCATCCATATGATGTGCCACCTTGCCGGTATGGATCTCCGGCACGGCCACGGTTTCTTCCTCATGGGGATGCTCCCGCTTTTTTCCGAGCCACGTTTTCAGATGGTGATAAAGCGACATTGCACGTCTCCTTTCCCGGTGCGGAAGCCCGCCCGAACTGTAAAGATCAGCTTCAGATAAAATTGATGAACACCGTAATGACCAGACTGTTCAGAAAGTCCGCAAACAGACTGCCCACCAGCGGGATCAGCAGATACGCCTTGACCGAGGGCGAATATTTATCGCAGATGGCCTGCATGTTGGCCATGGCGTTGGGCGTTGCACCCATGCCAAAGCCGCAGGTGCCGGATACGATCACCGCCGCGTCGTAATCGCGGCCCATGATGTTGAACACCACCAGTACCACATACAGGATCATGAACAGGGTCTGCCCGGCCAGCAGCACGATCAGCGGCAGGGCCAGCTCTGCCAGCTGCCACAGCTTCAGGGTGATCATGGCCATGCCCAGGAACAGCGAAAGGCAGATGCCGCCAATGTCATTGATCTCGCCCATATACACGGTGTAGCCGCCGCCATACTCACCCACATTGCGGATGATGGCCGCCGCGATCATGGCACCGATATAAATGGGGAAGGTCATGCCCGTCAGGCTCAGAAGTCTGGACAGCACCGTGCCGATGCCCATGGCGACGATCAGCTGGAAGCTTGCCGCCGGGTACATGGTGGTGTGGCGCTCGTGCTTCATTTCTTCTTCCACCAGTAGGCTGTCATCCTCCGGTACCACCGTGGCCAGCAGGTTGTGCCGCTCAATGAGCATCTTGCCGATGGGGCCGCCCATCATGCTGCCCGCGATCAGGCCATAGGTGGCTGCTGCCGTACACAGGGTGGTGGCCCCCTGAATGCCAAAGTCCTCCAGCACCGGGCCAAAGGCACCGGCGGTGCCGTGACCGCCCACCATGGGGATGGAGCCGGTGCAAAGGCCCACCAGCGCATCCACGCCCAGCAGCTTTGCCAGCCCCACGGCTACAAAGTTCTGGCTGACGATCAGCACGATGACTACGCCCAGAAACACGATCATCGCTCTTCCGCCGCTTTTCAGCACCTTGAGGTTTGCCTGGAAGCCCACCGAGGTGAAAAACATCACCATGCAGACTTCCTTTAGAATATCATCAAATGCAAACTCGGCAGCGCCGGTCACATAGCACACACAGTTAAAAATGGCGAACAGCACGCCGCCAATGACCGGAGCCGGAATGCAGAAACGTTCCAGCACCTGCACCCTTGCCCGCAAAAATTTGCCCAGCATCAGCACCAGCACAGCAACGGCCAGTGTCTGATACATATCCAATTCGATCTTCATTGCTCTACTTTCCCTCAGTTCCCAGCCGCTTCATCGACCGTAATTCCTGCCGCCTTATAGTATGCGGCCGCGCCCGCATGGAACGGGATGCCAACGCCCTCTACTGCGTTTTCCTCCGGGTCCAGCGGGATGCCCAGCTGCTCTTCCAGCCCTTCCCGGCTGGAGAACAGAAGCTGTGTCAGCTGCTGCACCTGCTTTGCAGGCAGCGCGTTGCTGGCCAGCAGAACGGCTTTCACGCCCACCGTCTGCACCTTTTCCGTCTGTCCGGGATAGGTGCCTGCCGGCAGCGTAACGCCGCTGTAGGCGCTGTAAGCGCTCTGCAGGCGCTGTGCTGCCGCACCGTCCACGTTCAGCAGCCGGATGCCGCACTCGCCTGCCAGAGCGGTCAGCACCGGGCTGGGCGCGCCCACCGTCATAAAGATGGCATCCACCCTGCCCGCCTTCAGCTGGGCAGCGGCATCCTCATAGTTCAGGTTTACCATGCTCACCATCTTGTCGTTCAGACCATAGGCAGATAAGATCTGCCGCGCGTTCTGCTCCGAACCAGATTCCTCCGCGCCAATGCTCACCGTCCTGCCATGCAGGTCCTCAATGGACTGGATGTCGGAATCCGCCCGCACCACCACCTGACAGGTCTCGGTGTACAACGCCGCCACGGCACCAAAGCCGCGGTCCTCCTCCTCGTCGGCAAAGATGCCGGTCTGGTCATAGGCATCCTGCACAAGGTCTGCCTGTGCAATGGCCAGCTGCAGGTATTCGCCGGTCAGCAGACGCAGGTTCGCTGCGGAACCGGCGGTAGCCTTCAGCTCCACCTGCCCGTTGTCCGTCTCGTTTTCCAATGCTGCGAACCGCTCACCGAACTCCCGGTAGATGCCGCCCTCGCCAGCCACACCGAAGCGCAGCCGTTTGGCCTTTTCTGTCGCTGCACATCCGCTCAGAACCGCAGCTGCCAGCAGAATGCCTGCCAGTGCCGCCGCGAGCCATTTCTTTTTCAAGATCACCACTCCTCTTCCTGCCGCCGCAATGCGGCAGAACTTTTATCCTAAATTATACGCATATTGCGGATGAAATACAATCACCTATATTCTTACCCTCCGAACAGCCCGAAGAAGCTGGTGTGGGTCACGCCCAGCACAAGGAACAGTGCGATCAGTGCAAACAGTACCCCGATGATAATATCCATCTGGTGTACTGTCAGCGGAAAATGGTCGTACATCTTTTCTTTCGCGTTCACAAAATTCTTGTCACCGTTGTTGAGCAGGCTCTTTTTGCCTTCCTCAAAGTCTGCCTTCCGGCCTGCCAGCTCCGCCTGTTCCTGCGCCAGCTGTGCTTCCCGGGCCGCAAGGGCAGCTTCCCGGCGGGCAAGTTCAGCCTCGCGCTCTTCGGGTGTCTGTTTTTCCTGTGCCATAACGTACCTCCTGATGGTGTTTTTATTATAATACCACACAAATGCAGATAAAAAAAGCGGGCCGCCTGCCCAAAAGCAGACGACCCACAGAAAAAGCTCTTACTTCTTTGCCAGATACTTGCGGATATCGATGGCCACAGCCACGATAATGACAAGACCCTGAACGATGTAGGTGTAAGAAGAGTTGACATTCATGAACTGCAGAGCCACCTTCATCAGCTCAAAAACCAGAACGCCGACCAGAACGCCGGGCACAGTACCAACGCCGCCGGTGGTGGAAACACCGCCGATGGTGCAGGCTGCGATGGCGTCCAGCTCATAGCCCTGTGCGGTGTTGACGGATGCGCCGCCGGACTTTGCAGCCAGCAGGCAGCCTGCCAGACCGAACATGCAGGAAGCCAGGATGTAGATGCGGATCTTGGTGGCGTTGACGTTGACACCGGCCACCTCAGCAGCAGCTTCGTTGCCGCCGATGGCGTACATGTACTTGCCGTGACGGGTCTTGTTGTACAGGAACCAGAAGCACCCGGCCACGATCAGAGCGATCCAGATCAGCACAGGCACACCGATGATGGTGTTGGAGGCCAGAGAGGTGAAGTTTTTGTTCAAAGAGCCGATGGGGGTACCGCCGGTGTACACCAGGCAGATACCGTAGACCACCTGCTGCATACCCAAGGTAGCAATGAAGGGCTGCACCTTCAGGTAGCTGACCACCAGACCGTTGCACAGACCCACGATGGCGCAGATGGCAATAACCAGAATGAACACCACGGGGGTGGACAGGGTGTGCATGTTGGGGTAGAACTTACCGGATGCGCCCTCGGTCTGCGCAAAAATGCAGGCAAGGCAGGCGGCAAAACCAGCCAGACGACCGGCCGACAGGTCGTTACCGGTGGTGATCAGGCAGCCGGAAATGCCCAGCGCGATGATGTAGCGGATGGACACGTTCTTGAACAGGTTGATCATGTTGGTGCCGGAGAAGAAGTTGGGGTGCATGATGCCAACGATCAGAGTGATGGCCAGCATCATCATAATAATGGCGTTGTTGCTGAGCCACTTGCCCACAGCCTTGCCATTCAATTTTTTGGTAGCTTCCACGATAGACAGCCTCCTTAATTACTGATTTGCCGCAGCTGCGTCAGGTGCGGTCTCGAACTGGGTAGCCAGTGCCATGATGTTTTCCTGCGTAGCGTCCTTGCCGTCGATAAAGCCGGTGATGCGGCCGTCGCACATGACCATGACACGGTTGGACATACCGATGATCTCGCTCATTTCGGAGGAGATCATGATAATGCTCTTGCCCTGCTTGGCCAGATCGGCGATGATGCAGTAAATTTCATACTTTGCACCGACGTCGATGCCGCGGGTAGGCTCGTCCAGAATGAGCACATCGGGGTTGTTGGCAAGCCAGCGGGCGATCAGCACCTTCTGCTGGTTGCCGCCGGAAAGGCTCTTGATCTGAGTCTTGGGGCTGGGTACCTTGATGGCCATCTTTTCCTTGTTGGTAGCCACCAGATCGAGGATCTTTTTGTTGTCCAGCATGATGGGGCCCTTGCGCAGGGCATCCAGTGATGCAATGGAGATGTTATCGGCAACGCTCAGCACGCCCAGAATGCCGGTAGCACGGCGGTCCTCGGTCAGCAGAGCAACGCTCTTCTGGATGGCATCGCGGGGCTGCTTGATGTTGACCTCTTCGCCCTTGATCCACACCTTACCAGAGGTATGGGCACGCAGGCCGAAGATGCCTTCCATCAGCTCGGTGCGCTGTGCGCCCACCAGACCGGCCACGCCCAGGATCTCGCCTTTTTTGATCTCGAAGCTGCAGTGGCGGAAGGAACGCGGATGGATGGAGGTGAAGTCCTCCACCTTCATCATGACCTCGTCCGAGGGATGGTTCTCCAGCGGGGGATACAGGTTCGACAGCTCACGGCCGACCATCTTTGCAATGATCTCTTCCTTGGTCATGTTGGCAACGTCCCACTTACCGATGTACTGGCCATCGCGCATGATGGTGACTTCGTCCGCGATCACCTTGATCTCGTCCATCTTGTGGCTGATATAGACCAGTGCCACGCCCAGAGCCTTCAGCTCGCGCATGATGCGGAACAGAGATTCCACTTCGTTTGCGGTCAGCGAGGAAGTGGGCTCGTCCAGGATCAGCACCTTGCAGTTTGCGGAAACAGCCTTTGCAATTTCCACCATCTGCATCTGTGCGATGCTCAGAGAGCCAAGCTTTGCATGGGGATTGATCTCCAGCTTCAGCTTTTTCAGCAGCTCCTCCGTATCCTTGTACATTTTGGCGTGATCCACCACCGTAACAGGACCGTACTTTTTGGTGGGGTAGCGGCCCAGCCAGATGTTCTCGGCCACAGTACGTGCCGGGATCGGCTGCAGTTCCTGATGCACCATTGCAATGCCGCGGTTCAGTGCATCCAGAGGGGTGGTGATGGTAACTTTTTCGCCCTCGTATTCAATTTCGCCCTCGTCCATCTTGTAAATGCCAAACATGCATTTCATCAGTGTGGACTTACCGGCGCCGTTTTCACCCATCAGCGCCATGACCTTACCGGGGCGAAGCTCCAACTGGGCGTGATCCAGCGCTTTGACGCCGGGGAAGGTCTTGACCACGCCTTTCATTACCAGACGGTATTCTGACATTCCGCAGAGCCTCCTTGTCGTTTATCATCGGGCCGCAGAAAAACCTTTTTTCAAAACAAGGCGCGTGCGCGGAGAATATTTCTCGCACGCACGCGCTTTATAGCTTTGTTCAAGCCGTCAAGGTCCACTGCGCACCTTGCATTGTTTCAGGAAAACTTTGGTCTTACTTCACGTACTCGGAAGCGTTGTCCTTGGTCACCTTCACATAGTCGACCCAGTAGTACTGCTCGACCTTGGAGCCTTCAACGTACAGCTTGGTAGCCTCAGCAGCTGCGGTAGCCTGACCCACGTCGTCGTTCAGCACGGTACCGGTCATGTTGCCATCCAGAACGTCCTGAACAGCCTCAGCCAGTGCATCGACACCAACCAGATAGATGTCCTTGCCGACGGTGCGGTTAGCCTGCTGGATGGACTGCAGAGCGCCCAGTGCCATTGCGTCGTTGTTGCAGAAGACAACTTCGATCTTGTCGCCGTACTGAGACAGAGCGTTTGCAACGTCCTGCTGAGCGGTGGTCTGATCCCAGTTGTCCAGGTACTCGTACAGGCACTCAACTTCCTTGCCGGCATCGGTCAGGGCCTTGATGGAGTACTCGGTGCGGTACTGAGCATCGATGTTCTCGGGGTCGCCCTTGCACATAATGTAGGTGATCTTGCCGTCGCCGTTGATATCGCCCTGAGTCTCGGTCTCCAGGATCAGCTCGCCCTGATAAGTACCGGACTGACGTGCGTCAGCACCAACGTAGCAGCACTTGTCTGCGTAAGAATCCAGAACGCTCTTGTCGGGCTCACGGTTGATGAAGACGATAGGAGTCTCAGAGGGCTTGACGGTATCAACGATGGTCTGTGCGGAAGTGGTCTGCACGGGGTTGATGACCAGCACGTCCACGCCCTGCTGCAGGAAGGTGTTGATCTGCTCGGTCTGGGTGTTCTGGTCGTTCTTGCCGTCCATGATGGTGACGGAGTAGCCCATGTCCTTCAGGTACTCTTCCAGATCGGAGCGGTACAGAGTCATGAAGTTATCAGCAAACTGATAGATGCAAACGCCGATGTTGGCAGAGCCGTTGGTAGCAGCGGCAGAAGCAGCGGTGGAAGAAGCAACGCTGGAAGCAGCGGTGCTGGTGGAGGAAGAGCCGCCGCAGGCGGTCATAGCAGCAGTTGCGCCAACAACAGCAGATGCCTTCAGGAAGTCACGACGCGAAATCATTTTCATAATAATGTTCTCCTTCAATTCGTATCTCAGCATTTTCACAGGAGCAATCTTGCATGCACCTGTAATTCCTGCTCGTATTATACCCTTGCAGCACCCCACTGTTCAAGAGAACAAGTTCACAAGATTGACGGATTTATTTTGTGCTATTTCAACAAATGGTTTATGGGGTCGATGATTTCTTTTCGCGAAGCATCACAATTTTTCATGCTTTTGCAACCGTTGGATAAATATAAAAATGATGTGTTGTTTTTCTTTCAAAAAGATTACAAAATGTTGCATCGTTCGGTTTTTGCAGCTTTTTCATTTCTTGTATATCTTGAAAAATATTTTCAGGAATAGTTCACCCCTGTTCTTCCACATTTTTTCACTTCATTTCCGCAATTTTCTGCAAATCGCCTGCCATTCCCGGTTCCTGCCGCCCGCCTTTTTGCAAAAAAAATGCCCGGAAGCTTTCCTAAGCCTCCGGGCATCCCGATCCGAGTATCTTTTACAGATTCAGCAGCATCTTTGCAATGTTGAAGTAGATCAGCAGCGTGGTGGTATCCACAATGGTGGTGATCAGGGGTGAAGCCATCACGGCCGGATCCACATGCAGCTTTTCTGCCGCCACGGGCAGAATGCCGCCGATCAGCTGCGAGAGCAGAACGGTGCAGATCAAAGTCAGGCACACCACCAGCGCCACCGGAGCCGCGATACGGTCAAACACCAGCAGTTTTACAAAATTGCATACGGCCAGCGTGCCGCCGCACATCAGGGCTACGCGGCTCTCACGCCAGAGGATGCGGGGCAGGTCGTGGGGCTGGATGTCGCCCACTGCCATGCCGCGGATGATGGTGGAAGTGCTCTGGCTGCCCGCGTTGCCGCCTGCATCGGTCAGCATGGGGATGTAGGCGGTCAGCACGGTCACAGCGGCCAGTGCATCCTCGTATCCGCGGATGACCATGCTGGAGAAGGTGGCGCTGATCATTAAAAACAGCAGCCACGGTGCGCGGCTCTTGTACAGGTCCCACATGCTCTGCTTGAAGTAGGGCTTGTCGGAGGGGCCGATTGCGTTCATCTTTGCAATATCTTCGCTGGCCTCGTCCTGCAGGATGCTGATAGCATCATCAATGGTCACGATGCCCACCAGCCGGTTTTCCGCGTCCACCACCGGGATGGCCAGAAAGCCGTATTTCTCGAACAGGTTGGAAACATCCTCCTGATCGGTGGTGGTGCTCACGCTGACCACATTGGAATCCATCAGGTCCTTGATAGGCTCTTCTGTGTTCTTTGCCAGCACCAGCGCCCGCAGGGACACCACGCCGATCAGCCTGCGGCTGTCATCGGTCACATAGCAGTTGTTGATGGTCTCCTTATCAAAGCCATTCCTGCGGATGGCCTCCATGGCCTGTGCCACGGTCATGTCCGGCCGCAGCTCCATCAGCTCGGTGGTCATCACGCCGCCGGCTGAGTCCTCCGGGTACTTGAGCAGCTCATTGATCATGCGGCGGGTGGCGGGGTCGGCCTGACCCAGAATGCGCTTGACCACGTTGGCAGGCATTTCCTCCACAAGGTCGGTGGCATCGTCCACGAACAGTTCGTCCACCACAGCCTTCAGCTCGGTATCGGTCAGGCCGTCGATCAGCTTCTGCTGGGTCTCAGGGGTCAGTTCGGTGAACACATCTGCGGCCAGATCCTTCGGGCACAGACGGAACAGCACCGGGAGCTTTTCTGCGGGCAGATCCTCAAACACCGCCGCAAGGTCGGGCGCGGGCAGAGTTTCCATCACATCCCGCAAGCTCTGGTATTTCTTGGCATCGTCCAGATTTGCCAGCATGGTCTTGAGGGTATCGATCGAGATTTCAGACATAAAAAAGCTGCCTCCTTTTCAGTGGCAGCTCTCGTTTCTTCTTTTCAGGGAACGCAAACACGCACCGTGTGCATTCACACACAGCAGGGTCTGCGCAAAGCAGAAACGGCGGCTGCCATCATATAAAATAATCGGGGAGAAAGACTGCTGCTACTGCCAGCAGGTTCCATGACAACCACCTCGTTCTCCTGTTGTAAAAAGACACTTTTTGCCTTTTCCGCCCATTACTTTACCACTGCTTTTTTGCCGCGTCAACCCTGCTTTTTAAATTTTTCCGTTTCTTTACAAAAAGTAAAAATGCCCGATGACATTTTTCGTATCATCAGGCACTTTTATCCTGTCAGCGCATGTCCCGGGCGGGATGGAAGGCTCTTTGCTTACAGGGTCTCTACCGTATCAAACATTTCTTTTGCGGCTTCCACAGCATCCTTGCTGCCAAACACCACCCGCACGCCGTTTGCCATGGCGGCACCCAGCTCTGCGGCCTGCTCCTTCAGCAGTGCGGCATCCACCGCACACAGGGCCTTGCGGTCTGCCGCCATCATTTCATCCGTGATGCCGCAGAAATACCGGCGGTCCGTCTCGCGGGCCTCAGCACGCGGCTTGCGGGGGGTGTCCAGCTTGGCCACAGTACCCACAATAAAATCGTTCAGGTCTTTTTCGGTGTACTCCCGTGCTGCCAGTTCTGCCGGACCTTTTGCAAAGGCGTCGTAGCTTTCCTTTACATGGGGGTCGCGGTAGGTGTACAGGTATTCCACGCCGTCCGAGGAGAGCATTCCGGTGCCGTAAGCGCCGCCCACCTCGCGGATGTTGTGCCACAGGTATTCGTAGCTCATCACGCGGGCCAGCGCCTTGCGGTCGCTGCGGCGCTCCATGGGCCATACCTGTACATCGTAGTTCACACCGCCGTCAATGATAAATGCTTCGTTCACCGGCGGTGTCAGCGGTTCCACATAGGGCTTTGCCGCAGCACGGCCCTCGGCAGCAAAGCGGCTGTCCGGCAGCAGAGTGCGCAGCTTTGCAAGGGCATCCTCGCTGCCGTACAGGCTGACCGTCAACTCCGCGTGCTGCAGCACCTCTGTGCGCAGGGCATCCAGCTTTTCACCCAGTGCTGCCCAATTGCCGCGCTCCTGCACGCCGCACAAGAACTTGTAATAGCTCACACCGCTGCAGCGTTCACTCACCGCACCGTCCACCGTGTAGTGGGCACTGGCGCGGGTGGCTGCGTATACATTGCCCTGCTGGATGAACTGCTGTTCCATGTTCAACTTCTGCTGGCTCAGCACCCGTGCAAAAGCAGCTTCTGCCGCCGGGCCGGTAAGGATGGTATCATACAGCCATTCGCCGCCCAGCTCCACAGCCTTTTCCAGACTGCGTTCCAGCAGGCTCAGGCACAGGCTCAGCTTGGCATGGCAGGGTGCACCCTCCTGCCGCCCAGTCCAGATGTCCAGCTGGGTGCGGCTGTCGCCCAGCCATGTGCTGCGCAGAGTGTTCAGTTGCTGAGCGGTGTGTTCGGTGCTGTCCAGCTCGTCCAGCACATCGGTCAGCAGGTCCAGATACGGCATGTCCTCAGGCTTCACATTGCCAAGGTCATAGTAGAAGTTCAGGTACAGGCTGCCTGCCGAAGGGTGATGCAGCAGCTGCGCACCGGCCAGAAGTTCCCGCTCGCCTGGGGCCGTCCTTGCTCCGTCGCCAAGGTCGGCAACGGTCAGCGGGTGCTCCAGCACAAGCTTGCCGTCGGTGCGGATGGGTTCGCCCTCCTCCTTTTCAGGCAGGGTGGGCACCTGCACCACCTGCACCGGAGCCGGTGCAAACAGCTCACGCAGCAGCTCATCGAACCAGCCATCGGCCATCTTTTCCCGCAGGGAAGCAAACAGCCTGTCCGTGTGCAGCAGCAGAGTGGGGTCGCCGGTGTGCAGCCAACCGGTGGAAGCGTTGATGGCATCCAGCACGCCGTCTGGCAGGGTGCCCGGGCGCTCCAGCGATGCAAACTCTGCTGCGTTCAGCGAAGCCAACAGCAGTTCCTGCGGGATGCCCTCGGTCAGGATGCCGTCCACCGCCTTGCGCACAGCGGCAGCAAATTTGCGAGCGCTCTCCTCGGTGGCACCGCGCAGCACCAGTTCCAGCACCGGCTGCAGGGTGCTGTCGTCAAAGCCAATGTCAATATCTGCGCCCAGCTTTTCGGCCAGCAGCGCCGCCTTCAGCGGGGAGTTATTGGTGCCAAGCAGGGCATCCAGCAGGATCTCCACGCCCAGCTGCCGCTCCCGGTCTGCAAAGGCACCGGTGTACCATGCCAGAGCACACTGCACCTCGTCCGGCTCCGGGTTTTCGGTATAGTAGGGCAGTTCCACGCAGGCACCCGCCTGCTCGTGCTGCACGGTCAGCTGCGGACGGCTGGTGCCCTTGGGCATTTTTGAAAGATAATCCCTGTCCAGCAGTTCCAGCTTTTCAGCCATATCCATTTTGCCATAGAGGGTAATGCAGCAGTTGTCGGCACTGTAGTGGCGGTGATATACCCGCTTATACTTTTCATAGGTCAGCGCCGGGATGCTGGCCGGGTCGCCGCCGGAAACAAAGCCGTAGGCCGTATCCGGGAACATGGCCCGTTCCAGTGCATTTTCCAACTGAGCATCCGGTGCAGCCAGAGCGCCCTGCATCTCGTTGTACACCACTCCGCTCACGGTGCCGTCGGCACTGCGGTGCCAGCCCTCCTGCTCAAACACGCTCTTGTCCACCATGGCCAGCGGGCAGAACACCGCGTTCAGGTAGACATCCATCAGGTTTTTGAAGTCGGTCTCATTGGGCGTAGCGAACGGGTAGACCGTCTTATCCGGGAAGGTCATCGCATTCAGGAAAGATGCCATACTGCTTTTGAGCAGCTGCAAGAACGGCGAGGTCACCGGGTATTTTTCGCTGCCTGCCAGCACCGAGTGCTCCAGAATGTGGAACACGCCGGTGTCATCGGACGGGAAGGTGCCAAAGCCGATGCCAAACGCCTTGTTGGTATCCTCATTTTCCACCAGCAGCACCGTGGCACCGCTCACATCGTGAGTAAGCACGGTCAGGGTTCCGTGCTGTTCAGGGCAGTCCTCGGTACGCACGAGGGTATAACCGGGAAATCGTTCCATTTCGTTTTCTCCTTTGTGGTTTTGAAATCGTTTGACACTATTGTATCATTCAAGGGCAAAAAACACAATTACCGGTTTGTTAATAATAACCAGAAGGACGTTTTTTAACCATTTGCTTCCCGTGAAAAAGGAAACAAGCCGGCCCCGCAGGGCTGGCTTGTTTGCAAAATTATAAAATAATATTTCCTCTGATATTGCCAAAGCGAAAGCGTCGGCAATTTTAAATCGTATTTTTCACACCTGTTTTGCGCCCTCAGTCCGGCAGGACACCCGGAACAGCACAAAGCCCACTGCAAACAGCAGCGCCAGCATCCCAATGCCCACATTGGCGCTGCCGGTCAGCTGGCTGCCCACGCTCACGATCATGGTGCCAAGGAAGGACGCGCCCTTGCCGCAGATGTCGAACAGGCCAAAGTATTCGCCGGATTTTTCAGCCGGGATGATCTTGGCAAAGTGGCTGCGGCTCAGTGCCTGCACGCCGCCCTGGAACATGCCCACCAGCACGGCCAGTACCCAGAACTGCCACTGGCTGGTCAGGAAGAAGGCGAACACCGCAATGCCGGTGTAGGCCGCGATGCAGACCGGGATAAGCTGGCTGGACGGGTATTTTGCACTCAGCCGTCCAAAGATCAGCGCCGAAGGGAAGGCCACGATCTGCGTTACCAGCAGGGCCAGCAAAAGGCCGGTGGTCTCCAGCCCCAGTGCCGTGCCGTAGGCGGTGGCCATATCGATGATGGTATACACGCCGTCGATGTAGCAGAAGAAGGCCAGCAGGAACCAGAACACCTGCTTATCCTCGCGCAGATGCTTGAGGGTGTGGCCGATGCGCACAAAGCTCTGCCGGATGGCGTGCTGCTCTACCTCCACATAGTTGATCTGCTTATAGTTCCGCAGCAGCGGCAAGGTGGTGCCCAGCCACCACACAGCGGTGATGAGCAGCGCCACGGAAAGGGCGGTCATCTGGCTCAGACCGATAGCCCCGCTGCCCAGCACCAGTGCCAGACACACCACAAAGGGCACGCAGCTGCCAATGTAGCCCCATGCATAGCCCTGCGAAGACACAACATCCATGCGTTCCGGGGTGGTCACATCGCCCAGCATGGAATCGTAGAACACCAGACTGCCCGAAAAGCCAATCTTTGCAAGGATGAAGATGATCAGGAACGGAAGCCATGTAGTGGCAAGGCCCATGGCACAGCAGCCTGCCACGCCCACGAACAGGCAGAGCATGAAGATGGGCTTTTTAAAGCCTCTGGTATCGGCCAGCGTGCCCAAAATCGGCCCCAGCACTGCCGTGATCACCGTGACCACCGAGCTTGCATAGCCCCAGTAGGCCAGATAGTTCACCGAACTCAATCCCCCGGCCTCGGCCAGCGCATTAAAGAAAATGGGCACCAGTGTGGCGATCATCAGCACAAAGGCCGAGTTGCCCACATCGTACAGGATCCATGACCGCTCCAGCGGGGTCACCTTGAATTTTTCGCTTTGCATTTTTACTCTCTCCCTGCACCGCCGGGCGGTGCCCCCTCATTTTTTGTGCCCGCTCAAAACTCCCCGAAGGTGTGGTCAAAGGCCTTGCTCAGGGGCTGGTCCGTGTCCAGCTTTGCCACAAATTCCAGGATCAGCGTTTCTGCCAGCGGAAGCGCCTGCGCATACAGTTCTTCCAGCCGCTTGCCGCTCTCCACGCACTTCGGGTTCGGCTGCGGATCTGCCACAAGGCCGTGCAGCATGTCGTATTTGCCCACCACCTTCATGCCTGTCAGCACCACCCAGCGCTTGACAGGATTGGATGCCTGCAGCAGCCTGTGCACTGAGATCATGCCCTTGAGCGCTTCCAGTGCCACCTGCTCCGAGATGCCCTCGTAAAAGGGCGCGATCGCCTTTGCATTCTGTTCCGACGGGTGGATATGGCTGGCTGTGAAAAACTTCAGCGGGTCGTATCCGTCCCGGCGCAGCAGCATGTTGTCAAACTCGGTCTCGATCTCACAGTGGGTCACGCCGCTTTCCCGGGTGAACTGCTCCACATACGGGTGGCAGGTGCTGTCCAGCGCAAAGTGGCAGACAAAACCCAGTGCATAGGCCAGTGCGGCATCCCGATCCGTCTCGCAGTGCACCACCTTACGCGCCCGGTCAAAAAAGACCCGCCCCGGCTCCTCGTGCATGGCATTGCCCAGTGCACCCACCGGGTTGGACTTGGCAGCATGGTAATAAAACAGCAGGTCCGGCCCGTGCAGGCCGATATCGTAAAGCTCACGGTTCTGTTCCAGCTGAGCACGCAGTTCATCCGGCAGATGTTCCAGCACATTGGTGCCAAAGCGGCGGTGCGCATAGGTTGACGGCATGGCAGATTCCTCTCTTTCTCTCCGGCAGGGTGCACAAAACGTCCCCCAGTTTTTGCGTTCTGTTTCAGTATAGCAGAAAGTTTCCCGACCTTCTACCCTTTTACGTCTGATTTCGGTAAAAAATTTGAATTATTTTGTGTTTTCGGCCAGTGGGCAGGCCGCGCAGCAAAAAAGGCACAGCCATCTGCAGACAGCTGTGCCTTCTCCCTTAAAATTCAGACTTTTTCGTAGCCCTGCGGCATCTCGTTCTTCCGGTTGCGGTCCATCAGGGTGCGCAGCGCGTCGCTGGCGCTCATGCCCTCCTTCACGATGGCGTTCACCGTCTGCACAATGGGCATTTCCACATTGTACTTTGCGGCCAGCTCCATGGCAGCGGGCAGGGCATTGATGCCCTCCACCACCATGCCGACCTCCTTCACGGCCTGCTCCGGGCTTTTGCCCTTGCCGATCAGAATGCCCGCACGATTGTTGCGGCTGTGCATACTGGTCGCCGTCACGATCAGGTCGCCGATACCGGCCAGACCCGCAAAGGTGTGGATGTTGCAGCCCATGGCCACGCCCAGCCGGGCGATCTCGGCAATGCCGCGGGTGATGAGGGCTGCGCGGGCGTTGTCGCCGTAGCCAAGGCCGGTGGAGATGCCAACACCCAGCGCAATCACATTCTTCAGCGCGCCGCTCAGCTCCACGCCCTTGATGTCGGCGTTGGTGTACACACGCATACAGGTGTTGCTGAACACATCCTGCACATACTCGGCAGCGGCTTCATCCGGGCAGGCCGAAACGATGGTGGTGGGCATGTCCAGCGCCACCTCTTCCGCATGGGTCGGGCCGGAAAGGGCCACCAGCTTTGCGTTTTGGGGGCCACCCTCTTTGTTCAGCTCGTCGGCGATGACCTCGGTCATGGTATATAAGGTGTCCGGCTCCATGCCCTTGGCAACGTCCACAAGGATCTGGCCGTCCGGGATGTAAGGCCGGGCCTTGGCCGTGGTGGAGCGCACAAATACCGACGGCACTGCAAACAGCAGCACATCCTTGCCAGTGCACACTTCCTCAATGCTCTTGGTAAACTGCAGCTCTTCCGGGATCTTCATGCCCGGCAGATTGGGGTGCACCCGCGTAGCGGAAAGGTTCTCCACCTCAGCCGGAAGCGCCGACCACACCTGCACATCATTGCCGCTGACACACAGCATCCGTGCCAGAGCCATGCCCCAGGTACCTGCACCCAGAACGCCAATTTTTTTCTTCGTCACGTTCGTGTCCTCCGTGTCTGCACCGCGCAAAGGGCACTGCACCCTCTGCGGTGAATTTGCGCCTGTGCCGGGCCAAGCCCGGTGCGCGTTGTTATGTTCATTGTACACGAAAGCCGGTGCGCCGTCAACCGCTTGCCGCATTGCACAAAGTTTTCCAGATGAGTCGTCCGTTTTTGTACACATCACGCGTTTTGAGCAAACCGTTTGCACTCCATCCGGATTCATGCTATAGTATTCTGGTAGGTTTTGTAGGAATTTTAGAAAAAGCCCTTGACTTCAAGCGCACTCCAAGCCTTATAATACCTTTGTTCTTCCGATTTACAAAGTATTTGAATACCGTTCTGAGGGAACATTTTTCATGTTTGAAGCATTTCTTTCCAACCGTACGGTCAGCGTGCTGGCGGAGGCCCTGCCCCGTATCCTCACGGCAGGCCTTACCATGACCATCCCGCTCACGCTGGTCTCCTTCTTTTTTGCCATGATCATTGCCGTGGCCGTTGCGCTGGTGCAGTACGCCAATGTGCCGGTGCTGCGGCAGATCGCGCGGTTCTACATCTGGGTCATCCGCGGCACGCCGCTGCTGGTGCAGCTGTTCATCATCTTTTATGGTCTGCCCAGCGTGGGCATCATGCTGGACGCTTTCCCTGCTGCGGTCATCGCCTTTGCCTTCAACGAGGGTGCCTACTGTGCCGAGACCATGCGCGGCGCACTGGAAAGCGTGCCGCAGGGCCAGCTGGAAGCCGGTTATTGCGTGGGCATGAGCTGGTGGCAGATCATGCGCCGCATCGTGCTGCCGCAGGCCCTGCGCACCGCAGTGCCTGCCCTCTCCAACTCGCTCATCGGCATGATCAAGGACACCTCGCTGGCCTCCAACATCACGGTGGCCGAGCTGTTCATGGCCGGTCAGCGCGTGGCCGCCCGCACCTACATCTTCCTGCCCATCTACTGTGAGGTGGCCGTGGTGTATCTGCTGTTCTGCACGGTCATCACCAAGCTGCAGTCACTGCTGGAGCGTCGGCTCAACGCCCACGGCTTCCAGTAAGAAAGGAGTGTGGCAGCCATGTCCATGTTAGAGATCAAAAACGTCCACAAATCCTTTTTCACCTACACAAAGCCCCGCCTGCAGGCAGGCATCTTCCACCGGCCCGGTGCACGCAAAGTGACCAGTGAGCTGCAGGTGCTGCGCGGCGTGGACCTGACCGTGGAAAAGGGCGATGTAGTGGCCATCCTCGGCCCCTCCGGCTCCGGCAAGACCACCCTGCTGCGCTGTCTGAACTTTCTGGAGACTGCCGACGCAGGCCAGCTCACCTTTGACGGCGAGACGTTCGACCTTGCCAAGGCCAGCCGCGCCGACATTGCCCGGCTGCGCAAAAAGACGGCCTTTGTGTTCCAGAACTACAATCTGTTCCGCAACAAGACCGCCCTGCAGAACGTGACCGAGGGCCTCATCATTGCCCGCAAAATGCCCAAAGAGCAGGCGGATGCCGTTGGCATGAAGATGCTGGAAAAGGTGGGCCTTGCCGACCGAGCCGACTACTATCCGCGCCAGCTTTCCGGCGGCCAGCAGCAGCGCGTGGCCATTGCCCGGGCACTGGCATCTGACCCGGAGATCATCTATTTTGACGAGCCGACTTCGGCCCTTGACCCGGAGCTGACTGGCGAAGTGCTGGCCGTGATGCGGCAGCTGGCCGAAGAGGGCATGACCATGCTGGTGGTCACCCACGAGATGGGCTTTGCCCGCAATGTTTCCTCCAAGACCGTTTTCATGGAGAACGGCGTGGTAGTGGAGCAGGCTCCCTCGCATGAGTTTTTCGCCAACCCCAAAGAGGAGCGCACCCGCGAATTTTTGCGGAAGATCGCTCACACCGAGTGAGGTTACCATTTAGAATGGCCTCCGCTTCGCTCTGGCCATAATCAGCGGGATTTTGTTTTTATTTCGTGTTTGTCGCGGCCTGCGGGCCGCTCCAAACACATTTTCACCAAAAGGGTCGTAATGGACAGCTGCATCTGTCCCAGCAGGACGGCGGGAAGTTTCTCTGAGGACCGTCCGCTGGGATGGGACCCTGTTGCCGAAGGCAATAGGGCGGACGATAGAATGGCCTGCAACAGCAGTGACCGCCGCCTGCGGCGGAAACAGGGAACCGCTGTTGGGGCAGCGGCCAGCAAGATGCGAGCGGCAGCGAAGCAGATGCTGGGTGCCGCAACCCGTATCTCGCGTCCGAGGAGAAAGCTTCCCGATGACCTGCCAACTTATAGTATCTACTGAAAGGACTTATCATTATGAAACGCAGAACCTTTATTTCTCTTATGAGCGTCATGGCCGCTGCCGGCGTGCTGACTCTGTCCGGCTGCTCCAATTCTTCCGGCAGCACCGCTGCTTCCGGCACGGCCGCCTCTGTGGCTCCTGCTGCCGGCGACCAGCTGTCCAACATCCAGTCCAGCGGCAAGCTGATTGTTGCACTGGAAGGCGCATGGCAGCCCTGGAGCTACCACGACGAATCCGATACTCTGGTAGGCTACGATGTGGAAGTCTCCCGCGCCATTGCCGAAAAGCTGGGCGTGGAGCCGGAGTACGTGGAAAGCGACTGGGACAGCCTGTTTGCCGGTCTGGACGCAGGCCGCTACGACATCGTGTGCAACGGCGTGGAAGTGACCGATGAGCGCGCCAAGACCTATGATTTCACCGAGCCCTACGGCTACATCCACACTGCCCTTGCCGTCCGCAAGGATAACGACGAGATCACCAGCTTTGAAGACCTGAAGGGCAAGACCACCGCCAACAGCCTTGCTTCCACCTACATGGAACTGGCCGAAAGCTACGGTGCCACCGTACAGGGCATCGACACGCTGGAAGAGACCATCCAGCTGCTCACCGCAGGCCGCATCGACGCCACCCTGAACGCCGATGTCTCCTTCTACGATTACCTGAACGTCCACCCGGACGCAGATTTCAAGCTGGTGGCCCAGACCGAGGATGCATCCCACGTTGCCATTCCTCTGCGCAAGGGCGATGCCAGCGCCACCCTGCTGGATGCCATCAACACCGCCATCGACGAGCTGCGTGCCGACGGCACCCTGAAGGAGCTGAGCGAAAAGTATTTCGGTCAGGATATTTCTGCGGAGAACTAAAGCTTTTCTCAAATCGTAAAAGACCCTCAGTCCTTTGAAAGCTAAGGATCGAGGGTCTTTTTATTATTATACTAACTGCTTTTTATGTGTTTTTACTTTTGTCCGGTATAACAGTTCTGCAAGAAGCATCGATAAGCCCAGCACCAGAAACGTTCTGCACACTCCCCATACATCACCATCTATATGGATCTGAAAAATCAAGGTGGTATAAATCATCAGATGGTAGCAGTAAACTTCAGCAGACAGCTCCCTGCCAATATGAACCAATACCTTTTTCAGTCGTTCCGACATCCATGCAAAACTTGTAAAATGTCCCCTGTTCAGAATTGAAAGCACTGCCAGCACCGTGCTGAAATAAATTTCTTTCTTTCCAAAAGCATGAGCCTCCAGAACGCTCATCACAAGCCAAAAAGCTGTCGGCAGTTTAAACATCGCGGGCAGTCTATTCTTTTGGGCATATATTCCAATCAGAATAAACGGCATTCCTTCAAAAAGCCAGTTCCGATACCATGCCAACTTTTGTGGAACAACTGCCTGCAAGATAAGCATCACCGCCAAAAGCACTATGCCAATTTTATTGCCATATTTTTCCAAGTTAAAATCTTTGCACATTTTTTTCCAGCAGTAAAGCACTACGTAGCAGTTCAGCATGGCAAACAGCCACCATAAATGCCATGCGTAGCTGTCTACCAGACTATTACTGTTATACACCAGCAGCTTTAAAATTTCAGAAATGCTGAATTTTTCTGAAAGCCATTCAGGAATAAATGTTCCCACAGACAGTTCCACTATCACTGCAAACAGGGTGTACGCTGCACCAACTCGGAGCAGCATATGTGCCGTCTTTTTTATTTTGCCTTTCAGCTGTTCCACCTGCTGTTCGGAGTCATCGGTTCGGAACAGATACCAGCCGGACACCGAAAAGAAAAACGGTACACCGATCCGCGCTGCCGCCGTTAAAATCCATCTGGCAGCACCAGGAAATGGGCAGTGAATAAATACCACAAGGGTGCATGCTAAAGCTTTCCAGATATAAAAATAATCACTTTCCTGTTTTGTTTTGTCCATAGTCTTCTTTCATTATGCATGAAAATAATCGTAGATGATCTGTGCTGTCTGTTTGCCCACGCCGGGGGTGTTTTCCAGCTGGTCAGGCGTGGCTTCCTTCACCGCACCCACGCTTTTGAACTGGGCCATCAGTGCCTTTGCCGTTTTGGGGCCGATGCCGGGGATCTCGGTCAGGGTGGAGGAATAACTCTTCTGCTTCATCTGCTGCTTGCGGTAGGCATTGGCAAAGCGGTGGGTCTCGTCCTGAATGGCCGTGATAAAGGTAAAGGTGCCCCGGTTCATATTGATGGCAATTTCCCGGCCGTCGCTGTCCACAATGGCGCGGGTGCGGTGGTGGTCGTCCTTCACCATGCCGTAGAGCGGCACATCCGCAAGGGCAGTCCCGGCCAATGCTTCTTTTGCCGCACTCACCTGCCCCCTGCCGCCGTCCATCAAAAGCAGATCCGGCTTCTGCCCGAACCAGTTGCTGCAGGGTTCTCCCTTTTTTGCAAGCTCTGCGTACTTTTCGTACTCTGCCGCCCGCCGGGAGACAGTCTCTGCCAGTGATGCATAGTCGTCAGTGCCCGCAACGGTCTTCATTTTGAATCTGCGGTAGCCCGCCTTATAGGGTTTGCCATCCCTGAAGGTGACCATGCCGCAGACGCTGGAGCCATCGCCCCAGTTGGAGATATCGTAGCTCTCAATGGCCCTGGGCGGCTTTGCAAGGCCCAGCACCTGCGCCAGCTCGTCCAGCAGCTTTTCCTCCCGGGCATAGCGGCCGCTCTCCCGCGCCAGACGCTCCACCGCGTTGGTGTGGGCCATTTCCACCAGATGGGCCTTGTCGCCCCGCTGGGGCACATACAGCTGCACCTCGCTGCCGCGCTTTTCGTTCAGCGCCTGCTGCAACGCGTCGCTGTCCGGCGGCAGCTCATCCACCGCAATGATCTTGGGGATCTGCTCGTCATCCAGATAATACCGGGGCAGAAATTCCTCCCGCACGGCGGCAATGTCCGAGGTATCGTGGAACAAAAACTCCCGCTTATCGGTCAGCCGTCCGTCCCGGAAGCGCAGCACCGCCGCACACACGCTGTCCGGCGTGCCTGCCAGCGCCACCACGTCCATCTCCACATCCGGGTCCACAATGACCTTCTGCCCAGCGCTCACCTTGGTGATGGCTGCGATCTGGTCCCGCAGCAGCGCCGCCGTCTCAAATTCCAGCCGGTCCGAGGCCTCCTGCATCCGCTCATTAAGGATCTTCAGGATGTCCTTTTTGCCATAGCGGATCAGGTGCACGGCGCTCTTGACGGCCTGATTGTAGTTTTCGCAGCTGATCCTGCCGCTGCACACTGCCATGCACTTGCCGATGTGCGCGTTCAGGCAGGGCCGTCCCTTGCCGATCTCCTGCGGGAAGCGCTTATTGCACCTTGGCAGCAGAAAGGCATCCATGGCCGTTTCTGCCATCTGCCGCGCCGCAAAGCTGGAGGTATAGGGGCCGATATACTCGGCATCGTCCTCCTCCTTTTGCAGCACGAAGGAGAGCCGGGGCCATGGCTCCTTTGTCACCTTGATATAGCTGTAGCCTTTATCATCCTTGAGCAGGATGTTATACTTCGGCGTGTGGGCCTTGATCTGGCTGGCTTCCAGCACCAGCGCTTCAAACTCGCTCTGGCAGACGATCACGTCAAAGGCATAGGCATGGGCGATCATCTGGCTGACCTTGTTGTCGTGGGGCACGCCCTCGCGGAAGTACTGGCTCACCCGGATGCGCAGCCGCTTTGCCTTGCCGATATAAATGATGGTGTCCGTCTTATCCCGGATGATATAAACGCCGGGCAGCAGCGGCAGCATACAGGCTTTCTGATACAGTTCAGCTTTGGTCATGGATTCTCCTTGAAAAACAAAAAGCGGCAGGTTCCCCCGCCGCTCCATTTATAGACACAAATTACTCAGCAAAACCGGACTCCACCAGCTTGATCAGGCCGTCAACAGCAGCCTGCTCATCAGCGCCGTCAGCGATGATGCGAATGGTGGTACCGCCCACGATGCCCAGAGACAGAACGCCCAGCAGGCTCTTTGCGTTCACGCGGCGTTCTTCCTTCTCGACCCAGATGGAAGACTTGAACTCGTTAGCCTTCTGGATGAAGAAGGTAGCCGGACGAGCGTGCAGACCAACCTGATTTTCAACGGTAACTTCTTTCACGTACATAGTAAAGCGCTCCTATCTAATATCGTTTTGGGTATAGAATCTGTATCCTGTGCCTGTTGCGTTACGATTATTTTAGCGCAAGTCGAAACGGTTGTACAGCCCCCCGGCGCATTTTTGGCGGTTTCTCCAATGAAAAGCGGCCCATTTTTCATTATTTATACAAAGATAATAAAATTATTCCCCGAAGGTTAGAGGGTAGATACAAAAGTTTTCAACATTTTTTCGACCATCGGGCAATATCTCGGCCGTTTTTGTGCGTTTCCAGCACCATACCCTCTGGCCCGAGTATCCATTTTCGTGCCTTTTTCGCTGTCCGATGCACCTGCAGCTGCCGCCCGGAGTTACTTCTGTGCGCTGCCCTCGTACCGCATCCAGACCAGCGCGCACTTTTTCACCACAGCCGGATATTGCTCCGGCGTGAACTCCAGCTCGGTGCCGCTGGTCAGCTTCCAGCCCATGCGGGTGTAAAGCGCTATGGCGCGGGTGTTGGTGTTCAGCACGCTCAGCACCGGGTGCGGGTGCTCGCTGAGCTTCCTGCGGGCAAAGTCCAGCATCTTCATGCCAATGCCCCTGCCGCGGGCTTTTTCAGTGACGAACAGATGTTCGATGTGCCCCACCTTGTGGTTGATGCTCACGATGCCGTCCGGCACATCCTTGGTGGTGTGCAGGTAGCACACCCAGCCTGCGGCCTTTTCCTGCCGCAGCTGCAAAAGATATTCTTCCTCGTTGAGGCTGGCACAGTATTCCGGGGTCCAGTTCTCGGCACAGGTCGCACGCCGTCCCTCCACAAAAATGCGGGCAGCGGCAGCAAACTGCTCGTCGGTCTTGACAAGGCGCATGTTCTCGCCGCGCTTCCACTTGGGCAGCTCGGTCACAGGGTGGGTCTCACACCACTTCTCGTACAGCTCCGGGCGGCGCAGGCGGGTGCGCTCCCGGCTCTGTTCCCCGCGCCATGCATCGATCTTCTGGTGGTCGCCGCCCAGCAGCACCTGCGGCACGGCGCGGCCTTCCCACACCTCGGGGCGGGTGTACTGGGGATACTCCAGCAGGCCGTCCCAGTAGCTTTCTTCCTCGTAGCCCTTCTGCTCAGCCAGCACGCCGGGCTTCAGGCGCAGCACACTGTCCGCCACCACAAGGCTGGCCAGCTCGCCGCCGGTGAGGATGTAGTCACCGATGGAGATCTCTTCATCCGCAAAAGCATCGATCACACGCTCGTCGATGCCCTCATAGTGGCCGCATACCAGTGTCAGGTTATCGTACTGGGCCAGCCGCTTTGCGTGCTCCTCGGTGTAGCGCTGGCCGCCTGCCGTCAGGAACACGATATGCGGGGCCGGACGGCCCTGTGAAGCTACTTCCTGCTGCACAGCACGCAGGCAGTCTGCGATGGGCTGAGCGTACAGCACCATGCCGCAGCCGCCGCCGTAGGGGTAATCATCGGTCTGCTTCTGTTTGTTCAGGGTGTAGTCCCGGATCTGGTGGCAGTGGGTCTCAATAAGGCCCTTCTTTGCCGCGCGCCCGATGATGCTGGCATCCAGCACCTGCTGGCACATTTCCGGGAACAGGGTCACGATGTCCACACGCATTCCCATGGCTCACTCTTCCTCCCGTTCGCTGTCAAAGTCATCGTCCAGCAGGCCCGGAATGGGGGTGACGAGGAGATAGCCCTCCGGCGGGTTGCGCTCTTTCAGAAAAGCATCCACGCCCGGGAACATGTATTCCTTGCCGTTCGGTGCTTTGACGGTGTAGATATCCTGTGCACCGGGGTGATCCACGCTGGTCACAACGCCGTACACCCTGCCGGTGTCGGCATCCCGCACTTCGCACCCGATCAGGTCGGCCACATACCAGCGGCCTGCGGGCAGGGTGGCATCATTGCGGTCAAAGTAGAACACCTGCCCCCGCAGCGCACGGGCAGCATCCATATCGTCCACGCCTTCCAGCTGCAGCAGAGCCATCTGGCCCTGTGCGCGGATGGACACGATCTTATAGGCCCTGCCGCCCTGTGCCGAGGGGTACAGCCTGCCCACCTTTTTGAGAAAATTCACGCCGTCGCACCAAAGCTCCAGCTTCATTTCGCCGCGCACGCCGTGGGTGGTCACGACCTTGCCCGCTTCCAGATATTGCTGCATAATCTTGCTCCTATAATCAAAAAGGCCCCTTGCCGCAAGGGCAAAGGGCCTGTAGGGTGCTCAGTCGATCTCAACAAGGACCTTTTCATCGACCCGCACAGCAGCCGCGCGCATCACCACACGAATGGCTTTTGCGATCCGGCCCTGCTTGCCGATGACACGGCCCATATCTCCCTCTGCCACGCTCAGGTGGTAGACGATGGTGCCGTCCTCGCGAGGCTCGTCCACCGTGACCTTAACGGCTTCCTTATCCTCCACGAGACCGCGGGCAACTGCCAGCAACAGCTCCTGCATGAGTCAGCCCTCCCTACTTACAGAACGTTGGACTTCTTCAGCAGGACGCGAACGGTATCAGTGGGCTGTGCGCCGTTGGCGATCCACTGCTTTGCCTTCTCAGCGTCGATCTTGATCTCAGAGGGCTCCTTGTTGGGATCGTAGGTGCCGATCTCTTCGATGAAACGGCCGTCACGGGGGAAGCGGCTGTCAGCAACAACAACACGATAGAAGGGAGCCTTCTTGGCGCCAACGCGGCGCAGACGAATCTTAACTGCCATGGTAAATATCCTCCAAAAATTGTTTTGTGCGGCCCTTGCGGGCGCATGTTGATTATATTGTACAAACCCGCAAGGGGGTTGTATCACAAAGTTATTTCAGCCCGCGGAAGGCATTGGGGTTGCCCATCATGCCGCCCAGACGGCGGGCAAAACCCTTGGGGCTTTTCTTGAACTGCTTCATCATCTTCTGCATCATCTCAAACTGCTTGAGCAGCTTGTTCACGTCGGCCACGGTGGTACCGCTGCCGGCCGCAATGCGGCGCTTGCGCTTTGGGTTGATGATGGAGGGCTTCTCGCGTTCTTCCTTGGTCATGGAATAGATCATGGCCTCGATGCGGTCGAACGCCTTTTCATCGACCTGACTGGGATCGATGCCGCTGCCGCCAGGCAGCATGCTCAGCATCGCGCCTGCACCACCCATCTTGCGGATCTGTGCGAACTGGTCCAGCATGTCGTTCATGTCGAACTTGTTCTCCATCATCCGCTTGGCGGTCTCTTCGGCAGCCTTTTCGTCGGCCGTCTCCTGCGCACGCTCGATCAGGCTCAGCACATCGCCCATGCCAAGGATGCGGCTTGCCATGCGGTCCGGGTGGAACACATCCAGATCGTCCAGCTTTTCGCCGGTGCCCTGGAACTTGATGGGCTTGCCGGTAACGGCCAGCACCGAAAGTGCCGCACCGCCGCGGGTATCGCCATCGGTCTTGGTGAGGATGATGCCGTCGATGCTCACCTTCTCGTTAAAGGTCTTGGCAACGTTCACGGCATCCTGACCGGCCATGGCATCCACCACCAGCAGGGTCTCGTCCACAGGAACAGCTTCCTTGATGTCCACCAGCTCCTGCATGAGCACATCGTCGATTTGCAGACGGCCGGCGGTATCCAGGATCACGACGTCATTGCCGTAATCCTTGGCGTGTGCCAGCGCCTTCTTTGCAATTTCCGGCGGCTTTGCGCCCGGCAGGGTGAACACCGGTGCGCCCGCCTGTTTGCCCACCACCTGCAGCTGATCGATGGCCGCAGGGCGGTAAATATCGCAGGCCACCAGCATGGGGCGGCGGCCCTGTTTGATAAAGTACTTTGCCAGCTTTGCGGCGTGGGTGGTTTTACCGTTGCCCTGCAGGCCGCAGAGCATGATGATCGTCTGGCCCTTGTTCTTGATGTTCAGGCGGGCCGCTTCGCTGCCGCCCATCAGGGCAACCAGCTCTTCGTTGACGATCTTGACCACCTGCTGTGCCGGGGTCAGGCTTTCCATGACCTCCTGACCCATGGCGCGCTCGGACACCTTTGCACAGAAGTCCTTGGCAACCTTGTAGTTGACATCGGCTTCCAGCAGGGCCATGCGCACCTCACGCATCGCGGCCTTGATATCTGCCTCGGTCAGCTTGCCGTGACCGCGCAGCTTTTTGAACACACCGGCAAGGCGGTCGGTAAGGGATTCAAATGCCATTGTACGGTGCTCCTTTCACAGGTTTCAGCTCTCGTTTGCTTCGTCGATGGAGCGGATGAGCTTTAACATTTTGGTCAGCTGGTGTTCGTACTCGGTGGTGGTCAGGCCCTGCGGGCCGGTGCACTCGAACCGTGCATCGATCACCATTTGCTCCAGCTCTTCCAGCTTCTGCTGCACGCGGCGGTAACGCGCCGCAAAGCCGACCTTTTCCTCCAGCTCCTTCAGCGCGTTCTCACCATGCTTGATGGCATCCCGCGCACCCTGACGGGTGATGCCGAAGTTCTCGCCGATCTCGCTCAGCGAAAGGTCATCGTTATAATACTGGCGCAGCATTTCGCGCTGTTTCTCGGTGAGCACCTCGCCGTAAAAGTCCAGCAGATAGCCCATTTCCAGATCTTTTGCCATCCTCTGATCCCCCGGTTTTGTGCCTGTACTTTCGAGAAGTGATGTAAAGTTCATTTGCTTTACGGATGAAGTATAGCAGATGCACCGCATCCTGTCAAGAGCCTTTCGGAGATTTTTCCAGAAAATCCGCCAAAAATTCGCCGTTTTTGCTAAAACGCATCTTGACGCGCGCAGTCCTTTTGCGTTAGGATAATATTGTTGTATCCCATGAAAGGAGGGTCTTCGTGCCGATCTACCCCAATTTTTACCAGACGCTCAGCGCCTGCCCCATCGTGGAGCTGCGCGGCTATGCTGCCGCCTGCGGGCTGAAGGGACGGCTGTATGCCTATCTGGACTTTGCAGGCCCCACCGGCACGGCCCGGGACGGCCTTGCCGAAGGGATGCTGGCCCTTGCCATTGAAAAAAAGAAGCTGATCTCCGGTCAGCCCATCATTGAAGCGGCCTCCGGCCCGTTTGCCGCTGCGCTCACGCTGGCGGGCCTGACCGCCGGTCACCCGGTGGTTCTGGTGATGCCGGAGGATGCCCCCGCCCTGCGGCAGGAGACCCTGCTGCGGCTGGGTGCGCAGATTCGCCACAGCCCGGCCCGCAGCGGTGTGAACGGTGCCCGCCGTCTGGCGGCACAGACCGCCGCCGCCAACGGCTGGTACTACATGGACTGGCTTGCCAACGATGATAACCCGGAGTACCACCGCCGCGTTACCGGCCCTGCCATTGTGCAAAGCATCGCGCGAGAGGGCAAAAGCGCCGTGGACGCTATCGTGATCGGCGTGGGCAGCGGCGGCACCGTGACCGGCGTGGGCGAGACCATCAAGGCATGGACGAACGATGTGCGCATCGCCGCCGTGGAGCCTTACGAATCGCAGGCGCTGGGCGGCGGCCTGACCGGCCCCCACGGCATCAGCGATCTGGGCTACGGCTTTGTGCCGGAAAACTTCAACGCCTATGTGGTGGACAACGTGGTGGCGGTGAACACCACCGACGCGCAGCGGGCCGCGCAAAAGGTGCTGCGCACCGATGCCATCCCGGCTTCGGTGGCATCCGGTGCCGTTTTGCAGGCGGCCGCACAGCTCATCCATGTAGGTGCCAGCCGCTCTGCCCTTGCCATCCTGCCCGGACGGCAGATCGTAAATACATTATAAGGAGAAATCATAGAGTTCCCATGACAAACGACATGACAAAGGGAGCCATTACTCCGCTCCTGATCCGTTTTACCATTCCGCTGGTACTTGGCAACCTGTTCCAGCTCACCTACAACGCCGCCGACAGCATCATCGTGGGCAAGTTCGTGGGCGAGGAAGCTCTTGCCGCCGTCGGCACTTCCAACCCGCTCATGACTCTGGCCATCCTGTTTATCAACGGCATGTGTCTGGGTGCCGGCATTCTGGTCAGTACCGCATTCGGTGCCGGTGATACCCAGCTGATGGAGCGTCAGGTGTCCACCACCGCCATTGCAGGCACCGTGTTCTCGCTGGCATTCTCGGCGCTGTGCGTCATTCTGGCCACGCCCCTGCTGCAGCTGATGCAGGTACCCGCCGATATCCTGCCCATTGCGGTCAGCTACCTGCGCATCGTGTTTGCAGGCCTGATCTTCACCTTCTTCTATAACTTCCTTGCCGCCACCATGCGTGCACTGGGCGACAGCAAGAGTGCCCTGTATTTCCTGATGATCAGCTCTGTACTGAACATCGGCGGCGACCTGTTCTTTGTGCAGGTGCTGAACTGGGGCAGCAACGGCTGCGCCCTTTCCACCGTGGTCAGCGAAGCACTGTGCTGCGTGCTGTGCGTACTGTACATCCGCTGGAAGGTGCCTATCCTGCAGCTGGGCAGGCGCTGGCTGGTGTTTGATGGCAAGCTGCTGCGCAAAACGGTCAGCTACGGCTGGGCCAGCGCCATGCAGCAAGCCACCGTGCAGCTTGGCAAGATCGCAGTGCAGGCCATCGTGAACACCATGGGTGTCAACGCTATGGCTGCCTTTACCGCTGCCTCCCGCATTGACGACTTTGCCTACACCCCGCAGCAGAACATCGGCCACGCCATGACCACCCTCATGGCGCAGAACCGGGGTGCTGGCAAGCACGACCGTGTGAAGCAGGGCTTCCATTGCGGTATGCGCATCGAAGCCGCTTACGGCGTACTGATCGCCGTTGTATGCTTTGCCGGTGCACCCTTTATCATGAAGCTGTTCGTCACCGACCCGGAGGTCATCCATCTGGGCGTGCGCTTCCTGCGCACGGTTTCCCTGTTCTACCTGATGCCCGCAGCCACCAATGGCATTCAGGGTTTCTTCCGCGGCATTGGCGATCTGAAGGTCACGCTGGTGTCCAGCACCTTCAACATGGTGTTCCGTGTGGCGGCAGCTGCGGTGTTCGTGCTGGTGTGGAAAATGGAGATCGAAGCACTGCCTTACAGCTATGCGGTGGGCTGGGTCGTCATGCTGCTCTACGAGCTGCCCATGCTGGTGCGGTATCTGCGCAGCCATGGAGACGAGTTATGATCGTTTTATTGGATTTGTGATACGAAAAAGGCTCTGCATCCTTGCGATGCAGAGCCTTTTTCGTATTAAACTTACTTGCGGCTTGCCAGCAGATTCTCGATCTTCTTCAGCGGATCGATGATGCTGGAAACAGACATGTCGTGGTTCAGAGCCACCACAAAGTATGCAGCGTACTTGGAAACATCCACATCCACATACCAGTCACGGGTGAGCAGCTCAGGCATACGGTAGGTCAGGTTGGTGCCCACAACATAGGTCAGCTTGCCCTCGGCCACAGCCTTGTCGAACTTCTCCAGACCGCTGGTGAACAGGGGGAAGGTAGCGTTTGCAATGATGCGGCTTGCACCGCGCTCCTTCAGGTTGCCGGCGACCTCCAGCATGCTCTCGCCGGAAGCAATGATATCGTCCGCGATGAAGACGGTCTTGCCCTCCACGCTCTCGCCCAGATACTCGTGGGCAACAATGGGGTTGCGGCCGTTCACCACGCGGGTGTAATCGCGGCGCTTGTAGAACATGCCCAGATTGCAGCCCAGCACGCTGGAGAAGTACATGTTGCGGTTCATAGCGCCCTCGTCCGGGCTGACCACGGTAAACTTGCTCTTATCAAAGGAGATGTCCGGGTCCTTCTTCAGCAGGCTCTTGAGCACCTGATAGGTGGGCATTGCGTTATCAAAGCTCATCAGGGGCACAGCGTTCTGCACGCGGGGATCGTGAGCATCAAAGGTGATGATGTTGCGCACACCCATGGTCTGCAGCTCCTGCAGGGCCACAGCGCAGTCCAGACTTTCGCGCACCACACGGCGATGCTGACGGCCGCCGTACAGGCTGGGCATAATGACCGACACACGGTGTGCCTTGCCGGCCACCGCCTGGATCAGGCGCTTCAGGTTGGCGAAGTGATCGTCCGGAGACATGTGGTTCTCGTAGTTGAACAGCTTGTAGGTCACACTGTAGTTGCCGGGATCGACCACGATGAAGATATCGTCGCCGCGCACCGACTCCTTCACCAGACCCTTGGCATCACCGCTCTGGAAGCGGGGGCAGTCGCAGGGGATGATAAAGGTCTCCTTATCGATGCCGGCTTCTCTGGCCCAGCGGGTCAGGTGCTTATCGATCAGGCCGGTAAGTTCCTCCGCACCGGGGCAGGCGATGAGGCGCATATCCGCCACGCTGGGCTGCTCAAAGAACGACTTCGGGGAAATTTCAATGGACATAATCACAACTCCTTATTGCTGCTGTACAATCCGAATGATCGTCACACGAAAGTGCATATCTACTTTTATTTTATCACAATTTGACATTTGCGCCATATCAATTTGTTTCACCTTCACATTTTCTGCGCCTTGCACATCTGTTTTACCTTTTTTAAAAAGAGACTGTGTGTTTTCGACAAAAAGACAGCCAATTCTTTTCAATTTCGCAAATTTCGGCCGATTTTCGCGGAAAAGTAGGACTTTTCTTTGTCTGAGCAGCCTCCCGGGATCGCTCCTCCGGGAGACAAAAATGCAGTGTGTCAGGCAGCGGAGATTCTGCTGTTTTCGCCCATTTGTACCCTCTGACAAAACCGCTAAAAACAAAGGCACCTGCAACAAATTCGCTGCTCTTCTGAAACTCAGAAGCGATCGTTGCAGATGCCTTCTTATTTTATATGATAGTGATAGGCGCTTTTGTGTTCCGCTTACAAAGCAGCAACAGCAGCCTTCAGCGCATCCACGCGGTCGGTGTTCTCCCACTTCACGCCCAGATCCTCGCGGCCCATGTGGCCGTATGCAGCCAGCTTGCGGTAGATGGGCTTGCGCAGGTCGAGTTCGCGGATGATGGCGGCGGGGGTCAGGTCGAACACCTTCTCCACAGCCTGCTCGATCTTCTCATCCGAGACGGTGCCGGTGCCGAAGGTATCCACCATGATGGACACAGGCTTTGCCACGCCAATGGCATACGCCACCTGCACTTCGCACTGCTTGGCAAGACCTGCAGCCACAATGTTCTTTGCCACCCAGCGGGTCGCATAGGCTGCGCTGCGGTCCACCTTGCTGGGGTCCTTGCCGGAGAAGGCACCGCCGCCGTGGCGTGCATAGCCGCCGTAGGTGTCCACGATGATCTTGCGGCCGGTCAGGCCGGTGTCACCCTGCGGGCCGCCCACAACGAATCGGCCGGTGGGGTTAATGTAGTATTTGGTGTTCTCGTCCAGCAGCTCGGCAGGGATGGTGGCCTTGATGACCTTCTCCATCACATCGGCGCGCAGCTGTTCCATGCTGACGCTCTCGCTGTGCTGGCTGGAGATGACCACAGCATCCACACGCACGGGCTTGTTGTTCTCATCGTACTCCACAGTGACCTGGCTCTTGCCATCCGGACGCAGGTAGTCCATCTCGCCGTTCTTGCGCACCTCGGTCAGGCGCTTTGCCAGCTTGTGAGCCAGACTGATGGGCATCGGCATCAGCTCCGGGGTCTCATCGCAGGCATAGCCGAACATCATGCCCTGATCGCCTGCACCGCCCACCTGATCGTTGGTGCCCAGTGCGATGTCGGGGCTCTGGCCGTCGATGTTGGAGATGACGGCACAGGTGTCGGCATCAAAACCGAACTTTGCGCGGGTGTAGCCGATATCTGCCACCACCTCGCGGACGACCTTCTGGAAATCCACATAGCAGTTGGTGGTGATCTCGCCCATGATGTGCACAAGGCCGGTGGATGCACAGGTCTCGCAGGCCACACGGGCATCGGGGTCGTGGGTCAGAATCTCGTCCAGAATGGCATCCGAGATCTGGTCGCAGATCTTGTCGGGATGTCCTTCAGTGACGGACTCAGAAGTAAACAGGTGTCTTGCCATTGTTTTGCCTCCTAAACTTTTTTTACTGGCAGGGTGTGTATTTCTTGCTCCAACATTCCGTTCAAGCTTTTTGCGCGAAAAATAAAAGCGCCCAGAGCCCGAAAGCTCTGAGCGTTGCACTCTTATCTCTCGGTTTCCCGCAGGATTTGGCACCTTGCGCTCACGCGCAGGTTGTCGGGCTTCACAGGGCCTGTCCCCTCAGCCGCTCTTGATAAGTCGGTATTCAGTTGGTACGTTCAGTATTCTATCATTGCTTCGTCAGATTGTCAAGAAGAGTATCACTCTTTTTAGACATTATTCTGAAATTGATGGAGCGTTCCCCTGCTCCGGTGCAGCATGGCCGTTCCGGGCGGCGTGGAAGGCGCGCTTTTCCGCATACATCCGCTCGTCCAGTTCCACCAGAAATTTCTCCACGCTGCCGCCCTCATACTTTGCCACACCGGTAGAGAAAGACAGCTGAAAGCTGCCCGCCGGGGCGGCGGCGTTATAGCGCTGCACCCGCTGCTCGATGGCGGCACAGATCTTATTCAGAATCTCCTCTGAGCCGTGCCGGATCAGCACCATGAACTCATCGCCGCTCATGCGGATGGCTACCGAGTTTGCCACCAGCGCCCCGGACAGGATGTGACCGATCTCCTGGATCGCCCGGTCGCCCTCGGCGTGACCGTAGGTGTCGTTGATCTCCTTGAAGCAGTTCACGTCCATCATGATGCCGTAAACGTCCTTCTCCTGTGTGGCGTAGATGCGCTCCAGACAGTAGTTCATGTACTTGCGCCCGAACAGACCGGACAGTTCATCGGTATAGCCGCGCAGGCTCCGGGTCTGGCTGTCCACAAGCACAAAAGCGATGGCTACTGACAGCCAGCCGAAGGCCATACCGTAGAACGCGCCCTGCAGCACCGTGCCCACCGCACAGGTGACCACGAAGTAGTACACCGGAAAAAATTCCACCGTAACGCCATCGTGCTTGGCCTTATGCACCTGCCACACGCTCTCGGCATAATAGCCGAACAGCAGCAGATACAGCAAAATGTTCAGTGGGCCCCGATGGTAAACGTTGTCCGCCGAAATGGAAAAGATCCACCCCGTGCCAAAAAGGTTTGCCACCAGCAGCACCAAAAGCGCCAGCAGCGGCGCGCCCAGCAGCAGATGCCTTCTGCGCAGGCGTCCAATGCTGCGGTAGACCCGGAAGTCCACATACAAGCACCACGCATAGCCCACGCACACGGTAGCGCCGGTGCAGACGGTGTTGGTCAGGTACAGCCAGAACCGGCTTGCCGCGCCGGGCACGCCGTCCAGCAGAAAGCTGATCGTCTCTGTGGCCTGTGCCAGCAGCGTCACCACCAGAATCCGGCAGAACAGCGCTGTTCCCACGCTGTTTTTACTCTCGCCGCGCACCCGCAGTAAAAGCAGAAAGCATACCAGCACCGCCCCTGTGCCATTGGCCACAAGGATCTCGGGTATATTCATTGCATTTCCTCTTCTGCCCGCCTTACCCCATAAGGCAGACAGCCTCCTGTTTTATACAGGATCTATCTGTATTATACACCCTGCTGTGCCCCGCTTGCAAGACTTGGGCGCAAAAAGGCCGCTGCACAGCAATTTGTGCAGCGGCCCTTGGGAAAGCCAGACGATCCAGAACAGCCTCCGCGCGTGCTCTGATTCTGTTCTGCGGAAATATTATTTATAATTGCATTTTTTTGCAGAAAGATCAATAGCCCTTTGCCTGCTCGCCGTTCAGAATTTTGACAGCGCGGGAGGTGCCCAGACGGTCAGCACCCAGCGCAAGGAAGGTCTCCATGTCCTCCACGGTAGAAATGCCGCCGGCAGCCTTGACCTTGCAGCGGCCATGCACGCCCTTGACCATCAGCTCCACATCGTGGAAGTTTGCGCCTGCGGTGGAGAAGCCGGTGCTGGTCTTGATGTAGTCCGCGCCTGCCTCGCAGACGATATCACACATCTTTTCCTTTTCCTCGTCGGTCAGCAGGCAGGTCTCGATGATGACCTTCAGGACCTTGTCACCCACCGCCTGCTTCACGGCGCGGATGTCCTCGCGCACGGCATCGTACTCCTTGTTCTTCAGGCGGCCGATGTTGATGACCATATCCACCTCGGCGGCACCATTCTCAATGGCAGTCTTTGCCTCAAAGGCCTTGCTGGCGGTATCCATGGCACCCAGAGGGAAGCCTACCACGCAGCATACCGGGATGCGGCCCGCCATGTACTCCACAGCCTGCCTGACGTAGCAGGTGTTGATGCAGACGGATGCGGTGTGGTTGGCAATGGCTTCGTCACACAGGGTCTGGATCTGGGGCCAGGTGGCCTCCGGCTTCAGCAGGGTGTGATCGACATGGGAGAGAATTTCTTCACGAGTCATGTTTGTTTCTCCTTTTTACTTGCTGGCACGGCGCACCTTTGCCATGCCGACAGCACTCAGGGCAATTGCAGTTGCAGAGACCGTTGCACCAATGATGCCCAGCACCAGACCGGAGACCAGAAATGCAAAACCTTTCAGACCACGTTTCATAAGACCGTACCTCCTAAAAAATTATTTTTTCTTTTTAAAAATGATGAGTTTGCTGAACACATAGTTCAGCACGATCACCAGTACATTGGAAAAGACCTTCACGGCAAGGCCCCACAGTGCCTGCGCATTGTAGCGGCTGGTAACAAAGATTGCCGTGGGGCCGTCTGCACCGCCGATGACGGCAATGGCGGCAGAGCCATCCGTGACCCCCGCCGGTGTGCCTGCATAGGAGGCTGCCATCTGGATGGCCGTATCCGGGCCAAGCCAGTGGGCCACCACGCTCAGCACCCCCTGCATCAGCTCGTCCATCAGCGCTGCACCCTGCGCAGCCAGCAGATTGCCCAGCACCAGCATAATTGCGGTGTCCAGCAGCATTGTACCCAGACGACAGGTGACAAATGCACCAAATTCTCTCGCCATGGCCTTGCCCTGCGTTTTGCTGTGGAACACAAAGGCGCGGTTGGTGCAGTAGGCAAACAAGATGCAGATGATGTTATCCAGCACATTGCCCCAGCTGTTGGCGGCTGTATAGCCAAACAGCTTGTTGAACAGCGCATACAGCACAATGTTCAGCAGGGTGCACAGCACGCCGAAAACCAGATAGCTCAGCACTTCCCAGTGTTTCTTGAAAAATTTTATCATAAAAAATAACCCTCTCCGTCCGCTCACGTTGTTCGCGTCCACCTCTCCCGAAAGGGAGAGGTTTTGTCAGTTTTCCTCAAACTTTTTTGCTCACTGTTAAAAGCTCGCCCTTCGGGAGAGCTGTCGCGGCGCAAGCCGTGACTGAGAGGGTTTCTCCCTTAACAAAAACAGCCCCGCCGCCGTTTTCCCGGCAACGGGGCTGTTGATCGCATTGTGTCAGAAGCTTTTCTTCCGAACGAAAGGCTGATTACTCAGCGTCGTCGTTCAGCAGGGCCTTCATGGACAGGCTGATGCGCTTCTTGTCGAAGTCCACATCCAGCAGCTTCACATCGACCATATCGCCGACCTTCAGTGCGTCAGAGACCTTCTCAACGCGGTCATTGCTGATCTCGCTGATGTGGACCAGACCATCCACACCCGGCAGGATGCGGACGAATGCACCGAACTTGGTCAGGGAGACGACCGGAGCATGGAAGGTGCTGCCGATGGGGTAGTTGTTCTTCAGCTGCTCCCAGGGGTTGTCCTCGGCCTTCTTGTAGCCCAGAGAGACCTTGTGGTTCTCGGTGTCGATATCCTTCACATACACCTCGATGGTGTCGCCAACGGAGACGACCTCGGAAGGATGCTTGATGCGGTTCCAGCTCAGCTCGCTGATGTGGCACAGACCGTCCACACCGCCGATATCGACGAATGCACCGTAAGAAGTCAGGCTCTTGACAACGCCGGTGTAGGTCTTGCCCACCTCAACGTTTGCCCAGAACTCTTCACGCTTTGCCTTGTTCTGCTCAGCGGTCACCTTGTTGATGCTGCCGACGATCTTGCGGCCGGAGCACTCGGTGACAACCAGCTGAACGTGCTGGCCAACCAGAGCGGTGTAGTCCTCATCACGGCGCATAGTAGCCTGAGAACGAGGAACGAACACCTTGACACCCTTGACGTTGACCACAACGCCGCCCTTGTTGAACTCGGTGACATCGCCCTCGACGACCTCGCCGGACTCAGCGGCCTTAGCGATCTCTTCCATGCCCTTGCGAGATGCGAGCTTCTTGCGGGAGAGCTGGATGACGCCATCCTGATCCATAACCTTCTCGACGATGAGGTCCAGCTCATCGCCAACCTTCACCAGGTCTTCGACCTTGGCGGAGGAATCATCGGTCAGCTCGCTCAGCTTGACAAAGCCGGTCTGCTTCGCTCCGATATCCACCTGGATCTCGTTGGCAGAGATGCTGGTCACGATTCCTTTCACAATACTGCCTGCATGAACACGCTTTTCCTCGGATGCATTCAGCATCTCCTCAAAGCTCATGCTGTCATTGATTTCTGCGCTCATACTGTTAAGTACCTCCTCAATAATAGACGATGGCGTTGAAGCCCCGGCTGTCACGCCCGCCACTTTAACATCTGCAAACCATTCCGGCCGAAGTTCGCTCGCTGTCTCGACCGTTACGGCACGCGTGTGTTTTGCGGCGACCTGTACCAGCTTTTGGGTATTGGAAGAATGATGACCGCCAATGACAACAACGATGTCGCATTTTTGGCTGAGGTCTTCCGCTTCCTGTTGCCTCGCCCACGTCGCATTACATATTGTATCAAAAATTCGGGCGTTTGTATAGGCTTTTTTGAGAAACTCCGAACTTTCTTGCCATTTTGTAACCTGAAATGTGGTCTGTGCAACTGCAAACAGGGGTTTTTGCGGGTCAGAGGGGCCTTTCCATGCCTTCAACTCGGCCAGATCGGCAAAAACGAACACCTCTCCGCGGGTGTGGCCCACGATCCCCTGCACCTCCGGATGGGTCTTGTCGCCTGCCACCAGCAGCACCGCCCCCGCCTTTTCGGCCTCGGCGGCAATGCGCTGGATCTTCTGCACGAAGGGGCAGGTGGCATCATGGTAAGTGATGCCGCGCGCATCCAGCTCGTCGTACACAGTGCGCGGCACACCGTGGCTGCGGATGACCGCCTCGTACCCGGCGGGCACATCGGCGATGGCATCCGCCACAAGGGCACCCTTTTTCTGCATATCCTCCACAGCCTGCGGGTTATGGATCAGCGGGCCGAGGGTGGCCACCTTGCAGCCTTCGTTCAGCAGGCCATAGGTCAGGTCCACCGCCCGCTTGACACCAAAGCAGAACCCCGCCGTTTTGGCAACTCGGATCTCCATCTTTTACGCCCCCATCTTTTCCCACGCATCCAGCAGGGCCTGCTTGTTGGCACGCAGCTTTTTGGTGTCTCGGCGGCTCTCCATAGCAAACTGCTCTGCAGGCATCGGCTCGCCGTAGATCACCCGTACTTTGCAGAACAGGTGCATCTTTCCATCCGGCGTATCGTACAGGATGCGGCAGGGCACTACGTCCACCCCGGCCCCCGCCGCAATGACGAACAGTCCGCTCTTGGGCGGCAGAAGCTTCCCGTCCTTTTCGCGGGTGCCCTCCGGGAAGATGAGCAGTGTTTCGCCGTTTCTGCACTTTTCTACGGTCTGCTCAATGGCAGCCATTTCATCCTTTGTGCCGCGCACGCACACCGCGCCGCAGCAGCGGAAGAACCATGTGAGCAGGGCGTTGATCTCGAACAGTTCCTTCTTGGCGAACACGATCATCCGCCTGCCCCACCGGGTGACCACGATGAACACCGGGTCGATGGCGGAGACATGGGTGGGCGCAAGGATGCAGCCCTTTGTCTGCACCTTTTTCAGGTTTTCGCGGCCCTCTACATGGATGCGGAAGCCGATATGCCACAAAAGCCACGCAAAGGGCACTAAGATGTAATATAATATCATTTTATCGTTTGATTCACTTTCTCTGCAATGATCTTCTTCATTGCAGCAAGGCTCTGTTCAAAATCCAGCTCCGAAGTATCCAGCAGCACGGCATCGTCCGCCCGCTTCAGGGGTGCAGCGGCACGGTGGGTGTCCTGATAGTCCCGCTGCTTCACGTCGGCCAGCACCTCTTCATAGGGAGTATCGACGCCTTTGGCCTGATACTCTTTCCACCTGCGTGTGGCGCGGGCTTCCGGCGTGGCGGTGAGGAAGATCTTCACCGTGGCATCCGGCAGCACCACCGTGCCGATGTCGCGGCCGTCCATCAGCACGTCCTGCTTTTTGGCCATATCCCGCTGCAGTTCCAGCAGAAAGGCGCGCACAGCCGGGTTTGCGCCCACGGCAGAGGCAGCCATACCTGCGGCCTCGGTGCGGATGGCGGTGCTGACGTCCTCTTCCTTTAAATAAATGTGCTGCTCGCCCTCAATGGAGGCCAGCCGCAGCTCGATCTGGGGAAGCAGCGCGTTGACCGCTGCGTTGTCCTTGGGGTCCTTGCCCGCACGCAGGGCATACAGGCCGATGGCGCGGTACATGGCACCGGTATCCACATAAATATAGCCCAGCTCAGCCGCCAGACGGCGTGCCAGCGTGGATTTGCCTGCGCCTGCAGGCCCGTCGATCGCAACAGATACCATATTGTATCTCTCCTTTTTAAACTGAACGATTTAAAATGGCCTCCGCATGCGCTGTGGCCATCTTCAGCGGAAAATCATTTTAATATTTTTGTGTTTGTCGCGCTCTGCGGAGCGCTCCAAACACATTTTCACCAGATGGGGTCGTAACGGAGAACTGCATTGCTGCTCGTTCCCTTCAGGAACAGTTGCGCAGCGGTCTGTGAGACCATCCCGGCAACAACTCTTTTTGTGAAAACGTATATTGAAAACGACCGCAGTCGTTTTCAATATACAAATCAAAAAAACCTATTCCTATAAATATGCCCAGAGCAGCGCGGAGGGCATTTAAAATTGTTTTATCTGTAATTACAGATTATTTGCAAATGCCTGTGCAGTGCAGAAGGCGATCTGCAGGTTGTAGCCTCCGGTATAGGCATCCACATCCAGCACCTCGCCCGCAAAATACAGGCCCAGCGCCTTTTTGCTCTGCATCGTCCTGGGGTCTACCTCGCGCACGGACACGCCGCCGCTGGTGATCACCGCGTGGGCTAGATCGCCCCGGGCATCAATGGACACCCGCCAGTGCTTCATCAGCTGCACCAGCTCCCTCTTCTGCTCCCGGGTGATCTGGTTTGCCTTGGTAGCCGGGTCGATGCCCCAGCGCGCCACCATCACCGGCTGCATACTGGACGGCAAAAGCTTTACCAGCGCGCCCTGCGCTGCATGGTTTGCCAGCAGGGCAAAATCCCGCGTGATGCGGTCGTAAAGCTGCTCCTCGCTGAGAGCGGGCTTGAGGTCGATCTCCGCATGATACTTGTGTTTTTTCATGTCGCCCAGATGGCTGGATGCGCTCAAAGTCAGCGGGCCGCTGATGCCAAAATGAGTGAACAGCATTTCGCCCTGCTCGTCAAAAATGGCCTTGCCGTCCTCGAACAGGGTCAGGGTGACGTTTTTCAGCGCCAAGCCCATCATCTTTTTGCAGTCCGCGTCATGGCTCACAAGACTGACCAGACTGGGCACCGGCTCGATGAGGGTGTGCCCGGCCTGCTGGGCCAGTTTGTAGCCGTCGCCGGTAGAGCCGGTGGTGGGGTAGCTCACGCCGCCGGTGGCCACCAGCACGGCATCCGCCCGGTACTCCCGGCCGGAGGTGCCCCGCACACCGATGCACCGCAGTGCCGGGCCTGCCTTTTTCTTTTTGGGGTGGCGCGGGTTTTCCGGTGCGGCGGGAGCTGCTTCCGGCTCCGGTGTCACCTCTTCCAATAGCAGCTTTTTCGCGCCGTCATGCACGAGTTCAGCATCCTGCGCATAGCGCAAAAGAGCCTGCCGGATCTCCTCGGCCTTGTCCGATACTGGAAACACCCGGCGGCCGCGCTCCACCTTCAGCTCCACGCCAAGGCCCTCGAACAGTTCCATGGTCTTTGCCGGTGGAAAGGCCCCCAGCGACGAATACAGAAAGCGCGGGTTCGTGCGCACATGGCGCAGAAATTCCTCTGCCGGGCAGTCGTTGGTCACATTGCAGCGGCCCTTGCCGGTGACAAGGATCTTCTGGCCGGGCTTGTCCATGTGTTCCAGCACCGTCACCTGATGCCCCTGCCGCACGGCGGCACCCGCCGCCATCAGTCCTGCCGCGCCTGCGCCGACGATCAATACTTTCGCCATCCGTTTTCTCTCCCATCGCCTAATAATACGAGTATATCATACCAGAATCGACACACAAAAGCAATGTGTTGCCGTATTTCTGCCAATTACAACAGCTGGGCAAGGATGCTGTTCTGCACGATGAGACCCGCCGGGGTCAGGGCAAGGGTGCGGCCGTCAAAGCTTGCATAGCCCGCCCGGACGCAGTTTTGCACAAAGGCCAGCTGTGCGGTGGAAAATTCTTTCCCGTAAAGTTTTTTGTATGCATCCAGCGAAAGGCCTTTGCGCAGACGCAGCTGTAAAATAAGGTAGTCCTCTGCGCCGCAGCTACCGTCCATCACCGGGGCGGCGGCATCGTTCAGGAAAGCGGCGGTGTCCGGCGGGTAGTAGAACCGTCTGCCGCCCATGCAGGAGTGCGCCGCCGGGCCAAGGCCCAGATAGTCGCCGCAGTCCCAGTAAATGAGGTTGTGTCTGCCCTCATAGCCGGGCTTTGCAAAGTTGGAGATCTCGTACTGTTTGTAGCCGTGGTGTTCCAGCTGTTCCACTGCATAAAGGTAAAAATCGGCGGCTTCATCGCCGGTGGGCAGGCCTTCGGGTGGATGCTTTCCAAAGGCCGAATCCGGCTCGATCTTCAGCAGATATGCCGAAATATGGGTAGCCCCGCCACCCTCGATCAGTTCCAGCGTTTCGTCAAACTCGGCTTCGGTGTAGTGCGGCAGTGCCAGCATGATGTCGCCGCTGATGTTCGTAAACCCTGCGCGCCGGGCGGCGGCAAATGCAGCCCGCGCCTGCTTTGCCGTGTGCGGCCTGCCCAGTGTGCGCAGCTGGGTATCCCGGGCAGACTGCACCCCGAAGGAGATACGGTTCACTCCCGCCTCCCGGAAGCCTGCAAGACTTTCTTCCGTCACCGTCTCCGGGTTTGCTTCCAGTGTGATCTCGGCCCCCGGCATCGGCCGGGCCGCATCGATCAGCCGTTTTGCCTGCTCCGGGCGCAGCAGGCTGGGCGTGCCGCCGCCAAAATAAAGGGTGTCCGGCTGCAGAGGTGCTTCCGGCGCAAAGCGGGAAAGCTCCCGCAAAAGAGCATTCACATAAGCTTCCGGTACGCCGCGCTCACCGGGATGGGAATAAAAATCACAGTACTTGCATTTGGAAAAACAGTACGGAATGTGTAAATAAAGCCCAAGAGACATACAATATCACAGCCTTTTTCATGAAACGTTCATTTCTATGCAGTATACTATATTCTGTAGACCGGAGCAAGGAAAAAGTGTTCCGGCAGAAAGAGACTGGAGGAGTCCCATATGGATTACAATTACAATGGTTACGATCGAGGATACACGGAGCCTGCCATGACCTCGGCTGACTATATGAACCGCACCTACCGCTGGATGGCGGTAGGCCTGCTCATCACCTTTGCAGCGGCGTTCGTTACAGCCGCTACCCCGCTGCTGTACGTTGTCAACTCGCTGTATCTGGTGTTCACCATCGCAGAGTTGGTGTTGGTGTATGTGCTCAGCTCTCGCGTGCAGAACATGTCGGTGGGCGGTGCAAGAGCCACCTTCTTTGCCTATGCACTGCTCAACGGCATGGTGCTGAGCTACTACTTCCTGGTATTTGATCTGGGCACTCTGGTGCTGGCCTTCCTTGCCACCTCGCTGTACTTCGGCCTGATGGCGGTCTACGGTACTACTACCCACCGGGATCTGTCCGGCTGGGGTCCCAAGCTGATGATGGGCCTGTTCGCGCTCATCATCACTGGCTTTGTGGGCATGCTGTTCGGCATGAGCTTCCTCACCACGGTGCTGTACAGCGCTGTCGGTCTGGTGGTGTTCATGCTGCTGACCGCCTACGACACCCAGAAGCTGAGCCAGATGTTCTCCTACTACGCCTATGACGGCGAGCTGGCCGAGAAGGCTTCCATTTACGGTGCACTGACGTTGTATCTGGACTTCATCAACATCTTCCTGTATGTTGTACGCCTGTTGGGCATGAACAGCCGCCGCCGCAACTGATTTTTGGTCTGCAAGGGCTCTCCCGAAAAGGGAGGGCCTTTTTGTTTGGTACTATCATTTAGAATATCCTCCGCTTCGCTCTGGGTATCAACACAGAAGGCCATAGAGGGAAGATGCATTTTTTGGCTGCGGCCCTCTCATGAAAACGCAGAACCGGTCAGACCGCAGTCTGACCGGTTCTGCATCACTATAAATACAATTCCGCTATTATGGCCAGAATGAAATGGAGGCCATTTTAAATCGTTCCGTGCATAAAACCTGCCCTGCTGTCCCACACTAAGCCCAGAAGCAATGCGTACACAATGCAGCAGATGGGAGTAACGACAATGGAGCAGATCAAAAAGTTTTTGCGCAGCAGGGGCTTTGCACTGGCACTGCTGGCCTGTCTCGTCGCAGCCGCAGCGGCGGGAGTGTGGGCAGTGCGCACCGTGCGGGATGAACTGAAAAAGAGCTACGACGACCTGACGGCCCCGCAGGAAGAACCTGCACCGGAGCCGCAGCTCACCCTTGACCCACAGGAGGACGATGTATGGCAGCAGCCCGTGACCGACGTCGCAGAATCTTCGGCAAATGTACCCAAGCCCGCATCCTCTGCGTCCTCTTCTGGGGCGCAGTCTGGCTCTGGTTTGGTGCACGAACCCTCCGCACTGCAGGGCGCATCCTCGCCTGCCAGCAGTTCAGCAGCGCCTGCCTCTACGCAGCCCGTCTCGGGCAGGGTCTTGAACGCCTACAGCGGCGATGAGCTGGTGTACAGCAGCACCCTTGGCGACTGGCGCACCCACAACGGTGTGGACTACGCCTGTGCGCAGGATGCACAGGTGTGTGCTCCCGCCGCCGGTAAGGTGACCGCCGTGGACACCGATAGCCGCTGGGGCAGTGTGGTGTGCATCGAGGACAGTGCCGGGCGCATCTGGCGGGTGTGCGGCACTGCCGACCCCACGGTGCAGACCGGCGATGAAGTGAGTGTTGGCCAGATCCTTGGCCGTGCAGGCAGCATTCCCAACGAATGCGCCGAGGAGACGCATATCCATCTGGAAGTACTGCAGGGTGAGCAGTACCTTGACCCGGCAAAGCTGCTGAACTGACGCAGTTTGCCGTATCCCCTGCGTATTTTTCAATAAAATATTCCAAGTAGCAAAAAATCGGAAAGGCCGTTCTGGTCTTTCCGATTTTTCATTCTATAGGATAGATGCAGGCTCAGGCATTTTCCAGCTCAACCACCGGCCAGCCCAGAAGGCGGATGGCTTCGCGGTCGTGGGTAGCCAGCAAGACAGGCTTTTCTCCGCAGCGCTCCCGCAGCAGCGCCGCAGCAGCGGCAAGGGTGTCCGGGTCCATGCCGGTAAAGGGTTCGTCTAACAGCAGCGTATCGCTGGCGGCCCACAAAGCCCGCAGCAGAGCCGTGCGTCGCTTCTGTCCGCCGGAAAGCCGTGCGGCAGGCAGGGCCAATGCGGCAGCATCCATGCCAAGCTGTTGAAAATCTTTTATGATTTGCTCCTTGTATTGTTCTGCACTGCCGGGCAATACCAGCGTCACGTTCTGCACAGCTGTCAACTGCGGGCAGAGCCGGTCTTCCTGAAACACTGCTGCCACCCGGCCAATGCCCTGTACTATGCCAGAAGTGGGTTCTTCCAGCCCCATGAGGATGCGCAGCAATGTGGTCTTGCCCCAGCCGCTGGGTGCCCACAGCACCGCCGGGCTGTCCACGGCCAAGGTCAGGTCCCGGAACAGCGTTTTCTCCCCGAACTGTTTTGTCAGATGCTTGATGGTCAGCATTGCGGCACCTCCCCGGTCACGGCGCGGGTCACGCAGTCCAGAAGCAGCAGGAACAGCTTTTCAAACCCGGCGCTGAGCAGGATGATCACAAACGTCCATGCGAACAGCTCCCCGGTGGAAAGGGTGATCTTGGCCCGGTAGAGTGCATCGCCGATGCTGCCATTGGGCAGGCCGATCACCTCAGCGGCAACGCCGCTCTTCCAGCAGATGCCAAGGGCCACGCTGCATCCCTGCCGGAAGGCCGGCAGCACCGCAGGCAGCCACACCGCTCGCAGCCGTCGGCCCAGCGGAAGGCGAAACACCTTCGTCATCTCCAACAGCTGTGGGTCTGCGCTCTGGATGCCGGTGCGCACCGCACCGTACAGCACGGGCAGCACCATTAAAAAGCTGATGAGCACCGAAAGCGATGCCCCCCGCACCCACACCAGCGCCAGAATGATAAAGCTTGCCACCGGCGTGGCTTTGACCAGCTGCAGCACCGGAGCAAGCAGCACATCTGCCGTGTGCCACGCCTGTGCGGCCACAGCCAGCACGATGCTTACGGCCACGCCCAGCCCAAAACCCAGCAGAATGCGCCCGGAGCTGAAACCCACCCGCTGCCAGAACTCTGCCTGCGGCAAAAGCTGCAAAAGAGTGTACCCCGCCTGCACCGGCGAAACAAGGAACACCTCCTGTCCCACCGCCATGGCGGCGCACTGCCACACCGCCAGCCAGAAGGCCGCAGCAGCCAGCCGCTCAAAAAGTTGTTTGTGTTGGTTCATGGTTCTTTCCTGCTCCTGACGGTCTGAAATGGCCTCCGCTCTGCGGATCGTATAAGTATCATACCACATCTTTTTCCAAACGCCAATGACCCGTGCATCATGATGCATAAGAGCTTATCATGCCTGCCATTACTTTTCTTCATGTTTTTCTTTCTTGACATGAAATCAATAAAACGATAAACTGAACTGTATAAATCTCTGTCATCTTTGATGCAGGAAAGAAATGAGGTGTCTGTCCTATGCAGAAGCTCTCCGGCAAAAGCCTGCTTTTGGTCAGTTTTACGCTATTTTCCATGTTTTTCGGAGCCGGGAACCTGATCTTCCCGCCGCATCTGGGCGCACAGGCCGGTACCAGCCTCTGGCCTGCCTTTGCGGGCCTTGCCGTCAGCGCCGTCGGCCTGCCCATTGCGGGCGTGGTGGCTGTGGCACGGGCAGGCGGTCTGGATAAGCTTGCCGGCCGGGTGCATCCGGTGTTCGCCATGGTGTTCACCATTCTGGTGTATCTTTCCATCGGGCCCTGCCTTGCCATCCCCCGCACCGCCAGTACCTCCTTCCAGATGCTGGTGCCGTTGGTGGGCAGCAGTGCCGGGCTGCAGCTGGGCTACTCAGCAGTATTTTTTGCCGCTGCCTTCCTTGTGGCGCTGCGGCCGGAAAAGCTTACCGACTGGCTGGGCCGCATCCTCTGCCCCTGCCTGATCGTGCTCATCGTGGTGCTGTTTGCCGGGTGTCTTATCCATCCGCTGGCGGCACACTACGGCACACCCAGCGCAGAGTACGCAGCCCTGCCCGCTGTGCAGGGCATCCTGTACGGCTACCAGACCATGGACACGCTGGCCGGGCTGAATTTTGGCGCGGTCATTGCCCTGAACATCCGGGCCCGGGGTGTCACAGAAAGCCGTGCCGTGGAGGGCGGCACCATCCGGGCCGGTTTTATTGCAGGCGGGCTGATGCTGGTGGTCTACGCCATGCTGGGCCACGCCGGGGCCGAGACCGGCACGGTGTATCCGGGCCTTGCCACCGGTGCCGAGGTGCTTACCGCTCTGGCGCAAACGCTGTTCGGCCGGGCGGGCCTTGTGCTCATTGCGGCCATCTTTGTCATTGCCTGTTTCAACACCTGCGTGGGCCTGATCGCCTGCGTGGGACAGTATTTCCACCAGCTGCTGCCCCGCATCCCCTACCCTGCCATCGCAGCTTTTTTTGCTGCGGCCAGTATGCTGGTATCGAACCTCGGCCTTGCTGCCATCATCCGGCTGTCCACTCCGGTGCTGAACGCCATTTATCCCGCAGCCATCGTGCTGATCCTGCTTTCCTTTATGCCGGGCCTTGAAAAGCACCGGGCGGTGTATCCGCTGTGCATGGGCCTGACCGCCCTGCAGAGCATCGCCGCTGCGCTGCCGCTGGGGGCCCTGTCTGCCGCCGCCAACGCTCTGCCGCTGGGCAGCATGGGCTTTGGCTGGGTGCTGCCCGCGCTGGCCGGGCTTGCAGGCGGGCTGCTTTTAAACAAATCTGATCTGCAATAAAATAACCTGAAAGGCCCGGTTCCCATGTTACAGGGAGCCGGGCCTTTGCTATTTACTGCAGTTTTTTGCGTTTTTCGTAGTCGTTCAGGGCGGCAAGCGCTTCCTTTGCCATGGGCACCAAGGCTATCATGTTGAAAATAGTCATCAGGCCGATGCCCACGTCGCCCAGATCCCACACCACCGTGTAGGCCTGCATTCCGCCGATCACCAGCATGACCAGCGCGATCAGCTTATACACGGTCTGGCTCCACCAGTTGTCGCCGCACAGATAGGCCACATTGCCGCGGGCATAGTACAAAACGCCCAGAAAGGTGGAAAAGCTGAACAGCGCCAGCGTGGCCGCAATGAACACGACACCAAAGCCGCCCAGATGGTACTGCAGGGCAGTCTGCAAAAGGTCCATGCCCGCAAGTCCTTCCGTGATCTCCTGCGGCACCAGCAGCATCAAAAAGGCCGTGCAGCTGCAGATCACCACCGTATCGATCAGCACGCCCAGTGCCTGCACAAAGCCCATCTTGACCGGGTCGTCGCACTCTGCGGCGGCAGCTGCACAGGGTGCCGAACCGCTGCCCGCTTCGTTGGAGAACAGGCCGCGCTTGACACCGTTCATCAGCACAGCACCAAAGCCGCCAGCCACGGCCTGCCGCAGACCGAACGCTTCCGCAAAGATGCGCCCGAACACTGCCGGGAGCTTGGGCAGGTTGAACAGCACGACGCCCACGGTGATGACAAAATAGCACACCGCCATGATGGGCACCATCACGTCCAGACTTTTCACGGTGGCATTCTTGCGCAGCACGATCACCGCCGCAATGGCCGTGAGCACCAGTGTGGTAGTAAGCGGCGGAATATGGAACGCATTTTCAAACGCAGAACTGACCGAGTTGGAGATCACCTGACTGATGCCGCACCAGCAGATGAGGCCAGACACCGCAAACAGCGCCGCTGCCACAGAGCGTTTGAGCTTTTTGCCGCGCCTGCGCTCCGCCAGCACATGCAGATAGTAGGCCGGGCCGCCGCGCCAGCCGCCGTACAGCGGGTCGGGCTGGCGGTATTTCTGGGCAAGGGTGGATTCGATAAAGGAGGTGGACGCACCCAAAATGGCAGTGACCCACATCCAGAACACCGCACCGGCACCGCCTGCAGAAACAGCGGCCACCACGCCCACCAGATTGCCCATGCCCACGCGGGTGGCGGTGGAAATGACCAGCGTCTGGAAGGAGGAAAGGCCGTCCCTGCCTTGCTTTTTCTCGCACACAGCGGCGATCATATCCCGGAACAGCCGCACCGGCAAAAGACGGGTGCGGCAGGTGAACCAGATGCCCGCCGTGAACAGCAGCACCACCATGAAGGAAATGCCGATGCCGCCGCCCAGCGGGATGGTGAACAGGTCGCCCCACAGCAGGCGATAGACGGATTCGATAAGATTTACCAGCAAGACAGATTCCTCCTGTACTTTGGGTGAATGAAGTTGTTGACTTTATTATAGTACAGTACAGAAGAATTGTAAATTCTAAAAAATTGATAGAAATAATCGATAATAAAAAAGAGATCCGTAAGGGACCTCTTAAAACAGGAACGGGGAACGGCATTTGAACCGTTCCCCATCGAGTAGCATTTGGCGGGTGTGCCCTTTCCCGCATTTCTTTTGGCCCAAGGGGCGTGTAGCAGCACATTCTCTACTTCAAACGCTACCTTATCCTACCCATATTATAGCAAATTTATTCCCGCGTGTAAAGCAGCTGGTTCTTCTCCAGAAGTTTTTTCAAGTTACGTTCGCGGAGCCTGTAAAATGTCATGACAGAATTCTTAAATCCCGCTTCATCGGTTTCCAGCACAAGCCTTACAACAACATTCAGGTTCGTATCCGGCAGTTTTTTCACGGCAAAAACTGTTCCAATATGCTTGCTGTCCCGAATGATCAAATCAGGAGAAAGCACAGCCTCCCGTCCATATTGCTCAAACAGAAGAAGATCCTCCGGATGGCGCTCTTTGATGTGTGCAATGCGCTCGTCCGTAACGATCACTTCAGTCGTTTGCAGCTGCCCGAAAAATGCGGTAAGCGGAGTAGGATCAAGATTCCCCAGAACGGTCATTTCCAATTTCCCACACCCCTGTCATAACAAATTGATTTATTGTAACATATTTTTCGCCGTATTACAACAAAAGCCGCCCGGCGGTCATACCGGGCGGCGGAGGAAGATGCACGCTGCTGCGCGCAAAACAGAAGATTTTTACAGAATGTCGATGTACTCACCGGCCAGCGCCTTGTTCATGCTGCGCACGGCACAGAACTTGCCGCACATGCTGCAGGTGTCGCTGTGGTCGTCCTCCGGCAGGCGGGCATCGCGGATGGCCTTTGCGGTCTCCGGGTCCAGTGCGCAGGCGAACTGTGCATCCCAGTCCAGCACACGGCGGGCATCGCCCATCTTATCGTCGATGTCCCGGGCGTGGGGGATGCCCTTGGCGATATCGGCGGCGTGGGCAGCGATCTTGGAGGCCACAATGCCCTGCTTCACATCGTCCACATTGGGCAGAGCCAGATGCTCGGCGGGGGTCACATAGCACAGGAAAGCTGCACCGCTGGCTGCAGCCACAGCGCCGCCGATGGCAGCGGTGATGTGGTCGTAACCGGGGGCGATATCGGTGACGAGGGGTCCCAGCACATAGAAGGGTGCGCCCATGCAGATGCTCTTCTGCACCTCCATGTTGGCAGCCACCTGATTCAGGGGCACATGGCCGGGGCCTTCCACCATCACCTGCACGTTGTGTGCCCATGCGCGCTTGGTCAACTCGCCCAGACGCACCAGCTCCTCGATCTGGCACACATCGGTGGCGTCAGCCAGACAGCCGGGACGGCAGGCATCGCCCAGCGAGATGGTCACATCGTGCTCGGCGCAGATCTCGCAGATCTCGTCAAAGTGCTCGTAGAAGGGGTTCTCGTTGCCGGTCATGCTCATCCATGCAAACACCAGAGAGCCGCCGCGGCTGACAATGTTCATCTTGCGCTTGTGCTTGCGGATCTGCTCGATGGTCTTGCGGGTGATGCCGCAGTGCAGGGTGACAAAGTCCACACCGTCCTCTGCATGCAGGCGCACCACATCGATGAAGTCCTGTGCGGTCAGCTCAGCCAGATCGCGCTGGTAGTGGATGACCGAATCGTACACCGGCACGGTGCCGATCATCACCGGGCACTCGTGGGTCAGCTTCTGGCGGAAGGGCTGGGTGTTGCCGTGGCTGGACAGGTCCATAATGGCTTCGGCACCCATGTTGACGGCGCTCATCACCTTCTGCATCTCCACGTTGTAGTCCTTGCAGTCGCGGGAGACGCCAAGGTTCACGTTGATCTTGGTGCGCAGCATGGAGCCGACACCCTCGGGGTTCAAACACTCGTGGTGCTTGTTGGCCGGAATGGCTACCTTGCCCTCGGCCACCCACTGGCGGATCTCCTCGGTGGTGCGATACTCTTTTTTAGCCACGATCTCCATCTGCGGCGTGATGATGCCCTTGCGGGCAGCATCCATCTGAGTGGTATAAGTCTGCATACGCTCTGTTCCTCCAAATGACAGTTTATCTCTGAACAGCAGGGTGCTGGTCATACAAGGGTAGGGAAAGGCAGCCGTCATTCAGAAAAAACAGAACGTTCTGGATGCCGGCACCTGCGCAAAATACGCTTTTCATGTTGGTTTTCTCCATGAATTTTATAACGCGGCCCAAGGTGGTGTCCCCGGTTTGCCGCGGGATTGGTCAGATGATCTGCTCCGATAGGGCTTTCAACTCTTTGCACTCGGTCTCGATGTCGTCTGCTGCAAAGATGGCGCTCACAAGGGCCACGCCATCCACACCGGTGCCCTTGAGCTGCAGGATGTTCTCCTTGTGGATGCCGCCAATGGCCACCACCGGGATGTCCACGGCATCACAGATGGCCTTCAGGGTCTCGTGGGGCAGAACATCCACATCGGTCTTGGTATGGGTGGCAAAGGCCGCGCCCACGCCAAGGCAGTCTGCGCCGTGCTTGACGGCTTCCCGTGCTTCCTCCACACTGTGGACGGAAACGCCGATCATCATTCCCTCGCCCACACGGGCGCGCACCTGCGCTGCGGCCATATCCTCCTGCCCCACATGCACACCCTCGGCGTGGCAGCGGATGGCAATGTCCACATTGTCGTTCACAAAGAACGGCACGCCGTAGCGCTGGCACAGAGCATGGATCTCCACAGCCTCTTTCAGAAAGGCTTCGTCGTCCAGCTCTTTTTCACGCAGCTGCACACAGGTGACACCGCCCTTCAGGGCGCTCTCCACCTGTTCATAGAGGGTCTGTTTGCCCACCCATGCGCGGTCGGTGACGGCATACAGAAGCATGTTCTGCTTATCGCACTTCATAGTTTGCTCCTTCTTCCAGCTGATCCGGGGTCATATTGTAAATGGCATCGATGATATAATTGCGGTAGGTGGAGTTGCCGTCCAGCGGGGTCAGGCGCTTGTGGGCGGTCTCGCCCGCAAGGCCCATGGCGCACACTGCGGCTGCAGCGGCTTCCAGCGGATGGCCGGGGTTGGCGGTAACGAACGCCGCCGTCAGGGCCGAAAGCTGGCAGCCCGTACCGGTGATGCTGCTCATCATGGCATTGCCGTTGCGGATGCAGTAGGCTTTTTCGGCATCGGCCACGATGTCGATGGCACCGGTAATGGCAATAACGGCACCCGTCTGGGCTGCAAAGGCCTTGGCAAAGGCCACGGCAGAATCCAGATTTTCCTCAGTAACTTTATCGGCCACATCGGCATCCACGCCCTTGGTGGTTCCCGCGCCGGAGGCCAGCGTTTTGATCTCCGAGATGTTGCCGCGGATCACGGTGAACTTTACGTCCCTGAGCAGGCGGAAAGCCGTGTCGGTGCGCAGGCGGGATGCACCCGCACCCACCGGGTCCAGCACCACAGGATGGCCCAGCTGGTTTGCCTTTTTGCCCGCCAGCAGCATGCTGGTGATGGTGCGGCTGTTCAGGGTGCCAATGTTGATGTTCAGACCGCCGCAGATGGTGGTGATGTCCTCCACCTCGGCGGCATCGTCGGCCATGATGGGCGAAGCACCGCAGGCCAGCACCATGTTGGCGCAGTCGTTCACGGTGACGTAGTTGGTAATGTTATGGATGAGCGGGCAGGTGCGGCGGACATTTTCAAACTCTGTTTTAAACATTTGCACGCACCTTCGTTAAGAAAGGCTCTTCTGCATGCTGTGCAGAGCGCCGGAGCGCTGCAGGCTGTACACCAGCACGCCCGCAATGATGGAACCCACTGCAGTGGAGATGAGGAACGGCACGATGTAGGCATAGAACGCGATGTCGCCGGCGCTCTTGCCCATGAGGAAGATGGCCACCGGGTAAGCGCACAGGCCGCCCAGAATGCTGGTGCCGAACACCTCGCCCACCATGGTGGCAAGGATGTTTTTGGTCTTATGGTACACAAGGCCGCACAACAGTGCGCCGAACATGCTGCCGGGGAAGGCCATCAGGCTGCCCAGACCCAGCAGATTGCGCAGCAGCGAGGCCACAAAGGCCACGCCCACGCCCCACCACGGGCCAAGCAGCACCGCGCAGGTCACATTGACCATGTGCTGGATGGGTGCACATTTGCTGCCGAACATGGGGAAGCTGAATACGCTGCCCACCACGCACAGAGCGCACAGCATGCCGGCCAGCGCCAGCTTTTTCACAGAGAGTTTTTTCATAAGGTAAGGCTCCTTTCCAAACCTGCGGAAGCAGCAAAAACCATACAGCGCCTCCGCAAACAGCCCGCACCCGGTGCCAGACCCGGCGCAGGAACTATAAGAAGCGGTCGAGACTTTCTGGTCTCCTCTCACGCCGGAACACGGCTTCCCATCGCTGACGGTCACAAAGCTCAGGGCGCTCCCCCTCAGCCCGCTGCGGCACTTCCGCAGAAAAGTACAAGGCATCCTCCTTAATGGTAATAGGTACACAACAAAAAACAGGAGACACCTTCCGCGGTGCCTCCTGCAAAAAATCATCCATTCTGACTTCCTACGGCGGCATTATCCGCATCAGGTAAAAGGGTCGAAGTTTGGATACTTCCTCTCAGCCTGCTTCACAAGCTCCCCTGTATTTGATTGTGACTGTATTCTACACCCTTTGCGCACAAATTGCAAGAGGGGGCAAAGGCGCGCACAGCGGTGCAAAACGTTTTTCACGCAGTTTTTGGGGCGTTTCACGCAGGTTTTATTGCAAAAGAAGGTGAAATATGGTATTTTTAAGGTGGACGCATACCCCCCCCCCGTAAGCAAAAAGGAGGAATTCCGTATGAAGCAGACGACCCTGACCCAAAGGCTGCTTTCGGCCATCGTGGCGCTGTGCATGGTGCTGAGCGTGTGCGCACCGGCACTGGCGGCAGAACCGGAAATAGGAAGCGCGGCGATGATCACGCTTACAAAAGACGGGACAACAACGGGCCTTAAGATGCCTGAGGGCAACGTGAGCCTGAGCGCAGAATATCGAAAAACGTATCTGATCTATGAGCCCGCAGGAAAGGCTGAGTTCTTTGCCGAAGGGGCAGAAGAGCAGAAAATCCACGAGGCGCTGCCGGGCACAAGGATCATCGCAAAAGTTCCTGACAGCGAGCTCAACGACTACCGCCAGTTTAATATGTGGCAGCTTGCCAGCGAGAAAGAACTCGTGAAACCGGATCAAAACTGGCAGGACAAGCAGAGTTTCTGCTTCACCATGCCCGAAGGCGATGTAGAGCTGCGGGCATTCTTTACGACCCTGTACGATGTCAACGTCACACACGGCACCATCGTGGACGAGAACGGCGACACCGGCACATCCAAAAAGATCGTGAAGCCGGGCCAGCTGGTCACCGTCCGGGCCGAAAGCACGGAAGAGAACCCCTTCCTGCAGTGGACGTATACCGGCAAAGCACCCGTAGAGCCGGATGACGGCTGGCCGGAAGGCGGCTGGCAGACCAGCAAGGAGTTCACCTTTAAAATGCCTGAGGGCACTGTGACGCTGGAAGCACAGCGGGACCAGCTGTACAAGGTATCCATCAACGACAGTCTGGGCAGTGTGACCATCAACGGCGAACCACGCAGCAGCCTTTGGGTCAAGGAAGGCGAGACGGTGACAGTGGCTACCACCCTGAAAGACGGCTACTGGATGGAGTTTACGAACTGGACCGCGCAGGACGGCAGTGCCGCGCCGATGGAGCCGGACGAGGGCTGGCAGACCAGCACAGCATTTACCTTTAAAATGCCCGCAGGCGACGTGAGCCTGACCGCTCAGTGGTCGGCCAGCCCGGTGGCCAAGCCTGACCCGGACGAACCTCTTGATGAAGACTTCGGCGTGGAACCTGCACCCATGGATACCGCAGGCGGTACCATTGCCGCCGTGGCCGTGGGCGGTGCAGCCATCTGGGGCGGCTACGAGATCGCCACCCGCGTGATCCTGCACAGCCTCCTGCCCGAGGGTGCAGTCATCCCGGCAAACCGCGGCCAACTGGCTCTGCTGGTGTGGAACACCGCAGGCAGGCCCGAACCCGCAGGCGCACCCGCCTTTGTGGATGTGACCGACCCCGATACGGCCAAGGCCGCACAGTGGTGCACCGAGCAGGGCACCATGGCTGCCAAGGGCGACCGCTTTGAGCCCGAAGGCTGGACCCCGAAGTTCAAGGTGATCGAAGTGTGGAACAAGGCGTTCCCCGCAGCCTGATGCCGGCAGTGTGGATGCCGTGCTCGGTTCGGATCTTTTCCGTGAAAATGGGGCTGTTGCAAAATAGCTCTCTGAAAAAATCATGAACAAAACCCGGAACCTTTTCTCAGCCAAAACGGCTCAAAAAGGGTTCCGGGTTTTTGATATTATGCTGTTTCCACCTTATCCGTTCCACCCTCTTGCTGTGGGGTCCAGCATTTCGGCGGCAGAGTAAATGAGGGCGTTGCAGATGGCTGCAGCCACATTGCTGCCGCCCTTGCGGCCCATGGCGGCGATGGCAGGCACGCCGTATCGCTCGCAGGCGGCAAACAGTACTTCCTTGCTTTCCACCACATTCACAAACCCCACCGGCACGCCAATGACCAGTGCAGGCCGCAGACCGGCTTCCATTTCCTCCGCAATGGTCAAAAGGGCCGTGGGCGCATTGCCAATGGCCAGAATGGCCCCCGGGTGCTCCCGGGCAGCGCGGTGCATGGCGGCAACGGCACGGGTGGTGCCCGCCTGCTTTGCGGCTTCGGCCACAGCGGGGTCTGCCATGTAGCAGATGGCTTCACCGTTCAGTTTTTTCAGGCCCGGCTTTGTGATGCCCGCCAGCGCCATATTAGTGTCGGTAACGATGAAAGCACCCGCGTGCAGGGCCTTGACTGCGGCTTCCACCGCGCCGGGTGTAAAGCGCAGATTTTTGGCATAGTCGAAATCCGCGGTGGTGTGGATGACCCGCTTGACCACCGCAGCCGTCTCCGGCGGCGGGGTCAGGCCCAGCTCGTCCAGTTCCCTTGTGATAATGGAGATGCTCGTCCGTTCAATGTCGGCGGGCAGATGATGCTGCGGTGTCATGTGTTGTCTCCTTTTTGCATTCCCATGGCGGCATAGATGGCGGGCATATCCAGTGCCGCGCGCACACCATCGGCAAGCAGATCAAACTGCTGCTGACGGTACTGCTCCATGGGGATAAGCTCGGCCCCGGCCGGATCGATGCCCTTCCGTTTGCACAAAAATTCGGTCAGTTTTTCGGTCAGTTCGCCGGTGTCGAACAGGCCGTGCAGGTAGGTACCGAATACACCGTCCTGCACACAGCCCTCCGGCGTGCCGTCTGCAAGGATGCAGAACGCACTGCCCCGCACCTCGGTGCGGCCTGCGTGGATCTCGTAGCCCGTCAGCTTTACGCCTGCAAAGGGTTCTGTGGTCACACAGGCTGCGGTCTGGGTCAGGTGCTTTTCGGTGCCGAACACCGTCGTGGTGGGCAGCAGGCCAAGGCCCCGCAGGGTGCAGGGGGTGCCGCTCTCCTCCCCTGCCGGGTCGCAGAGCTGTTCGCCCAGCATCTGATAGCCGCCGCACACGCCCAGCACCGACGTACCGGCTGCCGAAAGCCTGAGCACCGCCGCTTCCAGTCCGCTTTCCCGCAGCCAGCGCAGGTCGTCCATGGTGTTCTTGGTGCCGGGCAGGATGACGAGATCCGGTGCACCCAGCTGGCGGGTGCGCTGCACATACCGCACGCCCAGCAGCGGGTGCTGTTCCAGCGGGATAAAGTCGGTGAAGTTGGACACATGCGGCAGGCGCAGGATGGCGATATCCAGCGGCTTGACGGCGCTTTTTGCTTCCAGACGATCCGAGAGAGAGTCCTCGTCCTCGATCTCCACCCGCAGGTACGGCACTACGCCCAGCACGGGCAGCTGCGTTTTTTCTTCCAGCATGGCAAGGCCGGGCCGCAGGATCTCCACATCGCCCCGGAACTTGTTGATGATGAGGCCCCTGATGCGGGCACGCTCATCGGCTTCCAGCAGCTCCACAGTGCCGTACAGCTGGGCGAATACGCCGCCGCGGTCGATATCGCCCGCCAGAAGCACCGGCGCATCCACCAGCTTTGCAAGGCCCATGTTCACGATATCGTCGGCTTTCAGGTTGATCTCCGCCGGGCTGCCCGCGCCTTCGATCACGATAATGTCGTTCTCGGCGGCAAGGCTGTTGTAGGCTTCCAGAATGTCCGGGATAAGGCTGCGCTTCATTTTAAAGTAGGCGGCGGCAGACATCTGGCCCCGGGCCTTGCCGTTCACGATCACCTGACTGCCCACATCGCTGCTGGGCTTGAGCAGGATGGGGTTCATGCGCACATCCGGCTCCACGCCTGCAGCCTGTGCCTGCACCACCTGAGCACGGCCCATCTCTGCACCGTTGCGGGTGACGAAGCTGTTCAGGGCCATGTTCTGGCTTTTGAAAGGGGCCACGCGGTAGCCATCCTGCGCAAAGATGCGGCACAGCGCCGCGCACAGCAGGCTTTTGCCCGCACCGCTCATAGTGCCCTGCACCATAATGCATTTTGCCTTGCTCATTGTGCCACCTCCGGCAGGGTTTCGGCCAGCAGTGCAAGCAGCCGCCGGTTCTCGTTTTCTGTGCGCACAGCGGTGCGGTACCAGCTGGCATCAAGGCCCGGATAATTGCCGCAGCTGCGCAATACCGCGCCCTTGCGGCGCAGCGCTTCGCCCAGCGCTTCCGGCGCGCGGAACAGCAGATAGTTCGCCCGGCCCTCGATCACCCGCAGGCCCAGCGCCCGCAGGCCGTCTGCCAGCACAGGCCGCTGTGCTTCGATCAATGCACGCACCTTCGCCACATATTCCGTCTCGTCCAGCGCAGCGATGCCCGCCGCCTGTGCCAGACCGGACACCGCCCACGGCTGGCCCGCTGCCCGCATCCGGGCAAGCAGCTCTGTATCAGAGCACAGGCAGCAGCCCAGCCGCACGCCTGCCATGCCGTAAAGCTTGGTGAAGGCTTTTAAAATAATCAGTTTTTTGCTGTTTTTCAGCAGATGCTTTGCCGAAAGGCCTTCGCCCTCCGGCAGAAAATCCAGGAAGCATTCGTCCACGGCCAGCACCGCACCCACGGCTTCGCATTTGTGCAGCAGCGCTTCCACAAGGGCAGGCTCTGCCAGCTGGCCGGTGGGGTTGTTGGGCTGACAGAGGAACACCATATTTGTACCCGGGTGCACCGCGTTCAGGAGATTCTTCGTCACCGCAAAATCGTTTTCTTCCCGCAAAAAATGCCGTTCCACCGTGCAGCCTGCCGTTTCAAGGGCGGTGGCATACTCGGCAAAAGTGGGGGCCGTTACCAGTGCAGTGCAGGGCTTTGCAGCCAGCGCCAGCCGGAAGATGAGGTCTGCCGCGCCGTTGCCGCACAGCAGCCATTCGGCGGGCACTCCCTCAGCCACCGCCAGTTTTTCACGCAGGGCCCGGCACAGCGGGTCGGGGTAGCGGTCGGCCGTGGCAAGCGCTGCCGTAATGGCCTTTGCCACCCCTTCCGGCAGGCCCAGCGGACTGACATTGGCCGAAAAATCCAGCGGGTCGCGGCCAAACTCGGCGCGGTAGCCCGCCCAGTCGCCGCCATGGGTCAATTGTTTCATGCAAGGAACCCCCGTATTGCTGCACCCCATGCCAGCGCAAAGCCGCTTGCCACATACATCATGTGGTTGGCGCGCAGGATGTCCTGCGGCTCAATTGGGCGCAGGGCATCACCGATGGTGGGCTTGGGGTAATATTCGCCAAAATAGTAAGCCGGGCCGGCCAGCTGCACGCCCAGTGCACCGGCGCAGGCGCTTTCGGTCTGGGCGCTGTTGGGGCTGGCGTGGTTGCGCCGGTCCCGCCGCCAGATGCGCCATGCGCCCTTGGCATCGTTGCCGGTAAAGGCCGCAGCGGCCACCCACAAAAGGGCGGCAAGGCGGCTGGGGATGTAGTTGGCAAGGTCGTCCAGCTTCGCGGCTGCACGGCCAAAGTAAAGATACTTCTCGTTTTTGTAGCCCAGCATGCTGTCCATGGTATTGATCGCCTTGTAGGTCAGCGCCAGCGGTGCCCCGCCGATGAGCATATACAGCAGCGGCGCAATGACGCCGTCGCTGGCATTTTCGGCCACCGTTTCCACCGCAGCTTTGGTCACACCCTCTGCGGTCAGGTTCTGGGTGTCGCGGCCCACGATGCGGCTCACGGCTTTGCGAGCAGCGGGCAGGTCGTTCCGGACCATCTCGATATACACATTTGTGCTCTCCTGCGCAAGGCCCCTTGCCGCCAGCGCCTGCCCGCACCAGAACATCTGTACGGCAAGGCCCAGCCATGGGCTGAGCTTTGCCGCCGCCAGACACACAAGGCTCGTGACCAGAAAGGTGCCCACCGGCAGGCAGAACACCGTCACGGCACCGCCCAGCAGCTCGCCCTGCGGGGTGCCGGGCAGGCGGGCACGCAGGAATTTTTCCAGCCGGGAGATGCATCTTCCCATAAGCACCACCGGGTGCGGCAGCCACGCCGGGTCGCCGAAGAGCGCGTCCAGCACAAAACCGCCGACAACTGCCTGAAGGATCATGCCCTGCTCTCCTTTGTGTACTGGACGGTCTTCACGAGATACAGCAGATGCTTTTCCGTCCAGTCCTTTGCATCCAGCACAAAGCCGCCCGCGTTGGGTCCGCACCATGCGTAATAGTCCCTGTGGGGGACGGCAAACCGCTCCATGGCGGCCATCTGGGTGCCGCCGTGGGCCAGAATGACCAGCCGTTCTTCGCCTGCGGCAAGAGCTTTATCGATCAGCTCTGCCACGGTGCGGCAGATGCGGTCTGAAAAATCCGTCTTGCGCTCTCCGTCCGGGCAGGGGCTTTCGCAGTTGGCCTTCACCCATGCCTGATACTCGGGGTCCTTTTCCATCTCGATGAAATTGCGGCCCTCAAAGCTGCCAAAGCACATCTCTTTCAGGCCGTCCACCGGCACAAGCTTTGCCTCCGGGAACAGGATGCGCGCCGTCTGGCTGGTGCGCTGCAAGGTGGAAACATAGACCACATCGGGGTCAAAATCTGCCCGGCGCAGCTGGGCAGCGCCTTCGGGTGAGAGCGGGATATCGCGCTGGCCCTGATAACGCTTCTGGGCGTTGTATTCCGTCTGGCCATGACGCAGAAGATAGATCAGCATTGAGACAATTCTCCTTTCAAAACCGTTGGGATGCCGCAGAACATCTGCACCACGCACTCTGCCCGTGCGGCCAGCAGGCAGGCAAGCCTGCCCGCCGCCTCGCGGTCGGCGCGCTGTTTGACATCCATCGGCACAACACCGCCGCCTACCTCGGTGGCGATGAGGATATCGTATTCCTGGGCAAGCTTGTCTGCCAAGGCAGGCAGGTCGGCGGCATCGGCAGCCAATACCTGCACGTCCGAAAGACGCTTGCCGGGAAGTGTTTGCGCAAAGGTGCGCTTGCCGCTGTAGAGCGGCCCGGTAATAAAGATCATAGCAGCCCTCCCCACTGGCAGGCACACAGTGCCGCCAGCATCCAGAGCTCGGCCTTTTGCAAAAACCACCCGGCAAGGTCGCCGGTGATGCCGCCGAACTGCTTCTGGCTCACGGCATGGTAGCGCCAGAGCACCGCCAGCGCTGCCAGCACCAGCGCCCAGCCGCCCAGCGCCGCCATACCCGCGCACAGCACTGCGGCCAGCACCGCCAGCACTCGGCGCACCACAGTTTTGTCTGCTGCAGTGGCAAAGGTGTGTGCAAGACCGGTGTTTTTTGCCATGGGGAACGATGCCACCGCAAGGCCCGAAAGCGCCCGTTCCAGCACCAGTGCCAGAACCCACAGCACACCCACGCGGGGTGTAAAACTCACACAGGTGCACAGGGCAAAATAGGCCAGAAAATAGCTGCACAGCCGGATGACCGCAAAGGCACCGCAGTGGGGGTCTTTTAATATTTCCAGCTTCTTTTCTCGGTCGCCGTAGCTGGAAAGGGCATCGCAGGTGTCGGCATAGCCGTCCAGATGGATGCCGCCGGTGATCCATACCGGGATCAGCGCAAAGCCTGCCGCCTTGGCAAGGTCCGGCAGGGGCAGCGTGCCACACACACACCACGCCGCACCAATAACGACACCAATGAGCGGAAAGGCGCACATGGCATAACGCATATTCTTTTCGTTCCATTCGAACTGCGGCACCGGGATGGCCGAAAACATGGCAAAGGCCACCGCAATGGTCTGCAAAACGATCATTTTTCCACTCCTTTATAGTACACGGGGATGCCGCATACCACCCGCACCACCGCATCTGCCCGGGCGGCAAAGGCATTGTTCACCTGCGCCAGTGCCAGCAGATAGCGGCCTGTGTCACCGGCATAGTCGGCCCCGCCGCTGAACACCTCGTTGGAAACAACGATGAGGTTTTCGCACTGGGCTGCAAGGCTTTCCAGCCCGTGCAGGATGGCTTTGGCCGCGTTTTCCCCTGCTCCCGCCGGGTCGTACAGCTCGTTGGCGGCAAGGTTTCCAAGGTCTTCCAGCAAGGCGGTGCCTCGCGCAGGCAGGCGCACATTGCCCAGATGCAAGGGACACTCCACCGTTTCAAACTGCTTTGCGGCCCGCATTTTGCGGTGCTTTTCCACCCGGGCGGCACACTCGGCATCCCACACCTGCATGGTGGCAAAATAGTAGCGGGGGCCGGTGGTTTTCAGCACAAGGCTCTCGGCATATTCACTTTTGCCGCTGGCCGCGCCGCCCAGAACCAGCGTCAACATTGGGGCGTATACGGCGCAATGCCGCCCTCCGCAAAGGAGTAGCACCCGCCGTATACGGCCAGCGCCATATCCCACAGCGGGATGCTGGCCACCGCGCCGGTGCCCTCGCCCAGATGCAGCCCCGCCGTAATGATGGGTGCCTTGCCCAGTGCTTCCAGCACGATGCGCGCGGCAGGCTCTGCCGAGCAGTGGCTTGCAAACACAGCCTTTGCCGCCGCCGGGCACAGCCGCACGGCGCACAGCGCGGCCACTCCGCTGATAAAGCCATCTGCCAACACCGGCACACCGGCCAGTGCACCGCCCAGAAACACACCGCACAGGCCCGCGATATCAAAGCCGCCAAGCTTTGCAAGAACATCCAATGTGTCTTCCGGGTCCGGCTCATTGCAAAGGATGCCGCGGCAGATGGCATCCACCTTACGGGCAAGCCCTTCGTCCGAGAGGCCCGCACCGCGCCCGGTCATAAGCTCCACGGGCTGGCCCAGCAGCACTGCCGCCACCGCGCTGGAGGTGGTGGTATTGCCAATGCCCATTTCACCGGTGGCGATGAGCCTGTAGCCATCCTCTGCCAGTTCCCGGGCAAGGGCAATGCCCTCCCCAACGGCCTGCACGGCCTCGGCCCGGCTCATGGCAGGGCCTTGGGTAAAATCCGCCGTGCCTGCGGCAATGCGGCAGCTGCGCACGCCGGGCACCGGTTCGCCTGCCATGCCCATATCCACGGGCAGAACATCGCAGTGGGCCGTGCGGGCCATCTGGCACACACTGGTGCGCCGCATGGCAAGGTTTTCGGCCACGGCACGGGTCACTTCCTGCCCGGTCTGGCTCACGCCCTGCGCCACTACGCCGTTATCCGCGCAGAGCACCACCACCACCCGGCGGGAAAGATCAAGCTCCGCACTGCCGGTAAGGGCGGCGGCATCCTCCAGCATGGTCTCCAGCCGGCCCAACCCGCCCAGAGGCTTTGCAAGGCTGGCCCAGTGGGCATGTGCCGCCGCGCGGGCAGCTTCGTTGGCAGGGGTGATACCCGCCAAAAGTGCATTCAGTTCCGTTTCGGTCATTTTGGTCATCCTTTTGTTTTGCTGTATCGTTCTGCCGCGCGCACAAAGCGGCCCGGCAGGGACGTGCCCGCCCAGTATAAATGCGGGAACCCCGCATAGAAATTCTCGTTTGCAAAGCCGCATTCCCACTGCATTTTTTCGTTTTTGCAGGCAGTAAATGCAGTGCCGTTTGCGGTGGAATCCCAGTGGTGGAATTCGTGGATGGGAAGCGTTTCTCCGGCGCAGAAGAGCATACTGTCCGCCTTGGCGGTCATTTCGGCATAGCCAAAGCGCACCAGCCTTCCCACCCGGATGCCATCGCCCGGCAGAACATCTGCCATGGGCCACGCCTTACCGTCGGCATCCTCAAGGCTCCGGCCCAGATACAAAAAGCCGCCGCATTCGGCTGCTGTGGGCAGGCCCGCCTGCACGGCCTGCCGGATGGAAGCCAGCATGGTTTTGTTTTCACTCAGAGTTTTGGCGTGCAGCTCCGGGTAGCCGCCGGGCAGATACAGCCCGCCTATATTTTCCGGCAAAACCGCATCCCGCACCGGTCTGAAAAGCACAAGCTCCGCCCCGGCATCCCGCAGTGCGTCCAGCGTTTCGGCATAGGTAAAGCAGAACGCCTCGTCCTTTGCCACCGCAATGCGGACGGATGTGGGTGCAGCTGCTCCCGGCAAAGCTTCCGGCGCAGGCTTTTCGGTCAGCACGGCAAGGCGCTGCCAATCCAGCACCAGTGCATCGGCCAGCAGGGCGATCTTTTCCTGCAGGTCGGCAATTTCATCTGCAGTCTTCAGGCCGAGGTGTCGGCTTTCTACCGCTGCCTGCGGCAAATGGGGCAGATAGCCCAGCACCGGCAGGCCGGTCTCCCTTTCCAGCAGGGTCTTGAGCATTTTATACAGCTTTTCGGAACAATCATTGAGCAGGATGCCCGAAACATGGCTGTTTTTGCGGAAGTTCATAAGGCCCTGAATTTGCGCGGCCAGCGTCACGCTGGCACCCTTGGGCTGTACCACCAGCAGCACCGGCAGGCCCAGCGTATCCGCCAGTTCCCAAGCGCTGGCACGGGTGGTCAGGCCCTGACCATCATAAAAGCCCATAGCGCCCTCGCACACGGCGGCACCATGCCCGGCGGCATAGCGGGCAAAAATGGCCCGCACCATATCCCTGTTGGAAAGAAACAGATCCAGATTGTGGCTGTCCACCTGCAGAGCGGAGCGGTGGAACATGGGGTCGATGTAGTCCGGCCCGCTTTTGAAGGCGCAGGGGTCGGCCCCGCGCTTTTTCAGTGCCGCCAGCACTGCGCAGGTCATCGTGGTCTTGCCGCTGCCGGAAGAAGGCGCGGCGATGAGGAATTGCATCATTTGCGTGTACCCGTAATGAGGAAGATGGGGTTATTTGCCATGAGCAGGTGCAGTCGGCCCGCCGGTTTTGTGCGGCTGACGGCGATCTGCGTTACCTCTGCGGTCAGGCCCCGGGCCGTGAGGGCGGCAATGGCAGCGCCCAGCGTTTCCAGCGCAATGGCCGAAATGCAGATGCGTGCGTTCGGATTTTTGCCGAGCACTTCATCCAGCACGGCTTCCATGCCGCCTTTGGTGCCGCCGATGAACACGGCATCCGGCGCAGGCAGGTCTGCCAGCACATCCGGTGCGCGGCCCTCGATGAGGATGAGGTTGCAAGCATGGAACTTTGCCCGGTTTTTACGGATCAGTTCACAAGCATCCGGTTCACACTCCACGGCGTAAACGCGGCCTTTGGGTGCCGCCAGCGCCAGCTCCACGCTCACACTGCCGGTGCCTGCGCCCACATCCCACAGAGTGTCGGTGGGCATTACCGCCAGCTTTGCCAGCGCAGCAGCGCGCACCTCCTGCTTGGTCATGGGCACCTCGCTCCGGATGAAGCTTTCGTCCGGGAAGCCCGGCGCACGCAGCTGCGGCAGATCAAAGTTTTCCACCAGAAGCACGCTGAGTGGTGCAAAGCTCTGCCCCGCCAGCTCTGCAGCAGAGCCGTAGCGGATGGCTTCCGCCTCGGTGCCAAGGTTTTCGCCCACCACGCCGTGGGCTTCGCCCATACCGGCATCGGTCAGCTTCTGGCACAGAGAGGCGGGCGTTTCAGTGCCGCCGGTGAGGAAGAACACCGAACGGTTCATCATGCACTCGGCCACCGGGTCGCAGGCGCAGCCATGGGCCGAGACCAGCTTCCAGTCCTGCCACGGTCGGCCCAGCGCCGCTGAAAGCAGCTGGATGCTGGAAACGCCCGGATACACCCGCGCGGGGATGCCCAGCGCCCGCAGCGGCGTGAGCAGGCCGGACGCGCCGGAGTAAAACCCGGTGTCGCCGCTGTAAAGCACGGCAGCATCCTGCCCGGGGTTTTGTTCCAGTATTTCCAGAATGTCAGCGGGCTGGTAGCGCGCGAACTGCCGGGCCGTGCAGTCTGCAGGCAGGCCCGCCAGCAGCCGCTTTGCACCGAACACAAGGCCCGCGCTGCGCACAGCCTGCTGCGCCTGCGCCGAAAGGGCTTCCCATTTTCCGCTGCCCATGCCGATCAGTGTGACCATTGCAAAATCTCCTTGCAATACGCTAAAATTTGTGTTTCCGTTTCGCCAGTTTCCGGCGGGCGGCGCAGCACCACCAGCTGTGCGCCGGTATCGGCAGCGGCCTGCACCTTCTCGGCAAAGCCGCCCGCTGCGCCGCCGTCCTTGGTGACGAGGTACCGGATCTGGAACTGTGTTATCAACGCCTTATTCAGCGCCAGACTGAACGGTCCCTGCATGGCAATGATGTTCCGGTGCGGGACATTGGCCGCTTCACAGGCGGCAATGCCCTCCGGCGTGGGCAGGACGCGCGGGTAAAGCCGCGCCGGTTCCAGCCCGGCAAACACAGCCAGCTCCTTGGCACCGGTGGCAAGCAGGATATTGCCCTCTGTCCCGGCCAGATATTCTGCAGCCTGCGCTGCTGTTTCAAACACCGCACAGCCGGGCGGCAAAGGGCTTTGCGCACGCAGCAGGCGGCGGTATTCCACGCCCGCCTGCACCGCTGCAGCGCGGATGTTCCTGGTGGCATCCACTGCATAAGGGTGGGTGGCATCCACGCAGAGATCAGCTCCCGCCAGCAATGCCGCCATGGCATCCGGCTGCAGCCGCCCGGCGTGCACCGTGATGCCCGCCATCTCGCCCTGCTCTTCGGCACCCAGCGGCGTTGCCACGCACACCGTTACCGCAACGCCAAGCTCTGCCAGCTTTTTGGAAAAGCGACGTCCCTCGGTGGTGCCGCTGAACACGACCGCCTTCACTTACGGTACCCCCGCGGCGTGACCATCCGGCCCGAAAGGGCGCGGGTATTGCTGTTGCCGATATACACGGTGGTGAACATATCCACCGGCGTGTTTTCCAGCTCGGCCAGCGTCAGCACCCGGGCGCTCTGGCCCTCGCGGCCAATATTGCGCACAAGGCCGCAGACGGTATCATCCGCCTTGCCGTTTGCGCGCAGGATGCGCACTGCCTTTTGCAGGTAGTCCGGCCTGCCCTTGGAGGAAGGATTATAGAGTGCAGCGCAGAAATCGCCCTGCGCTGCGCAGGCCAGCCGCTTTTCGATGACCTCCCACGGGGTAAGCCGGTCGGAAAGGGAGATCACGCAGAAATCGTGGGCCAGCGGCGCGCCCAGCACAGCCCCGCCGCTGAGGGCGGCCGTAAGGCCGGGCACCACTTCTACGGCAACGTCCGGGTAATCCTGCGCCAGTTCCAGCACAGGGCTGGCCATGCCGTAAACGCCTGCGTCGCCGCTGCACACCATCACCACGCGCCTGCCGGTATTCGCCTTTTCCAGCGCCCAGCGGCAGCGGTCGATCTCCTGCGTCATGCCGGTGGAATAATACTCCTCACATGGGAACTCCGGCTCGATCAGATCAAGATAAAGTTTATAGCCGCAGATGGCATCTGCGTGTTCCAGAACGTTCTGGGCTTCCTGCGTCAGGTAGTAAACATCTCCGGGGCCAATGCCCACCACGTAGACTACCTTTTCCGGTTCGTCGATCTCAAATTCCATCGGGTCAAACATTCTGCCACCTCCAGTCCGGGGCATAGGGCCGCACGGCCAGCGCAAAGGTCACGCCGGTATGGGCATATTTGTGAAAAACGAGTGTCCCGCCTGCGGCCAGCACTGCCGACCGTTCACAGACATTGTCCACGCCGGTAACGCTCTGCACAAAGGCCGAAGGCGTAAAGCTGCCGGGGGCGGCACGCAGCTGTTCCGCTGTGAAAAACTGCACAGGCCAGCCGCAGCCCCGGCAAAAGGCCAGAAGGCCCGCCTCGTTCTGTTTTAAATCGATGCTTGCCGCCGCCGTGATGCATTGCGGCGCAAGGCGGTTCTGGGCACAGAAAGCTGCAAAGGCTTCGGCCAGCGTTTCGGCGCTGGTGCCGCGTTTGCAGCCCACGCCCAGCACGCCGATGCGCGGCACCAGATGCAGCGCATCCCCCGCCGGGCAGAGGGTGAGGGCAAAGTCCGGGGCATCTCCCGCCGTGATCCCATCAGGCGGTGCACCCGCAATGGGCCAGTCGGATGCAAACTGCACCGTTTTGCCCGCCAGCAGTGCACCGCTGACAAGCTTGATGCGCTCCGGCTCCAGCACGGTGCAGTTCTGGTGCTTTGCCCACTCGTCCACCGCAAACACACCGTTTGCGTCGGTGGCTGTGGTGATCACCGGCACCGCGCCGCACACAGCGGCAAGCGCCCGGGCAAGGTCGTTGGCACCGCCCAGGTGGCCTGAGAGGATGGGCACGGCAAAGCGGCCGCACTCGTCCAGCACCACAACGGCAGGGTCCTGTGCCTTGCTTTGGCAGTGGGGCGCAATGGCCCGCACCGCAATGCCCACAGCACCTACAAAAACAAGGGCATCGCTCCCGGCAAACTGGCGGGCCGTCCAATCGGCAAGGTGCACCTGCCCGGCTTCATGGCCGCAGCGGGTCACACTGCCGGGATATGCCGCCGCCAGTTTTTGGGCCAGTGCAAGGCCCTTTGCCGTAAAGGCCAGATAGGCGCGGGTCACTGGTCTGTCCCCTTGCGGAACTCGGTGGTAAAGGCCGGGTCGTAGAGCTTGCTGCGCTCATAGTTCCGGCCCAGAAAGCCGCCTGCCACGATGAGCGCCGTTTTGGTGATGCCCGCTGCATGAACGCTTTCCGCCAGCGTACCTACGGTGCAGCGAACCGTTTTTTCCTCCGGCCATGTGGCCTTATACACCACCGCTGCCGGGGTATCCGGCGTATAGGCACCGCCTGCCAGAAGCGCCTGCTGTACTTTGTCCACAAGGCCGATGGATAGGAAAATGACCATCGTTGCCCCGTGGGCGGCAAGGCTTTCCAGCTTTTCTTTTTTCGGCACCGGGGTGCGGCCCTCCATGCGGGTGATGATGACGGTCTGGCTGACGGTGGGCAGCGTGTACTCTGCATTCAGCGCCGCTGCCGCGCCGCAGAAGCTGGAAACACCGGGGGTATCATCGTAGGGAATGCCCTCAGCGTCCAGCACATCCATCTGCTCCCGGATGGCACCGTAAAGGCAGGGGTCGCCGGTGTGCAGGCGCACGGTGATCTTACCCGCAGCTTCCATCTGCCGCATCACATCCAGCACCTGCTCCAGCGTCATTTCAGCGCTGTTATAAATGGCGCAGTCTGCCTTTGCAAGGCCCAGCAGGGCCGGGTTCACCAGACTGCCCGCATAGATGATGCAGTCGGCTTTCTGAAGCAGGGCCGCGCCCCGCCGGGTGATGAGGTCCGGTGCGCCGGGGCCTGCACCAACAAAATGTACCATAACGTTACTCCTTTACCAAAACGGTGGCAAAATAACCGGCCTGTTCCTGCGGCCGCTCAAGGGAAAGATCCGGGTAGACCCGCTCGTCCGGCAGACCGCAGTTGCACACAAGTGCGCTTTTTTTCAGCTTATCTGCCTGCTGCAGGGTATCCAATAAGACAGGCAATTGCCTGCCGGCTTTCATCAATACCTTGGTGCCGGGCATTTCAAGCACGCGGTCTGTCCAGCCGCCGGGCGCAATGGTGAGCGGTGCATCCATGCCGCCGGTCAGCGGCACATTCAGCCGCGCCGCCGCCGCACAAAAGCTGGGCACGCCTGCCGCCATGGCGGTGGCATAACCCCCGGCCTGCAAGATCTCCTGCAGGTAACCAAAGGTGGCATAGATGGAAACATCACCGATGTTCAGCATGGCAACGTCCTGCCCGGCATCCAGATACTGCCGCACCGCGGCGGCGGCTTTTTCATGCGAAGCCGCCAGCGCAGCCGGGTCACGGCTCATGGCAAAGTACAGCGGGACGATGGTCTTGCCGTCCAGCGCTTCTCCCAGCGCACTGCGGGCGATGTCCAGCGCCAGCATCTGGCCGGAAGCAGTCTGCGGCGCGGCCAGCACCGGGCACTGCCGGATGAGCCGCACAGCCTGCAGCGTCATCAGCTCCGGGTCGCCGGGGCCGACGCTGACACCGTAAAATGTACCTTTCAGTTCTGCCATTCCTGCATCAGCTCCTTTGCCGTTTTTGTCTCGCCCAGCGGGCCGTGCTGGTTGGAAAAGAGCACCGCGCCCACCCGGAACGCCCCGCCTGCCCGTCGGTCCAGATGCATCTGGATGGCGGCAAGGATGCTTTCCAGCACCGGTGCACGCAGCTGCGCGCCGTCCAGAATGTCAAGGCAGGCATCGGTGGTGGCGGCATCCATCAGGGCGGCGCACACCTCATGCGCGGCACCGCACAGCGCCGCATGGGCGCAAAACACTTCAGCGCGGCCATCCGCCGTGTGGGAGTGGGTGTTCATGACCCCTGCCGCCAGCTTGCAGAGCTTGCCCACATGGCCTACCAGAAGCACTTCCTCAAATTTGGCCGTAGCGGCCATATCCAGCGTATCCCCGATGAAGTTGGAAGTTTTGACCACCGGGAACCGCTCGAACTGCGGCAGAGCGCTGGCCAGATAATCCAGCCCGTAGTTGCCGGGGGCCAGCACCAGCCGCCGGGGGCCGGGGGCATTTTTTGTGCGCAGTGCGGCCTGATTCATTTCCAGCTGGATGGTATCCAGAATGGCCTGCTGGCTCATGGGCTCCACGATGCCGCTGGTGCCCAGAATGGAAAGCCCGCCCTCCACCCCGATGTGCGGGTTGAAGGTGCGCTTTGCCGTCTCGGCACCGCCTTCCACAGAGATGGTCACCGCAAAGCCGCCGGTGTAGGCAGCATTTTCAGCTTCCCGTTCCAGCGCTTCGGCAATCATCTGGCGGGGCACATGGTTGATGGCGGCTTCGCCTACGGGCTGGTCAAGGCCGGGCTTCGTCACCCGGCCCACCCCCTCACCGCCAAGGATGCGTACGCCGGGGGCATCCGGTTCCAGCACCACCGATGCAATCACCGGCAGGCCCGTGGTCACATCCACATCGTCGCCGCCGTCCTTGCGGATGGCACATGCGGCACCTGTGTCCGTGCTGCGGCACCAGAGGGGAGCCACCTCCACCACAATGCCCTTGGGCGTGCGCAGAGCCACCGTTTCCGGTTCGCGGCCGGTCAGCAGCAGACGCGCCGCCCCGGCAGCCCCCAGCGCGGCACAGGTGCCGGTGGTATAGCCGCAGCGCAGCAGCTTCTGCCCGCTGCGGACGTAATGCTCAAACTGCGGCTTTCCGGCGGGTGCCTTTTCGGCTTCCGGCTCCGGTGTGCCGAACAAAGCCGTGTACTGCTGTTCGGTCAGGCCGTACAGGGCGCGGATGTTCTCCGGCTGAAACGCCTGTTCCGGGGTCAGCACGCCGGAAACACCTGCGGGCGAAACGCACACCACCGTGTCCGCTATTTTTTCGGCCAATTCCAGCTCGTGCAGGCTCAGGATCACCGCCAGCTGACCGGTATGGGCCAGCTCCTTTAAAATGGTGAGCAGCTCGATCTTGCCCTTGATATCCAGAAAAGAGGTCGGCTCGTCCAGCAGGATCACTTCCGGCTGCTGGCACAGTGCCCGGGCCAGCAGGATGCGCTGGCGCTGGCCGTCGCTGATGCGGTTAAAATCCCGGTCTGCAAGGTGTACCGCACCCACCAGCTCCAAAGCTCTGTGCACCTGCTGCCTGTCCTCAGCAGACAAAATGCCCAGCCGTCCGGTGTAGGGATAGCGCCCCGCCGAAACAAAATCAAAGCAGGTGGTCAGTTCCATCCGGCGGCTGTGGGGAGCCATGAGAGCCAGCTTCTGCGCCCGCTGGGTACCGGTATAGGCAGTAAGATCCTTCCCCGCCAGCAGCACTGTGCCGCCCATGGGGGCAAGCTGGCCCGCCAGTGTGCGCAGTAAGGTGGATTTTCCTGCACCGTTCGGCCCGATCAGGGTCAGGATCTGGCCCGGCTGCACCCCGAGGCAAATATCCGAGAGCAGCGGTGTCTTGCCGTAGCCGATGGCAAGCTCCCGCGCAGTGCAAAGTGCTTTTTCGTTCATCATGCGCCCTCCCGCTCTGAATTGCGCCGCACCAGCAGCCAGATGACCACCGGTGCGCCGAACACGGCCGTGACCGAGCTGATGGACAGCTCCGTGGGCGCGAACAGACTGCGGGCCAGCAGGTCGCAGAACAGGCAGAAAGCCGCACCGCCCAAGCAGCACCCCGGCAGCACATACAGCGGCTTTGCGCTGCCCAGCAGCTGCTTGACAAGGTGCGGCACCGCGATGCCTACAAAGGAGATCGGCCCCGCAAAGGCGGTGACGCAGGCCGCCAGCAGGCTGGATAGCAGCACCAGCGCTACCGAGAAAGGCTTGACATTCACGCCCACGCTGCGGGCATATGCTTCGCCCATCTGGTAGGCGGCCATGGGCTTGGAAAGCAGAAAGGATGCCGCCAGTGCAGGCAGCGTCACCAGTGCCGCAGCCTGCACATTGGCCCATGTCACGCCGGAAAAGCTGCCCTGCGACCAGTTGTGCAGATTGACGATGTTGGAATCCTGCGCAAAGGCCACCACGATATCGGTGATGGCGGAGCAGATATAGCCGATCATCACACCGCAGATGACAAGGATGCTCATGCGCTGCACCCGCCGGGCCACCGCCAGCACAAAGGCCATGGCAGCCATGGCCCCCGCAAAGGCAGCCGCGATCATCGTGGCCGAGCTGGTCAGCATCCCGCGGTCCAGAAACACCACCATGGTCAGGGCCACCGCCAGCTTTGCGCCGCTGGAAACGCCCATAACAAATGGCCCGGCAATGGGGTTTGCAAAAAAGGTCTGCAGAAGGTAGCCTGCCGCGCTGAGGGCTGCCCCCAACAGCGCCGCCATGACCGCGCGGGGCAGGCGCAGCTGCAGGATGATGTTCCCCGCAAGCGCATCGCCGCCCTTGCCCAGCAGCGCCGTCAGCACCGCACCCGGTGCAAGGGATACGCTGCCCCAGAACAGGTTCAGCGCAAAAAGCACAGCCACGGCTGCCGCAAGGGCAATATAGGCGGCTGCAAGGCGTCTGGTACGGGTCATAGGCTTTCCTTTCTGTAAAATTTCCCTTCTTTAATCCACATGGGTGAGGAATTTCAGGGTACTGGCGGCAGGTGTGCCCTTGGTAAACACCCGGTTCATATCCACGATCAGGTCTGCCAGCTCCATGCTCTGCTGGAACAGGCTCTGGGTGGTGCACCACACCTGACCGTTCTGCACCGCTTTGAATTCGTTCAGCAGTGGGAAACGCTCGGTCAGCTGGCTCACCGATGCGATCATGCCCTCGATGGCGCTGTTGTAGATGAGCACATCGGCATCCTTTGCACCTGCATAGAAGTCCTCAAGCGGCAGGTTCATGGTAGCAAGGCTGTTGCCATTGTCCGTCAGGTCCGCAAAGACATAACTGCCGCCTGCCATTTCGATCATGCGGGCCACATAGTCACTGCCCTTGCGCACAGTGGCAAGGTTGTTGGTGGTCAGCGAGAAGAAGGCGCAGCTTTTTCCCGTGGGTTTCTGCGAGAGGATAGGCTGAACGGCTGTCTCCTGCGCGGAAAACACCTGCTCGGCCTGTTCTTCCCTGCCCAGCAGGATGCCGTAAAGCTTGATCCACTCCATGCGGGCCAGCGGGTCGCTCTCGTAGCTGGAGCGCTCCACCAGCACCGGGATGCCAAAGTGTTCCAGCTGTTCCTTTACCTCCGGCGTGTGCAGGATCATGGTATTCTCAATGGCAAGGCGGCAGCCCGCTGCCAGGATCTGCTCGTAATCCGGGGCGCTGTACTTGCCTGCATACGCGATTTTTCCCTCTTCCATGGCCTGCTGCACCGCGGGCAGATACCAGCCCTCGGCCTTGGTGCCGGAAAAGGCCACGCTGTCCAGTGCATCCAGATGCAAAAGCAGATCCATCACCGAGGTGGAGACCAGATAAATATTCTCCACCGGCTGGCGCAGCACAGTCACATCAGCGGGCAGGCTGTCCACCTCCGCAGCATCTTCCGGCACAACAAGGAACCGTGCATCCGACTCCGCGATGGTCAGCATGGTATAGCCGCCCTCATAGCAGTCCGCTGTGAACTGCTGTGCATAGTCCAGCTGGTAATGATGGGAGAAAACAAGACTTTCCGTATTGGCAGGTTGAGTCTTGCTGCCGCAGCCGGTCAGCGTCAGCGCCGCAGCGGGGATCAGTTTCAGAAATTGCTTTCGGGTGATCTTCATAGGGAACTCCTTCCGTCACGGCTTACGCCGCGCCATCTCCCTCATAGAGGGAGGCTTTGGCAGTACGGTAAAGTTTATCTTTTTGCCAAAGAAGGTGACTGGAGGAGTCACTTCAGACTTGCAGAATCAAAGGTCAGCGTGTACTCGATCTCGTGAGGAGTGCTCATGGCCACGGTGTCGGCGGTGACATCCAGTGCAGTGTCCAGCGCGGCAACGGGGATCTCAAAGGTGGAATTTCCCTCAGTGTTGGTGGGCAGATACTTCTCGCCATCCATGAGCATATAGTCGTAGTTGGGGCTGCTCCACACGATGGTAGCGGTCATTTTGCCGTCTGCCACGGTCAGGGCTGCGGGGCTCTCCACGGTGGCACGGCCAGAGCCGCCTTCCAGCGTCACATCGCAGGTGTAGGTACCGTCGGCGGGAGCTGCGGTACCAGCCTGTTGGACCGCATTGCGCACGCTGACGACATGGTCGTACCACTTGCCCTTGGTGCCCAGAATGGCAAGGTCAAAGTCCGTATCCACAGCAGTGACCGGGATGTCAAAGCCGTACACCTCCTCCGAGGTGCCGTCGGAATAGGTGACGGTATCTGTGGTGGGCTGCAGCCAGTCGGCCTCGTGGTCGGCGGCATCGGAAGCCTTGCCCAGATACAGGTTGACAATATGGGTGGAAGCAAGGCTGACATGGAAGGTCATCTGGCCGTTCTCCACGGTCAGGGTGCCCTTGCCGTCGCAGGCTTCGTTGGCGTGGAACATGCTGCTGTCGGTGTCAAACTCGGCGGTATACACGCCATCCGGCAAAGCGGCGGTCTCAGCGGCAGAAGAAGCCACGGAAGAAGCAGCCTCCGAGCTGGCAGCACTGGAAGCTGCAGAAGATGCCGTGGAAGAAGCGCCGCAGCCCACCAGCAGACTCAGTGCCAGAGAAGCAGCGACAACACAGGAAAAGACGCGTTTCATAGGAAATACCTCTACATTATAAAAAATCAGCTTTTATTATACCATTGTTCGGATAAAAAATGAACCCTCTCCACCGGATACCGCAAAGCGGCCGCGAGACGGAGAGGGTTCGTTTGATCAACCGTTCAGAGAATCGATCGCCGCCTTGGTGTGGGCGACATACAGGTTCTGGACATCCTCGATCCCGCCCAGACCAGCGATCTGGCAGTTGATGCTGTCGAAAGCACCGGAAGCCTTGAACTGGCTCAGCCAGGAGTCGGCATCCTCACCGGCCATATCGTTGTTGGCGTGATCGCCGGCAACCACCATCAGCGGGCGCAGGATGACCTTGGTGTAGCCCGCAGCCTTAACAGCCTCGATCACGTTCTCGCAGGCAGTCTCTTCCGGCTTGCCCTCAACGGTGCCAATGAACACATTGTCGTAGCCCAGAGTCTGCATAGTGGTCTGCATCTGGCTGTAGCTCACCTTTGCGGTGTGAGAGGTGCCGTGGCCCATAAAGACAAAGGCGACCTTGTCCGCAGCAGCGGCATCCAGACTGTCGTAGCCGGCTTCCTTCACGGCAGCAGCGGTGACAGCCTTGGCAACGTCTTCCTTATCCTGATTGATGATGGTGGCATCGGAACCGACCTCACCCAGCAGGGGCTCAGCCACAGCGACAGATTCAAACTTGTCGCGGTAGGTGTCGATCATTTCCATCATCTCGTCGTACTCAGCACCGTGCATCAGGTGGGTGGGCTGGACGACCAGATTCTTCACGCCGTTTTCCACAGCACGGTCCATGGCCTGCTGCATGTTGTCGATCTTTTCGCCGTCACGAGCCTGCACATGGTTGATGATGATCTGTGCGGTGAATGCGCGGCGCACAGACCAATCCGGGTATGCGGCCTGCAGGGCATCCTCGATACCCTTGATGTCCTTCACGCGGCTGTCGTTGAAGGAGGTGCCGAAGGAGACCACCAGCAGCTCGTTGTCGCCAATGTCGTCCTGATTGCGGGCATCGTCCTTGGAAGCATCGCCGGTGTCACGGCCAAAGTAGTCGGGGTCGGCGTTCTCACCTTCCACCAGTTCTTTCTGGGTGTCGGTCAGGGCATCCCATGCAGCCTTGGCGGCTTCGCACTGGGCGTCGGTGTCATCATTGCGCTCCTGCACATAGATGGCATCGATCAGGTCTGCCACATTCTTTGCTGCCATTTCGTCAGCCTCCTCGCTGCTCGCTTCGCTGGAAGCGGAAGACGCAGCGGTGCTGGATGCAGTGCTGGAAGCAGCCCCGCCGCAGCCGGTGAGCACGCCGACGCACAGAGCCAGAGCCGTAACAGCTGCGGCCAGCTTTTTGGTTTCGATCTTTCTCATTGTTCTTGTCCTTTCCTGCTGGATAAATTGAGGTTTGAACCAAACAAAGGGTACAGGAAAGAGAGATGAAAAAAGAGGCCCTTCTGTCCTGCGGATGGCATGACAAAAAGACCTCTGTTGTTTCAGGGCTTTTTGGTACAACCAATTCCTCGTGATCTGGGGTTTGCACCCCCGTACCAACAGCAGGCAGGTTTCCTGACTGAAAGATCGCCGCCCGTCATCTCCTTCCCAGAGCAAAAGCTCCAGTGGCTGGTGCAAAGCACCCTGATGCGGACTCCCTTATCACAGTGACGAGATCGTGCGGGATCTGCACCCGCTTCCCTTTTACCCTTTCCGCCGTGCAGTGCATCGGCAAAAGGCACCTGCTGTTTTTCTGTTCAGTTCGTCCGGCATTATATCACAAAACTGCGCAGAATGCAATAAAAAACGGCATCCTGCCTTTTTATAAGGAAGGATGCCGTTTGGAGATCGAGCCAAATGCGGAGCTTACTGGAGCGCACGGATCGCATTGATGGTGATTTTGTACTGGCAGGTCACGCTGTCAAACAGCTCCTTGGTACCTTCCAGTGTGCCTGTTCGCAGCACCTCGGTCAAATCGTAGGTGGGCTGATACAGGTTGGTAAAGCCCAGGTTCTGGCACACGCCCTTGAGCGTGTGTGCCGCACGGAATGCTTCTTTCACATTTTCTTCCTTCAATGCCTGCTCCAGTTTCGGATAGCTGTCGTCGTTCAAAAACATCAGCGCAAATCTGCAGATCATGCCTTCGTTGTAAAGCCGCTTGAGCACGTCCTCATAATTTGCGCCCATCTGTCTATAACATTCCTGAATCGTCATGGTTTGTCGCTATGCCTTTCCTTTTCTACTTATCCCGCCTGATTTGCCACAGAGTGACAAAAGCACCATCCATTTTGTTGCACTTTGTTACGTTTTTAATATATCACGCCTTACTGTGTTTTTCAATGCAGAGATAAAAAAGTCTTGCACTTTTCACATATTGTCTCGAGTTTTTCTTGCAATTTTCCTATCAATTTCTTCCGGTTGGCTTTTTTCTCCGACTTTGCCGTGCCCGCATGGCTGCAGGGCTTTTCCCGCCTTTGCTCTGCCGTTTCTCTGCACGGAAAATGCATTTGAAGAAAAACGTAAAAAACAGTTGACAAAAGCCTTCCTTCATGATAAAATAAGCAAGTCGTCCGGCGAAGGACACAAAAAGTGAATATGGGCGTGTTCCCGAGTGGCCAATGGGGACAGACTGTAAATCTGCTGCTTTCAGCTTCGGTGGTTCGAATCCACCCGCGCCCACCAAACAAGAAAAATCCGAACCTGTTTCCGATTGGAGAAGGGTTCGGATTTTTCGTTTTCTTCGGGTACGATAACAACGGCTCCCGTGGACGGCGTAAAACTCCGATACCTTGTCATAGACCGTAAGCCAATAACAAGATTTGGAGGATGCGATTATGAAGTACGATGCAAGAGCCTGTTCGTTTAACATGGACACCGGGTGCGTGGAGCTGCTGCTCCGGGATGGGTGCAAAATCTCCATCGACTGCACCGGGGTTGAGGATGCGCTGGATGTGACCATGGCGCAGCAGACAGAACTGGACTACCTTATCTACAATGACCCACTGGCGTATGCCGAGCTGATCCTGAACGGCAAGCCGGAAGAATATCTGCGAAACGTGGCAGGAAGTCGCGAGCTGGAAGATTAAGAGCAAAAAAATAAGAGGTGTGCCCAAGCGGACACACCCCAGTGAGAAACATCTATGTAAGGCAGGGCGTTCCCTTTTCTGGGAGCGTCCTGCTGTTTTTATGCTGCAACAGACAAGGCTTGTAGAGCTTCCTGCTCTTTCAGCCATTCCTCATATTCACGCTGGCCTTCCTCGCTGTTGAAAAACTCAACCATGGAAGGATAGAAACAACGTGCCAGCGACTTGATTGCATCATCCGGGTAGCCGGATTTGTTTACAGACTTTTTCTTTTTGCTCAAATAGTATCCTCCGAAAATCAAAGTTCCATATCCTGCCCACGCTTGCGGTTTCGCTGCTGCACATTCATGGTGCGCTCCTGCTTGGGGGCAAGAATCTTTTCCAGAAAGCCGCGCACCAGTTCGGGCGCACGGTGGAGAGCGTCCAGATAGGGCTTCACTTCATACCAGAGTTCATGATACTTTTGACCCCAATGAGCAGCTTCCTTCTTGGCGGTGGAAAGTTCTTCTTTCAGGCGGCGGTTCTCCACGTCCATCATATAGCCGTGTGTGGCCTGTTTCTTCAGGGCAGATAGTTCATCTTCAGTCAGCGAATAGTTGCCGAGAAATGTGCGTTTGCCGATATCATCCAAGTCCTGCGCATGAATGAGAGCATCCTTTGTAACGGCGGCTTTCTTCTGAACGACGGCAAGTTCCTTTTCGGTCTTGGAAAGGGCTTTGCTGGTTTGGGTGAGGTGCTGCTCTTTCTGGTCGATTTGGGCGGTCAGACTGTCCAGCCGCTCCTGTTCTCGCTGGACTTTGAACTGGGTGACGGTCAGGTGTTCTTCGGTGCTGCCACGCTCACCACGTTCCACATCGGTGTACCCAGCAGCACGCATATAGTGGAAGAAATCGTCTTGCAGGATGCTGTACGACTTCTTCAGGACTGGCTTGCCATTCTTCTGAAGGACAGGCTTTCCGGCATCGTCCATCAGGGGTTTAGAGGCCCACTTCTTGCTCCGGCTGACCTGCATGACGGTCTCCTTGACCGTGCCGACCAGAGCCTTATCTTTGCAGCGTTTCGACCAGAGGATTTGCTTTTCGACCACCGGGACATAGACCACATGGAGATGATAATGGTAGACTTCTCGCCCCAGAGCTTCGGTCATGACACGGTTGATCTCATCAGCGTGCATGACGGCAGAGAGGATATACTGCTCACCGCCCACGATCTGGATAGCGGCTTTATAGGCATCCGCATAGAACTGCTTGGCGAACTCGTAGCCGCCGTGGTTGTCAAAGTATGCCGAGTTGACATCAAAGACAAGCTCGCAATAATGGGTGGCATCCGGCTTCAAGCCGCGTGTGGAGATGGTTCCGGCGGCTTCCAGTTGGGCGAACAGGTCGGTATAACTGGCGGCAGGCTTCTTGAAGTGGACGTTCCATGCAGCGCGCTGGGGGATAATGTCGGAGTTCCGATAGCTGTCCTTTTCGCGTTCGTTGTGCTGCTGGGTGTTGCCAACAGCCTTGTCCGAGACGGCAAGGTTTCGGACACTGGTGCGGTCAATACCATCATTTCTTGCCAAAGGGCATCCCTCCTTTCGGGGTTCAGAGGAAGGTGACGGGGACGGAGATGCACTTCTTTGGAAGTGTAATAACCCACTATGACACTTTCATCCCTGCGGTCTGCAAAGTGTAGTGGGCTCTCCGAGGGGGAACGTCTCCTTCGGGAGAGCTACAATCAAGTTCGCACAATGCGAACTTGATTGCTCCGTACGCATCTGAAAAAATTGCGTACGGACTTCAAATAACCTGTACGGTTCGTACGGCGTACAGAAATCCGAAATACAAACGATAACACGTTTGAATTCGCTTCAATTTTCCGTACAGGTGCGTACAAGTACAGACCGTACAGGTTGTACGAACTTCTTCTGTGAAAAAATGCACTTTTTACGGACAGGGATGGACAAGCGGCTCAATGCCCACGAAACCACGCACCCTGCGGCCACCGGGCAGATAGATGTTGTTGGTTGCTTCAAGGTTGTAACGGCGGTCATTCTGGCGCAGTTCTGCGCTGAAACGGATTGCCGATACGCTGTGACAGGCGTTGTCCTCGCACCACTGCTTATAAATGTCGTAGAACTCCTTGGAGCTGATGGAGTAGTCCGCCTTGAAGCGGAAATAGCCCTCGGACTCCATGAAGTCGATGACGTTGTTGCTGCTGCGCTTGATGGTGTCCACGTTGGCGGCGGCTCGTTCGCTGACCGTGAAGCGGAAATCGTTCTGCACCAACCGGTGCAGCCCTTCCAGACACCAGAGCAGGATGCCCTCCAACTCGGCGCACATCTTCTCCACAAGGAAAGGGTCGTCCGTGCGGTCGGCAGGCTTGTCCTTGGTGGTCAGGATAAGCTGGCGGCGGAAGAAGCCATCCGAATGGTCGTATAGCGAGGTCAGCGCACCGTTGCCGAAACAGAGGAACCGGGCGTAAATGTCCCGCTGGTAGCTCTGGACACCCTTTCGTTCCAAGTCCAGCTTGGCCTCGGCGGTCACGATGGTCTTGATATAGTTGGTCTTGGGCAGGGCGTTCATGTCCATGTCGTCGTCGATCATCAGCAGGCGGCGTTCCAGATCGGCGCGGGCAAAACGGTTGTTCTCCACTTTCTGGACGCTGCCGTTGCTGGCGGCATCTCCCATGAGCCGTTTCAGCACCAGTCCGATGCGGGACTTGCCCTCGCCGCCCTTGCCGACAATGAGCATCATCTTCTGCCCTTTGGTGCTGGGAATGAGGCAGTAGCCCAGATATTCCTGCAAGGTGGGGATGTCGGCATCGTCCAGCAGCTCGTGCAGGAAGGTTAGCCAGCGGTCAGGGCTGGCGGCTTTGGGGTCATACCTCACAGGTAGGCGGTTCTGGCAGAACAGGCGGCTCTCCTGAAAAGAGCCGTCCGGCAGATGGTACACGCCGTTCTGGAGGTGGATGCAGTCCTGTTCGATGGGGAACGGGTCGGAAAAGGCCAGCAGCTTGATGGTCTCCAGAATGTTGGTGACCTTTTTGGACAGGCCGGAGGTGACATATTCCTCGATGTTCTCCAAGATGCGCTGCTTGATCTCGCTTTCGTCCTCCACCGGGCCGTCCAGCGTGTACAGCGTTCCGTTGACGCATTTCAGCGGCCACTGTTCCAGAAAGGCACGGCCAAACTGGACTTCATCGATCTTCTTGCCGTTGTACCAGTCCGGCCATAAGGGGTTGCGGGAAATGTTTTTCTTCATAGGGTGGTTCTCCTTTAGAAAAGTGAAGTGGTGGGTCTCACCGTGAGACCCACCACTTCAGGTGAATAAATTATCAGGCGCACTTTGCCAGAGCAAGGCGGTCGGTGCGCTCCTCCAGCATCAGCAGGTACGACCCGGATAGCAGCTGTGCGGCGGCAGCGGCCTTCTGCTGGGGTGTCCCAAATGCAACGCAGTCCGTCAGGTGCTCGATGGTCTCGGTCGTGTGGAGGGTTTCTTCAAACCGTGGGTCATGCGGTTCCTCCGGGGTGGCGGGCTTGTAGCGCTCCTGCCAGTCGTGCAACAGATCAAGATAATCGGTCAGCACCCGCAGGCAGTAGGCGATGTCTGCCCACTGCTCGTCCGTCAGGCCACGCTTGGGCGGCAGCAGGGCGATGGCATTGGCGGGCGGCTTGTCCGGGTCAAGCCCGAAGTCGTGTATCAGCTTCTCGGCGGCTTGCCGTGGGTTCAGGTCGAACAGCTTGGCGGTGAGGTCGATGGCATCGCCGTTGGCTCCACAGCCAAAGCAGTAATAATAGGTGTCGTTCAGCTTCATGCTGGGGTCGTTGTCGGAATGGAACGGACAGCACACCATGCCATGGCGGTCGGGCTCCATGCCGTACATCTCTCCCACCTGCCGAACGGTGATGGCGGACTTGATCTTTTGATACAGGCTCAAGGGCATTCCTCCTTTGTTTCGTGCGTTGCACCAGAGTCCCTAGCGTGGGAACTCTGGTGTTTTTTGCTTCCTGCCTGAATATACGGAAAATTTTGCAGGAAAGGCGAAAAAGCGGCAGAACTGCAACGGAAAAAGAAAAAAGCCCTTACCGGTTGCAGGATTGCAACAGCAAGGGCGGAGAGGAAACCGTATATTGAACAAAACGGCAGAGCGTATTATAATGAGGAAAAAGCTCAAAAAGGAGGGCCGACAACATGGCACAGGAATATCTGCCTGCACCGTCCAACGTCCGTCTTGCGGACTTGATGAAAGAGCACAACATCAGCCAACCAGAACTTGCTAAGGAACTCGGCTGCTCCAAGAGCACCATCAACCGTTTTATCAGTGGCGCAAAAGGAACCCTGACCCATGAGCAGGTGCTGAAAATTGCAAGGCTGTTCAACGTGTCCACGGATTTTCTGCTGGGAGAAACCAACATTCCCGACCGCAAGAACTACGACATTGCCGAGTTAGGCTTGTCCGTAGAAGCCGCAAAGAACCTCTACACAGGGCGTGTCAATACAGAGGTGGTCAATCTGCTGCTGGAAAACGCCCGCTTTGCAGAGCTTACTTACCGCATAGCGCAGTATTTTGATGATACTTTTGCGTCTGGCATCGCGGCACAGAATGCCATGCTCACGACATTGAGCACCTTGCTACGCACAAAGGTTAAGACCCCGGAAGCAGCCAAAGCCGCAAAGGACATCAGCCTTCGGAGAAAACCAGTGTATCAGGGCGACCTTGATGACATCGAGATGTACTTTATGGCGGCGGTCAAGGAAATCAAAAAGGGTATTGGGAGCCATTACGCCGAACAGGAAGCCATGAGCAAGAAAGTGGCAGAGAAGATGTTCACCGAATTGACTAAAGGGCAGGATGTGCAGCACCCAACGATTACGGCAGAGCAGTTGACAGATGCAATGTTGGACAGCGTTTCAGGCATGGAAGGAGCTACGCCGGAAGCGCTGGAACAGCTGCGGAACGGTCTGCTGGGAATCTTGCAGTCTGCCGCAGAGCAGGAAAACGCCCATGAAGCAGACGAATGAACGGCTTTGTGCGCTGGCACAGAAAGGCGATGCTGCCGCGCTGGACAGCCTGATCGACAACAACAAGTCCTTTATTGGCAAGGTGGCAAATGACCTTTTCCGCAGCATGAATCTGGCACAGTCCGGCCTGAACCTTGACACGGACGATTTGAAACAGGCAGGCAATCTGGGCTTGTGGAAAGCTGTGCCGAAATTCGATGCAGCGCACGGCATGAAGTTCTTGACTTATGCGGCTCCTGCCATCCGCAACGCCATGATGGACATGGTACGGGATGCCTTTACCGCTTTTGAACAGCGGATGGTAACGGAGGACAAGGACGGCGTCTGCTACCAGCGCGTTTCGCTGGACGATGTTCTGCCGGGAGAAGAGCAGCTGCGGCGCATTGAAGCCATAGCCGACCCCTACGCCATGCAGCCGCAGAGCATTATGGAGGAGCAGGAATCGCGCCGGGAACTGTACGATGGTCTGAAACGGCTGACCCAGCGGGAGCAGACCTACCTGCTGTACCGCTATGGCTTCACTGATGGCGAAGAGCATCCACTGATCGGCACGGCGATATACTTTCACCTGACAAAAGGCCGCGCCAAAAAGACGGAGGAACAGGCCATGGATAACCTGTGGCTGGAACTGCCGTGGTGGTTTCTTTGAATAAAAAGAAAAAAATCGTGATTGTGCTACAAGCTTTCTGGAAATTTATGTGCAACCATACGATTTTGAAAAAATTGTGGACGGATGAAATAAAGCGGGCTTAAATTTCGTTGTTTTAAAAAGGATTTGTAAGAACTTCTTTTAGAACGTATATAGGAGGCCTTTTTATGTTAGAACAATTTTTCAAATCACAAGTTGCAGCTGTTTCTGACCCCTACCAGTGCAATCGCATCACGGATGCGCTGGCAGCTGCTGGAATCAAATTCTATTGCAAAACCAAAGATGTCAATCGGCGTAATACGGTCGATCAGGCAAGAATTGGAACTTTGGGCATAAAACCGAAGTATGTCACAGAGATATTTGTGGACAAAGAAAATGCGGACATGGCACTACATATTGTACATAGCCTATGACATGGTATTTGTATGAAGTAAAGTTTTAGATGTCGGAGAATCTGAAATCATGCATAACAATAGACGAAATACCCGATTTGGCATGTTCATCGTTGCTATTATAGTGAGCCTGCTAGTTTTTCTCACAGGATGCTCATCTGCCCAAAATGAAACTGATACAGTCGCGCCAGTCATAGAGAATAGCTCAAATCCAGTTACGTTAACAGTCTACCTTACGGCTCACTATGCAAATCCTGATACACATTGTCCTATCTATGAAAAACTGCTAGATTATCAAAAAGAGAACCCGAATATCACAATACAGTTCGTATCGCCAAAAGAGGGTGATACCGCAGAGCGTGAGGCAGAGATTCATCAGCTAAATACGGAAATCCTTTCAGGCAAGGGTCCCGACCTTTTTATTATGGAAGGAAACCGATTGACGAATGTTAATCTATTTCCAGATATTGAAAAGAGTATGATGAATGGAGCTTTCCTCGATCTCACCGATGTAATGGATTCAAACGAATTCACAACAGAGAATTTTTATATGCCTCTTTTAGATGCTGGAAAACTAAAAGGAAAGCAGTATATTTTACCTTTGTGCTTTTCAGTTCCAACGCTGACAAGTGCAGAAAGCGTTTTGAAAGACGGCGGATTTGATATGCAAGCCGCATCAAAAAGCCTTGTGGCCACGATGGATGAACTGCTGCGTATCTACAAGGAAAAACCAATGCTGGTTGTGATGGACTTTAGCATGACAAGCGCGTTATCGCAGCCAATTATCGATTACAAGAATCACACTATTAACTTGGACACAGTTAGTTGTCGGCAAACATTAGCATACGAGAAAGAATTCCGTACGGGTGAAATTTCTTATGAGATGCAAAATGGTTTGTTTGACAGTTTCAATCCAGAAGTAGTCCAAGATTATTTTGCAAACGGTGAACCTTTTGCTAGTCTTGACCCAAGCTATATGACGGTGGGACTTCTTCGGCAGTGTGCAGCTCTTGGAATCAAAACCGTAACACTTCCCATTCCCAATGAGCTAGGCGGTGTTACTGCTGAAATCGGTTCTTACGCAATGGGAAATCGAAATACAAAGCATCCAGCAGAGGTAAAAGCACTTTTAGCTTATCTTCTTAGTGAAGAATGCCAGTCGAGTTCGGCGTTTGCAGATAAAGATATGTTTCCTGTCCGATGTGGATGTCTTAAAAAATGTATGGAAGCACAATATCAATTCAGTGTCTATGATGCATCCCATGAAAAAATAGGGCAAGAAGATATTGAAAAACGAAAAGAGATGTATGGTGAAAATTTGACTGATGCACAGCTAGATCAGCTTGGAACAATATGTGACAAGATCAATGCCGCGCAATATCACACAATTTGGTACCGTGCCTTGCAGCTTGATCAAAGTGAGGATGGCGGAAATCTTCTAAGCGAAACGATGGTTCAGTATTGGAATGATGAAATTACCCTTGATGAGCTTGTTGATCGACTTACTCCGCGGCTCAAATTGTACCTTGATGAATAAAATGAAAAAGAATCTTCAGAGCAATATCCTTCTTCTGCCAGCACTTATTGCCGGATTTTTTTGCTATCTGTTTCCAATCTTGATTGCTTTTGGGAAAAGTTTCTTTCTTGGAACAGGAACTGATTTTGTCGGCATACAAAATTATGTGGATCTTTTTGAAAATGAGGCATTTTCACTCGCTGTTAGAAATCTGTTTCATTTGTGGGCCATCATTGTACCCGTCAATTTGGTTATTGGCATTTTCATTGCGGAAGTTTATATAAAGCTCCGAAAAGAAAAACTTTGTCTGTTCTTCCTTGTTCCTTCAATACTTCCGGCAGCTTGTGTTGTGACAATTGCATCAAGCATCTTACAAAAGTCTCCTAGCCAGTGGGGTGAAACACCAGTTGCATTTTATGTGTTCCTTATAATTGTGTTATGGAAAACACTGGGATTCTCGATTTTGATTTTTATAGTTGCTATAAAATCCATAGAATCCGAGATCATAGATGCCGCCATGCTAGATGGAGTCAACCCTCTACAATGTTTTTGGTATATAAAGCTTCCAATCATAAAGAGTTCTCTATTGATTTGTGGAATCTTGACGATTTACAATAGCTTTCGATGTTTCCGTGAAGCCTATTTGATTGGTGGAAGTCATCCGAATGAGCAACTATATAGTATTCAACACTTTTTGCAAAACAATTTTATGAATATGAATTATGCACGGTTGGAAGCAGCATCTATCTTGGTTGTGATTTTTGTTGGAGCCTTTGTACTGAGTGGAATGTGTTTGGCGAGAAAAAAGAGGAATAACTGATGAACCCACGAAAAGAAGCTACATATAGGATGTTATCTTTGATAGCTGCTGTGATTTTTGTGCTGCCATGCGTATTTCTTGTTTTCCTGACATTTGATATAAACCCAGATGACTTGTGGCAGATGGATTCTCTGATGGAATTCATTTGCGCCTATAAAAATACCGCGATTCTTGCAATTGCCGGAGTGCTTATTCAAATTGTGATTGCACTGCCTGCAGGTTATGCGATTGCCAGAATCCCATCTCCGAAAGCGCAGACATTTTTTCTTTTGACCTGTGTTTTCTTTTTGCTTTTGCCGCAGCAAGCACTTATGCTCCCTCAATATCTGGTTCTGATGAATATTGGATGGTTGGATTCTCTTGAAGGGCTATTGATAATGACGTCTTTCCAGCCTTGGATGATTTTACTCTTTTGGTTCGCAGCAAGAAGAATTGACAGTAGCCTGTTCGATTCAGCAATTTGTGACGGCGCAAGCAACTGGGTGCTTTTTAGGAAAATTTATGCTCCAATTGTACGACCGTATGTTATGATTGCGGCATTCCTTTCTATCGCTGAGAGCTGGAATCTTTTGGAACAACCCATGACATTTTTGCAGAGCAAAGAAAGGTATCCGCTCTCTATGATTTTGATGCAGCTTTCAACGGATAATGCTGAATTAAAAAATGTCCTATGCTTGCTCTTTGCGGTTCCGCTGATGATTTTGTTCGGTACAATGGTAAAAAAGATAATCGATACATGAAAAATAAAAATGACTGGCTTGATTTCATTTCAGCAACAGAGTGGATATTTTGATCTTTGAACAATTCTGCAATAAATATGTTGTGCAATATGGAGAAATTTAATTATAAGTTTGGAAGTCATTGATTTGCAACGTAAAATACGTTACAATAAACTTGAGGTGATAACCATGGAAAAAACGATGACACTCAATCTTCGTGTGAACCCTACCGTCAAGCAGCAAGCCGAGGATGTGTTGAAGCAGCTCGGTATCCCGATGGCGACCGCCATTGATATGTACCTGCGCCAGATCACCCTGACTGGCGGCATTCCATTCTCTCTGTCCCTGCCGAAGGCTCCTGCGGCACTGAACGCTGACACCATGACCGATGACCAACTCCATGCAGCCTTGCAGGTGGGCATCAAAGAGATTCAGAACGGTGATACCGTGGATGCTGCAAGCGCATTCGCACAGTTCAGGGAACAGCACAGATGAAACAGTATGATGTGAAAATTTCCCGGATGGCACTCAGCGATATGGAGCAGATCTACAGCTACATTGCCGACCGTCTGCTGGAGCCTGACACGGCTATGGGGCAGTACAACCGCATTGCAGAAGCCATCCAGTCGCTGAACATCCTGCCGGAACGCTGTGCGCTGGTGGAAAGCGAGCCGGAGCGCACTCAAGGGCTGCGGCAGATGCTGGTGGACAACTACTCGGTGTTCTACATCGTGGGCGAGGATGCTGTGTCGGTGGCCCGTGTGCTGTATAGTGCATCCGACCTTGTGCGCCGCCTGCGGAAAATGAAGTGAAAGGGGTGTTTGCATGACCGCCGTGATTTACGCTCGCTATTCCAGCGACAACCAGCGCGAAGAATCCATCGAAGGCCAGATTCGTGAATGTACGGCCTACGCCGAAAAGAACGGCATCACTGTGGTCAAACACTACATTGACCGCGCCCTTTCCGCCAAAACCGACAACCGCCCGGATTTCCAGCAGATGATCAAGGACAGCGAAAAACGGCTGTTTGACATTGTGCTGGTCTGGAAGCTTGACCGCTTTGCCCGAAACCGCTATGATTCGGCCCACTATGAGTACCAGTTGGAGCGGAATCATGTCAAGCTGGTATCTGCCACGGAGCCTATCTCTGACAGCCCTGCGGGTATCATGGTCAAGAGTATGCTCACCGGCATGGCTGAATACTACTCGGCAGAACTTTCTGAAAAGGTCGTGCGCGGCATGACCGAGAATGTTCTGAAGGGAAAGTACAACGGCGGCACGATTCCCATTGGTTTTAAGGTGGATGAGGAGAAGTTCTTTCAAATCGACCCGCTGAAAGCTCCCTTTGTGGTAGAAGCCTTTCAGCGGTACAACGATGGTGCGACCATGAAGGAACTGATGAACTGGCTGAACGACAGTGGCGTGACCACCAACCGCAACCAGAAGTTCACCTACAACAGTGTTCAGAAGCTGTTGACGAACAAACGGTACATCGGAGAAAACCACTTCAAGGACATTGTGATGCCCGACAGCATCCCGGCCATCGTGGACAAGGACTTGTTTGAAGAAGTGCAGCAAAAAATCAAGAAGAACAGCCGCGCTCCTGCCCGTCACAAAGCCGAGGACGATTACTTGCTCACCACCAAGCTGTTCTGCGGAATGTGTGGCGCGATGATGTTCGGCGAGTGCGGTACGGGTAGAAACAAGATCGTTCATCATTATTATAAGTGCGCCACCGCGAAGCGTTTCAAGACCTGCAAGAAAAAGACCGTCCGTAAAGAGTGGCTGGAAGATTTGGTCATAGCTGAAACCATGAAGCTGATTCAGGACGATGCCGTGATTGATGCCATCGTTGCGGAAGTGATGGAGTTGCAGGATCAGGAAAACACCACGCTTCCTTTGCTGGAAAAGCAGATGCGCGAGGTAGAGAATGGCATCGAGAATATGCTGAACGCCATCCAAGCAGGTGTGCTGACAAACTCCACTAAATCGCGTTTGGAAAAGCTGGAAGCCCAGCAGAAAGAACTTGAAGTTCGGATCGCCGAAGAAAAAATCGCTCGGCCACGGTTAAGCGAAAATCAGGTTCGGTTCTGGCTGACCCGGTTCCGCAAACTCGACCCGAACGTGAAAAGTCACCGGGAAACGCTTATCAATACATTCGTGAATGCTGTTTATCTCTATGATGAAAAAGTTTTGATTACATTCAACTACAAAGACGGCACAAAAACCATCACTTTCGATGAAATCGCCGCCAAAGATGCCCCAGAGGGCAATGGTTCGGATTTGGGTTGCTTCGCTCCACCAAAAAAACCTCAACGTATGCAAGTACGCTGAGGTTTTTGTTTTGCGACAAGGCTAAACTCATCGGGCGGGTGGATCCGAACAGCTGCGGCACCGTTCAGCAGGACGATCTCCAGCAGTGCAAGGATCAGCAGAACAATAAGAACTGTAGTAACCATAGTGTACCGTGCATCATAATATTTTGCAACGGTATTCAGGTTGGTACTCTGTGCAATGATTTTTTTAATTTTTCAAAAAATCATTGACAACGCTTTCTGTGCATGATAAAATCACATGTGATTTTGAGAGACAAAGCGTGTCAGCGTCTTTTCAAAGCAATTTACCATGGACCGCCCAGCGGGGCTAAGGCCATACGGACAGCCGGGTCCACTGCCGACCGGCGGCACAGCCGCCATTATTGATTGAGCGTAGCAGCTCAAATTTTATAAGTTGGTTCCTTTACAACCATGAAATTGCGCAGTCAGTGTGCAGACTTGTGAAACGGTCAATAAAGAGCAGTAAAAGCAGAATTGCTATATAGACTCTCATAATCCCGTCTTTTTGAATCATGCGAAGCGGCCTTTGTACTCTGGTGTTTCTTCCGGAGGTCTTTGGCGGCGCATTCAAATGCTTTTCAAAGCGCAAGTCTGCACTTTTTGTGCGGTACTTGCGCTTTTTTGTTTGCATCGGGATCAGGGACGGAGGAAAAACATGAGTGAGAACCGAACACGGTTCCGGCTGAACCAGAACCGTGCGCCCATCTATGAAGCGCTGGAACAGTTCCGCAAAATGCGGGTGGTGCCCTTTGATGTGCCCGGCCACAAGCGAGGCCGCGGCAACCCGGAGCTGACCGCCTTTCTGGGCCAGCAGTGCGTGGGCGTGGATGTGAACAGCATGAAGCCGCTGGATAATCTCTGCCACCCGGTATCGGTCATCCGGGAAGCAGAGGAGCTGGCCGCAGATGCCTTTGGCGCTGCCCACGCGTTCCTCATGGTGGGCGGCACCACCAGCAGTGTGCAGAGCATGGTGCTTACCGCCTGCAAGCGCGGCGATGAGATCATTCTGCCCCGCAATGTGCACCGCAGTGTGCTGAACGCACTGGTACTGTGCGGCGCGGTGCCGGTGTATGTGAACCCCGAGGTGGACAAGCGCCTTGGCATTTCGCTGGGCATGAAGCGGGAACAGGTGGAAAAGGCCATTAAAGAGCATCCGAATGCTGTGGCTGTGCTGGTGAATAACCCCACCTACTACGGCATCTGCTCTGACCTGCGCGCCATCGTAAAAATGGCCCACGATGCCGGAATGCTCTGCCTTGCAGACGAAGCCCACGGCACCCACTTCTACTTTGGCGGCGGCCTGCCGGTGTCTGCCATGGCGGCAGGGGCTGATATGGCATCCGTCTCCATGCACAAGAGCGGCGGCAGTTTAACGCAGTCCAGCCTGCTGCTCATCGGCCCCAATGTGCACCCGGGCTATGTGCGGCAGATCATCAACCTGACCCAGACCACCTCCGGCAGCTACCTGCTCATGTCCAGTCTGGATATCTCCCGCCGCAACCTTGCGCAGCGCGGGCGGCAGGTATTCCACCAAGTGGCCGACATGGCCGAGTATGCCCGCGAGGAGATCAACGCCGTGGGCGGCTACTACGCCTTTGGCAAGGAGCTGTGCAACGGCAACTCCGTTTTTGACTTTGATACTACCAAGCTCAGCGTCCACACGCTGGATATCGGCCTTGCAGGCATTGAGGTGTACGACATCCTGCGCGATGAGTACGACATCCAGATCGAGTTCGGCGACATTGGCAACATTCTGGCCTACCTTTCCATCGGTGACCGCCCGCAGGAGGTGGAGCGTCTGGTCAGCGCGCTGGCCGAGATCAAGCGCCGCTACCGCACCGACGGCGCGGGCCTGCTGAGCCAGGAATACATCGACCCCGTTGTGGCCGCCAGCCCGCAGGAGGCTTTCTACGCCCCCAAAAAGAGCCTGCCCCTCCGGGAGACCGAGGGCATGGTGTGCAGCGAGTTCGTCATGTGCTACCCGCCGGGCATTCCCATTCTGGCCCCGGGCGAGCGCATCACCAAGGAAATTTTGAACTACATCGAGTACGCCAAGGCCAAGGGCTGCAGCATGACCGGCCCCGAGGACCCGGACATCGAGCGGCTGAACGTTCTGGCATAAGGAGGGAATGCAGATGGAATTTTGGTTTTCCGAGTTTCACACCCCGGACGTGAAGCACAGCATCCGGGTGAACAAACAGCTCTACTCCAAGCAGAGCGATTACCAGCGCATCGATATTTTTGAAACGCCGGAGTTTGGCCGGGTGCTCACATTGGACGGCAATGTGATGCTGACCGAGCGCGACGAATTCATCTATGACGAGATGATCGTGCATGTGCCCATGGCGGTGCACAAGCAGGCAAAAGACATCCTTGTCATCGGTGCCGGTGACGGCGGCGTGGTGCGGGAGCTGACCCGCTACGACCGGGTGGAGCGCATCGACCTTGTGGAGATGGACCCGCAGGTGGTGGAAGCCTGCCGCGCCTTCCTGCCCAGCAACGCCTGCCGCATGGATGACCGCCGGGTGCACATCTATTTTGAGAACGCCCTCAAGTATATCCGCCGCTGCGAGGAGGAGTACGACCTCATCATCGTGGACTCCTCTGATCCCTTCGGCCCATCCGAGGGTCTGTTCACCCGCGAGTTCTACGGCAGCTGCTTCAATGCCCTGAAAGCGGACGGCATCATGGTGAACCAGCAGGGCAGCCCCTTCTATGCCGAGGATGCCAGCGCCATGCAGCGCAGCCACAAGCGCATTGCGTCCACTTTCCCCATCAGCCGAGTGTATCAGGCACACATTCCCACCTTTGCGGCTGGGTACTGGCTGTTCGGCTTTGCCAGCAAAAAGTATCATCCCATCGATGATCTGGATGCAGACGCATGGAAGGCGCTGAACATGCGCACCCGCTATTACACCGCCCGGCTGCATGTCGGCGCATTTTACCTGCCGGCATTCCTTGAGGAAATGCTGCGGGAAGTGGAGGAACACTGATGCAACCCAACATTGAAAACTTCATCGGCTGCGACAGCAGCTACCGCGCCGCCAGCATCGTGCTGTACGGTGCACCCTACGATTCCACCACCAGCTACCGCCCGGGCGCACGGTTCGGCCCGGCGGCCATCCGACACGAAAGCTATGGTCTGGAGACCTACAGCCCCTACCAGAATGCCGACCTGACCGATTTTGACATCTTTGACAGCGGCGATCTGGAGCTGTGCTTCGGCTCCAGCGAGAGCGCCCTTGCGGACATCGAAGCCCGCGCAGAGGAGATCCTGCAGGATGGCAAGTTCCCATTGCTGCTGGGCGGTGAACATCTGGTGACGCTGGGTGCCGTGCGGGCTGCTGTGAAGAAATATCCGGATCTGCACATCGTGCACTTTGATGCCCACGCCGACCTGCGGGACGACTACCTTGGTGCAAAGCTGAGCCACGCCTGCGTGCTGCGCCGCTGCCATGAGCTGGTGGGCGACGGCCGCATCCATCAGTTCTGCATCCGCAGCGGCGACCGCGCCGAGTTCGAGTTTGCAGCCCAGCACACCGAGATGCACAAATTCGATTTTACCGGCCTTGCCGAGCTGACGGAACAGCTGTGCGAGAGCAAGGTGCCCGTCTACCTGACCATCGACCTCGACTGTCTGGACCCCTCCTGCTTCCCCGGCACCGGCACGCCCGAAGCCGGCGGCATGAGCTTTTTGCAGCTGCTGGATGCCATCCGCACCGTGACGAAAGCCAACATCGTAGCCGCAGACCTCAACGAGCTGGCTCCCACGCTGGATACCACCGGCGTTTCCACCGCCACCGCCTGCAAGGTGCTGCGCGAAACGCTGATCGCGCTGGACAAGGGCTGGCCCGGCTTTCAGGTCTGACCGAATTTGCACACATTGACATAAAGGAGAAAAATCATGAGCAAAGTTCTGATCATCGGCTGCGGCGGCGTGGCCTCCGTTGCCATCCACAAGTGCTGTCAGGTACCCGAGGTGTTCACCGAGATCTGCATCGCCAGCCGTACCAAGTCCAAGTGCGACAAGCTGGCTGCAGAGCTGGCCCCCAAAACCGCTACCAAGATCACCACCGCACAGGTGGATGCCGACAAGGTGGACGAAGTGATCGCCCTCATCAAGGCTTATCAGCCCGACCTCGTGATGAACATTGCCCTGCCCTATCAGGACCTGACCATCATGGATGCCTGCCTTGCCTGCGGCGTAAACTACATGGACACCGCCAACTACGAGCCGGAGAACACCGACGACCCGGAGTGGCGTGCCATCTACGAGAAGCGCTGCAAGGAAGCAGGCTTCTCCGCCTACTTTGATTACAGCTGGCAGTGGGCCTACGCAAAGAAGTTTGAGGAAGCCGGCCTGACCGCCCTGCTGGGCAGCGGCTTCGACCCGGGCGTGACCCAGGCTTACTGCGCCTACGCCAAAAAGCACGAGTTCGACACCATTGACACCATCGACATTCTGGACTGCAACGGCGGCGACCACGGCTATGCCTTTGCCACCAACTTTAACCCGGAGATCAACCTGCGCGAGGTGTCTGCCCCCGGCAGCTACTGGGAGAACGGCCACTGGGTGGAGATCCCGGCTATGAGCATCAAGCGGGAATACAACTTTGATCAGGTGGGCGACAAGGATATGTACCTGCTGCACCACGAGGAGATCGAGTCCCTTGCCAAGAACATCCCGGAGGCAAAGCGCATCCGCTTCTTCATGACCTTTGGCCAGAGCTATCTCGACCACATGCGCTGTCTGGAGGATGTGGGCATGCTGTCCACCACCCCGGTCAACTTCAACGGGCAGGAGATCGTGCCCATCCAGTTCCTCAAGGCTCTGCTGCCGGACCCCGCCAGCCTTGGCCCCCGCACCAAGGGCAAGACCAACATCGGCTGCATCTTCACCGGCAAGAAGGACGGCAAGGAAAAGACCTACTATATTTATAATGTGTGCGACCATCAGGAGTGCTACAAGGAGGTCGGCTCTCAGGCCATCAGCTACACCACCGGCGTACCGGCCATGTGCGGCGCACTGATGCTGCTCACCGGCAAGTGGACCACCAAGGGCGTGCACACTGTGGAAGAGTTTGATCCGGACCCGTATCTGGACGCTCTGGACAAGTACGGCCTGCCCCGTTCCGAGAGCCACAGCCCGGCGCTGGTGGACTGATGCGGCTGGCCGATACCCGCCCGCCCTTTGCGGGCCTTGCAAACCTTTCTTGGGAAGCGCTTGCCTCTCTGCCCACCCCCTGCTACCTGCTGGACGAAGGGCAGCTGCGCCGCAACGGCGAACTTCTGCTGGGGGTGCAGCAGCGCACCGGCTGCAAAATTCTGCTGGCGCAGAAGGCTTTTTCCAACTTTAATGTTTACCCGGTGCTGGCTCCTTATCTGGCGGGCACCGAGGCCAGCGGCCTGTACGAAAGCCGCCTTGGCAAAGAAAAGCTGCCGGAAAAAGAGAACCATGTGTTCTGCGCGGCCTACCGGGCAGACGAGTTCGCGGAGCTGCTGCAGTACGCCGACCACATCGTGTTCAATTCGCCCAGCCAGCTGGCAAAGTTCGGCCCGGCAGCAAAGGCGGCGGGCAAGAGCGTGGGCCTGCGGCTGAACCCGGAGTGCTCCACGCAGGAAGGCCATGCAATTTACGACCCCTGCGCCCCGGGCAGTCGCCTTGGCACCACCCGCGCCCAGTGGGATGCCGCCGTGCAGGCAGACCCGGCCCTGCCCGAATTACTGGACGGACTGCACTTTCACACCCTGTGCGAGCAGGATGCCGATGCACTGGCCCTGACGCTGGCGGCGGTGGAAGCAAAGTTCGGGGATCTTCTGCCCCGGATGAAGTGGCTCAACTTTGGCGGCGGGCACCATATCACCCGCCCCGGCTACCGCCTTGCCACGCTGGAACAGTGCATTACCGAAACACAGAAAAAGTACGGCGTGCAGGTGTATCTGGAGCCGGGCGAAGCATGGGCGCTGAACGCTGGGTATCTTGTTACCACTGTGCTGGATACTTTGCAAAATGGCGAGACGAGCCTTGCCATTCTGGACATGTCTGCGGCCTGCCACACCCCGGATGTGATCGAGATGCCCTACCGCCCGCCGCTGCTGGATGCCGGAGACCCCGGCGAAAAGCCGTACCTCATCCGCCTTGGCGGCCCCACCTGCCTTGCCGGGGATGTGGTGGGCGACTACAGCTTTGCCTCCCCGCTCACCGAGGGGCAAAGGCTCATTTTCGGCGATATGGCCATCTACACCACCTGCAAGAACAACACCTTCAACGGGATGCCGCTGCCGCCCATCTGGGCAATGGACGAAAACGGCACCTGCCGGGAGCTGGTGAAGTTCGGCTACAGCGATTTCAAGATGCGGCTGGGACGTGCAGCGGATTAAAGTATGATCCTTACGGCAAATCTGTATTTATTCAAAAGACAGTTTGTATCAAAACCGCCCAAAATGCACGCTGTTCAAGTACAGTTTCTTTTTATCATCTGACGAAAATTTAAAAAAATTCATATTCAGCCTAGACAAGTTCCTTTTCATGTGCTAAAACAATGCTAAGAAACCCGCAACGATGCAGGATCTGAGGATCACTGCGCCGCTGCGGGTTTTTTGTTTTATCTGGGAAAGTGTTAAGAAATAATAGAGGAGGCAATTCTTATGAAAGCATTCATTTCGCGTCGTGATTTCCTGAAAGCGGCAGGCATCACCGCCGCAGCAGCAGCTTTGGCAGGCTGCTCTTCTTCTGGCGGTTCCGCAAGCGGCTCTTCTGCAGGCGGCAAGACCATTAAGATCGGCGTGTTTGAACCGGCTTCCGGTGATAACGGCGCAGGCGGCAAGCAGGAAGTGCTGGGTGTCGAGTATGCCAACAGCCTTGCTCCCACCGTGGAGATCGGCGGTGAGACCTATAACGTGGAGCTGGTGGAAGTGGATAACCAGTCCAGCACCGATAAGGCCGTGACTGCTGCACAGGAGCTGGTCTCCAAGAAAGTCTCCATCGTGCTGGGCAGCTATGGCTCCGGTGTTTCCATTGCAGCCGCTCCCACCTTCCAGTCCGCTTCCATCCCGGCCATTGGCTGCTCCTGCACCAACCCCGCCGTGACTGAGGCCAACCCCTACTACTTCCGTGTCTGCTTTCTTGACCCGTTCCAGGGCTCGGTCATGGCAAACTTTGCAAAGGATGAGTTCAGTGCTGCCAACGCCTACGTGCTGAGCATGCTGGGCGAGGACTACGGCTCCGGTCTGGCCACCTACTTCGTCAACGCTTTTGAGGATCTGGGCGGCACTGTTACCAGCGAGCAGTTCCCCGAGGGCACCTCGGACTTCTCCGCCTACATCCAGAACGCCATCAACGCCGGTGCAGATGTGATCTTTGCTCCCTGCGCCACCACCTACGCAGCCCAGATCATCACACAGGCTGCTTCTGCAGGCTTTGACAAACCCATTACCGCAGGCGACACATGGGAGTCCAGCGTTATTCTGGATGCCCAGAAGGGCACCAGCGTGCAGGTGTATTGCTCCACCTTCTTTGATGAGAACGATGATTCCGGCGCAGCCAAGGAGTTCGTGACCGGCTTTAAGGAGTGGCTGAACGCCGACAGCCAGAAGCTGACCAACAACGGCGGCAATGACATCGTGGCAGCTGTTTCTGCACTGGGCTACGACGGCTACATGGTGGCTCTGGAAGCCATCAAGGCAGCAGGCAGCACCGACGGCACCGCCATCCGCGATGCTCTGTACGGCGTAAACTACGACGGCGTTACCGGCAGCATCACCTTTGACCAGACCACCGGTGATGCCAACAAGGATATGGCTTACATCAAGAAAGCTGCCGACGGCGCATTTGAGTTCGTCAAGACTCAGAGCGTGGAAGGCTGATAAAACCTGTAAACTCCTTCAGTCAGCTCCTGACGGCGTTGCCAGCTCCCTCAACGAGGGAGCCTTTTTGTAGCCTTCCGGCAGGTTTGGCCCCCTCTGGGAGGGGGCTGTCACCGGAGGTGACTGGAGGAGTTTATTTTATTAAAAGTTGTAAGAAATGGAGGGTCCCCCTTATGGCTGCAAAGTTTCTGCCCTATTTGCTGGCAGGTATCTCGGTGGGCGGCCAGTATGCATTGATCGCCATTGGCTACACGATGGTGTACGGCATCCTGCGCCTGATCAACTTTGCCCACGGCGATATCTTTACCGTAGCCGGTTTTCTGATGGTGTACGCTACTGCTTCCCTTCCGCTGACCATTTCCATCCCGCTGGTGGTGGTGGCAACGGTACTGCTGGGTATCACAGTGGAAAAGATCGCCTACAAGCCCCTGCGCACTGCGCCGCGCATGTCGGTAATGATCTCCGCGATCGGCATGTCCTACCTTTTGCAGAACTCGATGTGGTATGTCACCGGCGGTCTGGCCAAGCAGTACCCTGCTCTGCCGTGGATCAGCGACACCGTCACGGTGCTGGGCTGCCAGACCAAGCGGGTGACGGTGGTAACGCCGTTCCTCGTCATTGTGCTGGTGGCAGCGCTTGTTACCCTGATCCAGAAGACCAAGATCGGCATGGCCATGCGCGCCGCTTCCCGCGATTTTGAGACCGCCCAGCTCATGGGCATCAAGATCAACAATATCATCTCCTTTACCTTTGCGGTGGGCAGCTTCCTTGCGGCCATCGGTTCCATGATGTATTTTTCCAACTACACGGCAGTCACCCCCACTGTGGGTGCCATGCCCGGCCTGAAAGCCTTTGTGGCTGCGGTGTTCGGCGGCATCGGCTCCATTCCCGGTGCGGTGATCGGCGGCTTCATCATCGGCATCTGCGAGAGCCTTATTAAAGGTGCAGGCGCTACCACCTTCAGTGATGCGTTCACCTTTGCACTGCTGATCGTGGTTCTGGCCGTCAAGCCTACCGGCCTGTTCAGTGAAAACCCAACCGAGAAAGTGTGATGACCATGAAACAAGAGAAAAAACGCATCTATCTCCGGGCCGCACTGGCGCTGGCCGCTCTGCTGGTGGTGCTGCTGGCACTGGATAACCTGAGCTTTGTGCCCTCCATGCTGCTCACCGTGCTGCGCAAGGGTGCCATCTATGCACTGGTGGCTGTCTCCATGAACCTGCTGAACGGCTTTACTGGCCTGTTCAGTCTGGGTCAGGCAGGTTTTATGCTGCTGGGTGCTTACACCTACGCCATCCTCACCATTCCCGCCGCTTCGCAGAAGTCCATCTATCAGCGCTATGCAAACGGCGGCATCGGCTTCTCCATCCCGGAACTGCTCTCCAAACCTCTGGGCGGCTTCGGCCTGCTGCTGGGTGTTGTGTTCTGCCTGATCCTGGCCGGTTTTATCGCAGCGCTGTTCGCCTTCCTCATCGGCCTGCCGGTGCTGAAGCTCAAGAGCGACTATCTTGCCATTGCTACACTGGGCTTTGCAGAGATCATCCGTGCCGCCGTGGTTTACGAGGGCTTTGGCCCGCTGACCAACGGCTCCAACCTTCTGTACGGCTTTACCAGCTTTGCCAGCTTCCACCTTTCGCTGGGCGGCACGACCTTGCATCTGGAAACCGTGATGCCCTTCCTCTTCTCCGGCGTGTGCATCGCCATCATTCTGCTGCTCATCAACTCCACCTATGGCCGTGCCTTCAAAGCCATCCGTGATGACGAGATCGCTGCCGAAGCCATGGGCATCAACCTTGCCAGCCACAAGCGCATGAGCTTTATCATCAGCAGCTTCTTTGCCGGTATCTCCGGCGCAATGCTTGCCATGTATCAGGCCAGCGTGCAGGCCACCACCTTCAAATCCAGCATGACCTACGAGATCCTGCTGATCGTGGTCATTGGCGGCATTGGCTCGGTGTCCGGTTCCATCATCGCGTCCTTCCTGTTCATCGCCAGCTCCGAATGGCTGCTGCGCTTCCTCGACAACGAGACCTGGATCGGCGGCTTCCGTGTGCCGCTGCTGCGTTCCGGCTTCCGCATGGTGGTGTTCAGCATCATCATTATGGCGGTGGTGCTGTTCTTCCGCAAGGGCATCATGGGCGACCGTGAATTGTTCCAGAAAAAGCCCGCATCCACTGCAAAAGCTGCCAAAAAGGAGGCGCGTTCCAAATGAGTGAAAACGTATTGACCATTGAAAACGCCACGATGCAGTTTGGCGGTGTGGTGGCTGTGGACAATCTGAACCTGAAGGTGGATAAAGATCAGATCGTCTCCCTCATCGGCCCCAACGGTGCCGGCAAGACCACCGCGTTCAACGTTGTCACCGGCGTGTATGCGCCCACCAACGGCGCGGTGTGGTTCGAGGGACGCAAGATCATTGAGAACACGCCCCACGGCAAGATGAAAAAGCTCTATAAGGGCCAGAACGCGGGCAAGTATTCCCACATGATCGCCCCCACGCCCGATAAGATCACCCAGATGGGTATTGCCCGCACCTTCCAGAATATCCGTCTATGGAAGAGCCAGACCGTGTTTGAGAACGTGCTCATCGCCAAGCACTGCCGTCGCTCGGCCAACCTGCTGAGCGCCACCTTCCGGCTGAACGCAGACGAGGAAAAGCGCCAGCGCGAGGAGTGCGAAAACCTGCTGCATGTGCTGGGACTTGAGGATGTGCGCAATGAACTGGCTACCGGCCTGCCCTACGGCCTGCAGCGTCGGGTGGAGATCGCGCGCGCGCTTGCCACCGAGCCGAAGCTGCTGCTGCTGGATGAGCCTGCTGCCGGTATGAACCCGCAGGAGACCGAAGAACTGACCGCCTTTATTGACCGCATCCGCACCGATTTCAGACTGACCGTGTTCATGATCGAGCACCACATGGATCTGGTGATGGATATTTCCGACCGGGTCTATGTGCTGGACTTTGGCCGCTTGATCGCCGAGGGTACGCCCGCCGAGGTGCAGAACGACCCGCGGGTGATCGACGCTTATCTGGGGGTGGACGAAGATGCTTGAGATCAAGGGTTTACATGTTTCCTATGGCGGCATTCAGGCCTTGCGCGGTGTGTCGCTGAACGTGCCGGACAGCAAGATCGTTACCCTGATCGGTGCCAACGGCGCAGGCAAGTCCACCCTGATGCGCACCATTTCCGGCCTTGTAAAGGCACAGAGCGGCTCCATTTTGTGGAACGGGCAGGAACTGCTGGGCAAGCCCATCGACCAGATCGTTTCCAGCGGCATTGCCATGTCGCCGGAGGGCCGCCGGGTGTTTGCCGACCTGACTGTGCTGGAAAATCTGAAGATCGGCGCATACCTGCGCAAGGATAAGGCCGAAACCGAGAAAGACCTTGAGTGGGTGTACAGTCTGTTCCCCCGTCTGAAGGAGCGCAGCTGGCAGAGCGCCGGCACCCTTTCCGGCGGCGAGCAGCAGATGCTGGCCGTGGGCCGCGCCCTGATGAGCAAGCCGAAGCTGCTCATGCTGGACGAGCCAAGCCTCGGCCTTGCGCCCATCGTGGTACGGGAAATTTTTGATATCATCCGCACCGTGAACCAGCAGGGCATCACCGTGCTGCTGAATGAGCAGAACGCCAACATGGCCCTGAAGGTGGCCGATTATGCCTATGTGCTGGAGACCGGCACCCTGACCCTTTCCGGCACGGGTGCTGAATTGCTGACCAATGAACAGGTCAAGGCCGCATACCTCGGCAAAAAGCGCGTTGACCGCACCTGAAACTTTATAAGAACCGCTAACGGCAGAGAGGGGCTGCTGCAAAACAGCTCCATGAAAAAATAACGCATAAAACCCGGAACCTTTTCGGGGCCAAAATGGCTCAAAAAGGGTTCCGGGTTTCTGATTTTGCGCTATTTCTTTGTGCAAATTGTTCAGGCCAAAGACAGGCATCTTATAAACAGCGGAACAGGCTCATCATGCAAACAACGAAAAACAGGAAGTTCCCGCTGGGGAACTCCCTGTTGTACATATCGCTATCGTATATGGATTTTTCAGGGTGCGTTCTATTCGGGGGCGCACCCTGTTTTTTTTACTATGCTTCATCGTTTTCCACACGAAGCATCCGGTATCCGACACCAACATGGGTCTGGATCAGATGCGGCGCATTCGGGCATCGTTCCAGTTTTTTGCGCAGGGCTGCCATATAAACACGCAAGGAGGCAATATCATTTTCCTGCGTGCTTCCCCATATTTGCTGTGTGATGGATGTATGCGTCAGCACTTTGCCCACATTATGCGCCAGCACACACAGCAGTTTGTACTCGATGGGGGTCAGATGCAATTCATTCTCACCCAGCCAGACGCACCCGGCCGAGAAGTCGATCTTTAAAGGACCATTGACAAAAACCGGACTGTTTATGCCGTCAGAAGCCAGCAGATTCAATCGACGCTGCGTTACACGCAGTCTTGCCAGCAGCTCATCCACGGAAAACGGCTTTGTCAGATAATCGTCTGCGCCGTTGTCCAGTGCTTCGATCTTATCAGAATCTTCGCTCCGGGCACTCAGGACGATGATGGGCAGGTTCGACCACGTGCGGACGCTGCGGATGACCTCGATGCCGTCTATATCGGGCAGTCCAAGATCCAGCAGCATGATGTCCGGATTGTGGCTGGTGGCCATCATGATCGCCGTTTCCCCATTGGAAGCAGTCAGATATTTATAGCCGTGGGTCTTCAGGGTCGTTGTGATCAGACACCGTACCGGAACATCATCCTCTACGACCAGAATGGACGGCTTATTCATGAATGTTCACCTCACTTTGTGGCAATGCAAAGGAAAAGACACTGCCATTGGGAATGTTGTCACGCAGGGTCAATGTTCCGCCGTGAGCCGTCAAGATCGCACGGCAGAGGGGCAAGCCCAGTCCAAGGCTACGGTGGCTGTCTGCAATGCGGCTCTGCCCGGTATAAAACATCTCGAACACCTGTGCTTTTGCGCGATCCGGAATACCGGGGCCGTTATCTGCCACTTCCACTACGACCTGATGGTCTTTCCGGTAAGCCGAAATCTGAATGACCGAGCCCACGGGGGTGTATTTGATGGCGTTATCCACCAGATTGACAACGACCTGCATGATCAGCCGTGCATCCACATTGACCAGAAGGATCTCGTCCCCATACTGTGTTGTGATGGTGTGTTCGCAGCTTTTCCGGTTGACATGATGCAGCGCTTCTTCGATCATTTCGTCCATCAGCTGCGGTGAGATCTGCAGATTCATCCGCCCATCCTCAATGCGGGTGATGGAAAGCAGATTTTCCACTAAACCAATCAGCCATTGTGCATCGTCAAAAATATCGGTGCAGATCTTGTTCCGGGTCTCTGTATCCAGCGTTTCTCCGTTGGAAAGCAGATTGCTGGCATTGCCGGAAATGGAGGTCAGCGGGGTGCGCAGGTCATGGGAGATCGTGCGCAGCAAATTTGCCCGAAGCTGTTCATTCTGCGCCTGCATGGTTGCCTGCTCTTTTTCCAGCGCATTTCTGCGGTTTTCGATGGCCAGCGCACCTTCGCCCAGAATGGAAAGCAGCACACTGTTTTCAAAGGCATCCATGGAGCGTTCTGACAGGTCGATGCCGATAACACCAAACACACCACTGCCTGTACGAATCGCAAGGTACAGTCCTTTTGCATCGGTGCAGTAATCCGTTGATGCACCCGAACGCT